>Ga0209672_100180_pt1 | contig 51933 bp, 43 predicted proteins | sample AraplaCol_mMS_r2_FD_184273 | JGI IMG/M metagenome (GOLD analysis project Ga0209672, IMG submission 184273) | Arabidopsis root microbial communities from North Carolina, USA - plate scrape CL_Col_mMS_r2 (SPAdes) (version 2) | ecosystem: Host-associated > Plants > Roots > Endosphere | place: USA...
CGGCTGCGCCTCGATCACATTGAGCCGCTCCGGGCGACCGAGCGCGAGCGCGGCGGCCCGCGCGGCATCCGCGGTGCCGTCGGTGCTGTGATCGTCTACGACGATGACGTGGAAATCCCCCGGGTACTCCTGGGCGAGCAAGGTGCCGACGGCCTGACCGATCACATCGGCCTCATTGCGGGCCGGCACCACCGCGACGACGGCGGGCCATTCGGCCTGGGCGTCGAGCTGCGCGGCCGATATCGGCGCCGCGGGGCGCGTGCGCCAGAAGCCCCCTCGAGCGAACAGCAGGACGCACCATATGACGAGCGAAACGAAGGACACGGCGAACAGCACGGCGCTCATGCTCGCGACTCCAGGGTGCGAGCAACGATATCGGCCATGCGGGCGGGGCAATAGGTCATAGCGATCGAGTCGGCAAATTGTAAGGTTCTGGGCAAGGCTGCCTAGTTTACTGGGTGAGCCGCGGCGCTGCCGCGCAGCCACCGTGTCGGGCCGAAATGGTGCATCCCTGCAACGCGATCGAGCGGGCTTGGCAGCGTGCCTTTGCCGAAACGCGTTAGAATGCGCGTTTAGTCCGTTTGCCGGCTACCACGCCCGCTTTCTAATAATTGAATTGGTTGGGTCAGGGCGATTGCGAGCGATGTCGTCGGCTCGATTCGATACCCCGATTCAGTCGGAGTTCGCCAGAATATGCGAGTCATCCTTGCTCAACCGCGCGGCTTTTGCGCGGGAGTCGTTCGCGCGATCGAAATCGTCGATCGCGCACTGCAGCGGCACGGTGCGCCCGTTTATGTGCGCCACGAGATCGTCCACAACCGGCACGTGGTGGAAAACTTGCGCAGCAAGGGCGCGCGTTTCGTCGAAGAGCTCGACGAAGTGCCCCATGGCGCGGTCACCGTTTTCAGCGCGCATGGGGTTGCGCAAAGCGTCGAACACGATGCTGAAGACCGCGGCCTCGATGTGCTCGACGCCACCTGCCCGCTCGTGACGAAGGTCCATGTCCAGGGGCGCCAGTATGTGGCCGCGGGGCGCACGCTGATCCTCATCGGTCATGCGGGGCACCCCGAGGTCGAGGGCACGATCGGCCAGATTCCCGGCAAGGTATTGCTCGTACAAAGCGAAGCGGAAGTCGCGAGCCTGGATCTGGCCAACGATACGCCGCTCGCCTATGTGACTCAGACGACGCTTTCGGTCGACGATACGCGTGGCATCATCGATGCCCTGATGCGCCGGTTCACCGATATCGTCGGGCCCGATACGCGCGACATTTGTTATGCGACCCAAAACCGTCAGGCCGCGGTGCGGGAACTCAGCGCGCATGTCGACGTTCTGTTGGTCGTCGGTGCGACGAACAGCTCGAACTCGAACCGCCTGCGTGAAATCGGCGCGGAAAGCGGTGTGCCGAGCTACCTCGTGGCCGACGGCTCGGAAGTGAAGCCGGAATGGTTTGCCCATGCGCAGGCCGTCGGCATCACGGCGGGCGCATCAGCGCCCGAGGAAATGGTCGAACATGTGATCGACGCGTTGCGCGCGCTTGGCCCGGTCGAGGTATCGACGATGGCCGGACGCGAGGAAAAAGTCGAATTCAAGCTGCCGTCGAAGCTCGCCGAGCCCGTCGCCGCACGTTAAGTTTAAGGAGGACGCCTTGTCGATCCCACTTCTGCAGAAAGTCCGTGTGGGCGCCTATATTGCGCGCCAGCACTTCACGGGTAACAAGCGCTACCCGCTCGCGCTGATGCTCGAGCCGCTCTTTCGCTGCAATCTTGCATGCAATGGTTGCGGCAAGATCGATTATCCCGATCCGATCCTGAATCAACGGCTGTCGGTCGAAGAATGCCTCGGCGCCGTCGACGAGTGCGGCGCCCCGGTCGTTTCCATTGCGGGCGGCGAGCCGCTGCTGCACAAGGAAATGCCCGAAATCGTCCGCGGCATCATCAAGCGTAAAAAATTCGTCTATCTCTGCACGAACGCGCTGTTGATGGAAAAGAAGATGGACGATTACCAGCCGAGCCCCTACTTCGTCTGGTCCGTGCACCTCGATGGCGACAAGGCGATGCACGATCACTCGGTATCGCAAGAAGGCGTGTACGACAAAGCGGTGGCCGCTATCCGGGAAGCGAAGCGCCGCGGCTTCCGCGTCAACATCAACTGCACGTTGTTCAATGACGCGCAGCCTGAGCGTGTGGCGGCGTTCTTCGATACGGTTGGCCCGATCGGCGTGGACGGCATCACGGTCTCGCCCGGCTACGCTTATGAGCGCGCGCCCGATCAGCAGCACTTCCTGAATCGCGACAAGACCAAGCAGCTCTTTCGCGATATTTTCAAGCGCGGCAATCGCGGCAAGAACTGGGCATTCAGCCAGTCGGCGCTGTTCCTCGATTTTCTGGCCGGCAATCAGACTTACCACTGCACGCCCTGGGGCAATCCCGCGCGTACGGTGTTCGGTTGGCAACGTCCGTGCTACCTCGTTGGCGAGGGGTATGCCAAGACGTTCAAGGAGCTGATGGAAGAGACGGACTGGGACGCGTACGGCACAGGCAACTACGAGAAGTGCGCCGACTGCATGGTACACAGCGGATTCGAAGCAACGGCCGTCATGGATACGGTCGCGCATCCGTTGAAGGCGCTCGGCGTCAGCTTGCGCGGGCCCAAGATCGAGGGTGCCTACGCGAAGGACATTCCGCTCGACAAGCAGCGCCCCGCCGAGTACGTGTTCTCGCGGCACGTTGAAATCAAGCTCGAGGAAATCGGGCGCGCGGCCAACGCGAAGAAGAATCCGCGCCCCGCAGCGGCGCATTGATCGTTTTCGGAGCGCGGCGGTATGCGCGCTTTGAAGATCGAATAGCGTTTGATCAGCAATAAAACACTAGCCCCGGGCTCCAATATGGAGCCCGGGGCTTATTGCTTTTACGGCCAGGATCTTTGGCGAGAGTGAGCCTACTCGATATGATTAGCTATCGAGCTGACCACGAGCGTTCGATCAACGACCGCGATACAAATCGTCGATGCTCGATTGCGCCCGAACGAGCGAGCTGTGCGCACCACCCGACTGCACGGTGACTGCAGCGGAGCCACCGATGTCGCTCGTGCCTGCTGCCTGTTGCGCGACAGCCGGAGCTTGATCACGCGAACCGCTTTGCGACGACGAGTTGCCTACGTCCGGACGATAAAACGGCGCCGGGCCGAGGCCGCTTGCGAATACGGGCGCTGCAAACGCAGCCGACGTTGCAATCAACAAACCTGCGATGAGTTTCGATTTCATGATGACCTCCGGTGCTTATCTGGTAACTGGAACGCGTCTCGGTTGGTTCGTTCGACGCGCTGGTTTCGATGTCGACAGGAGGCAGTGTAGGTTTGTGAGCGGTCCGGAAAAAGAGCCGAAAGTTGACAAGACTTTTTTGGAATTTCGAATAATCGTTGCATGGGCAGGTATCTTCGGCGCCGTGCTGCCAGCGACGCTCGCTATGATCCAGACCCTCCCACGATCTTGCCGCTTCAACAGCACTTCCCTGCCCCCGCCCCATACCGGGCGTTCTGCCGCTCCCGAAAAAAAGCCTCGTAGCTCATGACAGGCTGATCGGGATGCGTCGCGCGCATGTGATTCACATACGCGTCGTAGTCGGGCAGTCCCACCATCAGGCGCAGCGCCTGACCGAGATAACGGCCCGCGCTGCGCAGCTCACCCAGATTCGAAAACATCGTCGCTCGCAGGGTTTATTGGACGGCCGCAACCGTCTGTCCGGCTGGCGCCACCGCTTCGAACGGCGTTTCCTGCGTACTCGGCCGCTCGCTGCGACGAGCGCGAACGATCGCCAGCACACCATAGATCACCATGCTCAACACCACTACGACGAAGAGCGCGGACAACGTCGCATCGACGTAATCGTTGAAAATCACCCGACGCATTTGCGCGATCGATTTCGCCGGTGCCATCACCGTGCCCGCATCGGCCGCCGCGCTCAGCTTCGCAGCGTGAGCGAGAAAGCCGACCTTCGGGTTCGCCGAAAAAATCTTCTGCCAACCCGCCGTCAGTGTGCATACGAGCAACCATGCCGTCGGAACGATCGTCACCCACGCATAGCGCTCGCGCTTCATCTTGAAGAGGACCACCGTACCAAGCACGAGCGCGATAGCGGCCAGCATTTGGTTCGACACACCAAAAAGCGGCCAAAGCGTATTGATGCCGCCGAGCGGATCGACCACGCCTTGATAGAGGAAATAGCCCCATGCGGCCACGCAAAGCGCCGTCGCAATCAAATTGGCCGGCAGCGATTCCGTGCGCTTGAGCGCCGGATGGAATGAACCCAGCAGATCCTGCAACATGAAGCGGCCCGCACGCGTGCCGGCATCAACGGCCGTCAAGATAAAGAGCGCCTCGAACAAAATCGCGAAGTGATACCAAAAGGCCATCATCGCCGGGCCGCCGATCACGCGGTGAAGAATCTGCGCCATGCCGACAGCGAGCGTCGGGGCCCCGCCCGCCCGTCCGACAATCGTCGTTTCACCCACCGCGCGCGCTGTCTCGGTCAGCATATCGGGCGTCAATAGGAACCCCCAATGCGTGACAGTCTGAGCGACGACATCGGGCGTCGTTCCGAGCAGCGCCGCCGGCGCGTTCATCGCGAAATAAACGCCGGGCTCGATTACGCAGGCAGCCACGAGCGCCATGATCGCAACGAGCGATTCCATCAACATCGCGCCATAACCGATGAAGCGTGCATCGACCTCGTTTTCAAGCAGTTTCGGCGTGGTGCCCGATGCAATGAGCGCATGAAAGCCGGAGACGGCGCCGCATGCAATCGTGATGAAGAGGAACGGGAACAGGTTGCCGGACCAGACAGGGCCGGTGCCGTCGATGAACTTCGTCATCGCGGGCATCTTCATTTCTGGCGCCACGATGAGAATGCCGATCGCAAGGCCGAGAATCGTGCCGATCTTCAGGAACGTCGAAAGATAATCGCGCGGTGCCAGCAGCAGCCACACGGGCAGGACGGACGCGACGAATCCATAGCCGATCAGAATCCACGTGAGCTGCGTACCGCTGAACGTGAACCATGCGGCCAGTGCAGGCGTGTCGTGCACATACTGGCCGAACGCGATCGATGCCATCAGCAACACGAAGCCGATGATCGATACCTCTCCGATGCGGCCGGGCCGGATGAAGCGCGTATAAACGCCCATGAACAATGCGATCGGAATGGTGGCCGCGACGGTGAACGTGCCCCAGGGCGAGTTCGTGAGCGCCTTCACGACGATCAGCGCCAGCACGGCAAGGATGATGATCATGATCAGAAACGCGCCGAAGAGCGCGATCAATCCGGGCACCGTTCCCAATTCCATCTTTACGAGATCGCCCAGCGAGCGGCCATCGCGGCGCGTGGAGATGAACAACACCACGAAGTCCTGCACCGCGCCCGCGAAGACGACGCCCGCAAGAATCCAGAGCATCCCGGGCGTGTAACCCATCTGTGCGGCGAGCACGGGTCCGACGAGCGGCCCCGCCCCCGCAATAGCGGCGAAATGATGGCCGAACAGCACGAATCGATGCGTCGGAACATAATCGAGGCCATCGTTGTGCTTGATGGCCGGCGTCATCCGGCGAGCGTCGAGCTGCAGCACGCGCGTCGCGATGAAATGACTGTAGAAACGGTAGGCGATCAGATAAACGCAGACGGCCGCAATGACGACCCATAGCGCGCTGACGCGCTCGCCATGAGCGAGCGCGATGGTGCCGAACGCATAAGCGCCGGCTAGCGCCAGCACTGACCAGAGCGCGAAGCGCCCGAGCCGATTCGTAGGACTCACGATTGTCTCCTTCCTTGCATTGTTATGAACTTCCGATCCTGCGATCGGCCCGCAGCGGTAACACGAGCGAGAGGCGCGACCCGCCGATGGACGTGTAGTATTCAGATTCGTCCTGTGCCTCACAAGCGCATGACTACGTAACCGCGCTACGTAGTAGTACGTAGTCATTGGTATGAGCTCGGCATCGGCGCCTGTCGCCACCGTTTCAGCGATGAAGGTCAAAACCAAAATCTTTCTGCTTGCGATCGTGCCGTTTCTCGTGGCCATCGCGGCTATCGGCATCGGGGTCCGGCTGCAAGCGACATCGCTTGCAAAGGCGCAACACGCCACCGTCGAAGCGGCCTACATGTCGAGCAAAGAGATGGAGCTCAAGCACTACGTGGAGCTCGCGACAAGCGCCATCGCGCCGTTTTACCAGGCCGATGCCGCAGGGCCGCGCGACGACGAAGCGCAGCGACGTCAGGCGCTCGCCGTGCTGCAAAACATGGACTTCGGTCCCGATGGCTATTTCTTTGTCTACGACATGAGGGGCAACTCGCTGATGCATCCGCGCGAGCCTGCGCTCGTCGGGCGCAATCTATGGTCGATGCGCGATCCGCAAGGTGCGTTGCCGATTCAGGAACTCATTGCCGCCGCCGCGCACGGAGGTGGCTACGTGCGATACGTCTGGCACCGGCCATCGACGAATCAGCTCGAACCGAAATTGGGCTACGTCGTGCTATTGCCGCGATGGGGCTGGATGATCGGCACCGGCATCTATCTCGATGGCGTCAATGCCGCGCTCGCGCGTATCGACGGCAGCGCTTCGGCGAACATCGAGCGCACGATGATGTGGATCGGTGCGATTGCGTTAGCGGGCTTCATTGCCATCGCAGCATGCGCCGTGTTCGTCAACGTGACCGAGCATCGCAGTGCCGACGCCAAGCTCAAACGCCTCGCGCAGCAAGTCGTCGAATCGCAGGAGCAAGAGCGCGCCCGGCTCTCGCGAGAATTGCATGACGGCATCAGTCAGAAGCTCGTATCGGTGAAGCTGCTGATCGAATCGGCCCTTGCGCGCCTCGAATCAGGCGCACCGCAGCGCGCCGACGCGCCCGATGCACAGGCGCCGCTGACGACGGGTCTCACGCGCCTCGCCGACGCATTACGCGAAGTACGCCACATCTCGCACGCGCTGCGGCCCGCCATGCTCGACGATCTCGGGCTTGCCGCGGCCCTCGAACAACTGTGCCGCGAGCTGGGCGAAGAAGCCGGCATCGACCTCACGTTCGCTCAGAGCGCTCACGCCGATGCGGCCGACTCCTCGCAATTGCCGGAGGGGCTCAATACCGCATTGTTCAGGATTGCTCAAGAAGCGCTCGCGAATATCGTGCGGCACGCGCACGCGGCCCATGCGGCCCTCATGCTCGATGTGTCGAAGCAGGCAGTCGCCCTCTCGATCTCCGACGACGGGTGCGGCTTCGACGTCGAACGCGTGCAAGCCGATGCCCGCGGCGGCATCGGCCTGCGCAACATGCGCGAACGCCTCGAGCCGCTCGGCGGCACGCTGATGCTGGCGTCCGAGCCGGGCCGCACGGTCGTCACGGCGCGTGTGCCGCTGCCATCGAAAAAACGGGAATCCGCTTCTCTCGCCTCACAAGGTGGTACTCCATGACGGCCTCGCATCCGCCCAAAGCAAGAATCATCCTCGTCGACGATCATCCGCTCGTTCGCGACGGTCTGCGTTTGCGGCTGGAGGCGGTACCCGGCCTCGAGGTCGCGGGCGAAGCCGGTAACGCTCAGGAGGCGCTCACGCTCGCGGAAAGATTGAACCCGGACCTTGCGCTGATGGACGTCGGCATGAACGGCATCAACGGCATCGCGCTGGCCGGCATCTTCCACGAACGATTTCCGGCCCTGCGCGTACTGATGCTGTCGATGCACGACAACGTCGAGTATGTCACGCAGGCCGTGCGTGCCGGCGCGAGCGGCTACGTGCTCAAGGATTCGCCCGCCACCGAGATCGTTCATGCGATCGAGGCGGTGTTGGCCAATCGTACGTTTTTCAGCGCGGGGATCGCTGCGCGCATGATTCAGGCGAGCGCGCTGCAAACGCCGGCGGAGCGGCTCACGCCGCGCGAGCTGGAGATTCTCGACGCGTTGGCGGAGGGACTGTCGAGCAAGCAGATCGCCGAACGCTACGGACTATCGGTGCGGACCGTCGAAACACACCGCCTCAATCTCAAGCGCAAGCTCGAGATCGAGGGGCAAGCGGAGCTGATCAAGTTTGCGGTCGAGCGCCGCCGCGGCTGACAGGCGAGCGCCCGCTCACTCGGTGCGGGCGTTGTGCTTTTTGAGGAAGTCGATCAGTGCGGGCACGCCGCCTTGCTGCAACTGCGACTTGAACTGACCTTGGTAGACCTGGATCAACCATGCACCCGACATGTCGATATCGTAGATTTTCCAGGCATTGCCGACCTTGCCGAGCCGATAGCCGACCGTCTGGCTATCGCCCGGCGTCGTCACCGTCGACGTGACGAGCGCATCGTTGCCCGTTATCGCCCCTTCCTTGAACGCAAACTTGGCGTCCTGACTGCCCAGTTGGGCAAGCGACGCGGCATAGGTGCGCGTCATCAACGTACGGAACTGGTCGGTCAGCTCCTTTTGCTGATCGGGCGTGGCCTGCTTGAACGCATCGCCGACGGCAATACGCGCCGTGCGATCGAAATTGGTCGCCGGAATGAAGTTGTCTTTGACGATCTGAGTGATCTTCGTCATGTCGCCGCCGCGGGCGGCGGGATCTTTCTTCATCGCGTCGACCGTGCCGCGCACGGCGTGCTGGACCACGTCGACCGGGGCGGTCTGCGCCTGAGCGGCCAGGCTGACGAACGCAGCCGTGAAAAAAGCGAACAGATGACGTTTCATGGGAATCGGTTTCGAGTGAAGAAAATGCCGCATTGCCCGGTGCAGGCGCATTGCCTGCTTCGCTACGCGGCGTAGGGGCAGTATACCGAGCCGGGCCGCTGGAGCACCCGTTTGATACAGCTGCTTGCAAACGATACTTGGGGATACGAGCACGGCGCGTACCAGGACGGCCGGCGCCGGCTCGCGCGCTCGACGCGGCGCGATGCGCGTTGGCCGGTATACTTGCTTATTTTGTCGCTCACCCTTTCCCTGCTGGCCGATTCATGCTGATGTCCCTCATCGTTCGCCTCGTTGCCTTGTCGGTGCGCCGCCCCATCTGGGTCGTCGCGCTTTCGTTGGTGCTGGCGGCCGCAAGCAGCGTCTACATCGCCGGCCACTTCCGGATCAACACCGATATCAGCAAACTGATCGAGAACGATCCGCAATGGTCCGCGCTCGGCGACGCCATCGATCGCGCCTTTCCCCAGCGCGGGCAAACGATCCTCGCGGTGGTCGAAGCGCCGGCGCCCGAGCTCGCCGATGCCGCGGCCGACGCGCTCGCCACCGGCCTGAAGGCGCCCGCTTATGCGAACAAGGTAGGCGACATCTCGCAACCGGGCGGCGGCCCATTCTTCGAGCACAACGGCCTGCTGTTCGTATCGACACGGACGCTGAGCGGCACCACCTCGCAATTGGCCAGCGCCCGCCCGCTCATCAATACACTCGCGCACGATCCAAGTCTGACGGGATTGGCCACGACGCTCTCGACCATGCTCGGCCTGCCGCTCGAATCGGGGCAGGTCACGCTGCCCGGACTGACGACCCTTTTTTCGCGCAGCGCGGACACCGTCGAAGCGGTGCTCGCCGGCAAACCGGCCGCCTTTTCATGGCGTGCGCTCGTCGATGCGGACTCGGCCCGCCAACCGGCCCGCGCGTTCGTCACCGTGGCGCCCGTCGTGAACTATGCCGCGCTGCGGCCCGGCGCCGAAGCCACGGCAGCCATTCGCGCCGCGGCGCAACAGCTCGAGTTGCAAAAGCGCTTCGGCGCCGTGGTACGCCTGACCGGCGAGCAGCCGCTCGCCGACGAGGAGTTTGCTTCGGTCGAGGACGGCGCGCTCGTGAATGGCATCGCCACGCTCGCGGTCGTGCTGGCCATTCTCTGGCTTGCGCTGCGCTCCAAGCGAATGATCGTTGCCGTCTTCGTGACGCTCGCCGTCGGGCTACCCATCACTGCCGCGTTGGGGCTGTTGATGGTCGGCTCGTTCAACATGATTTCCGTGGCCTTCATGGTGCTGTTCGTCGGTCTCGGCGCTGATTTCGCGATCCAATACGGCGTCAAATACCGGGAGGAGCGGTATCGCGACGAGCGCCTCGATCATGCGCTCGTCGGCGCCGCGCATTCGATGGGCGCCCCGTTGACGCTCGCCGCGGCTGCCGTCGCCACGAGCTTCTTCGCATTCCTGCCCACCGCCTATCGCGGCGTGTCGGAGCTCGGGCTCATCGCGGGCGTCGGGATGATCATCGCCTATCTGAGCACGATGACGCTGCTGCCCGCGCTCATCAAACTGATGGCACCGCCCGGCGAGCCGGCGCGGCCGGGGTTCGTTGCGCTAGCGCCCATCGACGAATATTTGCAGGACCACCGCAAGCCGATTCTCATCGGCACGCTCATCGTCGTGGTCGGCGCATTGCCGCTACTGCTGCATCTTCATTTCGACTTCAATCCACTGCACTTGAAGGATCCGAATACTGAATCCATGGCGACCCTGCTGTCGCTCAAGGATTCGCCCGAGGCCGCGGTCAACGACGTGTCGGTGCTGGCGCCATCGTTGAGCGCGGCCGATGCCACAGCGGCGCGGCTTGGGAATCTGCCCGAGGTCGGCCGCGTCACGACGCTCTCGTCGCTCATCCCTCCCGATCAGCAGCAAAAGCTCGCGTCGATCTCGGAGGCGGCGCAGTCCCTCTTGCCGGCGCTGACGCAGCAGCCGGCGCCGGCTGCAAGCGATGCCCAACGCGTCGCCGCGCTCAAGCGCGCCGCCAATCAGCTCTCCTACGCGGCCGAAGATCATCCGGGGCCCGGTGCGGCCGAAGCGCGGCGCCTGTCGACATCGCTCGCGCGGCTTGCCGCCGCCGATCCGGCCACGCGCGATCGTGCCGAAGCGGCATTCTCCGTTCCGCTTCGCCTCGCGCTGCGCCAATTGACGATGCTGCTGCAGCCCTCGGCGATTACACGACAAACGCTCCCGCCCGAGATGGTTCGCCAATGGGTCGCGCCGGACGGCCGCGCGCTCGTGCAGATTTCGCCGCGCGTGCCGCCGGGCGTGGACCCGGGCGACGACACGATGCTGCGCCGCTTCGCGAACGCCGTGAAGAAAGCGGAGCCCGGCGCGACGGGCGGCCCGATCTCGATCCTGCATTCGGCGAACACGATCATCAAAGCATTTCTGCAAGCGGCAGCGCTCGCCGTGGTCGCCATCACCGTGCTGCTTTGGATCGCTCTCGGCCGTTTCGGCGACGTGTTGCGAACGATGATTCCCCTGCTCGCCTCCGCGATCGTCACGCTCGAACTCTGTGTCGTGTTCGACATGCCGCTCAATTTCGCCAACATCATTGCGCTACCGCTGATGCTGGGCGTCGGCGTGGCGTTCAAGGTCTACTTCGTGATGGCTTGGCGCAATGGCCAGACGAGCCTGCTCGCATCGAGTCTGACACACGCGGTGCTCTTCAGCGCAGCAACGACCGCAACGGCATTCGGCAGCCTCTGGCTATCGCATCATCCCGGCACCGCGAGCATGGGCAGGCTGCTTGCGCTCGCGCTTTCGTGTACGCTCATCGGCGCGGTCGTCTTTCAGCCGATCCTGATGGGCAGACCGCGCGACGCTCACCCGCCCCCACAAGAATTAGAAGGAATCGATGGATAAGTTGCGGACCCTCCCTGTGGCGCTGGGCGCCGCGATCATCCTGGCCGGCTGCGCGAGTGCACCGAATCGAACGGCAGGTGACCCGCTCGAGCCGATGAACCGGGCGATCTTCCGCTTCAACGACGCGGTCGACCAAAGCGTGGCCGTGCCGATCGCGAAGGGCTATCAAAAGATCACGCCGCACCCGCTGCGCACGGCCATCAGCAATTTCTTCTCGAATCTGGGCGATTTGAGCAATGTGGCCAACGAATTACTGCAGCTCAAAATCACGGATGCCACTTCAGATCTGATCCGCTTCGCGATGAACACGACGTTCGGCGTGGGTGGCCTGATCGACTTCGCGACGCTCGCCCGGCTGCCCAAGCATCATCAGGATTTCGGGCTCACGCTCGGGCGCTGGGGCGTCCCATCCGGACCTTATCTCGTGCTGCCGATCTTCGGCCCCAGCACGTTTCGTGACAGCGTCGGATTGGCAGTCGATGTCCGCTTCAATCCGCTGAACTATATCGAGCCCGCGGCACGCACCCCGCTTTACATTCTGCAGTTCGTGAGCGTGCGCTCCGACATGCTGGGCGCAACGAATATCCTGCAAGAAGCGGCGCTCGACAAATACTCGTTCGTTCGCGACGCCTATCTCCAACAACGGCGCTCGCGGCTGAACACCGGAGGTGCGGCGGGCGCGCCCGCGCTGCCGAACTATGGCGACGAGGGCGAAAGCGATTCGAGCGGTACGGCGGCCGCACCCGCTGCGGCGAGCGGTGCCGTGCCCGTCATGCCATCGCCCCCAGCGCCGGCAATCGGCACGACACCGGCGCCCGCGCCTGCAACGCCGGCCAGCGCGCCGCAATCGAAGTAAAGCGGCACCACGGTACTCAACGAGAACTCATCGCGAAATCAGGGCCGCGCGAATGCCGCCCCAAGCGTGCGGCGCGCCTGAGTGAGCGTCGCACGTGCTGCGCGCGCATCGCCGGCCAGCCCGATCATTGCGCCGAGCTGCGAGGGCGCACGCAGCAACGACGCGAGAATCGGCAACAGCGCCGTCGTTCCGTCATCGCGAAGACCCGCTATCGCGGCCTCGGGCAGCGCCCGCCCGGCGGGGTCGACGATCGCCCTGCACGCCATGAAGGGCAGGCCGCGCGCTTGCGCCATCGCGGCGGCGACATGAGATTCCATATCGACCGCCAACGCACCGCGCGCCCGGTTCAATGTGGCTTTCTGTTCGGTGCTCGTCAGCGGTGCCGTGACGGCCGCGAGCACCCCGCACTGCCATGGCGCGTCGAACGGCGCGGCGGCAAGCTTCGAGACGATTCGATCGCGCCATGCGGGATCGGTCGCAATGCGTCCGTCCGGGCCATCGATCGCATCGGCGACGATCAGCGTACCGGCGCCGAGATCCGCTGCGAGGCCGCCCGCAGTACCGAAGCTGATGACCCCCGATGCACCGCGCGCCAACGCCTCCGCCAACGCGCGTTCGAGCAGATCGCTGCGGGCGGCGTACACCGCTTGCACACCCTCGCCGCGCGCGATACGAGCTTCGAAGGCCATGCCCGTCACGGCGATCACGGGCGCCACCGCTTGCCGTACCATCGTCACATGCCGACGGATACGCGCGTCTGCCGGCTCCGCACGAGGTTCCGATAGCGGGCAAGCGCCCAGAGCGGAAAGAACTTCCGGTAGCCGTGATAACGAAGATAGAAAACGCGCGGAAAGCCGGTTGCGGTGAAGCGCGTCTCGTCCCACAACCCATGGTCACGCTGCGTACGCTGCAAATAGGCCACGCCGCGTTCCACCGCGGGATGCGCCACCACGCCTGCCGCCATCAGCCCGAGCAACGCCCAAGCCGTTTGCGAAGCCGTACTGGCAGCGCGCTCGTAGCCGCGATAGTCGAGCTTATAGCTCGTGCCATCCTCGCCCCAACCGCCATCGTCGTTCTGGATCGCCACGAGCCATTGCACGGCGCGCCGCATCCGCACATCCTCGTGCGGCATGCCGGCCGCATTGAGCGCGCACAGGGCCGTCCACGTTCCATAGATGTAGTTCATGCCCCAGCGGCCGTACCAGCTCCCATCGGCTTCCTGCTCGTCGAGCAGGTAGTCGTAGGCCTGCCGCGCCGGTTCGCTCGCGGCAGGCAACTCGCCCAGCTGCGCGAGCATCGAGAGACACCGGCCCGATACGTCGGCGGTCGGCGGATCGAGCAAGGCTCCGTGATCGGAGAACGGAATGTTGTTGAGGTGGTAATGCGTGTTTTCGGGCTCGAAGGCACCCCATCCGCCGTTGCTGCTTTGCATGCCGACGACCCACTCGCGAGCCCGCGCGATCGCCTCGCGGTCAACGTTCGAGCCCGTGAGCTTGGCCGCGCGTTCCATCGCCATGGCAACGACCGCCGTATCGTCGACATCGGGATAGTGGGGATTCGCATACTGGAACGCCCATCCGCCCGGCCGCACGTTCGGGCGACGCGAGATCCAATCGCCCCGCACGTCGAGAATCTGCAGCGGACGCAGCCACTGGATGCCGAGCAACGCTGCCTGTTCGGCGCGCGGCAACTCGGTCTCGAGCAGCGCATGCGCCGCGAGCGACGTGTCCCAGACCGGAGACAGGCACGGCTGACAGTAGGCCTCGTCGTCACCGATCACGAGCAGCTTCTCGATCGACGCACGAGCGATCGCGCGGTTCGGATGATCGGGCGGATAGCCCAGCGTGTCGTACATCATCACGGCGTTCGCCATCGCCGGGAAGATGGCACCCAGCCCATCTTCGCCGTTCAGACGCTCATCGACGAATGCGACAGCCGCCTCGGTCGCGCGCTGGCGGGTGGCTTTCGGAAAAAACCCGTCGATGGCGCGCAGCACCGAGTCCGCTGCACGAAAAAGCGCAAACCAGCCCTTGCTTTGATGCGGCGCGCGCGGCAGCAACCCCGCGTTGCCTGGGGCGCCGTGAAACAGCTCGTCGATGCGCACGCCGCGCGGGTTGCGCGCTGTCGGACGCCGCGCATTGAGCACGAGCAGCGGCACGATCACCGTGCGGGCCCAATACGAGACCTTGGACAAGTGAAACGGAAACCACTGCGGAAGCAGCGTGATTTCGACGGGCATCATCGGCACCGCGCGCCAGGGCATCACGCCGTAAAGCGCAAGCAAAATGCGCGTAAAAACATTGACCGCTTCGGCGCCGCCCGCGGCAAGAATCGCGCGGCGTGCGCGTTGCATGTGATCCGCGCTTTCGGGCTCGCCCGCCATTTTGAGCGCGAAGTAAGCTTTCACGCTCGCGCTGACGTCGAGCGCGCCGTCCGTGAAAAGCGGCCAGCCGCCGTCGTCGAGCTGGATCCGAAGCAAGTAGCGCACGATCTTGCGTTCGAGCGCCACGTTCGGCGTTTCGCCCAGATAGTGGACGAGCAGGATGTATTCGGCCGGGATCGTAGCATCGGCCTCGAGCTCGTAGACCCAATGGCCGTCGGCACGCTGGTCGGCCAGGATCGCATCGGTCGCGCGCGAAATCGCCTTGTCGAGCGCCTCGTCCCCGAATGCCGCGCGCGTGGCATCGATCCCGGCCACGGCGGTATGTCCTGCGGAAAAATCGTTCATCGGCATGTCATACGTTTGATTGAGAAGCGCCTACGGCGCGCCGTTGCGCTTCGCGCTTGGTGCTGCGTGCGTCTGCTTGCGTACGCCGAACTCAGAACAATGCGTAGCGTGCAACGATCCACATGAGCCGCAGCCGCGGTTTGGATATCGGCGTGCGCGGCACATCGAACCCGCGTTCGAGCGTGCGCTCGAGCAGGAACCGGTAGACGCCCGACATGATCCGCGGCGCGCGCACGACCTTCTTCGGCGCGGCGTTCATGATGGCATCGGCCTTGCCGAAGTGATCGAGCGCGCGCTCGGCCAGCGTCGCGCAGACGCGCGGCAGCGAGGGATCGTCCGCTATCGCGAGCGGATTCGTGGCCGCGATCCCCTCGCGCGCCAACAGCTCGCGCGGCAGATAGCAACGATTGATCGCGGCGTCTTCGTCGATATCGCGCAAGACGTTCGTCAATTGCAACGCACGGCCGAGATGATGCGACAAAGCGCGCCCCGGCTCCTCGTCCATACCGAAGATCCTCACCGACAACCGCCCCGCCGCACTTGCGACGCGGTCGCAGTAGAGATCGAGCGTGGCTTCGTCAGGCGCACAGATATCGGCGGCCGCATCCATCGCCATGCCGTCGATCATCGCGTGGAAATCCTCGCGCCGCAGACCGAACGTGTGGATATGACGTGTCAGCGCCGCCAGAGACGGCCGGGGCGTGCCCGCGTAACAGGCGTCGATATCGTCGCGCCACCGCGCGAGTCCCGCACTGCGTTCCGCGCGCGGGGCGTCGCTATCCGCAATGTCGTCGACCGCCCGGCAGAACGCGTAGACCTGATACATCGCATCGCGTTGCGGCGCGGGCAGGATGCGCATCGCGAGATAAAACGAGCTGCTCGAGGTGACGGCTGCGGCGTCGGTTTCGGAATCGTCCACGACGAGATTTGAAACAGCCAAGGCGAACTCCGCTCTAGCGCCCTCCCGGGCGATTGAAAATCGATATCTCAAGCGGCGTGCCGTTCGGGCAACGCGCGGCGGCGTCGGCTCGCGCGAATCAGCCGCAATGCGCCGGCGGGAGTGCCGGAAACGCGCCAAAGTATAGCAACTTTTTAGAGCCCGTCAGGCCAGGGCGACCGATCGGTTGCGCCCTTGCCGTTTCGCGCTGTAAAGCGCCGCATCCGCTTCGTTGATGAGCACTTCGTAGCCCGGCAGGCCTGCGCGCGCGGCGGCACCGCCGACGCTGGCTGTGACGGGCACGCGCATGCCTTCCGCCTCGACGGGGGTGTCGCAGATCGTGGTACGGATTTTCTCGGCGACGACCATTGCGTCGGCAAGCGGCGTGCAAGGCAAAAGCAGCGCAAATTCCTCGCCGCCGAAGCGTCCGAAGATGTCCTGCGCGCGCACGGCATCGGCGACTCTCTGCGCCATGACGCGCAGCACCGTATCGCCCACGGCGTGACCAAACCGGTCGTTGATGTCTTTGAAATGGTCGAGATCGAACAGCAGGACCGATAGCTCGCCGCCATAGCGCTGCCAGCGCGAGAATTCGTCGCGCAGCCGCGCCTCGAAAAAGCGCCGGTTCGCAATGCCCGTCAGGCCGTCGCGATTCGCGTATTCGCGCAGCTTGACGACCGCCTCCTCGCGCTCGCGCTGCATGACGCTCACATGCGTGACATCGGAGATCGTCACGCACACCGCGACCACTTCGCGCCCCCGCGTCAGCGGCATGAACGTGCAATCCTGCTGCATGAAATCGACTCCGCCGGTGATGGGCCGATCGTGGTCGAATTTGAACAGATAGGGCCGCTGCTCCCAGGAGCTGAAAGCGAAACTGCCGAGTTGAAAGACGCTCTCGACCTTGCGCGTGAGCCACACGCGCGGCAACTCGGGAAAACTATCGAAGATCGATTTGCCGACGACTTGTTCGGCCGCCATTCCGCTGTTGTCCTGCATGAAGCGATTCCACATCAACACCTTCATCGAGCGGTCGAGCACGAAGATGCCGAAGCCCACCCGTTCGATGACGAGATCGCTGAGAGATTGCTCCATCGCGTGGCTCATAGGCTGGAGAGGATCGCATTGAGCGCCTCGTTCATGCGGCGAATGGAATCTTCGGCCATCAGCATGATGAGATGAGCGCGGAACGTCTTGTCTTCGAGTGAGAAGTTGACTTCGAGCAGCAGCGCCGTCCGCCAGGCAAGCACGTCGGCCTGAAAGACGTCTTCGAGTGCGAGCTTTTCGCCGAGCAGCCCGGGCGCCGAAAAGATCGGCGTGCGATCGAGCTGGTTCATGATGCACGATACACACGCGCCGGTCAGCACGTTCGCGACATCGAACATCAACTCGGCCTGGCTGACCGATTCATAGGCGGAATGCACGTAGGGATCGTTGACGAGAGCGCACAGATTGCCGACACCGCTGCTGCGGCAGATGACGAGCGCCTCGCCTTTGATGTCCGACCGAAAGCCCTGACGCACAGCGATGACAGGTTCGTCGATGCCGGTCATGTCGCGCAGTGTGCGCGCCGCATCCTCCACTCGCACCACCCTCACCCGCGGCACGGACAGCTCGATGAAGGTGTCGAGCAGACTCGCAAGACGCGTGGCGGCCTGGCCCATCGCCAGGTTGGCGATCTCCTGCAGTGCGTCACGCTGGTCTTCGGTCAGGGCGGTCTCACGCATACAAGCCGTACTCCTTGAGGATCGGCAGCAAAGCCTCGGGGGTCACTGGCTTGGCGACGAACGCGGCAGCGCCGAGCGCACGAACGCGCTCCTGCGCAAGAGGTTGCACGTCTGCCGACACGACGATCACGAACGTATTGAGGTCCTCGTGCCGCAAGGCCTCGAGCACCTGATAGCCGTTCATGTCAGGCATCGTGAGATCGAGGAACATGACCGACGCTTTACCCGCCCGGTAAAGCGCGAGCGCTTCGCGTCCATTCGATGCGTAGGCGATCTCGACGTCCCAATCGTCCGGCAAGGCTTTCGTCAGAACCTTGCGAGCAAGCAGGGAGTCATCGGCGATCACAATCGGCAAGGGCATGGCAGGCGTGACAAAAAAGCGGATCAATCTACACCGAGTTAACGGCGGCTCGGAAACCTTCTTTAGCGGGAGGGTGTGCTCGAACGAGCAGGCTGCAAGCGTGCTGCGATCAGCGTGCTTTCCTCAGACCGGAAAGAAACGCCGCGGCGGCCTCGCGCGCATCGGCATGGCGGCGAAGCAGGCATGCTTCACAGGTGCGTCCCCCCCGCAGGACACGTGTTTTTTCATAAAAGTGAGCCAAATTCTCTTGGCAAACAGACGGAAAATCAACTCCCTCAGTTCCGGCAGAACGATGAAACGTCGCAGTATTTATCGATGTGAAGAAATAGAATCGACGTATTTTTGAGATATTGCGTCGATTATTCTTTTGTGTACGTTTGCGCTTCCGATTTCGTCGCTGATTTGGTGCATCCGATCCTGCATTGAATCTCGCAATGTATTGGAGGACGCATCAGACAACGATTCAAGTCGCTTATGATTGGAGTCAGGCAACTCATCCCTTTTTGGACACCCCAACCATGACGCGTCACCGGCGCGACGCACCGGCAGCGAACCCGATGCCTTCGAGCTGGCAGGAAGAGGCGCCGTACCCATCCGTCCCCGAGCCGGACTTCGCGGTCCGGCGCGCCACGCTCATCATCCTGCTGGGCGCGGCAATCGTTCTGCCGTGCATCTATGCGGCAGTCATGGCCTATTCGGACTTCCGCGCCCGTGTCGCCAGCGCGACCGACGCCGCGGTCCGTACGGTGCGGATTGCCGAGGAGCACGCGCTGAAGGTGTTCGATCTGAACGAGACGCTCGATGCGCGCGTGGACGATCTCGTGCGCGGGCTCGATGACGATCAGGTTCGCGCCCGGGAAGCCTACATTCACGACAGCCTCGTGAAAATAGGCGGCGGCTACCCGCAGGTGGCTTCGATTTCGATCTTCGGTCCCGACGGACTGCTCCTCGCGAACAGCCGCTATTATCCAGCGCCACTCGCTTCGATTGCCACGCGTGACGATTTCGTCGGCATTCGTGGCGGGCAAATCCTCGAACACGTCTCGAAGGTGATGGTCTGGCATGCCGGCAGCGGCGATGCTGTATTCAACACGGGCATCGCCCGCCACCGTCCCGACGGCACTTTCGGCGGCCTGGTTTCCGTCGCGCTGCGGCGCTCCTACTTCGAATCGTTCTACCGCGAACTATTGGGCTCGGAGCGACGCGCGCTCACGATTTCACTGATGCGCTCGGATGGCGCCGTGCTGGCGTCCTACCCGTCACCGGCGAACGGGGCCGCAACGCCGCCCGCGTTCGCCTCGGCGCTCGTGGCCGGTACCAAGGCCGGGGTGATTCGAATCGGCCATTCGCCCGAGACCGGGAACGGCGAGATCCTTGCATTCCGGCGTGTCGGCGCCTACCCCGTGTATGTTTCGTGCGCCTATAGCGGCGCTGCGATCTGGGCGGAATGGTCCAGCCGCGTCGCGGTCCTGGCGGCGTCGATCTTCGTGCCTTCCATCGTCCTATGGTTCGTGCTCGGACTGTCGTTGCGGCGTCTTTCGGCCGAAGAGGAAGCCTGGACCCGCTGGCAAGCCGAAGCATCGATGCGCCGCTCGATCGAAACGGCGTACCGGCAATCGCGCAAGATGGAGGCGCTGGGCAATCTCGTCGGCACCGTTGCGCATGATTTCAACAATCTCCTGATGATCGTCGCCGCCAACGTCCAAATCGCGCGGCGCCGGGGGGCGATCCAGCTCGAAAGAGAACTCGGAGCGATCGAGCGCGCCCTTAAAAGCGGTCAATCGTTGACGCGCCAGTTGCTCGGCGTGGCGCGCAAACAGCCGCTGCGCAGCGAAACCATCGATCTGGCGCGATGGATGGCGGCCAGCCGCGAGTTCCTCAATGCGTCGCTCGGAGCGAAGGTCAGTCTCGTCATCGACATGGCCGCCCCGATTTGGCCGATCGAGGTCGATATCGCCGAACTGGAGCTTGCGCTGATCAACATTGCCGTCAACGCGCGCGACGCAATGCCGAACGGCGGGCAGTTCACGATTCGCGCGCATAACGTTCGGCTCGAGCGCGAAAGCGGATTCGCGCTGACCGGCGAATTCGTGGTGGTATCGCTCGAAGACACCGGAACGGGAATGTCGCCTGAAGTGCTCGCTCACGCGTTCGAGCCGCTTTATACGACCAAACCGCAAGGGATGGGCACCGGGCTCGGATTGCCGCAAGTCTTTGCGTTTTGCGAGCGTTCAGGCGGACTCGCGACGATCGACAGCACGCTCGGCGTGGGCACGTCCGTGCGGCTCTATCTCCCGCGCTCCACCGCGACACCCGCCGAGCCCCCCGTCGACGCACCCCGTCCCGGGACCGCGGCGACCAGCGGCGGTCTGCGTGTGTTGCTCGTTGAAGACAATGACGAGGTGGCAGCAGGCACCGAAGCCTTGTTGCGCATGATGGGCCACGACGTCACCTGCGTTTTCAACGCGGATGCAGCTCTGCAACTGATCGACCACGCGGCCGCGCTCGAATTCGACGTCGTCATTTCGGATATCCATATGCCCGGCACCCGTAACGGCATCGATCTGGCGGAAGTAGCGCAGGCGCTGGTGCCCCCGCTGCCCGTCATTCTCGTCACGGGTTATGCCCAGGAACTCGAACGCGCACGGAATGTCCGCGTGCGCGTGCTGTCAAAACCTTTTGATATCGCCTTGCTCGACGCCATGCTTCAGACGATACGCCGAGAACGGGAACAACACGTCCAGCCTGAAGGCAAGGCGGGTTGAGGGGGCCGGCCCATTATTTGCGACGCCGTAATGAGCCGTGACTATAACTCGGGAGAAAGGGGAGCGATCATGCAACACACGGTCATTGCATTTTTCGATAGTTACGTGGCGGCGGAAGAAGCGCGCGACGCATTGGTCGCGGCAGGAGTTGCCCGCGCATCGATCACGCTGCAGGCGCGTTGCGAGCCAACGTATGCCACCGATGCCACGACGGTCGCCGAACCGCCCCACGCCGATGAAGGGCTGCTGGCAAGCATCGAGCGCTTCTTCGAGTCGCTTTTCGTCAGCGAACCGCCGCGGCGCGAAACAGCTCAATACGCCGAAGCCGTGCGCCGAGGCGCTGTCATGCTGAGCGTGGATGCGGCCGACGACGCGCAGTGCGAAGCGGTTCGCCTGGCACTCGCCGCGCGCAATCCGATGGACATCGAAGAAAGGGCCGCCACTTGGTCGGCCCCCGCGAACGAGGCGGCGCGGGAGCGCTCGCCGCTCGAGGAGCTCGGTTTTCGGCCGAACGCCGCGGTGAGCCGGCACGGGAACGTTCACAGCTTTGCGCGCGATGAGCCGGCTGCTGGAGCGACCGGGACGGCGGCAGCGCACGACTTGGCCGCGAGCGAAGCGGACGCCATGGCCGTTGCCGCGGGCGCAGCTCCCGGCATGGGCGCCGTACTTGCGGGACGGCGCACCGAGGGGCTTCCGCAAGATGCCGGTGCGCCTGCCGGCGCGCCGGTCACCCCATCCGCGCCGAGCGCCTCGCCTTCATCGGTGCCCGACGAGTATCTCCAAGAGGAAGAGCATTTTCACGGCAGCGAACACGAGCGCCACTGATAGCAAGTCGCACGCGCCGCGTGAGCTGCGGCGCGGCGCTCAATGCTTCGTCGCGTGACGTTGGATCCAGGCGTGGAAGCGATCGACGAAGCCTTGCAAAAACTTGCGCGTGCTCTCGTTGGCGATGTTCCCCGACGCATCGAAAAATCCCTCGGTGTGCTTGAGGAATATCTCGGGCTGACCGAGAGTCGGGACATCGAGATACGCGAGCACGTTGCGCAGATGCTGCTGGGCGAGTGCGGTGCCCGTCGCGCCGACCGAGATGCCGCATACGGCTGACGGCTTATCCTTCCACGAGTTTTGGCCCCAGGGCCGTGAACCCCAATCGAGTGCATTTTTGAGGACGCCCGGCATCGAACGGTTGTACTCCGGCGTCACGAACAGAAGCCCATCGGCCGCTTCTATCCGCTGCTTGAACTCGCGCGCGGCAGGCGGAAAGTCTGGATCGTAGTCTTGCGAGTAAAGCGGCAAAGAGCCGATATCCAGGTACGAGAACGTCATCTGCGAGCCGGCAAGCTGGGCAAGCGCGTGCGCCAGCTGCTTGTTGAACGAATCACGGCGCAGACTGCCAACCACCACTTCGATTCGATAAGCCATCAAGTCGCTCCTTGCACATTGAGAGTCGCCGTCCCTCGCCCGCGGACAACGAGGTTTCCATGATAGTCGCGGACGGAATGACGCAGCGGCCAATTTGTGCGCAGCCCAGTCACATGACGGCGGGCTGGGGGTTTTCGGGCTCCTTTCCACAACCTTTTCCACAGAATCTGTGGATAACTTCGCTCGAGCCCGCAGCGCTTACGCTTCGTCACAACCATGACGGCTCGATGACCGCGTCGGATGCGCTTGCGGTCTATCGCTTTTTAGTGAGCGATGGGAGTGGCCTGAGAGGTCAAGCGAACAGGGTACGGACGGCTTCGGGCGGGCGGCCGATCACCGCTCGACCGTTGCGCGTCACGATTGGCCGCTGCAGCAAAATCGGATGCGCCGCGAGCGCTTCGAAAAGCGCAGCGTCGTCGAGCGAAGCGTCGCCCAATCCAAGCTCGTCGTACACGGGCTCCGTGTCGCGAATCATGTCGCGAACACTGCCGCCAAGCATCCGGTGAAGCGCTTTCAGCTCGGCGACGCCGAGCGGTTCCTTCAGATACTCAACGACGCGCACCGGTTCGCCCGATGTATTCAATGTGCTGTCGATCAATTCACAGGTGGAACGCGACTTCGAGCAGCGCGCATTGTGGTAGATGGTGATCATGGACACATGGCTCCAGCTTCGGGTTTCGAATAATCGGTCGTGATTCTACGAGACGCGCGGAGGCAACGATAGCGCCCGGCGCGACCGGTCCGCGCGGGAAAGGGGCGCCGCGACAGGTGGCCAGAATTGCGATGCAGAATCGGCATGAATTATTGAAAAATTACTTTTTTCTATCGCAACGCATTTCTTTGCAGCCGCGTGCGGCTAGTCGCGAGTACAGATCATGCCGACGCTCGTGGGAAGGGGCATCACAGGTTTTTTGCCGATTCCAGCGTTCACGCACGCAATCGGGTGCATTCCCGGCGGGCGTAGACGGCTATTCTTCTCGCCTTCTTGCGGTTCCCTCGGTTGCTCGAGCGTCCGTTGCGGGAGAGCGTTCACGCTCTTCCGCGGTTATTGTCCGACGCCGCAGGGACGCTTTATGCGCATAAACCGGCCGAGCGTATCCAGAAGGCCGACGGGTCGGCGGTGCGCCGGTGAATAACCTCGCAATGATCTTAGATGAGCTGCGCGAGCAGGGAAACCGGCTGTAAATCAGCGCAGACGCCATCGTTGCTTTCCTGGGACCCACAGTCCGCAGGTGGTTTCGCTCATATCGGCGCCGCGCATGATATGGCCGAGCCGCCCGTGATCGCCCGCCAGCGCGTCGCACAATCATCGATCCTCGCGATAAGGGTGCGCGTGCGGCGCTGATTCAACTCACGCGTGCAAACAATGACGATATCGTCCGTCCGGGACACCACCGTGCCACCGCTGCGTCCGCCAAATGGACATTGCCACGAATGCGCACGCTGGGGCGACCCTCCGTGATGCGGCCAGCGTCACCGTTGAAAATGTCGCGCGGTCGAAACTATCCTCGAACAGCAAGTCGCTGCGTATCAACTGACCCAGAGTGAACCGCCGACAACCGCGTCTCAACTGTCCCATTGCAGGTTTATGCGCATAAACCATCGTCCGAACGGTCTACCGTCGTCAAACAACCACATAAATCATTGAAATAAAAAATCGCCAAGGTAGAATTCATCGACCTGTTAAGGAGCGAATAAATTGGCAGCTGAGATCGTCGCGGTTACCCAACAGAAAGGCGGAGTCGGCAAAAGCACCATCGCTATGCACCTCGGTGCAGCTTTCCATGAAAAAGGTAAACGGGTGCTCGTCGTCGACGCCGATGGGCAAAACACATTGATCCATTGGTCGAGCGCGTCGTCCGACGGAGACACCGGCATCCCGTTCCCCATCGTCAATCTCGCGGAGGCAGGAGGGCAAATTCATCGCGAGATAAAGAAGTTCATCGGCGACTATGACGTCATCGTCGTCGACTGCCCACCGTCTATCACCGAGAAAGTCTCCGGTGTCGTGCTTCTTGCCGCATCCGTTGCAGTCATCCCAACCTCTTCATCCCCGGCCGATTATTGGTCGAGCGTTGGATTGGTGAAGCTTGTTCAGCAGGCTCAAGTGATGAACGAGGACTTGAAGGCGGTGTTTCTACTCAACAAGACCGAGGAAAAAAGAATGTTGACGCGCGAGTTGAAGCGCGCCCTCGAAGACCTCGGCTTCCCCTTACTGAAGACGCAAATTCCCACGCGAGAAGCCTACAAGCAAGCGATGGCCCTCGGCCAGACCGTATTGCAGATGAATGACCGAGGCGCAAAGCTCGCCGCGGCAGAAATTCGCGCTTGTGCCGATGAGATCGCGGCCTTGCTTCCCTGACTTTATGCGCATAAAGGACCCTCTATGAAACCGTCCCAATTCGCCAAAGGCTTCCAAGCGCGACCGGATACCACGAGTAGCGAGAAGCGAACAGCGCTGGATCGGCTCAATGCGATTGATACCCTCGTCAAGAACGACACAGCGTCATCCCCGAAGCTCACCTCCAAAACCAGCGCGATCGTCGCGCCCGCTGACAACGACGACGCGAATGAGTCGTCCGAATACCGTTCATGGCGCATCAGCCATGGCTATACGCCCGGGCAAGTTATCGAACTCGAGCTGAAGTCGATCAAGCCGAGCCCGTTCAATCCGCGTCACTTCTATCTGAAGGCCTCGATTGCGGAGCTGGCGGTCAATCTGGCGAAGCAGGGGCAGCAGCAGGCCATCCATGTCATACCCGATTATGGCAACCCGGGCACCTACTTTGTCAGCGATGGCGGCCGTCGAGTCCGAGCGCTCAAGGAGGCCAACAAGGAAACCGTCAAAGCCATCGTCGTCGACCTTCCTGTCGGCATCCAAAGCTATAAGCTCGGTTACGACCTCAACGTCCAGCGCGATTCACAGACGGTTTTTGACAACGCCGTAGTGTGGCGTCGTTTTATCGACGAAAAGCATTTCCAGAGCCAAAAGGAGCTCGCCGAGCATCTGGGACTCGACGAATCGACGGTCGCCGTAGCGCTTTCGCTTTCGAAACTGCCGGAATCGATCATGCAGGAGATGGTGTCGAGGCCCGATCGCTTTGGCTCGAATATGGCTTATCAGGTCGGTCGATACCATACGGCGCGAGGCGTCGAAGCCACGCTGCGGCTGATCAACAAGATTCTGTCGGACGATCTGAGTACACGCCAGGTCGCTGACATCGTCAAAGGCCGCACCAGCCCTCAGGAAACGCCGAAGGCCGCTGGCAGGCAACGCTACGCCCAGCGCGTGGAAATCAAGCTGAACGGCACGTCAGTCGGCGAGTTGAAATCCTACGGTGATGACCGCATCGAGTTGAAGTTACGCGGGCTCGAGCGAGAAAAACGAGACGAGATTCTTCGTCAGCTGGAAGCGATTCTGCTGCCCACGCAGTAGGGCAGAGCGCCCTCCCGCGCGGAGGGCACGGAGGGCGCCAGATAGGGGGCGCAGAAGTGGCGCGGCGGCGCTATGCTGTCGCGCGAGAATGGCGAAGCGTGAAGGCTAGCAGATCACCGTCCGTCGGCTCGCCCCAGGTCTTGCGTGCGAGCCAGTCGAAAAACGCCGTTTCCACCAGCTTCGAACTGAGTCCGCGGCGGCGCCACTCGTCGCGCATATGCGTGCCCAGCTCGGCCAGCGTGTCCTCCTCGAACGAGCGCCGAGCAAGCTCCTGCTCGGACTCTCCTTGCTCCTCGTAAAGCGCCTTGGCTTCCTTGCGCCGATAAGCGCCGTACTCGTCGACAAGACGAGCCTTGAGTTCATCCGTCGGCGCGGAGATAGCCGCAGTTTTGGCCGAACCTTCGGCCGGTGTGGGAATCTCCACGGCCGGCGCATAGCCTTTTTTCAGAGCGTCCTTGAACAGGGCAGCGGCGCTCCGAACAGGCGGCAGCGTAGTACTGCGCATCCGTTGCTCGGTCATCTGCAGCGCGGCGCGTATGCGATTTTCTTCGCTGTCAGCGTAGAGCGTCTGCGCTTCCTTGAGCGGGATGCCGAGCTTTACCATGCGGTCCACGAGCGTGCTGTCGAAGACGTTCGGATGCTCGTCGAGCGCGAGCATGGGCTGCTTGCGCTCAGTCACCCGGAACTGAATCTCGGCAACCCTGCGGCCCTCGCGATGTTCGATCAGTTCGACGAAGATGTTCGTTACGGCATTGACTTCCGCGATAGCGGGCCGCAGGTAGTCCCGCTTGAAGTACTTGTACTCGCGTTTCGCTTCGTCACCCGCTTCGGTATCGGGCGTACCCGACAGAATCGGCCGCCACCATGCCCACGATTCACGCATCGTCAGGTGACTCGGATTAGTCAGATAGCGCACGCAGATCTCGTACAACGCCAGGCCCGCGCTACTACGCAATTGGCTTTGGAACTGCAGGCTCAGGCGCGCATACTGCACTGGATCGAGGAGCTTTTTCTTGATCTTCGGAGCGAATGAAAACTCCACCCATACGCGGCGCGTAGTCGGATCTTCAAGGATTTCCGCGTCGGCAATCAGCGTCGAGATACCCCATTTGCGCCCGGGCTTCTGGCTCGACGTGCCCTGGCTCCATTCGACCTGAACGGATACCATGCGACGTAGATGTTCTTTGACGAGCGCCGTATCGTTTGAATCGAAAGCGGAGTTCGCAACGATGTCCGACAGCAGCGCCCTGTAGGTGTCACCGGAGTCGTCCGCCTGCTGCGCAACGGCCAGCAACACATTGAACAGCTTGCGGGTAAGTAGCGTGATCTTGCCGCTCTTCGGCTGAATCGCGATGGCCTCGACCGCTTTACGCAACTCGGCGGAGCTTGGACTCACCACATCGGTTTTCTTCGCGCGCTTCGTTGCCATGCGTCAGGTCAAGAAGAGATTTGCCAAGAGCATACCGGAGTGCGGTGAACCTCGTCTATAGGCGGCCCCTCACCGTGTTCGGTGAATGTGGCCAAGAAACGGTGCCTCACCTCGACTGAATCCCGAAAAGGCTCACCTGGTCAAAAAACCGACTCGCGCAACGCGCGTTGCCTGCTGCGGCATCGCGCAAAATGGCAGTCGGCATGCGACGCGAAAATGCCGACGTCGCGGTCCCGAATAAGCTCACGTTATCGATTGTCGCGATTTCACGACGAACCGCGCTTCGCCCGGCACCCCCCGTTTCGTCCACCATTGACTCAGACGTTCCAGCCGTCCAACGCTGCCCCGCACGCATGGCCATTATCGGATGCGGAGCACCGAGAACGGGCGGCGCAGCTCAGCTCGGGACAGTCACCGCGCGACACTACCGCGTGCGAGCGCATAGCCACGCCTGTGCGCTGGTGACAGCTGCCCCGGCAGACACCGAGCCGCCTCCCGTAAGTCCTCACCTAGTCCATCGCGCGAGCCTTTTATTGTCGCGGACGAGCGGGAACACGTAGAAAAACCGCGCTGGCGGACGATCCTGAAAACCCTCACCTTGTGGGCGCGCAACGACAGATCCGGCTGGAATTCGGGGGAACATCTTATCTCCCGTAAAGCCTCACTCATCGATCCCGCTTCCCGCAAATTTATCTGTCGCCGTCGACACTTAGAGGCGACTCCTAGAGAAACCTCTTTGATGGTGGTGCTCCCGCATCCCCTCACCTTAAACAGTTCTACCAGGGGCCGCAGCGACCCTATCGCGTTCTTTCTGCGGCACCCGCAAACTCTCACCTTTGGCGAGCACCGTGCCTCGGAGAGGCGCTCACCAAGCAACATTGGCAGGGTTTGCCGGGAGAGTAATGACTAACTTCGTTGTCCCCGGGAGCGGAATGAGCGGGGTGCCTCCCGAAAACGCTCACCTTGAAGCATCGGTGCCAAGTATCCCGTGAAATAGCAGATCGCTCGGGAGCCACTCCCGGAACCGCTCACCATAGGCCGCGCCCCAGCCGGTAAGGGAACACGAAACGACAGCCAAAGCGCGACGATCAAGCACGCCCGTAAAAGCTCACCGTTCCTCGAATTCGCACCGGCGGGACTCGATGCGTCCTGAAAAGTCTCACCGAAAACAGGACATTGCTCCCGTGGAGACTCACTTCGGCGTCTGACCGGGGTGAATTGAAGGAGAAAATCGACGTGCCTACAGCCCCCGCAAAAGCTCACCGTCTGAATGACGTGCCTCTTTGGTCCTGCCGCCGGGGGCGTAACGCGGCGGCCCGCACAATCCCGTAAAGGCTCACGTTTTCTTCAGTGTCGGGTTCGTGGGGCTCCTGAATCCGCTCACGACCTGTCCCGCACTAGCTCACGGTCATCCCCGAACCTCATCACGCATCGCTCCCGCAACGTCTCACGATGAGTCCTGCAAAGGCTCACGTTGAATCCCGCGAACCCTTGTCTGCTAAGGGTTTGCGGAGTCGTTAACGTTTTTAAATAAGGTTCAAGGGTGTTTACTTTTATGACTCTCAAGCAAAACCGTCGAGCGTTGTTGAAAGAACCTTCTCCGAACCGATCAGCGGTATCCGTGAAACACAGGTACTATCCATGAAAAGGGCCGCAACGCGTTTAAAAACAAAGCGTTATCTGACCTCTTTCGCTTTGTTTCACGGATATCCCTGCGCAGCCCCGTCCAGCAAGGCCTACGCAACGCCTAACCAGACTTCCCGTGCCAAAAAGCGACACCCTCATTTGCGATTGTATTGTTTGCTACGTAATACGTTATGATCCAAACGACTTGAGATCGAGGGGCGCACCGCCATGTCCATCCTAGACGAGCACCGACGGGTCATTCGGCAAGAATTGGAATCGATGAAGGCACGGGGGCTGCACCGCCGCGAGTTATCGCTTCATGCGTGCAAACGGTTGTTCTTCGATTTGGGCGTTCGGCCATCGATGGCTGCGGTGCGAGAATTGACGCAGACCGGCAGCGCAAGCGACATCCCCAAAGACATCGATCATTTTTGGGAGCGCATTCGCGAGACTTCGAAAGTCAGGGTCGGCGCGGGCGCCATTCCGCCATCGCTCGAAGACAAAGCGGGAGAGCTCCTGGGCGAACTCTTCGAACAGGCGCTCACGCAGGCAAAACAAACGCTCGACGTCGAGCGTTTGGAAATGCGAGCGGCGCTCGACGAAGCTCAACGCCGCGCGCGCGACGCCGAGGTTCGCCAAGAAACGTTGAACGAGGCGCTCCAACGCAGTGAATCTCATGCTCAAGCCGCCTGGGCACGTGTGCGCCAGCTCGAGGCCGAGCTCGCCAGTGCGCAGGCGCAGGGCACGTCGAGTCAGGAGGCGTTGTCCATCGCCGCGGCGCGGCTTCAGGCGGACAACGAGAAGATTGCTCAGTTGCTCGAGAGCGAACGCACGACGAACGCGAAGTTGCGCGAACGTATCGATTCGCTTCATGCCGAAATGCGCCAAAACGCGGAGCATTACGCCGCGCAGATCAAAGACGCGATCGCCGAAGCCGAGCGTCGGGTCAAGCCGATGCTGGTCGAGCTCGACTCATTACGCAGCATGGCCAATACCTACCAAGCCGGCATTCGCGACGCAAGCCGGAAGGAATTCGACTTCATTCAGCAATTGAGTGCGGCCAAGGGGAAGGCAGACCGCCTGGAAACACAAGTGCGCGGGCAATCGGACGAAATCGATGCCTTGACACGCGAACTCGACGCACTACGCGCTCGCTCAACGGTGTCGCCCGAACTGGCTGATGTCATTTACTCGCTTGCGCTGGCCGGACACCTGAGCACTGCGCATTTCATCACGCTGGGAACGGTGCTCGATGGGCATGTGGCGCTGCCCGCTCGTTGCCCGAAGTGCCCGGACGGCGAACCCGAGCTCGGTCAAGTGGGCGACGGTTACGAATTGCAGTGCCCCGAATGCGATCATTCGTCGGGTGTCGGCCGCTCGCGGCTCGAAGCGGTGACGCGCTTCATGAACGGCGAAGGCACCGCTGCGGCAGCCTGACCCGTTCCGTTCGCGGCCGTTCGGCGATCACCTGCGCGCTGAATGGTGAGGCTTTTCGGGATCGGAAAAGGTGAGGGTGTTCAGGAAAGGGCGAGCCGATCAGCCTCGTCGGCTCTCGGATTGCGCTGATCGGTCCGGCCGTTTGTATGGGTCGACGGCAGGTGATTTTTCCCACGCTTCTTCATAGGCTGCAACGGCGAATGCCAACGCCGCGGGCAGGGCGTTCGATTGCCCGAACGTGGCGGGGTCGTCCGTCTCCGGATAGACCATGTCCGTTGGACGCTTGAAGAGTTCGAGGATGAAAGCATCATGCCGACTGGCGAAGCCGAGATCGGCAAGCGCCTCGGCTTCGATGGCATGAAGCAGCCGCCAGGTCAGCGGCACGCCTTGGACGATGTAGCGCGCCGCGATATGGCGGACGATTTGTTGGAGGTCGCGGGCTGCAGCTCGCAAGCTCAATGAAGCGAGGTCCTGTTCTCTCATGGCTGGTTCTGATTTTCGAGATGACCTGTATAAATATACAGTATCGGCGCGATAGTCTACAGCCAGTTGAGCACGAGCAATTTTATCCGTGGATGACGACGAGCAACGCTTTGGCTTCGCTCTTGCCGACGTTGCGCACGGCGTGCGCGACGTCCGCGACGTAACGGGCGGTGTCGGCGGTTTTCAGTCGCTTGACGATGCCGTCGGCCTCCACCTCGATGGAACCGTGCAGTACTGTCAGATGCTCGCGCGTGCCGGGTTCATGCGCATTCGAGACGAGCGCACCGCCGACTTGCAGCGTCAACTCATACCATTCGAATTTGCCGGCGAGCTCGATGGGACCCCACACGCGCAGTTGATACTTCGCTTCATGTCCGTCCAGCGTGGGGATATCGTGCGGACCCGCCACGATGACCGTCTCCGGCGTTTTCTGCGCGGCGAACAGCTGATCGAGGCTGACGCCAAGCGCGTTCGTCAACCGCCACGCGACCGCGATGGTGGGATTTGCCTTGTCACGCTCGATCTCCGAGAGCATCGATTTCGAGACGCCGGCCGCGCGCGAAAGGTCGTCGAGCGTCATCTTGCGGTCCATTCTGAGCCGCTGGATCTGTTCGCCGACACGCGGTGGCGCAGTGTTCGCGGGGGCTGCGGCGGTTGCGGGAGCAGGCGCGCGCGAGCCGCGCCGATTGGCGGTGCTTGCCATTTGGTTTTCGATCGCTTAGAGTTGTTCGATATACCGAACTTTTGTTCGAAAAATTGAAATCGTCCGCTGGCGGCGACGATCGACTATAACACCTGGAACATCCGAACCCGCACCGACCCGCGTTTCCCGCACGGGCGCGATTCGAGCCGACTCTCACAGCAAGGAGCAGCAACGATGCGCGAAACTTATCTTGCCCATTTGCGCAAGACGATCGACCAGATCCGAGCCGATGGCTTTTATAAATCCGAACGCGTCATCGACAGTCCTCAATCCGCGGCCATCCAACTGGCAAGCGGCGAAGGCGTGCTCAATTTCTGTGCGAACAATTATCTTGGCCTGGCGAATGACGCACGAATGATTGCCGCGGCGAAACAAGGGCTCGAGGACGACGGTTTCGGGATGGCATCGGTGCGATTCATTTGCGGCACACAGACCGTGCACAAGACACTGGAGGCCGCCGTGTCGGAATTTCTTGGCACCGACGACTCGATTCTCTATTCGAGCTGCTTCGATGCGAACGGCGGGTTGTTCGAGACGTTGACGGACGAGAACGACGCCATCATCAGCGACGAGCTCAATCACGCGAGCATCATCGACGGCGTGAGGCTATCGAAAGCCAAACGCTACCGTTACAAGAACAACGATCTGACTGACCTCGAAGCCAAGTTGCGCGAAGCCGATGCGGCCGGAGCGCGTTTCAAGCTGATTGCAACCGATGGCGTGTTTTCGATGGACGGCATCATCGCGAACCTGGCCGGCATTTGCGAGCTCGCCGATCGTTACGGCGCACTCGTCATGGTCGACGATTCGCATGCGGTCGGCTTCATCGGCGAGCACGGGCGAGGTACCCCCGAATACTGCGGCGTCGAAGGCCGCGTGGATATCGTGACCGGCACGCTCGGCAAAGCGCTCGGCGGAGCGTCGGGCGGCTACGTCGCCGCGCGCCGCGAAATCGTCGAGCTACTGCGGCAGCGCTCGCGCCCCTATCTCTTTTCGAATACGCTCGCGCCGAGCATCGCGGCGGCATCGCTCGCCGTACTCGATCTCCTGCGAAGCGATGAAGGCGCCGAACTGCGGCGCCGCGTGCGCGCCAATGGTGAGCGTTTTCGGGAGGCGATGAGTGCGGCCGGTTTCACGTTGGTACCGGGCGAACACCCGATCATTCCCGTTATGTTGGGCGATGCTCAAATCGCCTCGCGCATGGCCGATGCGTTATTGCAAGAAGGCGTCTACGTCATCGGGTTTTCTTATCCGGTCGTGCCGAAAGGGCGTGCCCGCATTCGCACGCAGATGAGCGCGGCACACACGCCCGAGCAGATCGATCGCGCGGTCGACGCGTTCAAGCGAGTGGGCAAGTCGCTCGGCATCGTTTGAATGAAGGAGCGAAAACAATGAAAGCACTGGCAAAACTCGAGCGTGCTCCTGGCTTGACGCTGACACGTGTGGCGAAACCCGAGGTCGGCCATAACGACGTCATGATCCGCATCAAGCGAACCGCGATCTGCGGGACCGACATCCATATATGGAAATGGGACGACTGGGCGCAAAAGACGATTCCCGTGCCGATGCACGTGGGCCACGAGTACGTCGGCGAAATCGTCGCCATGGGGCAGGAGGTGCGCGGCTTTTCGATCGGCGATCGCGTGTCGGGCGAAGGCCACATCACCTGCGGCTTTTGCCGTAACTGTCGAGCCGGACGGCGGCACCTGTGCCGCAATACCGTCGGTGTCGGCGTGAACCGCGCGGGTGCATTCGCCGAATTTCTCGTCATTCCCGCGTTCAACGCCTTCAAGATTCCCGATGAAATCTCGGACGATCTCGCCGCCATTTTCGATCCTTTCGGCAACGCGACGCATACGGCTCTATCGTTCAACCTCGTCGGCGAGGACGTGTTGATCACCGGTGCTGGCCCCATCGGCATCATGGGGGCCGCGATCGCCAGGCATGTCGGCGCGCGCAACGTGGTCATCACCGATGTCAACGACTATCGTCTCGGGCTTGCAAGCCGGATGGGCGCGACACGCGCGGTGAATGTCGCGCGCGAATCGCTGCGCGATGTCATGGCCGAACTGCATATGACGGAAGGATTCGATGTGGGCCTCGAAATGTCGGGCGTCCCGAGTGCCTTCACGAGTATGCTCGAAGCGATGAATCATGGCGGCAAGGTTGCATTGCTCGGCATTCCCCCGGCGCACATGGCGATCGATTGGAATCAGGTCATCTTCAAGGGCCTCGAGATCAAGGGAATCTACGGCCGGGAGATGTTCGAGACCTGGTACAAGATGGTCGCGATGCTCCAAAGCGGGCTCGACCTGTCGCCGATCCTGACGCACCGCTTCGCTGTGGCCGACTATGAGCAGGCATTCGCCACGATGCTGTCGGGGGAAAGCGGCAAGGTGATCCTGGATTGGACCGACGCTTGAGGCGATGAGGCCGTCTACGGCCGCTCGTCTTACTGGGTCTCGCCTTGGGCGTGCCGTGCGAATTCCGCTTCGATTCTCACGCGCACGTCGTCGCCGACCGCCGGGTACCACGTGCCCAGTCCAAACTGCGAACGGCCGAAGTGTCCTTGCGCGGAAAAGCCGAGCTTGTCTTCTTTCGTCAGCGGATCGACGCCGTAGCCGTTGAATTTCATCTCCAACGTGACGGGCCGCGTGACGCCGCGGATCGTCAGGTCGCCTTCGAGCGTGCCCTCGCTGTTGCCGGTGCGCACCACACGCGTACTCACGAAGCGGATGGCCGGATGGTTCGCAGCGTCGAACATATCGGGTCCTTTCACGAGCTTATCCAAGAGCGGTACGTTCGTATCGACGCTCGATGCGTCGATCGAGACGTTCACCGTGCTCGCGTCCAACCCACCCGGCTTCCAATCGAGCGTTCCTTGCGCCCGATCGAAACGCATCGTGAAACGCGAGAATTTCAGATGCTCGACATCGAACGTAATGCTCCAATGATGCGCGTCGAGTGCATAACTGCCGGCCGGCACGCGTGCTTCGTCGGTACCGACGGTGTGTGTGACCACGCGCAGCGGTGTGCATGCCGGCAGGCAAACGCTGCCCACGCAGAGGGCTGTCCACAGCAAGGCGCGCGCGGCTTTGGCCCTGGCGGTTCCAAGGTTTTTCATGGAGATGGCGATGAACGATAGGTTGCCCTCCAGCATATATGCGAAACCTGGACTGACAGGGCAGAATGATCGTTCTATCACTGGCTGATTCTGTCAAGGAGAAACCATGTCAGCGCCGAATCAATCGAACGAATCGCGGCCGCCGTTCCCGCCGTTCACGCGGGAAACCGCCATTCAGAAGGTTCGTGGCGCGGAAGACGGCTGGAACACGCGCGAACCGGAGCGTGTGGCGCTCGCCTATACACCGCAAAGCGTCTGGCGCAACCGCGCCGAATTCGTCACGGGGCGCGAGGCAATCGTCGCGTTTTTGCGGCGCAAATGGGCGAAGGAGCTCGACTACCGCCTTATCAAGGAACTCTGGGCGCATGACGGTAACCGCATCGCCGTGCGATTCGCCTACGAGTGGCATGACGATTCCGGTAACTGGTTCCGTTCCTACGGCAACGAGAACTGGGAATTCGATGAAAACGGATTAATGGCGCGCCGGTTCGCGTCGATCAACGATCTTCCGATACGCGAAAGCGATCGGTTGTATCGCTGGCCGCTCGGGCGCCGGCCGGACGATCATCCCGGTTTGTCCGATCTCGGGCTCTAGCGTCGAGTTTGCTTTGGCGCGCGAAAGCACGCGTGCCAACGGTTTCCATCCGAGCGTTTCTTCGGCTCGCGTTATACGTTTTGCCGGCTTCTTGCGGTACAGTGCGCGGCTGGCGGCGTGAAGCCGAACGAACGAGAACTCATGGCCGGTGCGGAGCCGGCGAGCGGAGCGGACATGCATGATTGGAAGGCGGTGGCGCAAAACGCGCGCGGCAAGCTCGCGCGCGCCATAGTGCCGGCGGTCGCCGCCGTTGCGGCCGCGCTTGCACCCTCGGCCCAGGCGGCCGATTGGTGCGGCGGCGGCGTCTGGGTCGATGCGATGATCGCGTCGCATCATATTCGCCCCAAGGAGTCTTTTGAAGATGTGAATCCGGGGCTCGGCGTCGAGTGCTGGCTCAACGGTCAATGGGCGTTGACTGCCGGCGGCTTTCGCAATTCTCTGTCGCGCCCATCGTGGTACGGCGGGGGTTTATGGGCGCCCGAATTTACACATTGGGGATTCGTTCGGCTTGCCGTCATGGGCGGGATCATTTCGGGCTATAACTACGGCCGCTGGGGCATCGGCCCCCATCGCACGATCGGGCCGGTGGCTGCGCCCATCGTCATGGCGACATATAAACGCGTCGGCGTGAACTTCATCCTCGTGCCGCCCATTCCTTCCGATAATCTGCCCTTCACGATCGGGTTTCAGTTGAAGGTGGGGTTCTAGGCGGGAACGTCCAGACCCGCGTTTCGGGAGCATCCATGCATTCGATACCCGACATCTTTGGCATGGCCATATTGGCGATCACCACCGCCGTCGCGCTTTCGTTGTTGATCTACTACTTCGTGACTGGCGTCGTTCCAATGTCCTCGAGCCGCGCGGAAGCGGCTCAAGTGATTGCCTTACTGCAAGAGGCTGGCGTGCCGGAGAAGGCGGTTTTGTATGAGCTCGGCTCTGGCTGGGGCATGCTCGTGCGCGCGTTGGCCCGTGCTTTCCCCGAAGCGCTGATTCACGGCATCGAAATCTCGCCATTCCCTTACTGGGTCGCGCGTCTGCGAACCCGGCATTTACCCAACGTCCGTCTGCGAAGAGGCAACTTTTTCGATTGCGATCTGCGCGACGCCGATGCCGTTGCCTGCTATCTGATGATCAAGCCGATGCCCAAGCTGGCGGCGCTACTCGATACGATGCTTCCGCTCGGCACGCCGGTGGTATCGCTTGCGTTCGGATTTCGTGACAGGCACGCCACCGCCGTGCGAAAGGTATCGGGATTGCCGGGCGTTGCCACGCTCTACTTGTGGCCCGCGCTTTGTCCCGAGCCGGAAAGCGCTCAGCGGTAACCCCGCTTCGCCGGCCAGTCCACTATATCCCCCGAGGCAGAGCTTTTGGGTGAGCAGATCGACAAGCATAAGGCCTGACGCACGGCCTATCGTAGTTCGTAGAAAGAGGGTCGCTACAAGCGATGTTTCCCCGGACCATCGTCTTGAATCGCCTACTGTCACCGTCTAATCTTGAAGACCCGCTGCTCCAGGGCCAGCGGGCCACAAGAATGCGACGGATGGAGGCGACTGAAGTGGCTACCCCACAGACAACGGACCTCACACACGTGATGGAGCTGACGTTGAACGTCAACGGCTCCGCACATCGCTGTGTGCTCGATACGCGCACTACATTGCTGGACGCTCTGCGAGAGCACCTCCACCTGACCGGCACGAAAAAAGGCTGCAATTTCGGCGAATGCGGCGCATGCACGGTTCATCTCGATGGACAGCGCGTGAACGCGTGCATGGTCCTCGCGGCGCAGGCAGACGGTCGTGAGGTCACGACGATAGAAGGGCTCTCACAAGGAGAAACGCTGCACCCGATGCAGCAAGCCTTCATCGACAGCGACGCCTTTCAATGCGGCTTTTGTACGCCGGGGCAGGTCATGTCCGCAGTCTGTTGCGTACGTGAAGGTCATACGCAAAGCGATGCCGATATTCGTGAGTGGATGAGCGGAAATTTGTGCCGATGTTCGTCGTACCCGCAGATCGTCGAGGCGGTCAAGGCGGGAGCAAGCGCGATGAAAGGGAGGCGATGATGGAGTCATTCACCTACGCCCGCGCGAGCGATGTTCAAGATGCGCTGAGCGGTTTCGGCGAACGGACCGCACTACTCGCGGGCGGCACGGAACTGCTGAACTGGATGCGTCTCGGGATCGAGCATCCTGCTCACATAGTGGACATTTCGCGCCTGCAGAACCTGAGAGCAATAGAAAACCTGCCCGGAGCAAGCGGTTTGCGCATCGGTGCGCTCGCCACGCTCAACGAGGTCGCACTCCACCCGCGCGTCGCGCACGACTTTCCCGCGCTGTCCGAAGCGTGCCTTAAAGCAGCATCGGCGCAACTGCGCAATCTCGCTACCATCGGCGGCAATCTGTTGCAGCGCACGCGCTGCCCCTACTTCCGCTCGGACGAAGTGCTTCCATGCAATCGGCGCGTACCGGGTTCGGGCTGTGCCGCGCGCGATGGTATCAACGAAAAGCATGCGATCTTCGGATGGACCGACGAGTGCGTCGCTGTTCAACCTTCCGATCCAGCAGTTGCGTTGTCCGCTCTCGATGCCAACATCGTCATCGCGTCCTCACGCGGCATGCGCCGAATTTCGGCCGCCGAGTTTCATGTCTTGCCGACCGACGACCCAAGCGTCAAAAAACACACCGTCATCGAGGATGACGAACTGATCACGGCAATCGAGCTGCCCATCGCGATGCCGAATTCGGCCTATTTGAAAGTGCGCGAGCGCGAGTCGTACGAGTTCGCGATTGCTTCCGCGGCGGCGGCGCTCGAGCTCGGCGCCGATGGATCGATACGGCTTGCGAGGATCGCGCTAGGATCGGTAGCGATGCGACCGTGGCGCTTGCGCACGGCCGAGCGCGAACTGCAAGGAAAATCCGTTACCGCTCCCGAAGTACGGCAAGCGATCGAGCACGAGTTCGCCGCGGCGCAAGCGCTTTCACACAACGCGCACAAGATCGTGATCGCGCGTAACGCCGCATGGCGCGCGCTTCAATTGGCGGCGCAACGCGCCGAAGGAGGTGCCGCATGAGCATCGGCGAAGCGCTGCCGCGCCCGGACGGGCGCATCAAGGTAACGGGCCAGGCGAAGTACACGGCCGATCAACGGCTCGACGGCGCACTCTTTCTGGTCCTCGTCGGCTCGCCCGTGCCGGCGGGCGTGATACGGCAGATCGACACGCACGCGGCGGAGGCGGTGCCGGGCGTCGTTCGCGTGTTGACGATCGCGGACATGCCGCGCTTCGCGGACGTGACGGCACCTTCCGCGGTGACTTTGTTGCCAATGCAGGACACGACGATTCGCCATCATGGCCAAGCGATTGCGATCGTCGCCGCCGAGCGCCTCGAACAAGCGGAGCAGGCCGCGCGACTCGTGAGCGCCGACATCGAAGTCTCGCCGTTCGTTGCCCAGAACGAGGGTCCGGCCGTGATCGCGACGAAAAATCTTTATGCGCCCGCGGAGTTTTCGAAAGGCGATATCGGCGATGGGTTATCGAGCGCAACGCATCGGCATGAAGCCGACTACACGCAACCGTCGCGGCATCACAATCCGATGGAACCGTCGGCGGTGCAAGCGGTTTGGAACGGAGACGAGCTGACGATATTCGATTCGGTCCAGCATGGTTACAACCCCCAGTCCGTGCTCGCCACCGCGTTCGGGATCGCGCCCGAGAAGGTGCGTGTCATTTGTCACCACACGGGCGGAGGGTTCGGCTGCAAAGGCTTCGTCTGGCCGCACGAGTTGCTTGCCGCCGCGGCTGCCCGTGTGCTGCAACGTCCGATCAAGCTCGTGTTGAGCCGGGCTCAAATGTATTCGATGGTCGGCTATCAACCGGACATGCGTCACCATATAGTGCTCGGGGCGGGCGCTGATGGCCGCCTGAGCGCAGTGAGCCATGATGTCGAGAATGTGACGTCGATCGAGGAGCAATTCGTCGAGCATGCGACGTCCGCGTCGCAGGGCATCTACGCGAGCCCGGCGATCCGGACGACGCAGAAGGTACGGCATGCTAACGTGAACCATCCGACGGCCATGCGTGCGCCTTGGGAAGGGCCGGGCCTGTGGGGGCTCGATTGCGCGATCGACGAAATGGCGCACCTCGTTGGCATGGACCCGCTCGACTTTCGCCTCGCCAATTATGCCGAGACGGACCCTGCGACCGGCAAGCCGTGGTCGTCGAAGAAACTTCGCGAAGCCTACGCGGAGGGCGCGCGCCTCTTTGGCTGGTACGACCGCCCGCGCGAACCCGTGCGCGAGGGATCGTGGCTGGTCGGCGAGGGCATGGCGACAAGCTCGATGGGCTGCTTCCGATTTCCCTCGTTGGCGCGTGTGCGGCTCAACGCGAGCGGCCGGGCGACGATCGAAACCGGTTGCCACGATATTGGCACGGGGACACTGACGATCTTTCCGCAGATCGCGGGGGACGTGCTCGGCTTGCCGCTCGATCAGGTATCGCTTGCGATGGGCGATACGGCGTTGCCGAAGGGCGGGCCGACGTACGGATCGTCGTCGACGATGGGCGTTGGGGCCTCGGTTCTCTACGCGGCGCGCGCGGTGCGCGCTCAACTTGCGGAGCTCGCGGGCATTCCCGATGCACAAGCTGAATTGGCGGACGGCCGAATCCGGCGTAGCGGTAGCGACGAGCCAGGCAAGTCCATTTGCGAGCTGATGCGCCAGGCGGGGCGAGCGGAACTGAGGGCCGACGGCAAGTTCAGCTTGCCTGGCGATGCGCCGTTCAATGCGAACGGCGAGGGCAGCGGTGTCGCCATTTCGACGTTTGGCGCAATCTTCGTCGAGGTCGCGATCGATCCCGAGCTCGGCTTGCTGCGGCTGCGGCGCGCCGTGGGCAGCTACAGTGCGGGGCGGATCATCAATCCGCGCACCGCGCGCGCTCAAATGATCGGCGGGATCATCTGGGGCTGGGGTATGGCGGCGATGGAAGGCACGCACTACGAGCCCACGTTGGGGCGATGGCTCTCCAGAGATCTTGCCGGCGTGGCGGTGCCTGTCAGCGCCGATATTCCATCCGATATTCAGATTCATTTCGTCGACGAGTTCGATGCGCATGCGAGCCCGCTTGGCGCGAAAGGCATCGGCGAACTCGGTGCGACGGGGGTGGCCGCGGCCGTCGCCAACGCGGTTTTCGCGGCGACAGGCAAGCGCATCCGATCGTTGCCGATTTCACCGGCAAAACTGGTGATGGACAGCGTATCGAGCGCGTAATCGACGCCGTCGCCGACGGTGAGTGTTTTCGGGAGTCTCATGACGGCTTATCTGATCTCCGACGTCTCGCCTCGCGACGCCGAGGCGTTCGAGGCCTACCGAACGCGTGCTGCTGAATCGATCGCGTTGTATGGCGGCAGGTATGTTGTGCGCGGTGGCGACGTCGAAGTGCTGGAAGGGGATTGGCAGCCGCGCGCGGTCGTCATCGTCGAATTTCCAAGCGCGCAGCAGGCCCGCAAGTGGTATGAATCGGACGAATACGCGGCGGCCCTGACGGTGCGCGACAAGGCGCTCAGCCGCAATTTGATCCTCGTCGACGGTATAGGACCCACTTAGAAACGATAAGCAGTCCCAACCATGAAGTACGTCTGAACGGACTTCCCTACGATGGGGCTGTCTCGCGCGTCGCCGGCGGGCCGCTCGATCGCGGCACTGGCCGTGAGCTGCCAATGGTTATCGATGCGCCAGCGCGCGCCCGCAAGCCAATACGCCGCACCGAGGCCCGCTCCTGCGTCGTAGGCGGGCAATCCAGAACGTGCGCTTTGCGTCGCATCGATGCCATAGAGCGTCTGCGCATAGCGGCCGTTCGTCCACATGAGGCCCGGACCCGTGGTCAACGTCAGGCGATCGGAAATTGCCGACGTCACGGTGAGCTTTTTCGGGAGCAGGTGCCGGGCGCGACCTCCCCTGCGTCATCGGTGAGTGTTTTCGGGACCCACTCGTTGCGGCTCGCGCACGTGTTGACGAGTGCGTCGACGGCCGCGGCCATCACGTGACACGGCGAAGGGCGCGATATTGCTATCCGCGTTTCTGCATGGCTGAGGTGAGGGTTTCCGGGAGCCATCACTCGAATCAAAAAACGGGCGGTTGGCAGCGGCAAAGGCGCAAAGGTGAGTGTTTTCGGGAACAGCGCCCTGGAGCCAACAAACCATCGGCATGACCCGGTCCACAGTGAGCTTTTTCGGGAGACATTGCGTACCGATGCGGCCGCCGACGGCACGGCAGCGCAGCCGATCGCGCGGTCTGTGGTGAGCCTTTACGGGAACGCGTCGACCCGTCCGCAACCCGTCATCGTCGACGCCAATCGTGCGACCCGCTAGACTACCCGGTTCTCCACACCGACGGACAACGGCCTTGGCTCACCGCGATTCCCGCTTATTCGATCAAACGCCAAAGCGCTGGCACATCGACATGCGCGGCAACCGCGTCGGCCAATGTGTCGATCGACGCAAGCCTGCGGGCGTCGTGATCGATCCGTTGCGCATCCTCGAGCCCAGCCCAGCGCAGCAATGCCGCGCAGGCATCGGGTGCGTCGAACAGGCCATGCAGATAAGTGGCGAAAATGTGTCCATCGTCCGACATGGCGCCGTCCGGTCGCGGCTCGTCACTATGACGCTGACGCAACCACATCGCCGGTCGTGCGAGCGCGGCGCCCGTCGTCGTTCCCATATGGATCTCATATCCGTGCACCGGCGCGTCGCCAAGCACGAGCGAACCTTCCGCTCGCACGAGTTGCTTTTCGGGAGCCAGCTCGGTCTCGAAGTCGAGCAGCCCGAAGCCGGGCGTGTGTTCGGTTGGGCTCTCGATGCCGAGCGGATCGTACACGTTGCGTCCAAGCATTTGCATGCCGCCGCATATGCCGATGACTTTACCGCCGTAACGCAGGTGGCGGAGCAGGTAGTCTTCCCATCCTTGCGCGCGAAGCCACGCGAGATCGCGTTGAACGCTTTTACTGCCGGGGAGGACAACGAGATCCGCCGCGGGCAGCGGCTCCCCCGCGCGGACGTAGCGGAAATCGACTTGCGGATGCGCGCGAAGCGGATCGAAATCGGTGTGATTGCTGATGCGCGGCAGCGCGGGTACGACCACCCGCAGGGCACTACCGCCCAATGCTGGAGCGTGACGTGCGGTCGGCAACATGTCTTCGGCATCGAGCCACAGGCCCGGTACGAACGGCACCACACCGAGCACCCGCTTGCCGGTGCGTGCTTCGACCCAATCGATACCGGGTTTGAGCAGCGCGGGATCGCCGCGAAACTTGTTGATGATCACACCCTCGACGCGTGCGCGTTCCGACTCGGACAGGCATGCGAGCGTGCCGATGATTTGCGCGAAAACGCCGCCTCGATCGATATCGGCAACGAGGATGACGGGGCAATCGGTCGCCTCGGCGAATCCCATGTTCGCAATATCGCCATCACGCAGGTTGATTTCGGCCGGACTGCCCGCGCCTTCGACAAGCACGAGATCGTGGCTTGCCCGCAAGCGTTCGAACGATTCGAGCACGGCTTTCATCGCGACGGGCTTGTAGGCGTGATAGGCCCGCGCGTCGAGATTGCCGCGGGGCCGGCCCTGCACGATCACTTGTGCGCCGATGTCGCTATTCGGCTTGAGCAGTACCGGGTTCATATCCGTATGAGCCTCGACGCCGGCTGCCAACGCCTGCCACGCCTGCGCGCGGCCGATCTCGCCACCATCGACGGTCACGGCGCTGTTGAGCGACATGTTCTGTGGCTTGAACGGCACGACACGGATTCCGGCTCGCGCGGCGATTCTGCACAGCGCGCCGACGAGCGTGCTTTTGCCCGAATCGGAGCTTGTTCCTTGAATCATCAGCGCACGTGGCATGGGTGTCGTCCTGAGCAAGTCGGATATGAAGCGCGCCTTTTGCGCGGGCATCGCACGATCGGCGCGCGCCGCGAAGCAGGGCTGCATTATGTCACCAGCGCAGGCGTCGGCGCGCAGGCATGCGCTTTCCTTCGACGCATGCGGGACGAGGCCTTGGCAATGCGCGGGGCGGCGGGAGTGTTGCGATGATGCTGTTGTCGTCCTTCGCGCCCACCGCGTTGCTTGCCCTCATGGGCGTCGTACTCGATATGTGGCTGGGCGAACCGCGGCGCGCTCACCCGCTCGTGGCATTCGGGCGATTCGCCAGGCAACTCGAACGATGGCTCAACCCGGAGCGCGCTGCGATTCAAACTGACGACGAAGGACGCGGGTCGCGCACGGGCATGGCTGCGCTGCGTATTCGCATGCTCGGCGTCATCGGCTGGACAGTGGCCGTCGTGCCGCCGGTTGCGGTGTCGATCGCGTTGACGCGCGTTTTACCGCTCGCCTTGGCGTGGACGATCCACGCGTTGCTGCTATGGTTCGCGCTCGGCGCGCGCAGCCTCTCAGACCACATCGCGCCGATCGAGACCGCGCTCGCAAGTGGGGATTTGCCGGCTGCACGTGCGCTCGCATCGCGTATCGTCACACGTGATCTTTCGGACTCCGAAGCAACGGCTGTCGCGCGCGCGGCCGTCGAATCGGCCCTCGAAAACGGCAACGACGCGATTTTCGGCGCACTGTTCTGGTTCGCCGTCGCGGGCGGGCCGGGAGCACTTGCTTATCGGCTCATCAACACGCTCGATGCCATGTGGGGCTATCGCACGCCGCGGTTCGTTTTCTTCGGCTGGACCGCGGCACGCCTGGACGATGTTGCCAACTACGTGCCTGCGCGGCTCACCGCGCTGACCTACGGTTTATGCGGCAACCTGCGCAACGCATTGCGGTGCTGGCGCACGCAGGCTGCGGCGTGGGAGAGCCCGAACGCAGGGCCGGTCATGGCAAGCGGTGCCGGGAGCCTCGAGATTTCGTGCGGCGGAAGCGCCCGCTATCATGGCGTCGACGAAGCGCGTCCTGCGCTGGGTAGTGGCGCCGCGCCGGCGGCCCGCGATATTGGCCGTGCGCTGTCACTCGTACGTCGCTCGCTCTTTGCGTGGCTGGCCTGCTTCATCGCGTTGGCCGCCGTATCGATGGCATTCTGAATACACCATGTCCCCGTCTGCCCGCCCCATCGTCTCCGCTGTCCTGCCTGCCGTCGTGCCCGCTGTTGTGCCTCATGGCGGTAATCTTTCCGAAGCCGTGCGCCGTTACGGCATTCCTCGGGAGCAATGGATCGACCTTTCCACGGGCATCAACCCGTGCGGCTATCCGGTGCCGGATATCGACGCGCAGGCGTGGCTGCGCCTGCCCGATGACTACGACGATCTGGAGGCGATCGCGGCCGATCATTACGGCACGCAGCGCGCGTTGGCCGTCGCCGGCACGCAAGCGGCCATCCGCATGTTGCCGCATGTGCTGCCCGTAGGCGGTATCGGCATCGGCCTGCTGACTTATGGCGAATATGCGCCGGCGTTCGCGGCCGCGGGTTTTACCGTGGAGCGCTTCGTCACGGCCCCCTTCGCGGATCGGCGCGACAGCGCCGATTTCCTGCTTGCTCCAGGCGTGCCGCTGCCGGCTACGCTGAAGCATCTCGTGATCGTGAATCCCAACAATCCCGGTACCGAATCGTTCGACGCGGCCGCACTGCTCGATTGGCATCGTCAGTTGCGTTCGCGCGGCGGAGGCCTGATCGTCGACGAGGCATTCGTCGAGGCGACGCCGCACTTGAGCGTGGCGCGGTACGTCGAGGCCGAGGGGCTCATCGTGTTGCGCTCGGTCGGAAAGTTCTATGGGCTGGCAGGTGCGCGGGTCGGATTCGCGCTCGTACCGGCCGCGCTCGATCGCGCGATGCGCGGGCTGCGCGGACCGTGGACCGTATCGGGCCCCGCGCGCTGCGTCGTACGAGCCGCGCTGCTCGACGAGCCCTGGCAGCGCATGACGCGCGCACGATTGAACGACGCGTCGGCGCGTCTCGCAGCGTTGCTCGATCGGCACGGGTTTGAACCGACGCACACGCCGCTCTTCGCGTGGGTACGATGTAGCGACGCCGCCGCGGTCCAGGACCACCTCGCACGGCGCGCAGTCTGGGTCCGTCGCTTCGACGCGGTGTCGGGACTGCGGTTCGGGTTGCCTGCCCACGAGGGTGCGTGGGCGCGTCTCGATGCAGTGTTATGCGAGGCGTCGACCGATGCCCGATCTGACGGACGGCCCCGGCCGAACCGCTAATTGCGGGCAACTTTGTTGCCGATTCGTCCGATGGCGCATCAATCGCGCAGTAATTCTTGCTGTCGCGGCGAAGCGCACGATTTGTGCCTGATTTTTATTCGCGTATTTGGCGCAATTTGGCCGTAAGGCATATTGGTTTTTGCGGGTGGCGGCGATATCTTTGCTGGACCGACGAGCAAGGAACGGCCATATGACCGATGCATCGCATTCGTTGCGCCAGACGCAGGGTTCGGATTTTCTTTCGGGCGGCGGGGAGCTGGGCAGACTCATCCGCGCGTTCGATTGGAGCAGCACGCCGCTCGGCGTGCCCGAGACGTGGCCGCAAAACCTCAAGGTAGCACTGCGCATCATGCTGGGTTCGAGCCAGCCGATCTGGATCGGCTGGGGCAGAGGGCTGATCTATTTCTATAACGATCCCTACAAGTCGATTATCGGCGGCAAGCACGGGTGGGCGCTCGGCCGGCCGATAAAGGAAGTATGGAGCGAAATATGGAGCGATATCGAGCCAATGCTCGATATGGCGATGAGTGGAGGTCGTGGCACTTATGTCGAGGAGCAGTTGCTCGTCATGGAGCGTAACGGCTACCCCGAGGAGACGTATTACACTTTCTCGTTCAGTCCCATTCCGAACGACGACGGCAGCGCTGGCGGGATCATCTGCGCAAATACCGACGATACGCCGCGCGTGATCGGCGAACGGCAGCTGGCGCTGTTGCGCGATCTCGCCGCCGATGCGACGCGCGCCCGAACGTGGCAGGAAGTCTGTGCGCGCAGCGCGCAGGCATTGGGCACCAACGCCCGCGATTTGCCGTTCGCGATGCTCTATATGGCTGACGATGTCGGTGCGCCGACGCTCGAGCTTGCCTGTGCGTCGGGCGTGGAGCGCGGACACCGCGCGGCCCCCCATTCGATCGCCGCGGACGATTCGTCGGTCTGGCCCGTCGGTGAAGTATTGCGCACGCGCAAACCGGTGCTCGTTTCGGAGCTGCGCGGGCGCATCGGCGTATCGTTCCCCGTCGGTCCGTGGGATGCCCCTCCCGCGCAGGCAGCGTTGCTGCCGATCGTGCCGGGCGCGGAGGCGGGTCGCGCGGGCGTGCTCGTGGTCGGGCTCAATCCCTATCGCTTGTACGACGGCAATTATCGAAGCTTCCTCAGCCTCGTGGCCGGACAGATTTCGGCCGCGATCGGCCATGCTCAGGCATACGAGGACGAACGGCGGCGCGCTGAGATGCTGGCCGAGATCGACCGTGCCAAGACCGCCTTCTTTTCGAATGTGAGCCATGAGTTCCGCACGCCGCTGACGCTGATGCTGGGACCGCTCGAGGATGCCCTCAACGATGCGTCTGGCAATGCGCTGCCGGCACCGCAGCGCACGCGCTTGCAGACCGCCCATCGCAGCGGCTTGCGTTTGCTCAGACTCGTCAACTCGCTGCTCGACTTCTCGCGCCTCGAGGCAGGGCGTGTCACGGCAACGTTCGAGCCGACCGATGTCGCCAAATTCACCGCGGAGCTTGCGTCCAACTTCGAATCGGCGACGCAACGCGCCGGCCTCGAATTGTCAATCGATTGTCAGAGCCTGCCGCAGCCCGTCTACGTGGACCGGGATATGTGGGAGAAGATCGTCCTCAATCTCCTGTCGAATGCGTTCAAGTTCACGTTCGACGGGCGCATTGAAGTGCGCACGCAGGTGTCACCCGACGGGCGTTCAGCTCAAGTCATCGTTCGCGATACCGGCGTCGGTATCCCGTCGAACGAACTTCCACGCTTGTTCGAGCGCTTTCATCGTGTCGAGGGGCAGCTCAGCCGCTCGTTCGAGGGCTCGGGGATCGGCCTCGCGCTCGTACACGAACTCGTCAAGCTGCACGGCGGCGCGATCGCCGTTGAGAGCGAGGTGGGGCGCGGCACCGTTTTCACGCTGAGTCTCCCGTTCGGTAGCGCGCATCTTGCCGCGGATTGCATCGGTCCGGAACGTATGGCCGCGTGGACCTCGCATCGCGCGGGCGCCTACGTGGAAGAAGCGCTGCGCTGGCTGCCGCATGCGGGTGCCGACGAGGACGAAACGCCTGCCGAGCGCGCCGAGGATCTGCCGCCCCTGCCGTTCGGCAGTCGAACCAAAGGCGCGCGCGTGCTTGTCGTCGACGATAACAAGGAGATGCGCCGCTATATGAGCCGGTTGTTGCGCGGTCAATGGGAGGTGGAGACCGCCGCCGATGGGCGCGAAGCCCTCGAGGCGATCCGCGAACGCAGGCCGGATGTCGTATTGAGCGACGTCATGATGCCGAATCTCGACGGCTTCGGTTTGCTGCGAGCGATTCGTTCGGACTCCGAACTACGTGATCTGCCGGTCGTGCTCGTTTCGGCGCGCGCGGGTGAGGAGGCGAGCGTCGAAGGGTTGAGCTCGGGCGCCGATGACTATCTGACCAAGCCGTTTTCGGCGCGGGAGCTTCTCGCGCGCGTCAATGCGAACCTCGAGATGGCGCGGTTGCGGCGCGAAGCGACGCGTGATCTGCGCGAAAGCGAGGCACGCTTCAGAAACATGGCGAATCACGCGCCGGTGATGATGTGGATCAGCACGCCGGCGGCCGAGTTCGACTACCTGAACCAGCCATGGTGCGAGTTCACGGGCCAGACGCTCGATGAGGCCATCGGTGTGGGCGCATGGGCGGCGTTGCACGATGAGGATCGAGACTGCGCCCGGCAGGCATTTCTCGATGCGCATGCCGAGCGCCGTCCGTTTCGAGCGGAATACCGGGTTCGGACGGCTGCCGGCGAGTATCGTTGGGTGCTGAGCGCCGCGGTGCCGCGCTTCGGCGACGACGAGCAGTTTCTCGGCTACATCGGCTCGATTATCGACATATCGGACCGTAAGGAGGCCGAACAGATTTTGCGCGAGGCGAACGTCGTGCTCGAAAGGCGTGTCGCGGCGGCCATCGCGGAGCGGTTGCATACGGAGGCGCAATTGCGCCAGGCACAAAAGATGGAAGCCATCGGCAAGCTGACAGGCGGTGTGGCGCACGATTTCAACAACGTTTTGCAAGTCATCGCGGGCAACCTTCATCTGCTGAGCCGCGACGTGTCCGGCAATCTGCGCGCCGAGCAACGGTTGCAGACCGCCATTGCCGCGACGGCCCGCGGCTCCCGGCTCGCGTCGCAACTACTGGCGTTCGGGCGCCGGCAGCCGCTGTCGCCAAAGACGGTCAACCTCGGCAGGCTGATTCGCGGCATCGACGACATGTTGCGCCGCTCGCTTGGAGAAGGCGTTGAAATCGAGACCGTGATCACGGGTGGGCTTTGGAACACGTTTGTTGATACCGTACAAGTCGAAAATGCGCTGCTCAATCTGGCCATCAATGCACGAGACGCGATGCAGGGTCATGGCAAGCTTACGATCGAGGCGGGCAATGCGTTTCTCGACGATGTCTACGTTGCGCGCCATCCCGATGTCACGCCTGGCCAATACGTGATGGTCGCCGTGACCGATACCGGTTGCGGTATTCCATCGGAGCTCCTCGAACGCGTCTTCGAGCCGTTCTTTACGACGAAGCCGGAAGGTCGCGGCACCGGCCTTGGCCTCAGCATGGTCTACGGTTTCGTCAAGCAATCGGGCGGACACATCAAGATTTACAGCGAGCTCGACCAGGGCACGACCGTGCGACTCTATCTGCCGCGCGCGCGTCAGCCCGAGGATGTCGAGACCGAAGTCGAGGCTGGGCCCGTCACGGGGGGGACCGAAACGGTTCTCGTCGTCGAGGATGACGAGGACGTGCGAGGAACGGTCGTCGATCTGCTTTCTGAACTGGGATATCGCGTGCTGCGCGCCAAGGATGCGCAAAGCGCGCTTGCGATCGTCGAAAGCGGGGTGCCGATCGATCTCGTCTTTACCGACGTCGTCATGCCAGGGCCGCTCGACAGTCCGGAATTGGCGCGACGTGCGCGCGAACGGCTGCCGAACATCGCGGTCCTTTTCACGTCGGGCTATACCGATAACGCGATCGTGCACGGCGGGCGGCTCGACGATGGTGTCGATCTGCTCAGCAAGCCCTACAGCCGCGACGCGCTGGCGCGCAAGATTCGCCAAGTGCTGCGTCACCAGGTGCGCGGCAAGCCGGCGCTGCCTTCGCCGCCGCCGCTCTTGGCGGACGATACGCAAGCGGCCAACGTCGATCGCCTGCCGCCCCGCCGGCGCGGCCGCGTGCTGCTCGTCGATGACGACCCGATGGTTCGCTTTACCACGGCGGATATGTTGTCCTATCTCGGCCATTCGGTCACCGAAGCCGCCGATGCGACGCAAGCGCTCGCACTGCTTGGCAAGCACACGTTCGATGTGATCGTGACCGACATCGCGTTGCCGGATCTGTCGGGCGACGAACTGGCGATGCGCGCGGTCGCGCTGCAACCGGGCTTGCGCGTGATTTTCGCATCGGGGTACGACGAGCTGCCCGACGGCCGCAAACCCGAGGTGCTGGCCGAGGCGAAGATGCTGCGCAAGCCCTACGATCGCGAGCAGATGGAAGCGCTGCTCGATGCGGCCATGGCCGTACGCATGGCGACAGGGTTGGCCACTGCAACGATGACCGGGCAAGGCGGTATCGCGACGCCGTTGGACAAGGCCGATGGCACAGTGTGAGCATCGCGGTCACGCACAGGCCGCCCGGTGCTCTGCCGGGCGCGTCGGGATCCTTGGCAAGGTGAGCGAATACGGGAGCCCTTGTGCTCCAGGTGAGCTTTTTCAGGACGGCCGGCCCTGGTTTGCCCCGCTATGGTGCATTGCCCGGCACCAGACGGCCGGTTTTTCGCCTTTCGAAGCGATTTTCAGTCGTCCATCCCGGTCCGGCGTGGCCCGATCCGACGTTGTCTCCCGTAAAAGCTCACCCTTGCCGTGCTGCGACTGCGAGCGGTGAGCTTTTACGGGATGAGTTTCGCGGGTTTCACGTATAGTCCGACGCAATATGCGGGCTAAACCGCGTTATTGGTTTTGACGTTTTGCTTTTTCGAAGTTTTGTATCGATAATTGACATCGACGGCCTGAAACACAATCTGGCGCGTGTCCATCCGGACCCGCCGTTGGGCGGTTGTAACCGCCTGCTGCCGCGAGTCGAGTATGATTCGGCTCGGGTCAAATAAGGGGCTCCGCGCCCCCGCATCAACTACAACCGGAATCATCGATGGAACAGCTTGAAGGCGAGGCTCGCGAACGATTGATTCGCTGGCTCCGGCGTCGCATGGACGAATACGGCATTACGGTCGAAGCCGTGGCGGAATCGATTTCCGCCGATAAGCAGGCTGAACGGCCCGTCCTTTACCGCGACGCGATGGGCAATACATGGGATGGCTACGGGGATCCGCCGGATTGGTTGCGCCGCGCCGTAGCGGCCGGACAGCACATGGATTTCTATCGCTGCGAGGGATAGCGGAACGCCGATCTCCCGCGGCTTTCAGCGTTCTCAGTCCGTTGCCGGCCACTCGTTTTCGAAAACGCAATCGGATAGCGGCATTCGTTGGGCCCAGTGTTCGATTTCGAGCATGGGCCGCGGATAAAAGCCCTCGACATGTCCGAGACAGAGTATGGCGACAGGCTGCGCGCCATTCGGCATCCGCAACAAGCGCCGCACGTCGTTCGGCTCGAACAGCGACACCCACCCCATGCCGAGCCCTTCGGCGCGTGCCGCGAGCCACATGTTCTGAATGGCGCATGCAACCGATGCCAGGTCCATCTCGGGCATCGTGCGCCGCCCGAAAACGTGTTTGTCGCGCCCGTCCATCAGCGCCATGACGAGCAACTCGGCGCACTCCAGCATGCCTTCCACCTTCAGCTTCATGAACGCGTCGCTGCGCTCGCCGAGCGCGGCGGCTGTGCGCACCCGCTCGCGCTCGACGACGTCGTGCAGTGCCTTGCGTCGCGCTTCGTCGGTGACGCGCACGACTCTCCATGGCTGCATATATCCGACGCTCGGCGCGTGATGTGCGGCGTCGAGCAGGCGGGCGAGGACTTGTGGATCAACGGGCTTGCGCACGAAGTGACGCATGTCCCGCCGTTCATGAATCGCGCGATAGACGGCCGCGCGTTCCCCATCGTCGAATTGCATTGCCATCGGAAAAGCGGCCTTTGAAGCTTGCGAAAGTCTGTCGATACGTCCTGGCGCCTGAGAGCGCCAATCGAGGGGAGCACTGAACGCCGGGCGGGCTCAAAGATACCATGCGCTGCCAGGCGGGCACCGCCCGCCGACGGAACCCCCTTACGCCGAGCTGAAAGATGAGGGCGATCGGCGGCGGTCAGCCGACGTGCACGTAGGATAAGCGGCCCATTCGATGAGGAGAGGCCATGCTGCTCGAGAAAGAACGCGGTGTCATCGAGAAGTCCTACTACGAAGCGAGCGTCACGCGCTCGCCGCCGCATCCTCCGCTCAGAGGGCATACGCGCGCCGATGTTTGCGTCGTCGGTGGCGGTTATGCGGGACTCTCGGCTGCGCTCGAACTTGCCGCGCGCGGCTATTCGGTTGCG
>Ga0209672_100185_pt1 | contig 50385 bp, 45 predicted proteins | sample AraplaCol_mMS_r2_FD_184273 | JGI IMG/M metagenome (GOLD analysis project Ga0209672, IMG submission 184273) | Arabidopsis root microbial communities from North Carolina, USA - plate scrape CL_Col_mMS_r2 (SPAdes) (version 2) | ecosystem: Host-associated > Plants > Roots > Endosphere | place: USA...
GATCTTGCCATCGCCATCCGCACGGGCATCGTTCGCAACGGCAATCTGTACGTTCAGGCGGCGGCGGGCGTGGTTGCCGACTCCGTCCCCGAGTCGGAATGGCAAGAGACGGAAAATAAGGCGCGCGCGGTGTTGCGCGCGGCGGAGCAGGTGCAAGACGGCCTCGATGCGGACTTCTGAGCGGAGACAGACCATGCTGCTGATGATCGACAACTACGATTCGTTCACCTATAACCTCGTCCAGTACTTCGGCGAGCTCGGCGAAGACGTACGTACCTACCGCAATGACGAAATCACGCTCGACGAGATTGCGTCGCTGAACCCCGATGCCATTTGCCTCTCACCGGGCCCAAGCAACCCGCAGCACGCCGGCATCACGCTCGATGTCCTGCGGCGCTTCTCGGGCAGCAAGCCGATTCTGGGCGTATGCCTGGGCCATCAGGCCATCGGTGAAGCGTTCGGCGGCCGCGTCGTGCGCGCGAAGACGATCATGCACGGCAAGGTGAGCCGAATCGAGACCGACGCCAAAGGCGTATTCGCGGACCTGCCCAAGCATTTCACCGTGACGCGCTATCACTCGCTGGCGATCGAGCGCGATACGCTGCCCGATTGCCTCGAAGTGTCGGCCTGGACCGAAGATGGGGAGATCATGGGCGTGCGCCATAAAGAGCTGCTCGTCGAAGGCGTGCAGTTTCACCCCGAATCGATCCTCTCCGAGCACGGCCACGCATTGCTCGAGAACTTCCTCAAGATGGCACAGGCAGCTCGGACGGCCGCCGTCTAGCCGTGTACGACTTCGCAACCCGCTACGAACGCGAATACAAGGACGAGATCATGACGATCACTCCGCAAGAAGCGCTGCAGCGCACGATCGAGCACCGCGAAATATTCCATGACGAAATGCTGCATCTGATGCGGCTCATCATGCGCGGCGACTTGTCGCCGGTCATGGCGGCGGCCATCATTACGGGCCTGCGCGTGAAAAAGGAAACGATCGGCGAAATCGCGGCGGCTGCAACCGTCATGCGGGAATTCGCGAAGCACGTGAGCGTGGCCGACAACTCCAATTTTGTCGATATCGTCGGCACGGGCGGCGACGGCGCGAACACCTTCAATATCTCGACCGCCACCATGTTCGTCGCGGCCGGCGCCGGTGCGAAGGTCGCCAAGCATGGCGGGCGCAGCGTATCGAGCAAGTCCGGCAGTGCCGACGTGCTCGAAGCGCTCGGCGTCAACATCGATCTGCAGCCCGAAGAAGTCGCCGCCTCCATCGAAGAGACCGGCATGGGATTCATGTTCGCGCCGAACCATCATCCGGCGATGAAAAACATTGCCCCGGTGCGACGTGAGCTCGGCGTGAGAACGATCTTCAACATTCTCGGCCCGCTCACTAATCCGGCCGGCGCACCGAATCAACTGATGGGCGTGTTCCACCCCGATCTCGTGGGTATTCAGGTCCGCGTCATGCAGCGGCTCGGCGCGAGCCATGTGCTCGTCGTCTATGGCAAGGACGGCATGGATGAAGTCTCGCTCGGTGCAGCCACGCTCGTCGGCGAACTGCGCGACGGCGAGATCCACGAGTACGAGATTCACCCGGAGGACTTCGGCATGCAGATGGTGTCGAATCGAACGTTGAAAGTGAGCGACGCGGCAGAATCGAAGAAGCTGCTGATCGAAGCACTCGAGAATCGCCCGGGCGTCGCGCGCGAGATCGTCACGCTCAACGCGGGCACGGCGCTCTACGCCGCGAACGTCGCGGGCTCGATCGCCGACGGCATCCAACTTGCCCGCGAGGCGATTGCCTCGGGCCGCGCCCGCGCCAAGGTGGACGAACTGGCTCGCTTCACGCAGCGCTTTGCGCACTGAAGCTCGAGTACGGCGCCCGAACCAAGAACATGAGACCTATTCATTTGCCATGAGCGATATTCTCGAACGCATCATTGCGGTCAAGCGTGAAGAGGTGGCTGCCGCGCAATTGAGCGCCCCCCTCGAAGCGCTGCGGCTCGACGCATCGGCGCGCGACCTGCGCGATTTCGTCGGCGCATTGCGCGCGCGACACGCGGCCGGGCAGCCGGCTGTCATCGCCGAAGTGAAAAAGGCCAGTCCGTCGAAAGGCGTGCTGCGCGAGCACTTCGTGCCGGGCGATATCGCACGGTCCTACGCGCGTGGCGGTGCCGCATGCCTGTCCGTGCTGACCGATGTGCGCTTCTTTCAGGGCAGCGTCGCCTATCTTGAAGAAGCTCGCGCCGCTTGTGAGCTTCCCGTGCTGCGCAAGGACTTCATCGTCGATCCCTATCAGATCGTCGAAGCCCGCGCGATGGGTGCGGACGCCATTCTCTTGATCGCCGCGGCACTCTCGACGGCGGAAATGCAGGACCTCGAAGCGCTCGCGCATTCGCTCGGTCTCGCGGTACTCGTCGAAGTCCACGACAAGGTTGAACTGGCCGAGGCACTGACGTTGAAAACGCCGCTCATCGGCATCAACAACCGAAACTTGCGCACGTTCGAAACGTCGATCGAAACGACGCTCGGCATGCTCGACATGGTGCCGGCCGATCGCATTGTCGTCACGGAATCGGGCATCCTCACACACTCCGATGTGAAGCAGATGCGCGAACGGTCGGTGCATACGTTCCTCGTCGGCGAGGCGTTCATGCGCGCCGAGGACCCGGGCGCCGAACTCGCACGGATGTTCTTCTGATGTTTTCCAGCGCCGCGCCGCGCGCGGCCGTCTGATCGCCATGGCCATCGAACGCGAAATCAAACTGGCGCTGCCTCCCGCGCAAGCGAAGGCAGCCGAACGCTACTTCGCCGCACTGACGGGCGAAGCGGGTCGCGACTTGCCGCTCGAAAACATCTATTTCGACACGCCTGCCCTCGCGCTGACACACGCCAAGATCGCGCTCAGACTGCGCAAAACGCCGAGTGGCTGGTTGCAGACGCTCAAAGCAGCCGGTATCGCGAAGGATGGTCTGCATAGCCGTCATGAGTGGGAAACCGCTGTTGCGGGCGCCGCGCTCGAGGTCGACGTGCTCGAGCAAGTTTGCGATGACGCACCCGCACTCGCGGTATTGCAGCGCGCCGAGCCTGAACTCATCGCGCTCTTTCGTACCACGTTCGTCCGCCGTCTGTGGCGCGTGGCTGTTGCAGGCACGGTCATCGAAGCGGCCATCGATCGCGGCGAAGTCATCGCGGAGGTGGACGGTACAGTGCGACGCGCCCCCATCAGCGAGATCGAACTGGAGCTGATCGAAGGTGAGGAATCCGCGCTTGCGTCCTTTGCGGCAGAGCTGTCGGGGAATGTGCCAGGGCTGGTTCCCGAGAACATCAACAAGGCGCAACGCGGCTACGCTTTGCGTGCGGGCAGCTGATCGCAGATGGCTCGCCCGCGCTCTTCCCATCGTCCGGATGCGGCACAAGCGTCGCTCTTCGACGCACCTGCTCCACCCACGATAGCACCCGCAATGACTCAATCGGGCTTGAATACGCCACTGGAAGCGCAGTTCGATGCGCTCCCCATGGAGTGGCGCGAACATCTGCGGCCTTTCCTCGAAAGCGAAGCCTATGCCCCGCTCTGTCGTTTCGTCGACGCGCAACGCGCCTTGGGCAAAACGATCTATCCGGCCGATGTCTTTCGAGCACTGCGGCTGACGAGCCCTGACGCCGTCAAGGTCGTCATCGTCGGTCAGGATCCCTACCACGGTGACGACGGCGGCCATCCGCAAGCACACGGGCTTGCTTTCTCGGTGCCGGCCCCTGTGCGGCCACCGCCTTCGTTGCGCAATATCTTCAAGGAGATCGCGGCCGATCTCAGTTGCGAGATACCGCGTAGGGGGTGCCTCGATGCTTGGGCAAAGCAAGGCGTGCTGCTATTGAATACGGTGCTGACCGTCGAGCGCGGCAAGGCGGCCAGTCACGCGAAACGCGGATGGGAGCAATGCACGGATACGCTGATTCACGAGCTGGCTCAACGGCACGAAGGGCTCGTGTTCATGCTGTGGGGCGCCCATGCGCAGGCCAAGCGTGCGCTGCTCGATTCGAGGCCGCATTGCGTGCTCGAAGCACCGCATCCTTCGCCGCTTTCAGCGCATCGGGGCTTTCTCGGTTGCCGGCACTTCTCGCTCGCGAACGACTATCTGACGGCGAACGGCCGCCAGCCGATCGACTGGCGGGTTCGCGACGAGGCGTAATGCTCTCAGGCGGACCTCACGCCGCGGCAGCGATCGATTCGCGCGCCGTGGCGAACCCGGCGCTTGCCGCATCCGGGCCCATATTCATCCCTTCGGCATAAATGAAGCTCACATCGGTGATACCGATGAAACCGAGGAACGTCCGAAGAAACGGCGCCTGGCTGTCGGCCGGCGTACCAGCATACTTGCCGCCGCGCGCCGAGACGACAAACGCACGCTTGCCTTTCACGAGACCCTCGGGGCCGTTCGCCGTATAGCGGAACGTCACGCCGGCGCGCGCGATCCAGTCGAAGTAGGCCTTCAACTGCGACGAGACACCGAAGTTGTACATCGGAGCGCCGATGACGATGATGTCGGCGGCCTGCAGCTCGGCAATCAGCGCATCACTGCGCGCGATGATCGCAGCTTGCTCCGGCGTACGCTGTTCGGCGGGCGTAAAGAAGGCGCCGAGCACCGAGTCGTCAAGGTGCGGCAGCGCATCGGCGAGCAAATCGCGCACGACGACCTTCGCACCGGGGTTGGCGCCCCGCAGCTTTTCCGTCAGTTCGGTGGCGAGCAGTGTCGAATTCGCACCTTGCGAACGGGCTGCCGAGTTCAATTGCAGGATCGTGGTCATTTTGGGCTCCAGTCGATTGGGTTGCGCGGTTGTCGCGCGAGTGGAGTCATTGTGTTTTTTTCGGGCCGTCTCAAAAAGTAGGGCCGCGGCGACGCATTGTTGCACTGATAGAACAATCGGCCCATCGCGGCGACGCGGCTGCGATGCCGCCCAGGGGCGCGCCGAGCCGAGCGCGCCCCGTCAGGCGGATTTAACCGAGCAGCCAGCGCTCGCGCGCCCGCCGCACCGGCATACGCGCCTTGTCATCGGCCACGAGTTTGTAACGCGTGACCTCGGGACCATCGAGCTTCGCGCGCACCGTGCGGAGCTCATCGCGGCGAAATGCGTGAATGTCGATCGTAGCGCCCGGCAGGTAGCGCGCGAGCAGCAAATCGAGGTTCGAACCGGTGACACGCAAGCTGTCGATGGCGACGAGGATATCGCCCGCGGACAAACCCGCTTTTTGCGCCGCGCCGCCATCATGGACGGCAGCAAGCGTGCAATCGGTGCCGGCGGCACGCACACGGACGCCCAGCGATGGCTTGCCGACGCGCCCGGCCTCCCCGTTGCCGAGATCGGGGTGCATCTCGATGCCGAACGGCGCGAAAAGCGCTTCGAGCGGCAAGTCGCGCGTGCCATGGACGGCATCGTCAAAGAGCGTTCCGAGATCGACACCTGTCGCCTCCACGATCAGCGCCTTCACCTCCTCCTCGCCGACGCCTTGCGCCTCGTGGCCGCGCCGGTAGAAATCGCGGCCATAGCGTTGCCAGAGAAGCCGCATGACGTCGTCGAGCGAACTGCGGTGATTCGTGCGTTCGCGGATGGCCAGATCGAAGGCCAACGCTACGAGTGAACCCTTTTGGTAGTAACTGACGATCGCGTTCGGCGCGTTTTCATCCTGACGGTAGTACTTGATCCACGCATCGAACGAGCTTTCGGCCACGCTCTGCTTGAGCCGTCCGCTGCCGCGCAGCACGCCGCCGATCGTCTTGCCGAGTTGAACGAAGTAGTCGCCGCGCGACATAGCGCCGCTGCGCACGAGCATCAAGTCGTCGTAGTAGGAGGTCACGCCCTCGAAGAGCCACAGCAGTGACGTGTAGTTCTCGCGCGAGAGGTCGTATGGGACGAATGCGGCCGGCTTGATGCGCTTGACGTTCCAAGTGTGAAAGTACTCATGGCTGCACAAACCGAGGTAGGTGCGATAGCCGTCGGTCATTTCGGTACGGCCCGCCACCGGCAGATCCGTGCGATTGCAAATGAGCGCCGTCGAGGCGCGATGCTCGAGTCCACCGTAGCCGTCTGTGACCGCCAGCGTCATGAAGACATAGCGCGACACGGGCGCTTTTTTCGAGCGCGGCTCGAAAAGCGCGATCTGCGCCTCGCAGATACGCTTCAGGTCGGCAGCAAGCCGTCCCATATCGACTCGCGTCGTTTGCCCGGAGATGACGATATCGTGCGGCACGCCATGCGCGCTGAACGTGGCGAGCTGGAATTCGCCGAGCGTAACGGGATGGTCGACCAGCTCATCGTAGTTCTGCGCTTGATACTCGCCAAACCCGTACCGTTTGGTGCCACGCGCCTCGGTCAGCGCCGTCGCCACGCGCCAGTTTCGATAACCCGCGCCGGCGGGCTTGCGGATGTCGACGCGACAAGGCGCCGTTTCATGACCCTGCGCACAGAGAAAGACACTGGTGCCGTTGAAAAAGCCCGTTGTATCGTCGAGGTGAGCGGCTCGTACCGACAAGTCCCAGGCGTAGACCTCGTAACGCAGCGTCAAGGCGCCGCTTTTCAAGGGCGCGGCCCGCCACGTGTGCTTGTCGAGCTTGTCGATTCGCACTTTGCGCCCGTTTTCGCTGAAAGCTTGCAACGAAACGATGTTGCGCGCGAATTCCCGCACCATATAGCTGCCCGGTATCCAGGTCGGCAACGTGAAACGCTGGCCGGCCGGGTCCGGGTCGGTCAGCGTCAGTGTCACTTCAAAAAGATGGGCGGCGGGATGTTTGGGAACGATGACGTAGCGGATCGGCTTCATCAGCAGGTAAGCGAAATGGGCGAGAGGGAAATCAGTATGAGTGGGCTGGGTCTATCTGCTCGGCTTGCCTCGGCCAGTTTCAGCGCGCTTTGTCGAGCGCGCGCGAAAGCGCGTCGGCCGACACCGCACCGGGCAACCGGCGCCCGTCCGCCAGAATGATCGTGGGTGTGCCCGTCACATTCATGCCGTGACCGAGCGCGAGATTTTTGTCGATCGGGCTCGTATCGCAGCTCCCGTTACCCGACGGCGCGCGATGATCGAGCATCCAGGCTTCCCACGTCTTGGCGCGATCGGCCGAACACCAGATCGCCTTGGCTTTCGCGGTCGAATCGTCGGAAAGCACAGGATAGAGGAAGGTGTAGACCGTGACGTTGTCGATCGATTTCAGCGATGTCTCGAGCTGTTTGCAGTACGGGCAGTTGGGATCGGAGAACACGGCCATTTTGCGGCTGCCATTGCCCTTCACGACTTTCACCGCGTTGCCGAGCGGCAGGCTTGCAAAATCGACCTTGTTGATTTCGGCGAGTCGCGCCTCCGTCAGATTGGTGCGCGTTTTTGTATCGACGAGATCGCCGACGAAAACGTAGTCGCCACTTGCGTCGCTATAAAGCAGCTGCGCGCCGACGTTCACCTCGTAGAGCCCGGGGACCGGCGCTTTCGTAATGCTCTTGATCTGGACGTCGGGCAGGCGCGCCTGCAACGTTGCCTTGAGTTTATCGGTTGTTTGATCGGCGTGCGCAGAGCAGCCGAGCGTCATCGCGGCGATGAGGGCAGCGCTTGCGGCGCCGCGCAGAAATGTAGCCATGATTTGCAAGTCCTTCTGATCGTTGGCCGCGCGGGGTTCGCCACGCGACGCATGAATACATATTAGTCCGAGCCGCCTAGCCGAGCGCCGCCGAAACCAGCCAGCGCTTCACGAGCGGCTGCGCGCCGACCAGCGACATGCCGGCGTTGCGCGCGGTGCGGGCAAAAAAACCCGGAAAGGAAAAGAGGCGCTGGAGGCCGTCGGTGGCCAGCGCGAGAGCACCGATATCCTCGCGGCGCGAGCGCTCGTAGCGGCGCAGCAGCACGGGATCGCCGAGATCGCGAAACGGCTCCTTTTTGCTGAGGACATCGGCAAGCGATGCGACGTCACGCAGCCCGAGGTTCATCCCCTGCCCGGCGAGCGGGTGGATGAGATGCGCGGCATCGCCGACTAGCGCCACGCGCGGCGCAACGAGGCGATCGACGCGTTGCAGCGAAAGCGGAAAGCCGTGAGCGGTGCCGACGCACTCGAGTTCGCCGAGTTGGCCGTGCGTCGCTCGTTCAACCGTTGCGGCGAGCTGGGCTGGCGCCAGCGCGACGAGCTCTCGCGCATGGTCGGTTCGAGCCGACCAGACGAGCGACACACAGCTGCCGGGCAGCGGCAGCAGCGCGATGATTTCGCGGTCGTCGGTGAACCACTGATAGGCCGTTTCGCCATGTGGCTTCGAAGCCTTGAAGTTCGCCACCACACCGGTTTGCCGATAATCGCGTCGCGTCACCTCGGCGCCGATCTGGGCGCGCACCCATGAATGCGCGCCATCCGCGCCGACGATGAGATCTGCTTCGATTACCGTGCCGTTCGCCAATGCGAGCATGGCCGCATCGACCTTCACGTCGAGCCCTTGTGCCCGGGTATCGAACCAGCTCACCTGCGGTTGAAAGCGTAAAGCGGCGTCGAGCGAATGTTCGATCAACGACGATTCGGCGATCCACGCGAGCTGCGGAACCGCCGCTTGGAACGCCGAGAAATGGAGCTCCGCTTGCGCGTCGCCAAAAACACGCATGTCATAAACGGGCGACAGCCGATCGTGATCGAGCGCCTGCCAGATTCGCAGGCGTTCAAGCAACGCCTGCGAACTGGCGGAAAGCGCGTAAATGCGTGCATCGAAAAGCGCATCGGCCGGACGCGGCGCGGCGGGCTGCGCGATCAGGGCGATACGCAGTCCGTGTTGTGCGAGCGCGAGCGCGGCGCATTTGCCGACGAGGCCGCCGCCGACGACGGCGACGTGAAACGTCTGATGATGGGCGGTCATGGGCGCATTATATCTGCGCTGGGCTGTGCGGCCGGGCGTGGCGGGAAATTGGGACGTGCGGCCGGCCACAGTTTTCTCGGCTAGAGGCTGCCTGTTGGAAATGGGAACGGATGAGCAACTTCGGCTCGCAATCGCCGCTTTCGTGTTGCTTTCGTCGCCATGCGGCGTGCATCGGCGATGATCGATAGACGAACATGTCTTGTGTACCTCGCGTATGACCGATATTCCCACAGGCGACTCCTACATCGCTCGCCGGCTCGAGGGCCTCGATCCCGACACCGAGCGGGCGGATCCGGTTCGCCGTGCTGGGGACGAACTCCCACAGGCGCAGGTACAGGCCCCCGCGACTGGCCTGCTAGGCGGGCTCAGTCGGCCGTCCATCAGCGAGAGACTTGCTGAGGGGAGCCGCCAACTCGCACAGTCAGACACGGCACCGGGACCGCCCGGCGGCTTGCGGTCGAACGCGATCCTGTCGAAGGCGCAGCCGACTCCCTGGATTCCGCCACCCCAGCCTGTTGCCGACGATTCGGATCCCGCAAGCGCGGATATTGACGGTCTCAGTCACGACGCCCACGGCCTCGCGATCGATACCGGCACCGGGCTCCCCGCGCATAGCGGAACGCTCACGCCGTTCGAGCTGAAGCAGGCGCGTACCTACTTCGATGAAGGAAATTGGACCGTCGCCGATGCGGTCGAGGAGTTCGACATAACGCGGTCGGACGACTTCGCCCTTTTGTCGGAAATGGCCTTGCGATCAGCCGCCACCAGCACAGTGGTTCCCGAGGCTACGAGAAAGCTCACGCAAAGCGAGGTGGCTGAGGCGCAACTGCTGTTCGGCGTGGGAAAACTGACACTCAGTGAGGCACTCCGCAAGTACGGGATAACGCACTCCGCAGATTTCGACGTGCTGTCGAAAATGGCGTCGAGATCAACTGAGCTCGCCAACGGCGCCCCCGCCACCGCAAAAGCCGACAACTCACCGTCAAGCTCTCCGGCGGGGCCGATCCAACAATCGCCGGCGAGTTCACTCGATGCCCTATCGAGCGCTGTTTCCCCGATTGCGAGAGCACGGACGCTATTGGAGTCATGCCTTGAAGCGCTCGTGCAAGCCGAACGACCACTGGCATATGCCAATTCCCGTCAATACGATGAAGCGTTGTTCCACGCTCTCTCCGAAGTAGAGCGACATATCGATAGCGGTGCCCGGCAGGCGAATGAAGCCTTCGCACTCTTGATCGATGAGACCAAAGGCGCTCCCTTGTCGGTGTTCAGCAACACCGTCCGCACCCGTCAAAGTCATTTTCAAGAGCGCAACACACGATTTAAAAGAGCAGTCGGAAATGCAGGAACGAACGACTGGGACTTTGAACTCGTGAGCGCCGCCGTCATAGAGATGCGTCAAGGTTTGGAAACCTTGAAAGGCGTGTTGGAAGGCCGGAGTCGGTAAGGCTGTTTACATACGACGATCCGGCTTGGTCGACATAACCAAGCCGAGCGCCAAAACGGCGACGACGCCCGCCATCGCAATATAGAGATCGGCAACCGAGGCGCCCCCGGATAGGCTCGGCGTCGCAAAGATCAGCAATCCCATACCGCTTGTCATCAACACGCTGTTAGCGCGCAAGCGACCTAGCAGGTGCGTCGGACACTCAGCCAGGAATCGAGTCTCGCTTCGTATGCGTACCAGGGCGAAGCCAGCGCCGAGAAATAAGTGCGTCAACAGTAGAGCCGGAAAAGCGGACAGAAGCGGAATCGCCGCGAGAGCGATAGCCATCGCTCCAACGACGATGAAATCGACGCGCATGGTACCCGGCGAATTCACTGCAGACTTTGCAAGCCACACGCCGACAAGGAGCGCGCCGATCGACCATGCTGCCTCTGTCATCGAATAGTCCGCGCTCGTGCCGTGGAAATGGAAGGCGATAAGCGCCGGCAGCAATGTGTTCGTGATCTGCCCGATCGAAAACACCAATGCGGCGCAGCTTGCTATCGCGAACAGTCGGCGGTGCCGGAGGTAGAGCATTGGCCCTGCGGCAAATGCCCCGCGTTTCCAGGTGGGCGTTGCGCTATGACGAGCCACATTCAAAGCAGGCAGCAAACACAAGCTGATTCCGGCCAAAAGCGCGCCACAGACAGAAGTGAAGAGGAAGGCGTGAACGTGATTGCCTTGCGCGACGACAAGGCCGCCCAATGCCGTCCCGAAAATCAGCGCGATTTGAGCGATGGAATTGAGGGTCGCCAAGTGTCGAGGGCGTTCGGACTGCTGAAGATGAGTCTTCAGGAAGTAATCCATTGCGCCGCCTAAGACAGAGCTGGACACCGTGGCGACGACTACGGCGACAGCGATGGCCTCGAACATCGTCTCATCGGTCAGAGTCGCTTGTGCAAGAAGCGGGATTCCGCCCGAAACGACGATGCCTAGATGACCGCACAGCAGCATCGCTTTTTTTCTGGCGAAGTAGTCGACTGTTGCGCCTAGAATCGGCGACAGCACCAAGCTGGCTACAGTCGAAATTAACAAAATCTTTCCGGCAGCGTCGGTTCGCCCTGTGCTCTGCACCACCGACCATGCGACCACCACCAATTGATAGCCGATTCGCAAGAAGTTGATCGCCGTCAGTGCCGCGAATAGTTTGATGGATGGGTTGCGCGCCAAGCCAGCGGCAGGACGCGGACATTTGACTTCAACACCGTCAGTGATCATCGCGGCAAGTTCAAGCGGTCGACAATTGGGAGACCGGATCAGATGACAAGGCCCTCGCTCGGCGACAATTTAATGCCTGTCGACGAGGAACGTATGCGAAATGTAATAAAACCCGTCCAAGTGGATAGTCGGGCGACCGGCTGCCATTTGCCTTCGGGTGACATTTGCCGCGGAGGCTGCTCGAGCATTGCGCGGTCGCGCCGGACGCCCCATCGCCAGCCAGTCCAACTGCCCGAAAGCGGTACAATTGCCGTTTCACGAGTCCAGGACGAGCACGAACCATGGAGGGCACTCGCCCGATCCGTGCCCACTCCGTCTCGCCCCGAATTCACCTTGCGGCTGCCGCGCTTCGGTCCATTGCCGGACAACGAAGTAAGCGACGACCAATCCGCAACAGATCGATCCAGAAAGGTCTTCCATGAGTCTCAAATGCGGCATCGTCGGCCTGCCGAACGTCGGCAAGTCCACCCTCTTCAACGCACTGACGAAGGCGGGCATCGCCGCCGAAAACTACCCGTTCTGCACGATCGAGCCGAACGTCGGTGTCGTGGAAGTGCCCGATGCGCGGCTGAACGCACTCGCCGAGATCGTCAAGCCTGAGCGCGTCGTGCCGGCCGTCGTCGAATTCGTCGACATCGCCGGCCTCGTCGCCGGCGCGAGCAAGGGGGAAGGCCTCGGCAACCAGTTCCTCGCCAACATCCGCGAGACCGATGCGATCACGCACGTCGTGCGCTGTTTCGAAGACGAAAACGTGATTCACGTAGCCGGCAAGGTCGATCCGCTCTCCGATATCGAAGTCATCAATACAGAACTGGCGCTGGCCGACCTTGCCACCGTCGAAAAAGCGCTCGCCCGCTATTCGAAGGCCGCCAAGTCAGGCAATGACAAGGAAGCCGTCAAGCTGGCCGCCGTACTCGAAAAGGCACGCGCACAGCTCGATATGGCCAAGCCGATCCGCGCGCTCGATCTGTCCGATGACGAAGCCGCACTGCTGAAGCCGTTTTGCCTCATCACCGCTAAACCGACGATGTATGTGGCCAATGTCAAAGACGACGGTTTCGAGAACAACCCTTATCTGGACGCCGTGCGTCAGCACGCCGAAGCGGAGAAATCGCCCGTCGTCGCAGTATGCGCTGCGATCGAAGCGGAAATTGCCGATCTCGCCGATGAGGACAAGGAAGTGTTCCTCGCGGACATGGGCATGGACGAGCCGGGCCTGAATCGCGTCATCCGCGCGGGTTTCAAGCTGCTCGGTCTGCAGACCTACTTCACGGCCGGTGTAAAGGAAGTGCGTGCTTGGACGATCCATATCGGCGATACGGCGCCGCAAGCGGCCGGCGTCATTCATACCGATTTCGAGCGCGGCTTTATTCGCGCACAGACGATCTCGTTCGATGACTTCGTTGCCTATAAAGGCGAACAGGGTGCCAAGGAAGCAGGCAAGATGCGCGCCGAGGGCAAAGAGTACGTCGTGCATGACGGCGACGTCATGAACTTCTTGTTCAACGTGTGAGCACAAGCTGTCCTTTCACGGGGCATGGCGAAACACCAAAATTCCCATCAAATGCCCACGCCACTTAAATCTCATCCTTTTACGAGATATCAAGTAGCGTATTGAAGTACCGAATCAAACCGGGCACGAAACGGCGTACCCGGAAAAATAACCGGCTACGCCTGCCACAGTGGTGGTAGACGTGCTCAACGACTGACTGCTACGGGTCTGCCGGGGAATCGCCGGATGAGGCGCGGCGCGCCAGCCAAGCAGGCGCTTCACACTCGCGGAGGCGCTTTGCGCCATCTGCACCGGCTGATAGCTTTGCAAGCGATGCAAATTCAGCACAGGAGAGCATTACCATACGTTTGATGACGAGCTGAGCGCGTTCAACTCGTCAATTGGAGGATGACTGTGGACGAGCGCCTGATGAAGAAATGCATTGGCAAACCTGTTCCGGAGTGGGATATGGCGCACCGACTGGCGGTCGACCAGCCGGTCTCGCCGAATACTCAAGACGCCGGAACCGTGTTTAGAATTAACTCCACTTTCATGGACATCATTGAACCATCACTTCTCGAGAATCAATGGTTTATTACCGCCACAGTGGGGGCATTGTTGTTTACCGGGGCGGGTTACTATTTCTATAGCTTTACTCATGCAGACCCAGCCCCTCCATTTTGGATGGCAATATCGAATATATTTTCATTTGGGGTGATTCTGCTGTTTTTGGGAATCGCGTTTAAATTCGGGGCTGGTTTATTTTTTGGACTTCGTCACCGCCCCATCCGCTTTCACCGAGGAGAGCGCAAGTTATACGCGATCCGCAAACGACGTTTCTTTGCAAAACCGGGTGAAGGCGATGTCGTATGGGAAGTACCGTGGTCCAACGATTCGATCTTCTGCCTGCATCGGAGGTGTCAACTTTCGGCGAACTGTTCCATATTCGCCATTACACGGTTGATGACCATGGCAAGGTCACGCGGGTCTTCTCGATCGGCCGTGAATGGATGCCAGCCGCTGAGGTGGAGCTGGCGCTCGCCCAATGGAACTATTGGTGCAAGTTCATGAACGCTGGGCCGAATGGCTTGCCCAAGCCCATGCTGTTTCACACCGAGAACGAAACACCGCGCGAATCATTCCTGTTTTCGCTTTACGGCGTGGGCATGGACGCGCCCGCAATCTGGCGGATCGTCATGATGCCGTTAGTTCTCCTCTTCACATTGATGCGCATCTTAGCCAACGCTACCAGCCGGAATCCGATCTGGCCAGCCTCGATCCAGCGGATCAGCCAAGTCGCAGCGGACGATCCCTATGCACAACCTCGTGCCGGCACCCCCGTTGGCTGGGGAGAGACCGTTTTGGCCAGGCGACGTGGCGACTACCCGATCAACCCGAAGGCGCGCGTCGAAGGCTGGAAGGGAGAGGATGATGCAACGCGCCACGCGGCCTTGTGGCTCGACAACCCGGCTACTCCCGCGGGGTAACGGCGATACATGCCTCGCTTGGCACTGGAGTCAACATGAATACACAATCCCGCCCCAGCTCGTTACCCCGTTCAGCCGCGGTCATCGCGGCGGCCATCACCGCTGCGCCGTTTCTATACAGCTTCTACTTCCTGGCGAAGGAATCTTTGCTGTCCGCGGATGTATTCGCGATCAACCTGGCCAATTTTATTAGCAGCTTGGTGTATCGAACCGGGTTGGTTTTCCTGATTGTTCTATGGCATGGGGAACAGCGAGGTCAGCTTGCATTCCGTCGCCCCGCGTTGCTGCTGACGATCTACGCATCATGCCTGGTGGGTTTGCAAATCGCCCAGATGTTGATAACCCAAGCGCTGATTCGACATTTGAACGACGGCTCCGCCATGCTGAATTTTGTCGTGACGATAAGCATCTTGCTGAATGCTGTCCTATATGCCCTCGTGGCTTGGCTGGCGTGGCGACTCATTACACACATCTTGCGCAAAGATGCATTACCGCTGGCACCACCCGGTAACGCACGGCGGCGCATTGCCGGCCTCGCGGCCTGGCTGTTCGCTAGCGTACTCGTGTCGTTGATGACGCAAGCGACGCCTCTGTTGCTCGATTACTTCGACGATGATCTAAAGCTGGTGATGTTGAACTACATTGGCGCGATTGCCGTTCCGACAGCCTTGGTTTTCGCGGGCGCGATGCGCGGCCTGCCGAGTGATCTCAGTCGACTGCACGGCTGGCGTCTACTGGGGGCATCGCTCGCGGCGATGGCATCTGTTTCGCTGCTGGGTTATGCGGCTGTGCGCGTACTGGGCAATATGCATGGCACGGTTAACCTGCTGTCCGGAGTGCTGACAGTTACACTTCTCGCCGGAATTGGCGTGGCTCACCGAGTATGGTTCCGCGTGTTCTACGCTGCTGTACGCAGACCCGCCACTGAAATATCTCAAGGCATGCAATCGTCATGAAAGACGAAAGCCGCGGGTGCCACTTCAACAGCTGAGCCCCACCAGTCCAGCCCGGCTCCCCGCACGCGCAATCGACTCGATCATCCGCACGGCCTCGCCGAGGCCGTCTTCTTGCGCCATCGCCGCACCGATTGCGGCCGCGCGCGTGCGCACCTCCGCTCGCGACGCGAAATCGATAGCGCGTGCGAGCCCCAGCGCCGATAGGCGCTTTCCTCGCACGGCTGCCGGCGCGACACCGTACTTGGCAAGCCGATCCGCCCAAAAGAATTGATCAGCCGCAAAAGGAACGACGATGGAAGGCACCCCCGCACGCGCCGCCGAGTGCGACGTACCGGCGCCCCCATGGTGAATGACCATCGACGTGCGCGGAAAAAGCCACTCATGCGGCGTGTCTCCAACCACATGAAAATTCGAAGGCAACGCGTTGCCATCCATACCGCTCCACCCCGGGTAAAAGAGGGCGCGGCGCCCCCCGATCGCTCCAATCAACGCTTCGCCCAGTTTGCGCCGATCAAAGCCAGCCATGCTGCCAAAGCCGATGTAGATCGGTGCCTCGCCCGCCGCCAGGAAATCGGCGAGCGCCTTCGGAGCGGACCATTCGCGCGCACCCTGCGGTCTCCATTGCCCGCAAATGCGCGCTTGCGGCGGCCAATCGCGAGGCTGTGGCAAAAGGCTCGGCGACACACCATAAAGAATCGGGTGTTCAGTCCACACACGCTCGCGTGCGGGGAGCCCGCAAACGCTCGCTCGCGCTGCGTTCGTCGCTTTGCGAAACGCACGCCAGAGCATCGCATTGACGAAACGATGGCTCGAGCGGTTGAGCCACGCCGGCAGCTTGCCGGGCGGCAAAAACGGGGATGCGAAATCAGCGGTTGGCGTGATCGGGATCATACCCGCGCCGATTGCGGGAATACCGAGGCACTCGGCTACGGATAGCCCGACAAACGACGCCAGCGCCGATACGATCAGCGCATCACAGCCACGCGCCGCGTCCAGCGTCTCGCGCATCCAGGGCATCGTATTCGCGTTCGCGATTTCCGCCAGGGCACGGGCCGTGTTCGAAAAATTCGTTTTACCGCCAACGACATTCGACAACGCCTCGCCGGGCATCAAGGCTCGCTTGATGTCGCCCGTCAGCGGCGATGCGGGCACGCCAAGCGCCGCCGCACTCGTCAGCGTCGATGCATCGGCCAAGATGCGTGCCTCATGACCGGCATCGATCAACGCGCGGCACAACGCGGCGAGCGGCCGCGTATCCCCCTCTGTTCCGTAAGTCACCACCGCAACTTTCATCGTGTGCTCGTCCCATGCCGGCTTGCACCAGCCTATCGTTATGATGCGGTCGCGGCCGGCGATTCATCCATTGCGCCGGGGGCACTCGATTCCGCTCGCACGGAAATCCACCTCCTCACCAGACATTGCTTGCCGGCTACTCGTCGAGCGGTTCCACGTCCTTCAATACGCGGCTCGCAGTGCCCGGGCGGCGCTCGACCGTCGCCCTGACGGATTGTCCCCAAAGCGGTCGCACGATGTCGTCGATAAGACCCGGGGGTACGCGAATACGATGGTTTCCAACTTTGACGATATTCGTTCCGCGATCGGCCCCGACAAGCAACCCGTCTATTACCTCGACTTCTTGCCCAACATCGCCCTCAGCATCGATCAATAGCTCCCGGCGAGGCTGCGAGAACGGAATCTCCCTGCGATCGCCCCCAATGCGAGACGAGAACCCGACAAGGCGGATATCAGTCCCGTCGGGCGCGATCTGCCGAAGCAGCGCCACGAAGTTCAGAAAATAGTCCTGATCGATGATGCGTTCCCGCAGTTGCTGCCAGTTGCGCTCGTTCACCGCCTGGATATCGTCGAACAATGTGGCCACGACTGCATCCGGACCGCGCATTCCATCGAGAAATGATTGAGCGCCGCCCAGCCGGTAGGTAATCGCATAACTGGATGCTCTGGGCGCGCTCATGAAAATCGGAAACGGCTCTCGACTCCGGCCACGGTGTTTTTGAAATGGCAGTCCAAGCACACGCTCCCCGGTACGGCGCAACAGATTCCCAATGCTCTTGGCCCGGTCGAGATACTGGCTGGCTGCGATCATCCCAAAGGACACGCCCCGGCCTGCCAGCGAGACCTGCAATTCTCCGTCTTCGAGAGTAATGCCTCTCGCAGCCATATGCCGCCCGAAGTGGACTTGCTCGAGTACATCCCTCACTTCTTCCTTGAGCCCGTCCGGGCCAAATCCGAGTAGAGCCATCGCCGCAAGTCTCTCAGCACGCTCCAATTCATTGCACCGCAGTGCGAGCGTCGCCGCGCTTCGCAGCAGTACCGTGCGCGTCGGTTCTGACGCCTGGGAGCAGGGCAGCAAATTCGCGGCCTCCGCTTCGAGCGCTGCGGCTAGCCTAGTCTCATCAAGGAAGTGAGCGAAATCACCGTGCGACTGAAAATAGAGCGCCGCGTCAGCGTGTTCCATGGCCTGTCGATGAAGGGATGCGACTTGGTCGTCAATGTCCATCGCTCGCCTCCTTGGCTGCGACAGCGACCGTCGGCCCCCCAAACTCGGCAACTACAGCGACTCCCTTTCCGCTGTTGTCGGTTGGCGCCATCTGTGCAAGCTTTCTCTTCAGCCGCGAACTCACGCGCGATGTCCCCGAGAAGATGCCGGAAACTTCCAATCGGGTTTATCGTTGAACGGAAGGCCCCCGGACGCACGACCGAGCCAAAAGTCGAAGCCGGTTCCCTTCGCCGAGCGTTCGATGACGCAGTAGCCGTGCAATCGGTGAAGCAACGCGATGGCGAGTGCGTAAGCGCCGTTTTCCGCGGCGACGTCCCTATCTCGGTAGGTAGCGTCAACTTCGGCAGGCGGGGCGGCCCATTCGAAAACGGCGCGCGATGGGTTGCATCCCGTCAGCGCCGTGCTCGTCGGAATCCGATGGCCATTCCTTGAGAAGCAATAAGCCGCAGCCTCACAGCACATCCCGCCAAAGTACGGCGTTAGCTGCCTGAACGCTTCGTTTGAGGCATTCAATGGAATAGGTTCGCGCGCTTCGTCCATGCGGATCCACGATATGGCTGAAGCCGGGGATTTTCGCACGTCGGCTGTCTCGTTTCACTGAAAAGCGCGCGTTTTGAGCAAGTCATCCATAACGCACGCACCTGCAAGCCGGCTAGCGCAGCAATCTTCGAAACGCACGCCTCTTTGCGCCCCCACCCAGTAACGTGTAAGACTAGCGCTTTCCGTCAATTTTCGTTTTCCCGCACATGGCCCAATACGTCTACACCATGAACCGGGTCGGCAAAATCGTGCCGCCCAAGCGTCAAATCCTGAAGGACATCTCGCTCTCGTTCTTCCCCGGCGCGAAAATCGGTGTGCTCGGCCTGAACGGCTCGGGCAAATCGACGCTCATTCGCATCATGGCCGGCGTCGACCGGGACATCGAAGGCGAAGCGACTCCCATGCCGAACCTGAACATCGGCTACCTGCCGCAAGAGCCGCAGCTCGATCCGGAAAAAACGGTACGCGAAGCCGTCGAAGAAGGCCTCGGTGACGTGTTCACCGCGCAAAAGAAGCTCGACGAAATCTACGCGGCCTATGCCGAACCCGATGCCGACTTCGACGCGCTGGCGGCCGAACAGGCGAAGTACGAAGCGATCCTCGCCGCGAGCGACGGCGGCAGCCCCGAGCAGCAGCTCGAAGTCGCGGCCGATGCGCTGCGCCTGCCACCATGGGACGCAAAAATCGCCAATCTGTCGGGCGGCGAAAAACGCCGCGTGGCGCTGTGCAAGCTGCTCCTCGAAAAGCCCGACATGCTGCTGCTGGACGAGCCCACCAACCACCTCGACGCCGAATCCGTCGAATGGCTCGAACAGTTCCTCACACGTTTTCCGGGCACGGTCGTGGCGGTCACGCACGATCGCTACTTCCTCGATAACGCGGCCGAGTGGATTCTCGAGCTCGACCGTGGCTATGGTATTCCGTGGAAAGGCAACTACAGCAGTTGGCTCGATCAGAAGGAAACGCGTTTGAAACAGGAGGAAGCGGCGGAATCAGCGCGCCAAAAAGCGATCAAGAAAGAACTTGAGTGGGTACGCCAGAACCCGAAGGGCCGTCAGGCGAAATCGAAGGCGCGTATTGCCCGCTTCGAGGAATTGAGCAGCCAGGACTACCAAAAGCGCAACGAAACCCAAGAAATCTTCATTCCCGTCGGCGATCGGCTCGGCAATGAAGTGGTCGAATTCAAGAATGTGAGCAAAGCCTATGGCGACCGGCTGCTCATCGACAATCTGAGCTTCAAGGTCCCCGCCGGCGCGATCGTTGGCATCATCGGTCCGAACGGCGCCGGCAAGTCCACTCTCTTTCGCATGCTGACGGGCCGCGAAACACCCGATTCGGGCACCATCGACATCGGACCGACGGTCAAGCTCGCCTATGTCGATCAGAGCCGCGACGCACTCGACGGCTCGAAGACGGTCTTCGAGGAAATCTCGGGCGGCGCGGATGTCCTGACGGTCGGAAAATATGAAACGCCCTCGCGCGCCTACATCGGCCGTTTCAATTTCAAGGGCGCCGATCAGCAAAAGAACGTCGGCAATCTCTCGGGCGGCGAGCGCGGGCGCCTGCATCTGGCGAAGACGCTCATCGCCGGCGGCAATATGCTGCTGCTCGACGAACCGTCGAACGACCTCGACGTGGAGACACTGCGCGCGCTTGAAGACGCACTGCTCGAATTTGCCGGCTCGGTGATGGTGATTTCGCACGATCGCTGGTTTCTCGATCGCATCGCCACGCACATCCTCGCATTCGAGGGCGATTCCCAGGTGGTTTTCTTCGACGGCAACTACCAAGAGTACGAAGCGGACAAGCGCAAGCGCCTCGGCGAAGAAGCGGCCAAGCCGAAGCGCATCCGCTACAAGCCGATCACGCGCTGATGCGTTGATGCGCTGACAGGCACGCGCACGGCAAGCGCCCGGTCAACCGGGCGCTCGTTCAGGTGCCCACCGCGAGGCCCAACTCGCGCAGCCGGGCCTCTGTGGTGATTGCGCTCGTGTGGTGCACCCCGTGCCACCCGAGCGCAGCCGCGGCATGCGCATTCTTGATGTTGTCGTCGATAAAGACGATCTCATGCGCCGCCACGCCGGGCATATGCCGCTCGATGCGGGAAAACATCTCGGCATAGATCGCCGGATCGGGTTTCACGAGCTTCACATGGCCCGAAACGACGATGTCGCGAAAGCGCCGCAATATCTCGAAACGCTCCCAGGCATACGGAAATGTCTCGGCCGACCAATTCGTGAGCCCAAAAAGCGGCACGCCGGCGGCCTCGAGCTTTTCGACGAGCGCGGCGCCTTCGGCGATCACCCCGCCGATCATCTCGTGCCACCGCGCATAGAACGCACGAATCAACGGTTCGTGCTCCGGAAAACGTGCGATGAGCTCCGCGGTGCCCGTCTCGATCAACTGACCGCCATCTTGCTGCACGACCCAGTCCATCGAGCACACCTCGGTCAAGAAGCGGCGGCGCTCTCCATCATCGGGGATCAGCTGTCGGTACACATATTCGGGGTTCCAATCGATGAGCACCCCGCCGAAGTCGAAGACCACCACCTTCGCTGCCATACAACACTCCCTTCTCGTCATGCAAAGTCAGATGGCGCGCGTGCGCGCCTCGAGCCACGCTTTGGCATCGCCCGTCACATGCGGCGAAACGCGTTCGCGCACCGTCTCGTGATAGCCGTTGAGCCACGCGCGCTCGTCATCGCGCAATAGCGCCGGCGCAATGGCGCGCGTATCGATCGGGCACAGCGTCAGCGTTTCGAAATCGAGGAAAGCGCCGAACTCGGTCTCGCCGGCCGCGCGGCTCAATACGAGGTTCTCGATCCGCACGCCCCACTGTCCGGGCCGATAGATACCGGGCTCGACGGACGTGATCATCCCTTCGTGCATCGCCGTATAAGACTCCGCCGGCGCATAATGCGAAATCACCTGCGGCCCTTCGTGCACATTGAGGAAGTAACCGACGCCATGCCCGGTGCCATGTCCGTAGTCGATGCCCGCTTCCCAGATCGGCGCGCGCGCGATGGCATCGAGCATCGGCGAGCGAATCCCGCGCGGAAAGCGGGCGCGCGACAACGCAATCATGCCCTTGAGTACGAGCGTAAAGTCGCGTCTTTGCGCGTCGGTGATCGAACCGATCGGCATCACGCGCGTAATGTCGGTCGTACCGCCCAGATACTGCCCGCCCGAGTCGATCAGCAGCAACCCATCCCCGACGATGTTCGAATGCGATGCCTCCGTCGCGCGGTAGTGCGGCATCGCCCCATTCGCGTTGAAACCGGCAATGGTGGCAAAGCTTTGGCAAACATAGCCGGGCCGGCGCGCTCGCGCGGCAGTGAGCCGTTCGTCGACGGTGAGTTCGGTCAGCGTTTGCCGGCCGAGCGCGTTTTCGAACCAGGCGAAGAACTCGGCCAGCGCCGCGCCGTCCTGTTCCATCGTTGCGCGCACATGCTCGGCCTCGCCTGCGGTCTTGCGCGACTTCGCGAACGTCGATGGATTGACCGCCTCGACGACGTTGACCGCTTGCGGCACCGCCTGGCGCAAGCCGTAGGTGATACGGCGCGGATCGACGAGCAGGGTCGCACCGGCCGGCAGCCGGGCCAGCGCGGCCGGCGTCTGTTCGTACGGCTCGAGGGTCACGCCATCGCGCGCGAGCGCCGCGGCCACATCGGGGGGCACCTTGCCGGCGCCCACGAAGAGCACGGCCCCCTCGAGCCCGATCAGCGCATGGCCGACGAATACCGGATTGAAATTGACATCGGCGCCGCGCAGATTCGTGAGCCAGGCCAGATCGTCGAGTGTCGAAACGAAGTGCCACTGCGCGCCATGTTCGCGCATCGTCTGTCGCACGGCGGCCAGCTTGTCCGCCCGCGCGACACAGGCCTCCGGCATGCGATGCTCGTAGACGGGCGCCGCGGGCAGGCCCGGACGGTCCGCCCAGACAGCGTCCAGCAGATCCAGATCGGTACGCAGCGCGATGCCGCGCGCGCTGAGCGCATCGGCCAACGCACGGGCCGCCGCGAGCGCGAGCACGGCGCCATCGGCACCCACGTTCGCGCCGCGAGGCAGCCGGTGCGCGAGCCAATCGACATGCGGCTGCGATTGCTGGCCTGCGGTCATTTTCATGAGAACGACGCCGCTGCCTTCGAGTTCGGCGGCAGCCTGCACCCAATAGCGGCTATCGGTCCATACGCCCGCGAAATCCGCCGTGACGACGAGCGTACCGGCTGAACCCGTAAAACCCGAGAGCCACTGGCGGGCTTGCCAGCGTGCTGGCAGATATTCGGACAGATGCGGATCGGAGGACGGCACGACGTAGGCGTCGAGCCGCTCGCGGGCCATGGCTTCACGCAATCGCGCAATGCGCGCGGCGACGGACAGCGCGGGCGCAACGGTTTCGGAATGTCGGTCGTTCATGCGTCAAACCTCTTTTATCGTCGAGCCGCCAGACCGACCGTCACCGCCACGGCGATGAGCGCGACGGCGGTACAGACCGGCCACTCGAACACCCCGCCATCGTAGAAAAGCCCCGAGACGTTGCCGGCCATCTTCGCGGCTGCTGCGGCCACGATGCCGACGCCGACTGCGACAAACCAGCGCACGCGAGCCGCGCGATAAAGCGGATGCAAGCGCCAGCCGGCCAAGCCGACCACGATGCCGAGCACGACGAGTCCGGGCCAACCCATCAGCCGCGCACCGCCGCCGGTCCAACCGGTCGAAACGCACGAAAACGGGGTGAACCTGTCGAACGCATGGCGGGCTTTCTCGATGAGGGATATCGTTGGAAAAGGCATACTCCGGGCGCGCGCACCGAGGGTTGGCGCGACGTGCCCAAAGCATGGAACCGTTATAATACCCGGCTGAAATCCTAGCGCCGCCCTGTCAACCTGGCGGCAACGCGCCTTCGCATATGCAGCTGCTAACGATCGGAATCAATCACCACACGGCGCCCGTCGCACTGCGCGAACGTGTGGCGTTTCCGCTCGAAGAGATCAAGCCGGCGCTGGCCGCGCTCCAATCGCTGTGGCAAGGGCGAGCGGCGCTCGGGGCGCCGGAGGCGGCGATTCTTTCGACTTGCAACCGGACCGAGCTCTATTGCGCGACGGATGACCGTTCACCGCGGGAAACCGCCATCGAATGGCTTTCCCATTACCACGGCATGGATACCGCGGAGCTCGCGCCGCATGTCTATGCGCTGCCGCAGTCCGAAGCCGTGCGCCATGCCTTTCGGGTGGCCTCGGGGCTCGATTCGATGGTGCTCGGCGAGACCCAAATCCTCGGACAAATGAAGCACGCCGTGCGTGCCGCTTCCGAGGCAGGCGCGCTCGGCACCTACCTCAACCAACTGTTTCAGCGTACTTTTTCGGTCGCGAAGGAAGTGCGCGGCACGACTGCCGTGGGCGCCCAATCGGTCTCGATGGCCGCCGCGGCGGTTCGCCTCGCTCAGCGCATCTTCGACAAGGTCTCGAACCAGCGCGTGCTGTTCATCGGCGCCGGGGAGATGATCGAGCTCTGCGCCACGCACTTCGCCGCGCAAGAGCCGCGCGAGCTCGTCATCGCGAACCGGACCATGGAGCGCGGCGCGAAGCTGGCCGAACGCTTACGCGGGCACGCCATGCCGCTCGCGGAGCTGCCGGCGCGCATGCATGAATTCGACATCATCGTTTCGTGCACGGCCTCGACGCTGCCCATCATCGGGCTAGGCGCTGTCGAACGGGCGGTCAAGGCGCGGCGGCGCCGGCCAATTTTCATGGTCGATCTGGCCGTGCCGCGCGACATCGAGCCCGAAGTCGCCGAACTGCAGGACGTCTTTCTTTATACCGTCGACGATCTCGGCGCGATCGTTCGTGAAGGCAACGCTTCGCGACAAGCGGCGGTGGCTCAGGCCGAAGCCATCATCGAGACGCGCGTGCAGCACTTCATGCAGTGGCTCGACGCGCGCAGCGCCGTGCCGGTCATCCGCCACATGCACATGCAGGCCGACGCGCTGCGGCGCGCCGAACTCGAGCGCGCGCAAAAGATGCTCGCGCGCGGCGACGATCCGGCCGCCGTTCTCGAAGCGTTGTCGCAATCGCTCACCAACAAGCTGATCCACGGCCCGACGCACGCGCTCAACCGCGCGAGCACCGAAGATCGGGCCGCGCTCGTCGAATTGCTCGGCGGCGTCTACCGGCACGCGAAACCTTCCGATCGTTAGCGTCGCATCAAGCCCGAGCCGCGCCGCGCTCGCCCGAAGCTACGCCGCCGTCCCCGATTTCTCTTCCTTTCAGGAGCCCCGCTCCACACCATGAAAACGAGCATGCAACAGAAGCTCGACCAGTTGACCACCCGGCTGGCCGAACTGAACGACTTGCTGAGCCGCGCAGATGTCACGGCCAATCTCGATCAATATCGCAAGCTCACACGCGAGCACGCGGAAATCGGCCCCGTCGTCGAGCATTACGGTCAATGGCGCCAAGCGCGCACCGATGCCGCGACGGCGCAAGAGCTGCTGGCCGATGCGTCGATGCGTGAATTCGGCGAAGAAGAAGCGCGCGCCGCGCGTGAACGCATGGGCCGTCTCGAGACGGAATTGCGCACGATGCTGCTGCCGAAAGATCCAAACGACGAGCGCAACATCTTCCTAGAAATCCGCGCGGGCACGGGCGGCGACGAATCGGCGCTGTTTGCCGGCGATCTGCTGCGCATGTACCTGCGCTTCGCCGAACGTCAGCGCTGGCAGGTCGAAATGATTTCCGAAAGTGCCTCGGACCTCGGTGGATACAAGGAAGTGATCGTCCGGATCGCGGGTCAAGGCGCTTACTCGCGGCTCAAGTTCGAATCGGGCGGGCATCGCGTCCAACGCGTGCCGGCCACGGAAACGCAAGGCCGCATCCACACTTCGGCTTGTACAGTCGCCGTCATGCCGGAGGCCGACGAAATCGGCGAAGTCGAGATCAATCCGGCCGATTTGCGCATCGATACGTTTCGCGCATCGGGCGCGGGCGGCCAACACATCAACAAGACCGACTCGGCCGTGCGTGTCACGCATTTGCCGACGGGCATCGTCGTCGAATGCCAGGACGATCGCTCGCAGCACAAGAACAAGGACCGCGCGCTCAAGGTGCTCGCGGCGCGCATCAAGGACAAGCAGTACCACGAGCAACATGCGAAGGAGGCCGCGACGCGCAAGAGTCTGATCGGCTCGGGAGATCGCTCGGAGCGCATCCGCACTTACAACTTCCCGCAGGGGCGGCTCACCGATCACCGGATCAACCTGACGCTCTACAAACTCGAAGCCATCATGGACGGCGATCTCGACGATCTGATCTCCGCGCTCGTCAGCGAGCATCAGGCCGAACAGCTCGCCTCGCTCGGCGACGCGGACTGAGCGCCGGCGAGCCTTTCGCCGCACGACACTGGCCGATTCACGAGTACGCAGCCATGACCACCCACCGCCCCGCCGCCGGGCCGCATCGCGCGGCCGAGCTGACGACGTCGAACACGCCGAACACGCCCGTCACACCCGCCGCGCTGCTACGCGCCACACGCCTGCCCGCGCTCGAAGCGCGCATTTTGCTCGCTCACGCGCTCGGCTGGCGGCGCACCGAGCTCATTACGCGCGACGACGAGCCGCTGGGCGAAGAGGGAGTCGCCCGCTACCGGGTGCTGGAGGCGCGCCGCATGGGCGGCGAGCCGATCGCCCAACTGACCGGCAGCCGCGAGTTTTTTGGCCTTCAGTTCGAGATCACGCCCGACGTGTTGATTCCGCGCCCGGAAACCGAGCTGCTCGTGGAAACAGCGCTCGCCGCCATCGATGGTATTGCCGCGCCGCGCGTGCTTGATCTCGGCACGGGCAGCGGCGCGATCGCGGTGGCCATCGCCGCCCTGCGGCCCGACGCACGCGTCTGGGCGCTCGACCGCTCGGCTCGCGCACTGGCCGTCGCAGCGCGCAACGCCGAGAAGCTGCTCGACGCCCGACGGCCTGGCGGCGCGCTGAGATGGCTCGAAAGCGACTGGTACTCTGCCCTCGACCCGACGCTCGCTTTCGATGCGATCGTCAGCAACCCGCCGTACATCGCCGCGGGCGACCCGCATCTGAGAGCGGGCGATCTGCGCTTCGAACCGCGCGGTGCGTTGACCGACGAAGCCGACGGGCTTGCGGCAATCCGGATCATCGTCGACGGGGCGCGCAGGTGCGTCGCGCCGGGAGGCGAAGTATGGGTCGAGCATGGCTATGATCAAGCCGAAGCGGTCCGCGCGCTGTTTTCGAACGAAGGTTTCGAGAGTGTTCGCTCACTGGCCGATCTGGCCGGCATCGAGCGAATCAGCGGCGGTGTGGCGCCGGTGTGAGCTTCGACGCGCCGTCATGGCTTCGACGGCGCTGCGCGGCGCGGGGCCGCTCCGGCTGCCGCCTGCGAAATCCGTTATCATTTCGCTCTATCTCCCCCACATTCCGTGCCTGTCACGGATTCAAGGTCAGTCATGGACACGCAACAACGCATCAAGCAAATCGTCGACGAAAACCCGGTCGTGCTCTTCATGAAGGGCAACGCGCAATTCCCGATGTGCGGCTTTTCCGGACGCGCCGTGCAAATCCTGAAAGCCTGCGGCGTCGGCGAATTCAAGACGGTCAATGTGCTTGAAGACGACGAAATCCGTCAGGGCATCAAGGAATATTCGAATTGGCCCACCATTCCCCAGCTTTATGTGAAAGGGGAATTCGTCGGCGGCTCGGACATCATGATGGAGATGTACGAGTCGGGCGAGCTTCAACAGCTCTTCACGGCGGCTTGACGCTGCGGCCTTCGCTCCGCGGCTCCGATTGCCCTGCCTGTCATGCAACCGTCCAGCGCACCACCGCGCCGGCTCATCATCGCCATTACCGGTGCCACCGGCTCGATCTACGGCGTGCGGCTGCTGGAGACGCTACGCCGCATTGGCGGCATCGAATCGCATCTGCTGATTTCGAGCGCCGGCTGGCTCAATCTGCAGCATGAGCTCCAGCTGACCAAAGACGACGTGCACCCGCTCGCCGATGTGGTGCACTCGGTACGCGATGTCGGCGCCAGCATTGCGTCGGGATCGTTCGCGACCGACGGCATGATCGTCGCGCCCTGCTCGATGAAGACGCTGGCGAGCATTGCGCACGGGTTCGCCGATAACCTGATCACGCGCGCGGCCGACGTCACGCTCAAAGAACGGCGCCGGCTCGTCCTTCTCGTGCGCGAAACGCCGCTCAATCTCGCGCATCTGCGCAATATGACGACCGTCACCGAAATGGGTGGCGTCGTTTTCCCACCGCTCCCTGCGTTCTACAATCGGCCCGCTTCGATCAATGAGATCGTCGACGATACCGTGGCACGTGTGCTCGACCTGTTCGGCCTGGGTCACGCGCTCGTGTCGGCTTGGCCCGGTTTGCGCGGACAATCGCCCGAGTAGCCGTCCGGAAAGAGGGACAGGCCACCTTCGCTGATTAGCTACCCGCGCGATACGATGCGTTTCATGGAGACGGATTTATCGCGGCAGGCAGCAGGCCTATAGTCGAGACAAATCATTTTTTCGCCGCATTCAGCCTGCGACGCTTCGATCATGTCCCGACTACCCTCGCTTTATTTGTCTCACGGCGCGCCCACGCTGCCGATCGACCCGGAACTGCCCTCGGCGGCCTTCGAGGCCCTGGCGGCCCGCCTGCCGCGCCCGCGGGCGGTTCTGATGCTTTCGGCGCATTGGTGCACCGCTAAGCCCATCGCCAGCACGGCGGCTTCACCCGAGACGATCCACGACTTCCACGGATTCCCGCGTGCGCTTTATGAGATCGACTACCCGGCACCGGGCGCGCCGGAGTTGGCGCGCGAGGCCGCTGCGCTGCTCGGGGCGCAAGGCATTGAGGCCGCGACGGCAGAGCACGGGCTCGACCATGGCGCGTGGGTGCCGATGCTGCTGATGTTTCCGCAAGCCGATGTGCCGGTCGCCCAGCTGTCGATTCAGCCGCAACAGAACCCGGCGCACCACTTTCAAATGGGACGTGCTTTGCGTTCGCTCGCGGACGACGGCGTGATGATCGTCGGCTCAGGGCAGATCACCCACAACTTGCGGGCCGCGGACTTCAGCGCCCGGCCGGAGGACGCCGATCCGCGCGTGGCGGAGTTCACCGATTGGTTCGAGGCGCGGCTCGCGGCGCGTGATATCGATGCGCTGCTCGATTACCGCCGGCAGGCGCCGCACGCGGCGCTGATGCACCCGAGTGACGAGCACTTGCTGCCGGTGTATGCGGCGCTCGGTGCGGCGCCCGACGATTACTCGCTCGAAATTGATTCGCTGGGCACCTATCAACGCGCCCTTGCGATGACGAACTACATCTTCGAAGCGCCGGCTCGATAGCACCCGCAGCGTTGTCGCGGCCCGGGGCACGCCCGGGCCGTTCCGCATCGAACGTTTTATTGATTAGAAGCGATCCGATGCGGCCTTACGCTCAAACGCCTACCCCCTGCATGATTTCTTCTTCGGGCTCGCGCTCGTCCAGATAGTGAGTGCGATATCCGCTATGGACGCCCCAGAAGTAGAAGCCCAGCGCGACGATGGCAACGATGAGCATGTCCCAGCCGTAAGGCAGCACGCCGGTCCCGCCGAACTGCTTGCTGCCGATCAACGAAAGCAGTGCCATCGTCGGCAAATAAGCGATGAGCCACCAAGCGGCCTTCAGATCGCGCCCCCAACCGCCCCAGCCCGATTTGCCCTGGTAGTAGAAATAGACAGGCAACGCCACGATCATCAACAAGATGATTTCGCCGGTCAGCGGCCACTTCGCCCAGTACAGGACCATCGAAGCGCAGACGAAGGCGAACGGTGAGACGATTTTCATCAGCGGCAGCTTCAGCGGGCGCGCGACATCCGTCGCCGCGCGGCGCAGCGACATCAGGCTGATCGGGCCGGTCAGATAGGAGATGACCGTTGCGACGGAAATCACGGCTGCGAGCGAGCTCCAGCCGCGGAAGAAAAACAAGAAGATGAACGACACAAGCAGGTTGAACCACATCGCGTTGCGCGGCACGCCGTAGAACGGGTGCACGTTGCCGAACATCTTGGGCAACGTGTTGTTACGCTCCATCGCGTAGATCATGCGAGTCGTGGTGGCCATATAGGTCGTGCCCGTACCGCTCGGGCTCACGAACGCATCCACATAAAGCAAGACGGCGAGCCAGTTCAGATTCAACGCAATCGCCAGCTCGGCGAACGGCGAAGCGAAATTGAAGTGACTCCAGCCGCGGGCGACGTCGGCGGGATTGACCGCGCCGATATAAGCCACCTGCAACAGCACGTAGATGACGAGCGCGAGGAGGATCGAGCCGATGACCGCGAACGGCACGCTTTTCGACGGGTTACGCGCTTCGCCGGCGAGATTGACGGGGCTTTGGAAGCCGTTGAACGCGAACACGATGCCGCTCGTCGCAACCGCCGTGAAGACGGCCGACCATCCATAGGGCGCGAACTCGGTCTGCGCGCCGAGGTTTTCGTGATGAAAGCCCGTGAAGAGACCGATGATCGTGAGGCCCGGAATCAGGAATTTGAAAACCGTGATGGTCGTGTTGGCACGCGCGAAAACCTTCACGCCCCAGTAATTGAGCAGGAAGTAGATGACGACGAGCACCGCCGACAGCGCGATACCAGTTGGTGTTAATGATTCGTTGACGAACAGCGCATGGGCCCAGTCATAAGGCCAGGTGCTCATGTATTGAATGGATGCCTCGGCCTCGATCGGAATCACGGACACGATGGCGATCCAGTTCGCCCAGGCGCTGATGAAGCCGACGAGCGCACCATGCGAATAGCGCGCGTACCGGACCATACCGCCCGACTCAGGAAACATGGCGCCGAGCTCGGCATAAGTGAGTGCAATGGCAAGAATGACCACAGCGCCGATGATCCAGGCGCAGATGGCCGCGGGGCCGGCAATCTTGGCCGCCTTCCATGCTCCGAAGAGCCAACCGGAACCGATGATCGAACCGAGTCCTGTCAGCATCAGCGCAAACGGCCCGATATGCCGTTGAATAGAACTTTTCACAACCTCTCCTTAGGATTTTCGAACTGCGCGACGAGCCGTATGCAAACCTTTTTGGGGTTTGCTCGGGCGCCTGCGTCGCGGCGGAGCCTGCCGCAACCTGGCGCAACCCTGTCGCGCGGCGGTAGTTTACCGGTTGCGCCCCACCGTAGGGCATAATTTGATGTGGCACCATCAAAAATGAGGCGAATCGCGCCGGTGTACCCGGGCCGTGTATCCCACTGGCACAGTAGGGCGATGTTGACCGCGCGCAGGATTCGCCGTATAACGTCGTGGCAGGATTTCAAGTGGCGCGTGTGAATTGGTCTTTCGTGGTTCGCCCTTCAGGTACTCCGGTTGGTCCTATTACCCTTCCTTGATCTTCATGCACCCCGGGCTTCGGCCTTGTTCACTCATTTTTAGGAAACAGTAATATGGAAACCGGTACCGTCAAGTGGTTCAATGACGCGAAAGGCTTTGGCTTCATTACGCCCGATGGCGGCGGCGAAGATCTCTTCGCGCATTTCTCGGAAATCCGTACGGAAGGCTTCAAGTCGCTTCAGGAAAACCAGAAAGTGCAGTTCGAAGTGAAGACTGGCCCCAAGGGCAAGCAAGCTGCGAACATCAAGCCCCTGTAAGTGGCTTAAGTCTTGAATGACGCAAAACCCCGCGAATGCGGGGTTTTTTCATTGGTGGACCAGGGTTGTGCGCCGAGCGGTCACGCGACAGTTCCCGCGAACGGCGAAACGGCGCGGTGCCGGCACCTACCTCCCGGCTTCAGCCGTGCCCGAATACCCGGCTGGCATGAATTCCAAGGCCCATCGCCACGCTCGCCAGGCGATCGCCGAATACGGGCTTGGCCGCGTCGAACGCGCCGGCAATGGCGCGCGTGAGAAATGCGAGACCGGTGGAGCCGCCGGTGAAGTAAATCGCGTCGATATCCTTCGGCGCGAGATTGGCTGCGCGAACCGTATCGAGCGCCGCGTCGACGATGCGGCGCGTTTCTTCGAGCCCCGCCTCGATCAATTGTGCATCGTCGAACGCGAGGGAAAGCTCCGCTTCGACGTCGTCGAGATCGATCGACGTCTCGCCGCCCGCCGCCACACCGATTTTCGCCTCCTCCGCCCGAGCGGCGAGCGCATGGCCGAGCCGGTTTTCCACCGCGCGAACAAGCCGCTCATGGTGACGCACATCGGGATAAAGATGTCGCATGAGCCGGACTTCGCCGGTGCGCTTGCCGGTATAGACCGTATTGATGAGGTGCCACGTCGCAAGATCGAAATAGATCCGGTTCGGCACCTCGCGCCCTTCCGGATCGAGCGATTTGTAGCCGAGCTCGCGCATGATCGTCGCCAGGTTCACGCGGCGATCAAAATCCGTCCCCGCCATATGAACCCCGTGATGCGCAAGCACGTCCTCCTTGCGCTCGATGCGCTTCATGCGCTCGGGGCCCACGCGCACGAGCGAAAAGTCCGAGGTGCCGCCGCCGATGTCAGCAACGAGCACGAGTCCCTCGCTCGTCAGGCGCGCCTCATAGTCGAAAGCCGCGGCGATCGGCTCGTACTGAAAGTGCAATTCGCGTAAGCCGGCAGCATGCGCCGCCGCTTCGAGCTGGCGCTGCGCGAGGCGGTCGGCGCGCGGATCGTCGTCGACGAAAAACACCGGGCGGCCCAGCACGGCGCGCGTCACGCCATTGCCCGCGCAAGCCTCCGCAGAGGCCTTCAAATGCTCGATGAAAAGCGCGATGACATCGGTGTATTTGATTGCCGAGCCGTCACCGAGCTCGGTCGTTCCCTCCGCGAGAGGGGAGCCCAGAATGCTCTTGAGCGAACGCATGAGACGCCCATCGAAGCCGTCGATATAGGCCTCGATCGCCGCGCGGCCGAATACGCGCGTATTTTCATCGGTGTTGAAAAAAACGGCTGTCGGCAAGGTCGCATGTTCGCCCTCGACCGGGGCGAGACGCACCGCATCGGCTACCGGCAGCGCAACCGCGGAGTTCGAGGTGCCGAAATCGATCGCGCAGTAAGTCGTCGCTGGCATGGCGTCACCCCTTGGGCTGCGAAGAAGGACCGGCTTTGTAACACGAACACTGCGCTCGGGCAACCGCCGACATCGGACTGCGTACGCCGGCCGACGGCGGGCATGCGAATTGCGCGCGGTTCCCGTTCGGCCTGCGCGAGCAGGATTGCAACGGGCTTTCACCAGGAGAATCGTCGCGTGGCTCAGCCAGCATTCGATCGCGCCGTCAGCGAACCTCGCCGCGAAATCATCGAGACGGATCTGCCCTCGCGGCTCGACCGTCTGCCATGGGGGCGTTTTCATACGCTCATCGTGGCAGCACTCGGCGTGACGTGGCTGCTCGACGGACTGGAGGTCACGCTCGCCGGCGCGGTGGCCAGCGCGTTAAAAGCAAGTCCTGTTCTCAAATTTTCGAATGCCGATGTCGGCCTGGCGAGCAGCGCCTATATCGCAGGGGCCGTGATCGGCGCGCTCGGCTTCGGCTGGCTCACCGACCGGCTCGGACGGCGCAAGCTCTTTTTCATCACGCTGGGCCTCTATGTGGCCGCTACCGCGGCCACCGCGCTGTCGTGGAACCTCGTGAGTTTCGCGCTCTTTCGTTTCCTGACCGGCGCCGGCATCGGCGGCGAATACGCGGCCATCAATTCCACGATCCAGGAATTCACACCGGCCCGAGTGCGCGGCTGGACCGACCTCGCGATCAACGGCACTTTCTGGGTAGGCGCCGCGCTGGGCGCCGGCGGCTCGCTCGTATTGCTCAATCCCCACGTGGCACCCGGAGATCTTGGCTGGCGGCTGTGTTTTTTTATCGGCGCGGCGCTGGCGCTCGCTATCGTCTGGATGCGCAGGTGGATACCCGAAAGTCCGCGCTGGCTGATCACGCACAACCAGCCGCATACGGCGCGCGAAATCGTCGAAGCGATCGAAGCGCGCTTTCATCGAGCCGGCCGGCGGCCTACCGACGAAGCGCTGCGGACGCTGCGTTTTACCCGGCGCGGCCATACGCCGCTGCGTGAGGTGTTTTCGGCGCTTTTCGTCCTTCATCGGCGGCGCTCGCTCGTCGGACTGGCGTTGATGACGGCGCAGGCGTTCTTCTACAACGCCATCTTCTTCACGTATGCACTCGTGCTCACGGACTTCTATCACGTGCCGGGAGCGCATGTCGGCTGGTATCTGCTGCCCTTCGCGCTCGGCAATTTTCTCGGGCCGCTCGTGCTCGGCCACGCGTTCGATGCCGTCGGCCGCCGTACGATGATTGCGCTCACCTATGCTCTGTCGGGCCTGCTGCTGATCGGCAGCGGATATCTGTTCGAGCGACAAATGTTGGACGTGGTGCAACAGACCGCCGCCTGGATGCTGATTTTCTTCTTTGCTTCGGCGGCAGCAAGCTCCGCCTACCTGACGGTCAGCGAATCGTTTCCGCTCGAAATCCGCGCGCTCGCGATCGCCGTCTTCTATGCTGTCGGCACCGGTCTGGGCGGCATTGCGGGGCCGGCGTTCTTCGGGCGGCTCATCGATACGCACGAACGGAGCGCCGTGTTCGACGGCTACCTGGTAGGCTCAGCGTTGATGATCGCCGCGGCCGTCGTCGCGGCGATCTGGGGTGTGGATGCGGAGCGCAGGCCGCTCGAACATGTGGCATTGCCGCTTTCGGCGCTGCACGATGATGAGTGACCGGCAACCGGCGCCCTCGGCAGTTCAAGCAGCGGGGCTCAAGTCGCGCACCACGCCTTGACGATGAATCCGCAATACGACGATGGCGGCGATGAGGCACAACCCGCCCGAGATCGTCGATGCAACGGTGTAGGTACCGAGATCGGCGCGCAGGACGCCCGCGCCGAAGGCAGCAAACGCCGCGCCGAGCTGGTGGCCGGCAACGATCCATCCGAACACGACAGGCGCCGATTCCTTGCCGAATACATCGGTCGTGAGCCGCACGGTGGGCGGCACCGTGGCAATCCAATCCAGCCCGTAGAACATGGCGAACAGCGGCAAGCCGAGAAACTGCAGCCCAAACGCGTGGGGCAGGTAGATCAGCGAAAGCCCGCGCAGTCCGTAGTACCAGAACAGCAGCACACGGCTGTTGAAACGATCGGACAGCCAGCCCGACAGCGTGGTGCCCACGAGGTCGAAAACGCCCATCGCCGCAAGGAGCGACGCACCTTGCACTTCGGTCATTCCGTAATCGCCGCACATCGCGATCAGATGCGTGCCGATATAGCCGTTCGTGCTCGCCCCGCAGACAAAAAAGCTGAAAAAGAGCAGCCAGAAATCGCGCTTGCGCGATGCCCGCAGGAGTGTCCCGAAGGCAATGGCGAGCGGATTTTGGGTCGTGCCCGCGGCGGCTGGCGGGGCGTCGGGCGCTTCGCCGTAGGGCCGCAGTGCGACGTCCGCCGGGCGCTCGGGTAAGAGGAAAAAGACGAGCGGCAGTACGATGACGGCGGCCACTGCAACGATCAGAACCACCGGCCGCCAGCCATGGTGCTGCGCCACCGAGGCCAGCATCGGCAGGAAGACGAGCTGTCCTGTTGCCGAGCTGGCCGTCAGGATGCCCATGACGAAGCCGCGCCGCTCGACGAACCAGCGATTGACGACGGTCGCACCAAGTGTCAATGCGGCCACCCCGGTCGCGCCGCCCACCATCACGCCCCAGCTCAGCACCATTTGCCACGGCGCCGTCATCATCGACGACAATGCCACGCCGCCCGCCATCACCGCCAGGGCGGCCAATACGGTCGGACGTACGCCGAAGCGCTGCATCGCGGCCGCGGCGAACGGCCCGGTCAAGCCATAAAGCGCGATATTCACCGAAATCGCGAGCGAAATCGTCGCACGGCTCCAGCCGAACTCGTGCTCGAGCGGCACCATCATGACGCTGGGGGTCGCGCGCGTACCCGCGGCCGCCAGCAGCACCAAAAACACTACGGCGGCGGCGAGCCAGCCGTAATGGAACCTTCCTCCTATCCGTTTCGCTGCCCAGTTCATCGGGTGCTCCTTATTGACGTACCGCGCAAGGCGGCCGCGTCTCGTTTATCGATTGGGATGGTCGTTCATACGGTTTCGGGCCCGTGCCCGTTTTTGTGACTAATCTGTCACAAAGTTGAGTTGCAATGCTAGTGACCGATCGGTAACATGTCAAGCGTGTCGATTCGTAGGCTTGGGATGTACCTCACAGCCGCGACATCCTCAATCCTGCGCGAGAGATTGGCGATGCCACAGCCCCACAGCCCATTACCTGAAGGAATGCTCATGACTCGCACCGTTTCGGACAAAGCCCCTGCCCGCGCCCGCCCTCATACAGCCGGCCCCACCGCCCAGCAACTGCTGCTGCGCGCCGCGGACGAGCTGTTTTATCGCGAAGGGATCCGGGCGGTCGGGGTCGATGCCGTGGTCGAACGTGCCGGCGTGAACAAGATGAGCTTGTACCGGCAGTTTTCATCGAAGGACGAACTGGTCGTCGCCTACCTCGAACAGGCGAGCGAACGATTTTTCGACCGCTTCGATCGCAGTATCGACAAACATCCGGGCAACCCGATCCGACAGATCGCTCAGTACTTCGAGGACCTCACGGGCCGCGCATCGGTCGAGGGTTACCGAGGCTGCCCGTTCGTGAACGTGTCCGCGGAGTTCCCCGACGCCAATCACCCGGCGCGTCAAAGCGTGGCGCGCAACAAGACCGAGCTGATGGCACGCCTCGTCGCGCTGGCGAGCGCGGCCGGCGCGGACGACCCCGCGTATCTCGCCAATGCGCTCGCCCTGCTGATCGAAGGCATCTACGCTGCGAGTCAGACGTACGGGCCCGGCTGCGGACCGATCCAGGCCGCGCCGCGGCTCGCCGCCCAGCTGCTTGCGGCGGCCTGCCCCGGGGCGCCCTCATCGGAGCAAGGCCGTGAAGCCTGAGCACGGCGAAGAAAGCGCTTCCGTTATGACCAGCGCCCCGCTCTCCAACGAAGGCGTCATCGCCGCGACGCAGCACTGGCTCGTGCGCGCTGTGATAGGGCTCAACCTGTGTCCATTCGCCAAGGGCGTCCACGCGAAGGGACAGATTCGATATGTGGTCAGCGACGCGCGCGATATGGAAGGCGCGTTGAGCGAGCTCGAAGCTCAGTTGAAGTGGCTCGCCGAAGCGGATCCCGAGCAAGTCGATACGACGTTACTGATTCTCCCGCACGCGCTCGGCGAGTTCCTCGAATTCAACGACTGCGTTTTTTTCGCCGAACGGCTTGTCGGCCAGCTCGGCTTGCAAGGCATCGTGCAGATCGCCAGCTTCCATCCCGATTACCGCTTCGAGGGAAGCGAGCCGGACGACATCGAAAACTACACCAACCGCGCCCCTTATCCCATCCTGCACCTGCTGCGCGAAGCAAGTATCACGCGTGCAGTCGATGCCTTTCCCGATGCGGCCGATATCTACGAGCGCAATATCGACACGATGCGGCGCCTCGGCCATGCCGGGTGGCGCGCATGGATGAGCGACAAGGATTAACTCGTCACAAAAAACCGCTCGCGCAGCGCATCGAGCCCGAGCGTATCGAGCACTTCGCCAAGCCGCTCAGCCGCGCGACGACTCGGCGGATTCTTCCGCTGCGCCACGATCAGCTCGTTTTTCATGGAATGCTCCCACCCGACGAGCTCGGTGACGCTCACCTGATAGCCGTGCGCCTCGAGTTGCAGGCACCTCAGCACGTTCGTGATCTGAGAGCCGAACTCGCGCGTATGTAGCGGATGGCGCCAGATTTCGGTCAGCGCATTGCCCAACGATTTACCCTTGTTCCGACGCAGCACACCCGCCACTTCGGCCTGGCAGCACGGCACGACCACGATGTGACGCGCCCGCTTGGCCAACGCGAAATGGATCGCGTCGTCAGTGGCCGTATCGCAAGCATGTAGCGCGGTGACGACGTCCACGTTCGGGGGCAAGCGCGGCGACTCGATCGATTCGGCCACCGACAAGTTCAAAAAAGACATTCCCGCAAAGCCCAGCCGCGCTGCGAGCTCGGTTGAACGCTCGACGAGTTCCGCACGCGTCTCGATACCGTAGATACGCGAGCCGTCGTCAGGCGGCAGCGCCTTGAAAAAAAGATCGTACAGAATAAAACCTAGATAGGACTTACCGGCACCGTGATCGACGAGCGAGATCGAACCCTTTTCTCGGCGTACCTCTTCGAGCAGCGGCTCGATGAACTGATAAAGGTGATAGACCTGCTTCAGCTTGCGGCGGCTATCCTGATTCATCTTGCCGTCGCGCGTCAGGATATGGAGCGCTTTGAGCAGCTCGACTGACTGCTCGGGACGGACTTCGTAGTTTTTTGCGGACATCGACGGGGCGACCTGTGGCGAAGTCGCGCCCAACGTGCGACAGCCTACAGAACAACAGGGAGATTCGCGTAAGTTTACCCAAAAGCGTGGCTTCGCGTTCGTCACCGGCAGGCGATGGAACGTATCGTGCTCCACGGCGTCCTAATGCCAGGACGTCGTCAAGAGACAAGGCAGGTTCGCCACGCTGCATAAGCTGACGGGCGGAATGCAAGCGTAACGTGCAACAGGGCAGCGGCCGCATGTTACGTAACACTGCATCGGGGGGAAACGGAGCATGCGAGCGCGGCCAGATCGCACTCGCATCCTCGAAGGATCAAGTTGACGAAAGGACGACAGGGATGGCCACGATACCCAACGGAGATGCAGAGCAAAAGTTTCAAGCCATGCTCGCCACGCTCCTGGCGGCGCCAACCGGCTGGTCGGAGAAACAGCAGCTCGAGCTCGAAATGGCGCGCGACATTTCCAACGAAATGCTGCGTCTTGCCGAATCGATGCGCGACACCGAAGACACCCGACTCGAAACGTTGCTCACACTGCTCAAATACGCGAAGGTAGTCGACTTCATCTTGACGACGCTCGCCTCCAGGCGCGATATCCGCCCGCAGACGCTACGCGTCATCTTCAAGCTGGCCGGGCTGAACGTCGACGAAGCCTATCCGGGCTGAAACTCGACGACGAGAGCAGACCGGCAAAGTCGATCAGTCCCGCGCCCCCGCTACGCCAAGCCGCCAGAGCGAAGTCACTTCGGCCGAGCGCGCGCGATAGAGCGGGTCGGCAGCGTTCGTTGCCTTCGGATGCTGCGGCCTGATATCGTCGCGCCCCCGCACCTCGAGACCCGCTGCATCGATCATCGCGATCAGGGCCTCGCGCGTGCGTAGCCCAAGATGCTCGGCAAAATCGGACAGGATCAACCATCCCTCACCGCCCGGTTCGAGATGCTCGGCAAGCCCTGACAGAAAGCCGCGCAGCATCCGGCTATCGGGATCGTAGACGGCGCGCTCGACGGGCGAACTCGGGCGGGCCGGCAGCCAGGGCGGATTACAGACGACCAGCGGCGCTCGCCCTTCGGGGAAGAGATCGGCCTCGACCACTTCGATGCGCTCGCCATAGCCCAAACGCGCAATGTTCTCGCGCGCGCAAGCAAGCGCGCGCGCATCGCAGTCTGTCGCCACCACCCGCTCGACTCCGCGCTTGGCCAATATCGCCGATAACACGCCCGTACCGGTGCCGATATCGAACGCCAGTGTTCGCGCGGGCAGCGCGGCGCGGGCGACGAGCTCCAGATACTCGCCGCGCACCGGTGAAAACACGCCGTAGTACGGGTGGATGCACGCGCCATCGAGCGCCGCGATCTGTACACCCTTCTTGCGCCACTCGTGCGCGCCGATGAGCCCTTGCAGCTCCCGCAGCGATACGACGCTCGCGCCCGTCGGCGGCCCCCACGCCTCGCAGCAAGCGTCGCGCACGTCGGGCGCGCGGCGCAATGCGATGCGATAGTCCTCATCGAGTGGAATCAGCAGCATGCCCAGTGTGCGGGCACGCTGCGCCTGGGCCTGACGGTGCAGATTGAATGCGTCGAGCGGTGCATCGGCCGTTTTGCGCGGCTTGCGATCGATGCGCCGCGCCATCGCCTGCAACAACTGACGAGCGTTTTGAAAATCGCCGCGCCAAAGCAGCGCCGTGCCCTCGCAAGCCTGCGCATAGGCTGCGTCGGCCTGCAGGCGATCGTCCGCCACGATCACGCGCTTCGGCGCGCGAACGCCCGCTTCCGATCGCCACTGCGCGTGTTGCGCCGCACCAGCTTCAGTCCAGATGATTTGATCGGGCGTCGAATCTCGAGGAATCACAGATGTTCGGTGTGAAATAAAAGACAGGGCTATATCGGCCAGCGCGCTCCGTTGCGCTTTTTCAGGACGACACAATACCTCGCATTGGACTCCCGCGGCCAGCTACGCCGAAATTTGATTACCCATAAATGGGACTTCGTCCGAGTTTTTGGTATAGCGGCACGGCAAGCCGGCACAACGGGTGAAATGGCGCGCGCAACGCCGCCCTCGCGCGGCCGCGCGCCATCGGGCCTTGTTCACGAGGCCCTCACCGAGCAACAGGAGGATTCGATGACGATTTCCGGAACGAGCAACCTGGGGATTGACGCGCCCAACGTAGGCGAGTACTGGGTCGGCCAGGGCGGCATCTACGCCGGCATCATGCCCGATTACGTCGGTCACTCGCCCCAGCATCTCATTTTTTCTGTCGACGAAGCGACGAGTCTCGAATGGGGCGGCTACGGCGCTGCGGAACCCGATGCGCAAAGCCTGCACGACGGCAACGCCAATTCGGCAGCCCTGACGAAGTGCATGCATCGGCATCCCGCGGCCCAATGGGCCAGCGACTATACGAAAGACGGCCATGCCGACTTTCATCTGCCGTCTCGCAAGGAATGGGAAATCGCCGGGGTAACGATTCAGAACACGTTCGCCCGAAACGCCTGGTATTGGTCCAGCAGCGAGCATTCGCGCACTTCGGCATACGGCATCAATTTCAACGGCATGGATGCCGTCCATCTCTACAAGAGCTACCCCGGTAACGCGCGCGCGGTCCGGACCATTCCCGCATAGCGAACAGAAATGCCGTGCACCGTTCGGTCCGATATCCGACGTCCGAACGGACAGCCCATCGTCATCGGTTGTTCAATGACGAGCCCGCGGTGTCCTCCGTGTGCGACATCGCGGCGGCCGAAGTTCATGACTTCGGACGATCGCAACCAACCTGAGAGGAGTATTCGATGATCCTTCAATCGATTGAAGCCCCGGCCATCGGCCAGTACTGGGAGGGGCAAGGTGGCCTCTATGCGGGGATCATGCCCGACTACGTGGGCCATGAGCCGAAGCATCTCATTTTCTCCGTCGATGAAGCGGTCGACATCGAGTGGGGAACGGGCTACTCGCCGGAGGCGACGAGCCGGACCGACGGTGCGGCGAACACCCAAGCGCTGCTCGCGCAAAGGATGCCCCACCCGGCCGCCAAGTGGGCCGACGACTATGAGAAAGACGGTCACACCGATTTCCATCTGCCGTCCATCGCCGAACTCGACGTTGCCTATGTGACGATGCCCGAGCGATTCGTCGAAAACGACATGTACTGGTCGAGCACGGACCGGAACGCGGCGATGGTGCATGCGCGCAACTTCGGCGATATGGACATGCCGTTTTTCTTCAAGACTTTCACCGGCCGCGCACGCGCGGTACGCACGGTTCCCGTCTGAGCGAATCGGCAGCGGGTCACCCGCCAAACCTGACATCGTCAGGCCAGGATGCGTCCCGTGCCTTCGCCCGGGGTCTCGGGCATCCGCGGCAATGTCTCGCCGCTCAGCAGCAGGCGCGACACGGCTTGCACGTCGAGCGGCCTGCTATACAGGTAGCCTTGTGCATCGACACAACCCAGCGCGAGCAGGAACTCGCGCTGAGCGGCGGTCTCGACGCCTTCGGCGATGACCGCGAGACCGAGCGTCTTCGCAAGCGTCACAATTGCGGTCGCGATCGCCCCGGAGTCGCCTTGGCCGATACCCTCGACAAATGCGCGATCGATCTTGATGCGGTCGACGGGCAGCGTGCGCAGCTGTCCCAGGCTCGAATAGCCCATGCCGAAATCGTCGATCGCGATCCCGATACCGGCACGCCGGAACTCGGCAAGGCGCCGCACGGCCGTTTCGGGCTGGCGCATCAACGCTGTCTCGGTCACCTCCAGTTCGACGCACGCGGGATCGATGCCCGTGTCATCCAAGATTTGCTCGAATGTTTTGACGACGTCCGCGCGCTGCAGCTGCAGGGGTGACACGTTGATTGAAATACGCGGTACCGGCACACCCATCTCCTTCCACCCGACGACCTGCCGACAGGCCTCGCCGAGCACCCATTCGCCGAGATGCGAGACGAGTCCGGCCGTCTCGGCCACAGCGACGAAGTCAGCGGGCCGGATGTCGCCAAAGTCCGCGTCATGCCAGCGCACCAGCGCTTCGAGGCCACGCAGTTCACCGGTGCGCATGTCCACCTGCGGCTGATAATGCAAATGCAGTCCGCCCGACTCGATCGCCTTTCGCAAGCGGGCCGACAGCCGCAACCGCGCATCCGCTTCGGTGCGCATCCGGGCTTGATAGAACGCGTAGCAGTTGCGGCCGCGATTCTTCGCCGCATACATCGCGATGTCGGCGGTTCGAAGCAGCCCGGCTGCATCGCGGCCGTCGTCGGGAAAGGAACTGACGCCGATGCTCGCTCCGAGCAACAGCTCGTGGCTGCCGACATCGATCGGCTGCGACACGGCTTGCAGCACGGCGTCGGAAAGAGCGGACCGGCGGTCCTCCCGCTCACCGAAGCCATCGCGTGCGACGATGACGAATTCGTCGCCGCCGTAGCGAGCAACGATTTCGTCGTCACGCGCGCAGGCTGCGAGCCGCTTGGCCATCTTGACGAGCAGTTCGTCGCCGACGTTATGACCTAGTGCGTCGTTGACAGTCTTGAAGCCGTCGAGATCGATGAATAGCACGCTGATGCGCTCGTCGGTGCGCTCGTCGGTGCGCTGGGCCGCAGCGAGAAGCGCCTGCAGGCTCTCAGCTACCGTGACGCGATTGGCGAGCCCCGTGAGGCTATCGCGCTCGCTCAGCTCGCGCAGTCGCCTGGAACGCTCGATGAGCTTGGCGGAGACATCGTGCGTCGTCTTGGCCAGCACGAGCGGGTAGACCACGGCAACGGGTAGCCAAGCGAAGGCGATGTATGACTCGGGGCGAATCAGTGTCGATGGCACGCCCAGCACGGCGACGCCAAAGAGAACCGCGCAGGCGCTTGCGAACGTGCCGGCCAAAAAAAGTCGCCAGCCGCCCACCGCCATGTTGTCGAGCGCGAACATGAGCAGAATCACGATCGTGCCGATGGGTGCGAACTGGATCGCAACGGCGAGCCAGCCGCCCCAAAACGAATCGAAGACGAGGTTGGCCCGCTCGTGCTCGATCGGCTGTGCGGCGCGCCTCGCGTGCAGGTAAGCCGCGTGCGGCCAGATCAGGCAGATCGCCAAAACCGACGCAAGCGTCCACGCGCCGGAATGCTGCAGATGCAACTGCAGCAGGATCGGCGGCAAGCCCATTACATAGCCAACAAGGCGGATGGCGTAGATGCGCCGCACAAAACCCGCGCCGCGCCCCCTCTCACCCGAGTCCGACGTCAGCACCTTTCCCCCCGGCGATTTTTCATATCTTACCGAGAATAATATGCCGTCCGCGACCATTTCCCGAGTGTCGCGCGCCGTCGCGCTCCACTGCCCCGCGCGCGGCACCGGCGCTTTGCGGCCGAGCCGTTCGCATGAACGAGCAACTGCGGTGCCAGTGGGGTATGCGGATCAATGACCGGCGGAGCCGGCGCGAGCAGACGGTTGCCTGGGCATTCTCAGCAAGAGGGCAAGCGGAATGCAAGCGAGCAGCGCGATCGCAAGCACGTAGAACGTCTCCGAATAGGTCATGACGGCCGCCTGTACTTGAATCTGCCGGGCGAGCTGTTCGAACGCCTGCAGGTTCGCGTGAGCGGCGTCGCTCGTTCGTGCGAGCCAGCCCGCCGCATCGGCTGCGAGTCGTTCTTGCCCGCGAAGGGAGTTCGCCGTAACGGACTCGCGAATAGCCTCGACGTGAAAGCTGTTGCGACGATCGATGACCACGCCGATGATGGCAAGCCCGACCGAGCCGCCGAGATTGCGCGCCATGTTGTAAAGACCCGCCGCGTCGGCCGACTCCTCGCGCGAGACCGCCGCCATCGATGCCTGGTTCAGCGGCATCATCGCGAGCATCTGGCCCACGCCGCGCAAAAGCTGCGACCAGAGAAAATCGTGTCCGGCGCTTTGCGCCGTGAGGCCCGTATCGATGAAACAACTGATCACGAAGCAGGCCAGCCCGCTCACGACCAACACGCGAAAATCCACCTTGTTCAGCAAACGCGGCAGGATCGGCATCACGAGAAATGCCGGCAGGCCCGAGAGCAGCATGATGCCGCCCGACTGCTCGGCGTTATAGCCCGCGATAAGGCTCAGGAACTGCGGCACCAGATAGGAAATCCCGTAGACACCCGCTCCGACGGCCGAAACGATGAGAATGACGCTCGCATACCGGATATTGCGCAAGAGCGAAAGTCGAATGATCGGCGTACGTGCAACGACCTGGGACACCGCGATCAGCACGAAGCCGAGCGCCGCGATGCCGCTCATGACGACGATCTCGTTCGATTCGAACCACTGGTGGCGCTGCCCTTCTTCGAGCACGACGGTCAACGAACTGAGACCGATCGACAGTCCGACGATGCCGATCCAGTCCGCTTCGACGAATTCGCGCCAGCGCGGCGCGTCGGCGGGCAAGCCGGCAACGAGCAGCACGAGAAGCGTCACGCATACCGGCAGATTGATGAAGAAACACCAGCGCCAGGAGACATTTTCGGCAAGCCAGCCGCCGACTACGGGCCCGAGCAGCGGACCGAGCAAGACGATGAGGCCGAAGATCGTCATGCCGATCGACAATTGCGAGCGAGGCAATCGCGTTCGAATGATCGTCTGAGCAGTCGGGATCATCGCGCCGCCCGTGAAGCCTTGGCCGATGCGGCCGACGATCATCGCCTGGAGCGAGCTCGACATGCCGCACATCATCGAAAACGCCATGAACAGCGCCGCATTGGCCAGCAAAAAATTGCGTAGACCGAACACGCGCGTGAGCCAGGCCGCGAGCGGAATCATCACGATCTCGGACATCAGATAGCCCGTCGAAATCCAGGTGCCTTCCGTGCCGGTCGCCCCGACGGCACCCTGAATCTGCGGCAGGGCCGAGTTCGTGATCGAGATATCGAGCGTAGCCATCAATGCACCGAGCGCGCCGGCCGCGACCGCGATCCAATCGGCGGCGCTTGCGCGCTCGGCATCGGCCGACGTACCCGGTAAGCCGGCGGCCGGCGCCGACTCAGCCATGTCGGTTCTCGTTGACGACGCGCTTGTCGTCGTCACCGGCCGAACGCGTGTCGACATCGACCGTCACCGACAGCCCGGGCAAGAGAAGATGACGCGTCTCGCTGCCCGTCTCGATACGAATGCGAACGGGCACGCGCTGAACGATTTTAGTGAAGTTGCCCGTAGCGTTTTCGGGCGGCAGCAACGCAAACTGTGCGCCGGTACCGGGCGCGAAGCTATCGACGACGCCATGCAGATCGACGCCGCGCAGGGCATCGACGTGCAGCGTCGCCGGCTGCCCCACCCGCATGCGCCGCATTTGCGTTTCCTTGAAATTGGCTTCGAGATAGACCGCCTGCACGGGCACGACCGACATGAGCCGTGTACCAGGCTGCACGTACTGCCCGACGCGGACGCTGCGATCGCCTACACGCCCCGCGAGCGGGCTCACGAGCGTCGTGTTTTGCAAGTCGAGCTGCGATTGCCGCAAGCTCGCGCGCGCCGCTTCGAGCTGCGCGCGCGCCTGCGTGATCTGGGCGGCCATCGATGTCACCTGAGCCTCGGCCGAGCGAACGGCGGCCGCCTTGGCGGCGAGCGTCGCGCGCGCCTGATCGCGCGTGCTCGTGAGCTCGGCAAGATGCACGGGTGTGTCCGCGCCTTGCGCCGTCAGCGGCGCATAACGGCGGACGTCGTCCGCCGCATGCTCGAGCGCGACGCCCGCAACCCGCTGTTCCGCCTGCGCTTGCGCAACAGCGGCTTTTTGCTGCTCGATGTCGGCTTCGGCGCGCGCGAGGTCCGCAGCGCGCGCGTCGACGGTCGCCTGGGCCTGATCGACGGCGGCCTGGTACTGGCGCGCATCGAGCCTCACGAGCGCCACGCCCGCCGCGACGGCCTGATTGTCCGCCACCTCGACTTGGGCGACGTAACCGCTTATTTTCGGCGCGATGGTGACACTGTCGGTCTGCAGGTAGGCGTCATCGGTCGATTCGATGAAACGTCCGTGCGTCCACCAGTATCCAAACCACAATGCCCCCACGATCGCCAATGCGATCAGCAGGGCAAAGAGCAACGGGCGTTTATTGCGAGGGCGCCCCAACGCCCCGCGCTCGGAGCGCGGCGCTTCGATGCGCTCGGAAGCATCTATCGTCTCCGACATGGGTGGATTTCCGGTCAGCGTGAGGCGCCCAATTTATTCCACTTGGAAAAAGTGTGTCAAGTGATATATTTTTGTCTTCGGAGCAGTCGGCGAGTAAAACGAGCACACCGTGACGAGGAATACAAAGTTCATGCATGAAGCCAAGCCTAGCCGGCGCCCAGCCCAAGGCGGATACGCGCGCGGCGAGGAAACGCGGCTGCGCATCATCGGAGCGGCCATCGAACTGTTCGGCGAGCGCGGCTTCGAGGCCGCTTCGACACGCGATATTGCGGCGCGCGCGGGCGTGAACGCGCCGGCGCTGCAGTACTACTTCGCCAACAAGGAAGGGGTTTATCGCGCCTGCGCGGAGCACATTGCGAATATGGTCTGGCAGCGCTTCGAGCCCGTCGTGCAAAGCGCCACCGAGACGCTCGCGGCCAATGCGGACATCCCCGCGCTCATCGAGGCGTTCATCGCCATTCAGCGAGTCCTCGCCGAGCGGATGTTCCTGTCGCCGACGACGGCCAGTCAGCGCCTGTTTTTCGTGCGCGAGCAAACGGGGCAAGAACCGGCCGTTGCATCGGAGATTCTCCAGACACGGATGCGCGCGCCGCTGAATCGCGTCGGCATCGAATTAGTTGCGCGCATCGGCGGAACCCGCCCCGACGATCCGGTCACGAGGATTCGTCTCTTGACCCTGCACGGGCAGATGATGGTCTTCAATGTCGCGCCGCGCTCGGCCCTCGTGCTGCTCGAGTGGACGCAAATCGATGCGGAGAAAGCCGCGCTGGTCCAAAAGACGATCGAAACTCAGACGCGCGCGCTCCTGAATCTGTGGAATCAGGAGCGCATGCAGCGCGACGTCGCCGGCAAGACCGCGCCGCGCGCGAAGCGCACGCGCGACTGAACGAATACCTGGCGCGTTGCTCAGGCCAATGCCTCGCAGTGCTGAGCCTCAGGCTTGCGCAACGATCAGCTGACGCTCTGTTTGGAACCAAGCGATGGCAGCGCCGATGCAGAGGACACCTAAACAAACGATCGGCACGATCATCGGGCCGAAGGCGGTACCCGTCGCCTTACCGGCATAGGGCATGAGATTCTGACTGAAAAAGCCGCCGAGATTACCGATCGAGTTGATCGCGGCCACGCTTGCCGCGGCGCGTGCGCCGCTGAAGTAGCGCGGCGGCATCGACCAGAAGCACGGATAGAGCAACGGGATGCATGCTCCGCCCAACACGAGGGCGATAAAGCGTAGCGGTGTCGTCGGCAGCAAGAGACTGCATGTGAAGCCGAGCGCGCCCAACGCCGCGACCACGGCCATCGCCTTCAAAACGCCCCGGCTTCGCTTGAGTTTGCCCGGCAAATAGAGCAGCAACAGCGCCGCGATGCCCCACGGCAACATACTGAGGAGGCCATTGGTCGTGCTCGCGACACCGAACGACTTGACGAGCGTCGGGAGCCAATAGGTCACGCCGTAGAGCGAAGTCGACATCAGCATGTAGGTACAGGCAAACAGCATGACGCGCGGATCGAGCAACGCCTTCCAGGGGTGCTCGTGCGCCGCGTCGACCGGCTTCTCGCGCTCGAGCGCGGCGAGTGCGATCTGCTTTTCGCGCGCATCGAGAAAACGGGCCTCGTGCAGCGACGCGGGCAGGATCTTGAAGACGACGAGCGCGACGAGCACCGCGGGCAGACCCGTCGCCACGAAGACCCATTGCCAGCCGGCCAGCCCGAAGGCGCCATCGAGGCTCAGCAGCCAGCCGCCCACGAGCGAGCCGAGCATATTGGCCAGCGCGCTGCCCAACGTAAAGATACCGAGCACGCGCGCCCGGTAGCTCTGCGGGAACCAAAGCGTCAGGTAATAGATGACGCCTGGATAAAAGCCGGCCTCGGCAACGCCGAGGGCGAAGCGCAGGCTGCAGAAGACGCCCATCGACGTGGTGAACCCCATCAGCACCGTAATCACGCCCCACGTCAGCATGATGCGCGCGAGCCACACACGCGCGCCGAAGCGATGGAGCGCGAGCGTGCTCGGCACCTCGAACAGCAAGTAGCCGATAAAAAAGAGCGATGAGGCAAGACCGAAAGCGGCCTCCGTCATACCGAGGCTATGCACCATCTGCAATTTGGCGAAGCCGACGTTTTGACGATCGATGAAGGAAATGAGGAACATGAGCACGAGAATCGGCATCAGACGGCGTGCCGTCTTGGCCATGACGTGCCGCTCTTCGGCTGACGGCGGGTGGATGGTATCGCTGGGGTTCACAATGTCGACTCCTCTTTCATGTCTTTCACATCGATTCGATTGGAGCGGGTGCTCCGTGCTAGTGCTCGCAAAGTGCGCGGGCACCGCTCGTCACGTCTCGCCATAGCGCGCCAGCATGGGAGCAAACATCTCCTGCCAGCGACGCGGCTTCGCCTTGATAGTCCCGGTGAGGGAAAGAAACGCCACGTAGTCCATCAATTGCTTCGGCATCGCGGAGAAATGCGTCTGCTCGTCCGACAGCATCAGCAGAACTTCATCGGCCGACACATCGACGCCCGAACCCGCCACGTAGATCGCGGCAGCTCGTCGCCGGTCTTGCTCGATGAGCCGATTCGCCTCGTCCAACGCGTCGAGGAAGGTTTCGACGAGCAGCGGTTCGGTATCCACGACTTTCTTCGGCGCGAAGACGACGTCGAGCGTGAGCGGTCCGAGCACGTCGCTCGCGTTCAGCACGCGATGAATCCCCGGCTGACGCAGCTCGAGAAAGGAAAACGGCGGCGAGCAAAAATGCGCCGTCACCCCGCCCTGGCGACGGATCAACGCTTGCATCGCTTGCGGATGCGGCAAGTTGACCGTCATTGCGTCGAGTCGTGCGAACTGGCTGGCCCCGAGCTGCTTGGCCACGACCATCTGCAAAACGACGGCCGATAGCGACGTGCGAATGCCCGGCACGGCAATCTTGTCCACCGCCGAAAAATCGCCGACCGAACGAATGGACGCCTTGTTCGTATTGAGCGAGAGCGGAGCACGGCCAAGACCGCTTACGCCGATCACTTCGACGTTCGGAATGCCTCGGGCGCGCGCCCATAACTCGATGAAGCCCGGCGCGCCGGTTCCCGCGAAATCGAGCGTGCCCGCCATCATGGCGTCGTTGATCGAATTGCCTCCGTCGAGCAGGACCCAATTGACCGCAACCTGCCCCAACCCGCGACGCGCCGCATGTTTTTCAAAGAGACGCTGCTGCTCCATGACGAGCAACGGCAGATAAAGCACGCCGTAACCCTTCGAAATACGCACTTCACGCGGACGAGAAAAAGCGAGCGATGGCGCGATCGAGGCACCGAGTGCCGCGATCGTCAATGCGCGGCGGCGCCGATTCGCCATCATCGTCTCCCCTCCTTTGCCATATACGAGCACGAGGGCCCTTGGCCGCCCTCACCTGCAATTGCCGCCGCTCGATGTCTTCTATGCACGAAGATTAGCGGGCGAGTCTGAGAAAATGCTGACAAGCGCGACTCGGGAAAACCCCTCTATCCGGAACATCGCCGCACGGGCCATAAGCAGACACTCTCGAGTTCGCAAAGCAGATACCAAGGGCAGCATCATGCGCATTCTCGTCGTGGAAGACGATGCACAAATCGGCGCAGCGATTCGCAGCCGCCTGTCCCGGCTCGGCCATGCCGTGGATCTCGAAACCGACGGTGCAATGGCTCACGCACTGATCGGCACCGAACCGTTCGACCTCATCGTGCTCGATGTGATGCTGCCCTCGATGGATGGCTTTACGATTTTGCGTCGCATGCGCGAGGCGGGCGGCAAGACACCGGTCTTGCTGCTGACGGCGCGCTCGACGATCGACGACCGTGTCAGCGGGCTCGGCCTCGGTGCGGACGACTATCTGGTCAAGCCATTCGACTACCGCGAACTCGATGCACGCGTGCAGGCGCTGTTGCGCCGCCAAAGCGGTCACGCAAACGATGTGATCCAGGTCGGGGCGCTGGTCATCGATCGCAGCAACCGGCTCGCTGAGCTCGATGGCAAACCACTTGCCCTGTCGCGCCAGGAATTTGCGCTGCTCGAGATACTGGCCAGCCGGCCGCAGCGGGTTTTCTCCAAGGAGGAGCTGCTCACTCAGCTATTCAGCTTCGACAAGGAGCCGAGCGCCAATGCTGTCGAACAGTACGTGACTCGGGTGCGCAAAAAGCTTCAGGGAAGCTCCGTCGAGATTCGTACCGCGCGGGGCATGGGGTATCAAATTGCGACGCTTTGAAACGATGAAGCGCACGCTTTTCGGGCGCACGCTGCTGTTCATCGCATTCATCGTCGTCTCCGGCGCGATCGCGCTGGCCGTCATTGCACGCTAT
>Ga0209672_100188_pt1 | contig 50151 bp, 42 predicted proteins | sample AraplaCol_mMS_r2_FD_184273 | JGI IMG/M metagenome (GOLD analysis project Ga0209672, IMG submission 184273) | Arabidopsis root microbial communities from North Carolina, USA - plate scrape CL_Col_mMS_r2 (SPAdes) (version 2) | ecosystem: Host-associated > Plants > Roots > Endosphere | place: USA...
TGTCGCCGAGCGGAGCCGGCGCCGAGCGCGGATAGGCCACGACCAGGGCGATTGCGCCGGCCGCAGTCAGCGCAGCCGCGCCCGCGAGCACGCCGGGCCACGCGCGGCGGTGCGGCGTCGATCGAGCGGCACGGGGCGAAGCGGTAACGTTCGTTTGCATGGGCATGTGACGCGCAAGGTCCGCGCGCAAATCATGTTTTCATCGTCACGACCAAAACAAACCAAGGCCCGCGAGGGGCCCTGGTTTGCAAACGTCGTGGTCTGGCGCGGTGTAATTACTGCTCGTCGCCTTCGTGACGTCCGTGGACAGGCGTACCCAGCGTCGGATCGAGAATGAGGCGCTGCGGATGCGGCCGGTGGAAGTCGAACATATCGGCGATATCGCCGGCCGTCGCGTCGAACGAGCCACCGCCGATGCGCGTGCCGTCGAGCCAGTTGTCTTCGATGAAACGGACGATCGAAGCTTGCGAAATCTGCGTGTGGCTGACGTAGTTCGGCTTGGTCCATGGCGAGATCACCAGGAACGGAATACGCGTACCGGGGCCGCAGCGTCCGTTGACGGGGCCGCCGTTCACGCCGAGCGGTTGCTGACCCGTGCCGCACATTCCCGAGCCATTGAGCTGATCGGCAACCGGATCGAACGAGGCGTTCATCGGTTTCGCATAAGCGTGGTCATACCAGCCGTCCGAGTCATCCCATGTCACGATCACTGCCGTGCGGTCCCACTCAGGTTGCCGCTGCAGGAAATTGACGACCTTGGCCGTAAACGCCTGCTCATCGAGCGGATCCGAATATCCCGCGTGACCATCCTGATAGGCAGGGGCCTTCAGGAAGCTCACCGCGGGGAAATTGCCCGCCTTGACTGCGGCAAAGAAATCGTCGGTGTCGTACTGATGGTTGGCCGGATCCTTCGTTCTACCGTCTGCCGCGAGCGTGAAGCCGACTGATTCGAGCGAACTCGGACGCAGATGTTGGGGATTCGACGTCGAGGCGTAATACTGGAACCAGTTGTGGTGCGGGATATAGTCAGCGGTCGAGGCGTTGACTACGTTCGACAGCGAACTGCGGCCACAACCGGTCGTGCCGTTGGCGTTCGTCGCCGACAAATTGAAACCGCCCATGAAGCCGCCCCAGGGAATCTGCTTCGAATTGAGCAGATCGCCGATATTCTTGCCCGACATCATGGCCTGATCGGTCGTGCTCGAGCACACGTCGTAGCCGGGATCGACATCGTTGATCATCGTCAGGCCGCCCTGCGAATCGTTCACGTAGTACGAGTTTCTCGACGATTTGACGATCTGCATGCCGTTCGTCTGGCCGGCGATCGCTTCGAGCGCGCCAGGCGTCGAGGGTCCATACGTGTCCGTATAGGCGTTGTCGCTCATCGCAAAGCGCTGGGCATAGTTCCACATGGCCGCGACCGTGTTGCCGTCGTAGTAGCCCATGACCTGGCCTTTCGTACCGAAGGCACCTGCGCCGCCGCTCGAACCCTTACCCGTGTATTTCGGAAAGAGATCGGCCGCGCCGTTGTCGTACGCTTGCTGCTCGGCCGTGTAGGCGTGGTTCTGGTCGGCCGTTGCTGCCTGCGTGCGATCGAGGCGGAACGGATTCGCGGCGTCGGTGCCGTTGGCCGTATTCTTGAAGTTCGGATTGCTCGTCAGCAAGGCACCGCTCAGACCGTTGACCTTCGGCGTGCCCGGCGCGGCCACGAATGCGGGTTCACCGGCCGGATTCGTCGCGTGCGGATAGGTCGCAAAGTAGTGGTCGAACGAAACGTTCTCGTTGTAGATGACCACGAGATGTTTGATCGGTGTGGCGGTCGGGAACGTATCCGCGAAGCGGTGCCCGTGGTGTGCCGGGTAGTGGTCGCCATACGCCGCAAACGCGGTCAGCGAGACGGCGGCGAGCAGGGCAGGAAAATACGTGCGGCGAAACATGGGGGACGTGCTCCTGATTGTGTGGCGAGGCACCGGAGCTCGGACGAGCAACAGCGAGTTCTCGGTTAACGCACGGGTTGTCGTACGGGGACGGGCGCATTGGAGCACGGTCAAATTAAGGGACCGAGGCATCCAGCTTTCAGAAGTCGCGCGGCGAGCTTTCTATTGGGTTTCATGCTCGTGGCGGGGCGTGGGGCGGTGCTCTGCATTGGGCCAGAGTAAGCGCTAAAGCACTAACTCTGGCCTTGCTCTGCATGAGACCGGAGTAAGGCGCTAAAGCGCCAACTCCGGTCGCTGCTCTGCATTGGGCCGGAGTAAGTGCTAAAGCACTAACTCCGGCCGTAAAAAAAAACCGGCCGGGAATGATCCCGGCCGGCTCGTATTGCATCGGAGTCCTGACGATCGCTCGCCGCGACTCCGTTCTACATCGATCAGAACTTGTGGCGCAGACCCACAGCCACGACTTCCTGGCTGCTCGTGCCAGCGTAGCCGTACGAACCCACCGACGCTTGCGCGTCGACAACCGCCGTACCCGTCGCGTTACGCGTCTGGCCGCTTGCGTGCTGATAGGCGCCCACGAGGTACACGTCCGTGCGCTTCGAGAGCGAGTAGTCCGCGCCCAACGAAACCTGGTGGTACTTCGCCGACGTATCGCCGCTCGATTTCGTGTAGCTGTAGCCAAGGCCCAGCAACATGGCCGGCGTCAGCTGATAATTCACGAAGCCTTGTCCCGTGTTGTACTTCTCGGTCGAGCCAAACGTCGAAAGTGCATCCGACTTGTACTGCGAGTTGCTATAACCCGCACCGACCGTGAACGCGCCAACCGTGTACTGCGCGGCAACGCGAGCAATGTTGATCGACTTCGCCGTCTGGTAGCCCAGGTTGATCGGGCCGTTGAACGTGCCGTCCGACGTGCCGTTCCAGCCGCCGCCCGAGGCCGTCGGCGTGCGCACGCCGTTCGTGTTGTCAGCCTTGAAGTAGCCTGCCGCAACGCCGAGCGGGCCGTTGTTGTAAGCAGCCGCCACCGACCACGTCTGACCCGAGCCCGTCTTGCCAGCCACACCGCCCAGCGAGTACATGCCCTCAACCTGGAAGCCGGCATAGTTCGGCGACAGGTACTTGATCGAGTTGTTCGTGCGCGAGCTGTTGTCGTAGTTGTCGACGTCGCCTGCCGTTGCGAACACGCTGCCGAAGTAGTTGTCAGCCGTGATGCCTTGCACCAGGTCGACGAGCGGATCGTATTGACGGCCCAGCGTCACCGTACCGAATTGCTTGCTCTCGAGGCCGACGAACGCCTGGCGGCCGAACATGCGGCTACCTTGACCCAGTTGACCATTCGACGAGTTGAAGCCGTTTTCCAATTGGAAAATCGTTGCGAGACCGCCGCCCAGATCTTCCTGTCCCTTCAGGCCCCAGCGGCTGCCGGACAGGTTGCCGCTGCCCATGTTCCAGCCGTTGTCGCCACCCGATTGATGATGCACGTACGTGATGGACGTGTCGATCACGCCGTACAGCGTCACGCTGCTTTGAGCTTGAGCAGCACCCGCGGCGCCGAGCAATGCGAGCGAGAGCGTCGACAATGCGATTTTTTTCATCATTTCTCCACGCGAATGATTATCGAAGACTGTTGCGACTGCGGAGAATATCGCAATGTCCTTGCAAAGTTGAACGGAAAAAAAGAAAAGTGTCTCCAAAAGGAAACACCGGTGACACACGGCCGCGGTAGCGCTCTCCACGCAATCATTGCGGAATGCGAAATTATCTATTCCTACATTGGTAATAGATCACGCTGTGACATTAATTTGCTCGCGCTTAATTGTCTGGCTAATCCCCGCACTTATAAATAGGCCTAATTGGCCGGCGATCAGCGCAGCGTCTTTCCGGCCCGTTGTCCAACGGCGCCTGCCTGCTGTGCTGCCGCCTCGCGACGCTGTTCGCGAGCGGCACGCCTGGCGCGGTCGCGCGCGGCGGCGAACTCGGCGCCGAACAGCAGCACGAGTGCCGAAAAGTAAAGCCACATGAGCAATGCCGCGAGCGAGCCGGCCGCGCCGAAGGCGTTGGCCATGCCGGCGTGGGCGAGATAGAGCGCGAACAGCTTCTTGCCGCCGGAGAACAGCAACGCGGAGATGACCCCTCCTGTGAGCGCGTCGCGCCATTCGACATGCGCATCAGGCAAGAATTTGAGGAGTGCCGCGAACGACAGCGCGAGCACGGCGATTCCGAACGTGAACTGCAGGATGTCACCGACAACGGCATACGAGGAGCCGCCCCAGAGCCACTCGCCGATGAACGTGATGATGGTATCGAGCACGAGCGAAACGATGGCCAGGAACGCCACGCCAAGCACGAGGCCGAATGAGATGAGCCGCACCTTGACGAGCGAGACGACGCTCGAAAAGCGGCTCATCGCGCCGATTGGCCACACGACGGCGAGCGCGCTGTTGAGTGAAGCGAACGTTGCCGAGGCGCCGAGGGCGAGGGCGACAAACGACACAAATGCGGCGAAGCCGCCCGTGCCGCTATGCGTGCGCGCGTTGGCGACGATCATCTGCACGGCGGCAGCCGCCTCGTCACCGATCAATTGGTGAACATCCGAGAAGATTTCGCCGCGGATTGCATCGGCACCGAAAAACCAGCCGGCCACCGCGATCACCATGACAAGCAGCGGCGCCAGCGAAAACGCGGAAAAAAAGGCGATGCCGGCCGCCATGGTCGTGCAGCGGTGCTCGCTGAAATGCACGACGGCGTCGATGACGCAGTTACCTTCGCGGCGAGCCGCATTGCGCGAGCGTCGAAATGAAAACGCAGTCATCCCGTGTCCCCGAAAAAACCTCAACGGTTTGCTTGGAACCGTGCAGGGGACGTGCCAGTCCTGGGATGTTGCAAAGCAATATGCGGGCGGTGCGCTGGTGGGCCGGATTGGCGAAACGAGCCTATCAAAAAGGAGCTCACGTCATATCGCTGAGCGAACCGTAACCGCTTCGGCGTCCTGGTCGCGTTGTTTGGCGGACCGGATCATCTGCCGCGGCGTGGCGCCGAGCAGCCGGCCCATCCAATGCGCCATATGGCTTTGGTGTGAAAAACCGGTTTCCAATGCTATCTGGGCGGCACTGAGCTTGCCTTGCAAAAGCAGATCGTGGGCCCGCGCGACGCGGCGTTCCAAAACATATCGATGGACGGGCATGCCGAACGTTTCGCGAAAAAGCACTTTGAAGTGCGGCACGCTCAGTTCGACGAATGCGGCGAGTTCGGACAGCGTCAAACGCTGATCGAGGTGGCTTTCGATAAATTCGGCAACGCGTCTCGACGCGCGGGCTCCAAGCGTTTGCCGGCGCTTGGGGCCCACGGGCAGGCCCTGCACGAGCCGCACCATCATGGCGGTGCACAGGCTCTCGGCGTAGAGCGGCGCGGACGGCAGGTCCGATTCGAGTTCGGCGCGCAGGCCCCACGCGAGGTGCTGCAGGCGTGGATCACGCAACTGAAATTGCGGACGAATACGTGCGCGCGACTCGCTGAGACCGAGTTGTTCCCACGCTGCGCGCGCGAACTCCTCCGTCATCCAGACACGCAAGATCGTGCTGTCGGACTCGTCGACCCACTCGCCGTCGAGCCCCGCGGGTATGACGTCGGCATCGCCGTGTGCCTGTATTCGAGACGATCGGCTGCCGTCGCAGCGACAACGCGCCTTGACCGGCGCACCGACATGAAACCCGATGCGATGAGCCGTGCTCGCGGGAACCCGGTAAGCGCCGGCCGGGAATGCGAGCAGCTCGGCACCGAAGCCGGTCCAGCCCAGCTTGGCGCTCGAGCGCAGCGTGTAGGGTGTGCTGGGCAGCACGAGTGCGTTCGGTATAGCTGCGTTCATGGCGTCGTTGGAGGCGGTGGGAATGAACGATCGGCAGCGCCTGCCGGCCAGCCGGCGCGCGGCGCACCGAGATTGTGCGCTGTTTCAGCCGGGCGTGCTCGGCAGTGCAGCAGAGCCTGCGATACCCCGTCGACGGCTCGATGTCGATGCGCCACGTCGCCATCCTAATCTGCGAATTGCAATCCACTCTTGCGCGCGCGGTTTGTTATCCCGCGATAGCATCGGCGCGACCGGATGAAAGGAGAAAAACGTGTTCGTCATTTTTGGCGCATCGGGAAATGTGGGCCGGGCGACGGTAGCAACGTTGCTCGAGGCGGGCGCATCGGTACGCGCGGTCGTCCGCGATCGCGCGCGAGGCGAGTCGTTCGCGGCTATGGGTTGTGAAGTTGCCGTCTGCGAATTGACGGATAGCGATGCTGTAAGACATGCGTTGGCGGGAGCATCCGCCGTGCAGCTGCTGTGCCCGGTGCCGAGCGGCGATGCGCAACCCGCGCAGACGATGCGGCGAACGATCGCCGCAGTGGAAAAGGCGCTGCGCGACGAACCCCCCGATGTCTTGCTTGCGCTATCCGATTATGGCGCCGAGCGACCGAGCGGGACCGGAATCACGGTGCTGTTCCATGAACTCGAGCAGCAGTGGGGCGGCATCGCCGGGCGCTCGATCATGCTGCGCTCGGCTGAGCATATGCATAACTGGGCGCGTGTATTGCCGCGAGCCTTGGAGACCGGCATGCTGCCGAGCTTCCATCATCCGTTGACGAAGCGATTTCCGACGGTGGCGGCGCGCGACGTCGGACGCATCGCGGCCGAACTGTTGCTGGAGGAGTGGGATGGGCCGTCACGGGTCGTCAGTGTGGAGAGCGAGCATCGTGTCGACGCATTGGAGGTCGCGCACACGCTGAGCGAAGCGAGCGGCAGACGAATCGATGCGGTGGCCGTGCCGCGCGAGGCGTGGGAGTCGACGCTTGTGCGCGCGGGCCTCAGTGCGGCGCACGTGGCGTTGATCGTGGAGCTCTATGATGCCCATAACGCCGGGCTGATCGAGATCGAAACCGGTGCCACCGAGCGGCGTTTCGGTTCGACGTCTCTGGCTCAGGTGTTTGGCGAAATCGTGCAGCGCGGCTGAACGGATATCGATTTACCGCCTGCTTCATCCGCCGGCAGGCCGAGGAAGTGCGCTCAGTCGAGCGATTTCGCAATATGCTCCGAATTCGAGGGCGACGACTGTGTCCCTGATGTCGGCCCCTCGCTGCCGCGCCACTCGCGCATCATGACGGAGACTTCTTCGTCGAGCCATTCGCGGAAGCGAAGATATTCGGGCCTAAGCTTGGCGTTCTTGTGCGTGATGAGATAGTGATGCCGATCGTGGAATTCGAGCGCATCCTGAACGGGCCGAAGGAGCCGGCCTTCGTCTATCTGGTGATGCAACAGGTGATGCCAGCCCAGCAAGGTACCCTCGCCTGCCTCGGCTTGAGCGACCAGCAGCCGATAGTCATTGCTCTCGAAACGGTCGTTCTCGACGAATCCTTCCGAGCCGTCGCCTTGCTGAAACCAGTTCCGCCAGACGCGCCAATCGACGTGTTCGCAAACTTGCGCTCGCCCGAGCAAAGAAAGATTCAATGTCGGATATGAAAGCAGATCGAGCGGCTTCAATGATTTGCCACGAAAATACCGCTCGGAGAATGCCGGGCTGCAGACCGGATAGACCACGTCATGGAAAAGCGGCTCGACTTCGTATTCAGGTTGGCGCGGAGGATTCTTTGTGATGATGACATCGGGTTCCATGAGCTCGTCGAGCTCCATGAAATGCTCTGTCACCATGACGTGCAATCGAATTTCGGGGAAACGCTTGCGCAATGACGGCAGCCTGGACGAGAGCCACAGGGCCGAAAACGTATGCGATACGCAAACGGTCAGTGCGTGTTTGTCGGCGCGGCGCACGGCTTCGGCCGCTTCCGCGATGTTCATGATCGACAGATACGACGCGTTATAAAGGATGCGGCCGGCCTCGGTCAGCGCAATGTGTCTTCCCGTACGTTCGAAAAGAGCGACATCCAGAAAGTCCTCGAGCTCCTTGATCTGCCGGCTGATGGCCGCCTGGGTCACGCAAAGCACCTCCGCCGCTTGCGTAAAACTTTCATATCGCGCCGCGGTCACGAAGCATCTGAGCGCGCGCAACGACGGCATTTGCGCGAGGAGCCTGTCGGCAAACAACTGCTTTTTTTGCATCGCTATCACCTTTCATTCGGGTGTACGCAAACGCGTCGGATGATTTCCGCTTCCGATGCGCCGCATCGCCCCTGACGATGCGGCACGCCGGTCCGCCGCGCGCGTGCCCCTCTAATGCGGATAGTTTGCTGATGGCCCCGCTAGCTGGCAAGAGAGGTGAATCCCCCGGGTACGAGCCGAACGGCTTCGGGCCCGCTTCAATCCAGCTTGAGCCAGGTCGTCTTCAATTCGCAATACTGATCGTGGGCATAAGCCGATTTATCGCGGCCGCCGAACCCCGATTGCTTGAAGCCGCCGAATGGCGTCGACAAATCGCCCTCGCCGAAGCAATTGACGGTCACCGTCCCCGCGCGAATGCGCGCCGCGATCTTGTGAGCGTGATTGACATTGTCGGTCCACAGCGAGGCGGCGAGTCCATAGCAGGTGTCGTTCGCGATTCGCACCGCGTCTTCCACGTCGTCGTATTCGATGACGCATAGAACCGGGCCGAATACTTCCTCGCGCGCAATGCTCATATCGGGCGTCACGCGATCGAAAATCGTCGGTTCGACGAACCATCCGCCGGTTTCCGTCAATACGGCTTCACCCCCGCACACGACGCGTGCGCCCTCGGCCTTCGCCTTCTCGATATGCGCGAGCACTTTGTCGTAATGTTGCTGTTCGATCAAGGCGCCAAGCTTCACTTCCGGGTCGAGCGGATCGCCCGTCTTCCATCCCTCCAATACCGCCTGGACCTTATCGAGCAGTTCCGCCTTCATCGCGGCCGGCACGAGGATGCGTGAGCCCGCGCTGCAGTTTTCGCCCATGTTCCAGAACGCGGCCGCTACCGCGTTTTCAGCGACGGGGGTCAGATTGGCGACGTCCGGCAGGACGATCTGCGGATTCTTGCCGCCGCATTCCAATACGACGCGCTTCAAATTCGTGTCCGCGGAGTAGCGAAGAAAGCGTTTGCCCGTTTCCGTCGAGCCCGTGAATGCAACGAGATCGATATCCGGATGGCATCCGATCGCTTGACCCGCGGTTTCGCCGAAGCCGGTGACCACATTGAGCACGCCAGCGGGAACGCCAGCTTCCAATGCGAGATCGGCAATACGCAGCGTCGAGAGCGAGGTTTGTTCGGCCGGCTTGACGATGACGCTGTTGCCGACAGACAGCGCGGGTCCGATCTTCCACGCCAGCATGAGCGCCGGAAAGTTCCACGGGAGTACCGCTCCCACGACGCCGATGGGCTCGCGCGTAATCATGCTCACGACGCTCGGACCGGAAGGCGACAACGCGTCGTAGCGCTTGTCGGTGAGTTCGGCATGCCAGCGGATGCACGCCGCCGACTCAGGAATATCGAGCCCGAGGCATTCGCCGATCGGCTTGCCCGCTTCGAGCGCTTCGAGAAGCGCGAGTTCGTCGGCGTTGTCCTCGATCAACTGAGCCAAGCGCAGCAGCACTGATTTTCGGTGAGCGGGCGCGGCCTTGGACCAGATGCCGCTCTCGAACGCATCCCGAGCCGCAACGGCTGCTCGTGCAACGTCCTTGGCGTCGCACTTGGCAACGTCGGCCAACACTTTTCCGGTGGATGGATTGAGCGTGGGAAACGTCTCTCCCGAATTCGCGGATGAGCGCTTTCCGGCGATGAACGCTCTGCCATCGAGCGACAGCGATGCTGCCCTTTGCTTCCACTCCTGGTATGTCGTCATATTTTTCCTCGCGAAACTAGAGTTCGGCTCCTGCCGAGAATTCCTTGACCCAAATGGCGGCGGATACGGCCATGTCGGCAATCGGACGGACGGGCAACGAACGCGGGTGCGGCTGGTTCAACAGCTGGTGAATGAGCTCGTTCGGTTCGCCCAGCGCATACTCCGCGATCAGCTTGCCCGCTGAGGACCCACGGCTCAGACCGAGACCGTTGCAGCCGATCGCTTCGAACACCCCGTCGCTTCTGAGACCGAACAGGGCACCGTTGTTGGCCGACAGGCACAACGGGCCCCCCCACGTGTATTGCAGCTCGACGTTCTTCAGCATCGGAAAGCGCCGTTCGAACGAACGTTGGTGGAGGCTCTTCGCTTTGGCAAGATCGGCAGAGGACACTTCGAGCTCCGGGCGGAACGCGAAGTGATTGCGTACGCAGATGCGGTTCGTCGCCAAGCGGCGGACTGTCGTGCCCATCGGGTCGGCCGGGATCAACGCCCATGATGATCGGCCGCTCAGTTGGCTCACTTCGTCCGGGCTCATCACACGTGTCAAGGAGGCAAACGTGTAGACCGGGAGCAGGCCATTCGGATGTCCCCCGAAGCGCGCCGCATAGGCGTTCGTGCAAAGCACGACGCGATTTGCCATGAGGTTGCCGCCCGCGAATTTCAGCGCTTTGATATCGCCGCGATGCTCGATGCCCGTTACCGCGCTCGACTCGAAGACCGTCACGTTGGAGGGCATCGTTTTGGCGAGACCGCGCATCAATGCGGCAGGCTGAACGGTGCTGCAGCCGGGGGTAAACAGCGCGTCGCGGTAAAAACCGGTTCCGGTCACGTCTCCGATCGCTGCTTCGTCGAGCCATTCGAATGGCTCGCCGATACGTTCGAGTCCTTCGGCGAAATGCGCGAGCGCCGTCTGTCCTCGCTTGTTCGCCGATGCGTGAAATTTGCCGTCGTCGCGCCAGTCGCAATCGATGCGGTGTTGCCGCACCGTCGAACGCACATAGTCGATTCCATGCCGCTGCAGCCGTATATCCGCTTTGTCGGCTTCGACACTTCTCGAATAGCTTTCACTGCTGATGTCGTGCGGCAGGTCGACGAAAAAACCCGAGTTTCGCCCTGCGGTGGTGCGGCCGATGCGGTCCGCCTCGACCAGTGCGATCGATGCGTCCGGCGCGAGTTCGGCAAGTCGCCGGGCTGCGCAAAGCCCTGTGATGCCGCCACCGACGACGACCCAATCGTATCGTCCGTCAGACGATACGGCATTGGCCGGCGCGGCGGGCGGCAGGCTTTCCCACCAACCGTTGATGCCATCCGGCGCGGGAAGCCGCGCGAATTCCAGGTTCGAGGCCATGCAAGTTACCGAGCGTTGCCCAACAGCGGTTTGACGAGTTTTGAAAACGTGCTGCGCTCGCTGTCTGACAGCGTGCCGAGCGGGGCACGGGCCACACCGACGGGTGTGCCCGCCAGCTCGCAGCCGTAGCGCACGTATTGGATGAATTTCCCGCTGCGCTCGAGCAGTTCGAGCACAGGCAGCAATTGCGCCATGAGCTTGCGGCCCAGGACGAAATCGTCTTGATTGACGCACGCGTCGAAGAGCGCGGTGTGGGCTTCGGGCAGGAAGTTCGACGCGCCGCCCACCCAGCTCCGGGCGCCCCATGCGAAAAACTCGAGCGCTTGATCGTCCATCCCGCAACTGAGCACCAGCCGATCCTTGAAATGCGTGCTCAGATGATGCAGATGCGAAATATCTCCCGTGCTTTCCTTCATGGCGATGAAGTTCGGCCGCTTCAGCAGCGCTTCCAGAACGTTGTCGCTGATCTCAGTGCCGGTGCGAGCCGGGAAGTTGTACAGCATGATCGGCATATCGAGCGCATCGTCCACCTTCAGCAGATGGCTCAGCAGCTCTTCCTGAGTGGGCTGCGCGTAATACGGAGCGGCGACCAAGAGTGCGGACAGGCCTGCGCGCTTCGCCTCCTGGCCCAGACGGATCACTTCTTTGGTGGTGGTCGCGTTGATGCCGGCGGTCAGATACGTCTTGCCGCCGGCGGCCTCGGCAACGGTATGGAACGTTTCGACGCGTTCGTCGAAACTCAGCGCGTAGTATTCGCTTGTGGTTCCGCCGATACCCAGACCGGAAACACGGCCCGCAAGATCGGTGGCGTGTTTGCCGAGCAAATCATGGTCGATTTCACCGTCCGCCTTGAACGGTGTGACCAGCGGAGTATGTACGCCCTCGAAGCTCATTTCGATTTCTCTCTCAAAGACAAAAGTTGCTTACGCAGCGCGGGCCGGACACCTCGGCGCCGCGCATGCTGCTTCACGCGTGCATCTCCGCGTGCGAATAAATGGGAAACTGGTTGCAGAGGTCTCTTACGCGAACGCGCACGGCGCGCTCCACGCGCTCGCTGCCCTCGGGCTCGCTTTCGAGCGCCGCCAACACTTCGAGAATCATTTCCCCGATCTGCTCGAACTGGGCGGTGCCGAACCCGCGTGATGTGCCGGCGGGGGTGCCCAGCCGTATGCCGGAGGTCACCGTCGGGTTTTCCGTATCGAAGGGGATGCCGTTCTTGTTGCAGGTGAGGCCGGCGCGTTCGAGCGATTTTTCGGCCTGCGTACCCGTGAGGCGCTTCGAGCGCAAATCGACGAGCAGCAAGTGGTTGTCCGTGCCGCCCGTGACGAGACTGAGCCCGCCGGACATCAGCACGTTGCCGAGCGCCTCGGCGTTGCGCAGTACCCGCTCGATATAGCTGGTGAACTCGGGACGAAGCGCTTCGCCGAAAGCCACGGCTTTACCGGCGATCACATGCATGAGCGGACCGCCTTGCAGTCCGGGGAAGACGGCCGAGTTGATCTTTTTGGCGATATCGCCATTATTGGTGAGGATGAAGCCACCGCGCGGGCCGCGCAGCGTCTTGTGCGTCGTCGATGTCACCACATCGGCGAACGGAACCGGATTCTCATGTTTGCCCGCCGCAACGATTCCGGCGATGTGCGCCATATCGACCATCAACATGGCACCGACGCTGTTTGCGATGTCACGAAATGCGGCGAAATCCAGCGAGCGCGGATAGGCGGAATAGCCCGCGATAATGAGCTTCGGACGGTGTTCGCGCGCGAGCCGCGCGAGTTGGTCGTAGTCGATACGGAACGTTTCCGGGCTCACGCTGTATTGGACCGCGTTGAACCACTTGCCCGACAGTGCGGGGCGTGCGCCGTGTGTGAGATGGCCGCCGGCATCGAGCGACATGCCCATGACGGTATCGCCGGGCTTCAGCAAAGCGAGCATGACCGCGCCGTTTGCCTGTGCGCCTGAATGAGGCTGCACATTGGCATATTCGGCTTCGAAGAGCGCTTTGACCCGGTCAATGGCAAGGGCTTCGATCCGGTCGACGTGTTCGCAGCCGCCGTAATAACGCTTCGATGGGTACCCCTCCGCATACTTGTTGGTCAGCACGGTGCCTTGCGCTTCCATGACCGCCGCGGAGACGATGTTCTCCGATGCGATCAATTCGATTTGCGTCTGTTGGCGGCGCAGCTCCAACGCAATTTCTGACGCGATGACCGGGTCGCTGCTTTGGAGCGTGTCGGAAAAAAAGCGGGCGTTTTCGTTCACGTGATTACTCCGATAAGGCGCTCGCGGACGGACTTTTTTTCCAGCCGTTCGCGAGCGCGCAGTAGTTCAGTTACTGTTGCAGCCAGGCCTTGAGCTTTTCCGGATGCGAATCGACGAACTTCTTCGCTGCCGTTGCGTAGTCGTTCGTGCTGTTGCCTTCGAACTCCACAGCCTCGACATCGGCCAGCGTCAGCTTGAAATGCTTGAAGAACACATCGGCTCGCGGGAACTTCGTTGCGAACTGCTTCGAGGCGAATGCGTGAACCTGCTCTTCGCCACCCAACGTACCTTTGGGATCCTTCAAGTAGCGCATCTGCCACTTCTGGAAGAGCCAGTGCGGGCTCCATACCGTGGCGACGATCCATTGCTTCGACTGATAGGCACGCGAAACCCCCGCGAGCATGCCGGCTTCGCTCGACGACTGCAGGTTGTAGCCTGACATGTCATAAGCCTTGAGGGTTTTCTCGGAAGCCTGCATCAGGCCACCGCCCGGCTCGATACCCTGAATGGTGCCGTTCAGCTTGCTTTTGACTTCCGGCTTGTTCAGATCGGAAATCGACGAGAGTTCCGATTCCGGAACGTAGGTCGGCACGGCCCAACCGTTCTTGCCACCCGTATAGATGATGCCGACGTCATCCATGTCGTTCTTGTACTTCGCGTAATAGGCGGCATGCGTCACCGGGAGCCATCCGCCCACCATGATGTCCAGGTCGCCGCGCGCCACGCCCTGATACTGAATGCCGATATCGGCCTGAACGAATTGAACGGGTTGCTTGAGACTCGTCTCCAGCGCATATTTGGCGACGTTCGCCACGGCCAGCACATCGGCCCAGTTCGTGACCGCCATCTTGATGGGATCGGCGTTAGCGGACCCAACGCCGACACCGAATGCGACAACGGTGGTTACCGCCAGCTTGGCGAGCAGCGATTGAAGTAGCTTGATCTTCATTTAGCACTCCTAACTCTTTATAAAAATGTCCGACAATGCGGGCGTGTGGGGAACTCAGAACTTGTGACGGATCGCGACGCGCGTGACCAACTGGTTGCGATTCGACGACACGTCGGCCGCGCCGGGAACGTAAGCAACATCGAGCGCGGTGCCCGTCTTGTCGCCGCTCACGTGCTGGTATCCGCCCTGAACGTAAACATCGGTACGCTTCGACAGGTTGTAGTCCGCCATCAAGCCGACCGAGTGATAGGTCGGATTCAGTTTGCCGCTTGTCGTATTGAAGTTCGCGCGCGTGTACGTGTACATCGCGCCGACGAACAGTGCCGGCGAGATCTGGTACTTGCCGTTCAGCTCGAAATTCTGGAAGCGCAGGTTCGACAGCGTGCCCGTTGCAGGTGCGATCGACCCGACGTATTCCGTGCTCGTCGGCTGCACCATGTACGAATTCGTGTAGGCAAAGCCGAGCGTCGCCGGACCGAACGTATAGTTCACACCCGCACCGAAGATGCGCAGAAGCTTGGCGTCGAAGTTCTGATCGCCGCCATTGTTGATCGCACCGCCGGCACTCGACGACGGATGATTGGCCTGCAAGTAGGCCGCCGCGACGAGCAGTCCCCCATTCGCGTACTGTCCGCCGATGCTGTACTGGCGATTGTTCGCGAAGTTGGTGTCGTTGCTGAAGCTGTACGTGCCGCCGAACTGGAAGCCGGCAAAGCTCGGGCTCGCGTATTTGACGGTGTTGTTGACGCGGAACGAATTGTCCGTGTTGTCGTTGTCGTACGGATGCGAGAACAGATAACCGGCCCAATTACGTTGGCCGTCGTCTGGGCCAGGTAGTCGACCAGGCTGTCATATTGGCGGCCGAGCGTCACGGTGCCGAACTCGTTGCTGGCAAGTCCGACATAAGCTTGGCGGCCGAACATGAGGCCGCCTTGTCCCAGACGGCCGTTGTTCACATTGAAGCCATTCTCGAGCTGAAAAACGGCTTTCAGCCCACCGCCGAGGTCTTCGGCGCCTTTCATGCCCCAGCGACTGCCTTGGGCGTAGCCGCTTTGCAGTTCGTAGACCTTGTTGCCGCGAACGTTATTGGTGAAGTCGAAGCCCTCATCGATCACGCCGTAGAGCGTGACCGAGCTCTGAGCCATTGCGGGAACGGCAAACATCAAAGGTATGACTGCTGCAATCAATCGTTTCTTCATTGAGGATTCCCCAAGCTGTCGTTGAATTCCAAGCTGACAAGACGTCTTTTTTTTTTACGCTTCAATGCACCCTCGGATTCATTGCGCAGTACCACCGCGGCTGGTTCAGGCCTGTGCTCTGCCGTGGCCGCCGGTCTTCGACACTCGCGCGGCCGGCTTTGCTTTCTTGGCTTTCACGCCGAAGCTTTCCGTCAGACGATCGAGAACGATCGCGAGCAGCACGACGCCCAAGCCACCCTCGAAGCCGATACCGATATCTAGGCGTTGGATGCCGCTCAACACATATTCGCCCAGGCCGCCGGCGCCGATCATCGATGCGATCACGACCATGGACAGGGCCATCATGATCGTTTGATTCACGCCGGCCATGATCGAGGGCAGGGCGTTCGGCAATTGGATTTTCCAAAGCAGTTGAGAATCGGTGCTGCCGAACGAGCGGCCTGCTTCCAGCAGTTCCTCTCGTACTTGCCGAATGCCCAAGGTGGTCAGCCGAACCACGGGCGGCATGGCGAATACGACCGTTGCGATGGTGGCTGGAACTCTGCCTAAGCCGAACAGAATCACTGCTGGAATCAAATAGACGAATGCCGGCATCGTCTGCATGAAATCGAGCACCGAGCGCAAGATCATTCCCACGCGATTGCTTCGGGCACCCCATATGCCCAGCGGTACCCCGACAACCAGGCTGATGCAGGTTGCGGCGATAACGAGCGCAAGCGTGGAGACTGTCTGAGCCCACAGTCCCATGTAGTGGATGGCCAGCAGCGCAATGCCGACGAAAATCGAAAACACGATACCGCGCCGCCATAGCGCAAATGCCACCAGGATGACAAGCATCGCGATGAATGGAACCGCGGCCAGTCCATCCTCGAGCAGCTTGACCACCGCACCCAGCACAGCGGAAAACGCGTCGAACCCACCGCGAAAATGATGAAAGAGGAAGTTGACCGAGTCTTCCGCAAACTTCCCGATAACCGACGAATTCATGACCCCCTCCGTTCCATAACCTGCCGCAAGATCATCCGGCACGACACCACGCCTGCGAGTTTGCCCTGCGCATCGATGACGGGCACGTCGTGCTCCTGGCCCAAGGCGATGGACGAAAGCTCGTGAAGATCCGTGTCGAGCGCAACCGCTGTGACATCCCGCAACAAGGCATCACGGATCGGTCGGGAGCCGCATTTATGCAGGGAGGCCGGCGTGACGCAGCCTTGATAGCGGCCCGATTCGTCGCAGACGTAGCCGCATTCGACGCCGCTATCGATGAGCTGATTGAGGTAGCGCTCAGCCGGCGCGCCCGTATCGCAGCGAATGAGCCCGCGATCGACCGCCGTCAGCAGACTCGAAGCCTTGAGGAAGCGCGACACGTCGACATGGCGGAAGAAGTCGCGCACGTAGTCGTCCGCGGGCGATTGGATGAGCTCGGCCGGCGTGCCCACCTGGATCAGACAGCCATCCTTCATGATGCCGATTCGGCCGCCGATCTTGATCGCTTCCTCGATATCGTGCGAGATGAAAACGATCGTCCTTTGCCCGTCTTTCTGAAGACGCAGCAATTCGTTCTGCATTTCGAATCGGATCAGCGGGTCCAGCGCGGAGAAGGCCTCGTCCATCAGCAACACCGAGGGATCGACCGCCAATGCGCGCGCGAGGCCGACGCGTTGCTGCATGCCGCCGGACAGTTCGCTGGGCAAGAGCTTTTCATAAGAGCCCAGGCCGACTCGGGTTAGCGCGGCGCGTGCGGTTTCGTACCGCTCGTTCTTCTTCTGGCCGGCGACTTCGAGCCCATACGCGACGTTGTCGAGCACCGTACGGTTGGGCAACAGCGCAAACGACTGAAACACCATGGCCATTTTCTTGCGGCGTACGGCCTGCAGTTCGAGCCGGGACATCGGTGCGATATCGCGTCCTTCGAGCACGACCTGTCCGGAGGTGGGCTCGATGAGTCGATTGAGGAGCCGCACGAGTGTCGATTTGCCGGAGCCTGAGAGTCCCATGACGACGAAAATCTCGCCGGTGCGAACGCTGAGACTGACGTCGTTGACGGCGACCATATTGCCGGTTCGCTCGAAGATCTCGTTTCGCCCGAGTCCTTGCCGTATCAGTTCGGCGGCACGCTCGGGTTTCGGACCGAAGATTTTCGACAGATTGCGGACCGTCAGAATATCGGCTCCGGAAACTGCCACGGATCGGGTGGCCGATGAGTCGTCCTCGGCATGGATTGCGCCCGTGCGTACCGCGTTTTGCGGGGCAAATGTCAGATTGGGGGCCATTCTGTCGTCCACTGGCAAGTTCGAAGAAATTGACGCCTGCACCGCGTTGGTTGTCTCCGTTTTTTGTAAAGAGAAGACCGGGGTGGGCTGCTCATCGGTGCTTGATTGATGGACTGCAGCGTAACAAGCTAAATCGATGGCTCCCGCTACATTTTCTGCACCCTTTTCAATACCTTTGGTAATGCGTGCCCGATGTGTAGCGTTTGCAGAAAAGCAAGCGAGGAAAGGGGGAAAGGCGGAGACCCAGGATGGGTGCGCGTTGGCCGGGGGAAACGGGCGTGGGTTGGCGTATTGCGAGGATGCTCGGCAATTGCGCTGCAGTTGCCGAGCATAGGGAATGTCCTAGGGTCTGTTCATTCGGTGCGAATCATCACGGTCCATGCGCCGAATACGCCGGGTAAACAGCAGCACGGCCACCACGACCGGAACGATGAGCAGGCCTTCGAGCACCTCGGGGTCCAGTGGCAGCTGTGCTGCATGGAGCGCGCGGAGCGCCGCACCGGAAAGATTGAGGACGTAGTACGAGATGGCTGCCACCGAGAGGCCTTCCACCGCATGTTGCAGATGCAGCTGGGTGCGTGCGGTGCGATTCATGCCTTCCAGCAACGCAGTCGTATGCTCCTCTTGCGCGAGATTGACGCGCGTGCGCAGCAGATCGACGGCGCGAGCCACTCGCGTGGCGGACTGTTGATGCCTCGACCAGACCGAACTGCAGGTTTGCATGGCCGGCAACAGCCGGCGCTGCATGAATTCCGCGATGGTGGGGAACCCTTCGATCCGCGCTTCGCGAAGCTCGGCAATGCGAGCGAGCACGAGTTTCTCGTATGCGGCCGATGCGCTGAAGCGGGTCTCAAGGCCGGCATGGGCCTCGATCTGCCCGGCCAGACGTGTGAGCTCCCTGAGCAGGTAGGCGTCGTCGTGCTCGGGGCCGGTCTGCTCCATGCGTCGCATCAGCATGGACAAAGAGGCATCGAGTTTGCCTAGAAATTGGCTGTGGCGACGTGCGTCCGGCAGCGCGAGCAACGCCATCATCCGATAAGTTTCGATTTCGAAGAGCCGCTGAATCAGGCGGCCGGCCTGCGCCTCGCGGAAACCGAGATCGAGCACCAGAAAACGCGAAAAGTGATCGTCGCGAACCAGCCAGTCGCAGTAGACTTCGCCGCCGGAAAGAACCTTGGTACCCACGAGTACGGGCCCAGGCAGTAACTCCCGTACTTGACCACGGGCCGCTGCGGCTTCGGAGTTGCAGAGCAATTCGGCGTGGACGGCGACAAAAACGCTCTTTTCGAGCAGTGCAAGCCAGGAGGCCGGAATATCCGCCATCGCTGCGCCATCGAAAAGACGATCCTGTGCGGCCGTGCGCACGAAGGTAAAGGTGGAAAACTCGGTGTGCTTTTCCCACTTGACTTGCCAGCCGTCTTTGCCCGCTGCGTAATGATTGTGCTGGGCAGAAGGCGCCGGAAGGTCCATCGCGGCAGCCAATGCCGCCAGCAAACGGTTATGGATGTCTTCGTCGTGTTCGGAATAGACGGCGAGATGGCTTAACGACGCCGGACCGGTAATCCTCAAGAACGGACGTGCGTGGAGTTCCTTCGAAAGCGGGTCTCTGAGCGGATGGTTGAGCGAGGCGAACATCGTACGGAATCGGTAGCCGGGCGTGACAGTTTACCGTTTCCTCGTTGCCGTTTCGCCACGGCGAGACCGCGTGCGGGCCTGCCGGTGTGCGCTGGACATTGAGCGCACACACTTCGGCAGAACTTTATGGACAACTATTGCCGTCGATACGGATAAGCCTCGACTTGCACTTTGCGGCGTTCGAGCCTCGAGACGACACGCGGGCTCGCGCCGCGGATGAACAGGACCGCGCAAGTGGCGACCATGAACCAAACGGAGAGAATTGTCGCAAGCGCGCTCATGCCAGCCTCCAGAATGTCGAAATTCGCGGCCCGGGGGCTGCTTTGTCAGCCATCGAGTCTGTCGATGAGTGGCATTCTGCGCTTGCCGCACGCGCTTCGATTCGATAAAAAGAGGCCGAATTACGGGCTAATCCGGGCCATGAGCGGCGGTTGCCGCATCGGGCGGTGCGGCCAGCAAATCCTTGCAATGAACGAGCGCATTGCGCACCGATGCACCTCCCGCATAGAACATCAATTGAAGGATTGCCTCGATGATCTGCTCGCGGGTCGCGCCCGCGGCCATCGCGGCATGAACATGGGCCCGCAGTTGCGTGACCGGATGTCCGAGCGTGACGCACGACGCAATGACGACGAGCTCGCGCGTGACGAGATCGAGCCCTTCGCGCGCCATGACGCCCCCGAGCGCCCATTCGATCGACATCTCGACGAAATCCGGACACAGCCCTTCCATGTCGTCCTTCAGCGCTTGGGCCGCGCCTGAGCCATGCAACTGTTCGAGCAATGCCGTACCGCGTTCGCGAAGGCCGGGTTGGGATAGCATGACGACTCTCCTGTGTTGGTCCGCAATGTCGCGCGGGATTGAAGCTTTCGGCGTTCATGCGATCGCACCGTTGTGCGTCGAGTATCGCGCCACGCATCCAGAGGTCGACATCGACCTCGTCCTCAGCGATCCGGCGCTCGATCTTGTCGATGAAGGCTTCGACGTGGCCGTGCGAATCGGCGAGTTGCCGGATTCTTCGCTGATTGCGCGGCCATTGCGCCCATACCGTTCAGTGATATGCGCCGCGCCTGCCTATCTCGAGCGGCATGGCATGCCATTGAGGCCGGAGGATCTCGCTCGGCATCAATGTCTGGGTTTCGCTCACCCGGTTGCCGGACGTCGCTGGCGCTTGACGGGCCCGCAGGGCGAAGTGGTCGTGCCGGTGTCGCTGGCGCTGAGCGCGAACAACGGTGAGGCGTTGCGCATGGCGGCGCTCAGTGGGCTCGGCATCGTCATGCAGCCCGACGTTCTACTCGGCGAAGATCTGCGGGCCGGCCGGCTCGTTGCCGTACTGCCCGACTATGCACCAGCCGAGCGGCCGATGCATCTGCTGACTGCCGGGGACCGACGACCACCAGCAAAAATCAGCACCTTCGTGGGGTTCATCGTAAAACGGTTCGGTGCCCGGGCTGGATCCAGGAAGCGACCGACGCCTGCTTGACATGCCAGTGACGAGGCCTGGGGAAAACGCGGGGCATTGAGGGGCTTCAGAAAGCTTTGACCTTGCCGTTTAACAGACTACGTCAGCGGCATTTTGTCCCTTAATGGGCTGCATCTGGCGGTTCCCCATTGGACGCCCACCAGAAAAACAAGGAATAACCCTATGCTGCCCCGTTTCCGCGATCTGCGTATTGGCGTTCGTCTGACCATTGCCTTTTTCATCGCTGCCTTGCTGACAGCGGTGCTCGGTTTCGTGGCGCATGGAAGATTGTCCGCGATCGACGCGGAATGGCACGCGTACGAATCGGTCACCGTTGCCAAGGTGCGCTTGCTTCAACATGCGAAAGACGCGTTCGGCGAAGCGGTCCATAACTATAAGGATTACGTCCTTCGCGGCGGCGACTATCGCGCGAAGTTTCTCGCTAACCTCGACGAGATCGACAACGCCGCGCGAGCTTCGTTGCAACTAGGCTCGTTGGGGCCGAGCGAGTCGCCTGCAGTCGATACGCTCTTGGCAGCAACGGCGGGCTACCGTGCGACGCTCAAGGCCCTCGATCCGCTCGTGGCCTCGGGTGCTTCGATCGAATCGCGCGACCATGACGTCGCGGGAGCGGACAAGCCGATCGGAAAGGCGCTCGATGCTTTGATCGCCCTCGGTACGGCACGTACCCACGAGCAGGGGGCCGCGATCACCGCGGCCGCCGCGTTCGCCGAACGCACGATTATCGTGGTGACCCTTGCCGCGTTGACCTCGGCTGCCTTCTTGGCGTTTTTTATCGCCCGCGGCATTACCGTGCCGATCGGGGCTGCCGTCTCCGCCGCCGAGGCGGTGGCGCGCGGCGATCTGACGCAAGCCGTTGCGGCAGATCGTGCCGACGAGACGGGCCGGCTGCTGCGCGCGCTGAACGATATGACGGGCTCGCTTCTTCGGGTCGTGGGACAGGTACGCCGCGGCGCCGATGGCATGGCGACGGCGACAAGCCAGATTGCCGCCGGCAATCAGGATCTCTCATCGCGCACGGAGGAGCAGGCGAGCGCGCTCGAGGAGACTGCCTCCAGCATGGAGGAACTCGCGGCGGCGATTCGGCAGAATTCGGACAACGCCCGGCAGGGTACGACAATGGCCGACAACGCCGCCGATGTTGCGCTCAAGGGCAGCGCCGTGGTGGGCAAAGTGGTGCACACGATGGGCGAGATCAGCGAGCGTTCGGGCAAGATCGCGGAGATCACCGGCATCATCGAAGGCATCGCGTTCCAGACGAATATTCTCGCGCTGAACGCGGCGGTGGAGGCTGCACGCGCAGGAGATCAAGGGCGTGGCTTTGCTGTCGTCGCATCCGAAGTCCGCAATCTGGCTCAACGTTCGGCCGCTGCGGCCAAGGAGATCAAGGAGCTGATCGCCACGTCCGTCGCGAAGGTGGAGGACGGGGCACACCTCGCCTCCGAGGCTGGCACGACGATGGACGAGGTGACGCGTGCCATCGCGGCGGTGCGCGACGTCATGAATGAAATTGCGGCCGCCTCGGTAGAACAAAGCCGCGGAATCGAGCAAGTCAATCAGGCCGTAGCGCAGATGGATCAGACAACGCAGCAAAACGCGGCGCTCGTCGAGCAAGCAGCGGCCGCTTCGACATCGCTGCACGAGCAGGGCCGACAGCTCACCGAAGTGGTGGCGTTTTTTCGGCTCCAGTCGGCGGCCTAGGCCGCCGACTGCCCGTCGGCAGCGCCGCTGCGCGTTCGCGGCACTAGCGGCTGGCGCTGGAAACGGATTGCGCGGTCTCGTCCGTATGGGGTGCCGCTTCGTGAGGCCGCGTTCGCACGAACGCCGCGGCCAACACCGCCGCGATCGTCGCGGCCGCCGCGCCAAGCACGAACGCGAGATGGTACCCGCCGTTGAGCGCGCTATTGAGAGTCGCCCCAGTGGCGGCAAGACGCTCGCTGCGAGCGGCTGCCAGACTCGCGAGAATCGCCAGCCCCAGCGCGCCGCCCATCATGAACGATGTATTGACCACTCCCGAGGCGAGACCCGATTCGTCGGGCGCCACATCGCTCATGGCCGCCAGCAGGACAGGATTGAACGCCACGCCGGCGCCGAGACCCAGCAGGATCATGCCAGGCAACACGTGCAGGGCGAAACTGCCGTCCACGGGCGCACGCGCGAACGACGCAAGGCCGAGCGCCGCGACGAGAAGACCGAGACTGAGCGGGGCGCGAATACCGAAGCGCATCACGAGCTTCGCCGATAGTCCCAGCGAAAACACGGCCATGATGATGTTGGCCGGCAAGAACGCGAGGCCGACTTTCATGGCGCTGTACCCGAGTACGCGCTGAAGGTACAGCGCCGAGATGAAGAACCACGCGAACATCGCCGCGGCCCAAAGCACGCCCACCACATTGGCCGTCGCCACATTGCGCAACGCGAACAGCCGAAGCGGCATAAGCGGATGCGCCACACGCGATTCGACGATCAGAAAAACGATCATCAACCCGATGGCGATACCGAGCTGAGCAAGCGTCGCCGCGGAGGTCCAGCCCGCCTCGTTGCCATGCACGATCGCATAGACTGCGAACATCAGCGAGGTGGTGACGGCGAATGCACCGGCCACATCGAGTTTTGCGCGGTGAGCCAACGGCTTGGCAGCCGGTAGCAGTGCCAGGCATGCCACATAGACGCCGACGCCGATCGGCACGTTCACGAGAAATATCCAGTGCCAGCTGAGCGTACTGGTCAGCAGCCCGCCGAGCAGCACGCCGATGCTGCCGCCGCTCGCGCAGACGAAGCCATAGACGCCCATTGCCTTGGCGCGATCGGCGGGCGAGGTGAATAAATTCATGATCAGAGACAGCGACACCGCAGACACGACCGCGCCGGCTACGCCTTGTATCGCGCGGGCGGCGATCAGCACGCCTTGCGCATGTGCCAGACCACATGCGGTGGATGCCAACGTAAAGAGCGCAATGCCGAGCAAAAAGAGCCGCCTGTGTCCGAAGAGGTCGCCGAGCCGGCCGCCCAATAGCAGGAAGCCGCCGAACGTCAGCATGTAGGCATTGACTACCCAGACGAGCGACGTTTCGCTAAACCCAAGATCCGCCTGGATCGAGGGCAGTGCGACGTTCACGATAGTCGTATCCAGTACGATCATCAGCACGCCGAAACAGAGCAGGATCAGCGCGAGCCAGCGTCGGCGTTCGTCGATGCCATGTTCCATGAACCACTCCTTTTATATTCGCGATTGCTCCACGACGGGGCTGTCGGCCGGCCGTTGCCGTTTCCAACCGATTGCCGTCACGCCGTTCGACGCGAGCAATGATAGTTCCTCATGGCCGTAATCGGCTCCGAATCGAACAAATCCAATGGGTGACCACGGCTTTCCGTAGATATCGACTTTCGAGGAACCGCACGCTGGAAGCGTGGAATAAACGGTGTGCTACGAATGTTGTTGGAATGAAGGCGTTCGCGCATCGCTACCGGTCTTGCGCACCGAGGAGGGGCTTATGCTGTCCAGACGCTGTTCGAGGGAGATGCCGGGCTGGGACGTTGCAGCCGCCGCGTTGCCGGATACGTCGCCATCTATGAGTTCATCGCTGACGCTGGCGGTCATCACCGGCGACGAAGGGTTGTACCGACGGATCGAGACATCGTTCGCTGTCGACGGTATCGGCTGCCGTCGGATCGATCCCGAAAGAGATTCGGTTATTCGCCTGCTCCAGCGCGATGCCTATTGCGCTGTAGTGTATGACATCGGTCAGTCCCTCGATGCGGCTCACGCGCTATTCGATTGGCGAGCATGTCATGCCGATCGTTCGTTGCCGATTGTGGTCATGGCACGGATTCCCGCGCGCGATATCTATGGGGTGTTTCGCGCCGGCGCCGGCGATGTCGTCCTGCATCCTTTCGATCTGGATGAGTTGCGCGCTCGCACGCACGCTCTATTGTGGCGGTCCGGGGCGCTTGGACGAGAACCAGATTGGCTGCAGCTTGGCCAATGTTCGCTCGACAAGACGGCGCACGCCGGATCGATTTATGGCGAACCCGTGCGGCTGACCGCCAACGAATTCACGATGGCTTGGTTCCTGTTTTCGAAAGTGGGCGAATGCCTGAGCAGAAAGCAGATTGCGAGCGCCGTTTGGGGCTGCTCGGAAGATATCGTTGCCCGATCGCTCGAACAACATATTTATCGACTGCGTCAGAAGTTGCAGCTCGATGGCAGATCGGGTCTTAGACTGCGGACGCTGTATGCGCACGGCTACGTGCTCGAGCTGCGCGAAAAATCCTGTGCATTGCCCCCCGCCGAGCCGCTCACACTGCAGAGGGCTGCCCACCCGAATGAAGTATCTGAAACGGCGCCTCCGGGCGTACGAGAAATCGAATTGAGTCCATCGGCATGAAGGACATGGACGACATGAACGACATGAATGACTTGGACGTAACGAACTCCGCATTCTGGCGCTGCGACGGGCGCGTGAGAATGGCTTGTCGCGGCATGTCAGCGTGTTTTACCGCAGTGCGTCCTTCCAAGACGCAAGAACGGCTTCGATACCTGCGAAATCGTCGCGGGCGCGCCGCTACTCATGCAAATCGTCGTGCGTATAGAGCAACGGTACCTGTCCGTTGGCAATGTTGCGCGCCAGCGCTGCGACATCGAGGCGATCGGTAGGGGCCAACAATGCGTATGTCAGTCGGCCGTGCCGCCAAACCGCAGTATGCATGTCGTCGATCGTGCGCGTCTCGATATCGGTCTTCGAGGACGGATCCTCGAGGAGGCATAAGGCGACTGGTTTGCCCTCTCTTGGAAGATACGTCAGCTGAATGAGCGGACGGCCCTCGAACTCGAGTTGTTGTATGCGCTTGAACGTCAGGCCCGCGGCACCCAGATCGGGAATGTCGAATCGCATGCCGCTCGTTGCGCGAAGCTTTGCCAGCGCCCGCAGGGTTCCTGCGCGATCCACATCGATGTTCGCGACGGTTTGCCGTCCGTACAGCGCCTGATAGGCAGCGGCTGCTCGCACCCACGCGGCGGGCTCGCCCGCCGGGCGCAACATGTGCTGGGTCAACGGGAGCCCGCACAGGGCGAATACGATGCCCGCCACGAAGGCGCCGGCGAGGGCCGCAGGACGCCGATCACTGCTCGATATCGATCGATTCCGGCTGACGCGGATCAATTCGTCGACGCGCCGAGCCAGCGATTCAGGTACGGGCAACGTGTCCGCGCTTTCGAAGGCGGCGCGGTAGGGCAGGCACGAGGCGCGAAAGGCTTCGACGCGCTGCGCCGTCGCCTCATTGGTTGCGACGGCAACTTCTATCGCCGTTCGTTGATCCGGCGAAAGCGCCCCATCGACATACGACATCAGTGCGCGGTCGTCGACACTCATGGCGCTTTTATCCCTCGTCTTGCGATTAGGAAGGAGGAGCCCGGGTGAATCGGCATGCCTTCTCCTCTAGCGAGAACAGCTGAAACCCGGTTTTATTCCAACGAAGCGGTCGTGCTGAGCCGCGAACAGCCCAAGTGTTGCGCTTCCTTCCCCAATATCTCGGTTTGCTTGTGCGTTCATACCAAGGGGCAAAGCCTATTGATTGCCGTCTATCGGAATGATCAAAATGCGTTTGGCGTTTCCGGCCATCCCTTTTTGTCAAAAATTCCGTTGATTGGGGATTTGTAGTGAGCTTGTAGTGAGAATTCGTTGAGAAAGATCGCGGCGAGCGCGAAATAATCAGCAAAAGCATCGATGTGACTTCGCTTTTTCGATGCGCGGCTTCGCAAGCGTGGCGGCTTTTTCGCGTCGAACCGTGCAACACTGGTTGCGATGCGAAATGGGCAGCCGCAACGCTTCGACAACGACGTCGCGGGCCCGATCGGTGGGCCCATAGCCCGTGGATGAAACGGGTGAAAGGCAACCAATCCTATCTGCGGATGGTATGTAATCGATGAACCACGGTGAAGATTTAGCTGAAACCCTACCGAGCTTGTTGCCGAGACTATGGCGATTCGGATTGCGGCTTGCACGCAACAAGGAGGATGCCGAAGATCTCGTGCAGCGCGCTTGCGTGCGCGCATTGGAGCGAAGGCATCAGTTGCAGCCAGGCACGTCGGCTTTGAGCTGGACGTTCTCGATCATGCATTCCGTCTGGTTGAACGAAATCCGCGCACGCCAGATTCGCAGCCGCGCGAGCCTCGAATGGAGCGAGGAACTGATCGAGACCGTTGCGACGCCGCCGGGCGCCAATCCCGAGCTCAAGGTGCTCTATTGGGAAATCATGAAAGCCGTCGACGAATTGCCCGACGCGCAGCGCGTCGTGATGTTGCTTGTCGCCAGTGAAGGACTAAGCTACCAGGAGGCGGCGGATATGCTCGGCATTCCCATCGGGACCGTCATGAGCCGGCTGGCCCGTGCCCGCCTCACCATTGGGCAGCGTTTCAACAACGAAGGCCGCCGGGCGGTCCCCGATAGAGTCGGCAGGCAGGCTGGCAATCTGCGCGATCCGGGGGTGGTATGACGTTTGCAAAAATCGAATGCGCAGGTGTGACGAGCGATGAGGGGAGAATCTGAACCATGAGCGTCGACGAGATCATGCTGATGGAGTATGTCGACGGCACTGCCAGTCCTGAAGTGCGGGCTGAGGTTGCGGCCGCACTTGAAAAGTCCCCGGATCTGGCGGAACAACTGACGATCATGCGCGCTTCCGCTTTGCCCTACCAGGCTGCGTTCGGACAGCAGGCGCTGCCCGATGTGCCCGCGCAGCTTCGGTCGAGCGTCGAGCGGCTTGTCTCGACGGCGCCACGGCGCCGCGAACGCCCGGTACTGCCGTGGCTTGCCGTGGCATTCATTGCGGGCGCGTTCAGCGCGGGAGTCGTGTTCCGGTATCTTCCATCGACCGATACGGGCTCAATGCTGGCCGCTATCGATATACGCGGTTCGCGGGTTTCGCCCTGGGTGAAAGCCGTCGTCGACTATCAGGTGCTTTACTCGCGTAAAACGCTGGCCGATCTCGTCACGAACCGAAATGCCACGGCGCGGACAGTGGACGAAATTCGCCGTGCCGATGGCATGCCGACGCTCGACATTCCCGATCTTCGCGCGGCGGGCCTCACGTTCAAGCGCGTGCAGCGATTGAACTACGCCGGCCAACCGCTCGTGCAAATCGTTTATCTGCCTGAACGGGGCGACCCGGTCGCGCTGTGCGCGATTGCCGACGCAGGGCCTGACGAACCGGCGCGTGCGCAGAAGGTCGGTGGTATGGATGCCGTCACGTGGCGGCACAATCGGCTTGCCTATGTTCTCGTGGCGAAAAACGATAGCGTCAACCTCGAGCAGCTCGGTGCGCAAATCGCCCAGGGGCGCGCCCCGGAATTGGAGCCGCAGCTTTATGGCAGTGCCGGCGTTTAGCCGGTAGTCCTGCAACACGCCGTTTCCCGCGCGCCACAACCAAGTCGACATCGTTGCCTCCGACGGGCTCCATCAAGGAGCCTTCTCGGCGGTGCGTTGCCCCCGCCTCACAGCCTCCTCTGCTATCGCAACATCCGGATCAGAGTGAATCGGCCATTGGCCAGATGTCATGGGTGACCTCCTGAGCCTGATTCATCGCCTATCGAAACCGTAGTCACGGAATAAAGCACTCGGCGGCCGTGTTGTACAAGCATGAAGCGAGTCGAGAATCCGGTCCGAGGCGCGAAACGCGTGTGCCGTTTGCCGGTAGGAGGTTGCCGCATGAATACGCTTGAAATGGCCCGTGCAGCGGGATTCGTGGTTCTGCTGGACGGAAAGATCGGGCGCGAAGCTTACTATTCCGTCACAGGATCGCTTTTGGCGCTCGAGCGATTCCAAGCGCTGTGCGCCGGCTTTGCGTGTGAGACTCCCGAAACCGGCGACGTTGCGTTGGTGCCGGAAGGGCGCGAATCATGAGCGTACTGGCCGAAGACCTCGTCGCGCTGTTGGCGCTACCTGCGCCGCACGGCACCCTCACCCAACATCTGTTGCGTGAAATCGCTCGCCTTCTCATTGCCGGCGACATCGAATACAGCGCGCCAGTGCATGGAACGAGTCACTGAACTGAAACGACGTAGTTTGTTCAATCCCGGAGATCAACCCACATGATTCGACGATTTGCAAAACCTCTTCTCAACTTGGCCGTTTGCGGGTGCTTGTTCGTCAACTGGACGCCTGCGCATGCTGCGTCCGGCGTCAGTTTTGTCGAGCCTGCCGATGGCGCGACGGTGAGCAATCCGGTGCATCTCAAGTTTGCGGTAAGCGGTATGCGCGTCGCGCCGGCTGGCCAGTTGATAGAAGGGGCGGGGCATCACCATATCCTGATCGATGGCAAGCCGCTTCCGAAAGGCGAAGTGGTGCCGGCAAACGACCACGCCATTCATTACGGCAAAGGCCAAACTGAAACGGAGCTGACGTTGCCGCCGGGCGACCACACGCTCACCCTGCAGTTCGCGGATGGCGCGCACCGATCGTACGGCCCCGAGTGGAGCCAGACCATCAAGGTGCACGTCAAGTAGCCTCAGCGGCGAATAGCCCGGTTCCGAGGTGCGCTTACCGGCCCGCCGCGTTCGTCCTTGTGCCGGAAGTTGATACGTCCTTTGGTCAAGTCGTACACCGACAACTCGAGCCTGACGCGATCGCCGGCAAGAATGCGGATATGGTGCCGGCGCATGCGTCCCGAGGCGTACGCCCCGACAACCGCACCGTTTTCGAGTGTCACGCGAAATCTGCTGTCGGGCAGCACTTCATCGACTACGCCGTCGAGTTCCAGCAATTCTTCTTTCGCCAAATCGATCTCTCCAAAAAAATAAGCCACCGCAAAGGCGGTGGCACAGCAGCGGACGCGGTTCCCGACAGGGGAGCGCGTCGGCCGTTAATGCGCGGGATTTGGCTGGGCCAAGGGTGCTGAACGAGCACCCCGCTCATCAAAGCGGCGTGATGTTCGAGGCTTGCATACCCTTGGGGCCACGCTTCGTCTCGAAGCTGACCTTCTGGCCTTCGGCCAGCGTCTTGAAGCCGTCGCCGCGAATTTCCGAGAAATGCGCGAACAGGTCGTCGCCGCCGTTGTCCGGCGTGATAAAGCCAAAGCCCTTGCTATCGTTGAACCACTTGACGGTACCGGTATCCATGGAATTCTCCTGATAATGGACAAATGTTGAGGTGCGTTCCGTAATGGACGCGGGGAAAAGAATCAAGGAGGGAGAGGACAACGAATACCGCATTCCGCGGTCAATGATGAACAGCAATCGCGCTTCTTGAAGACTTCGGCGCTAACCCTACGCTTGCCCGCTCCATGTGTCAAGGCATTTCGGCAAACGCATAAATCGTACGTGATGCGTTTTTCCCAGCACGCGCTCACCGATGGGCGTAGCATGAATTCGTCGCTCGACTCGCAGCCGGTCCCCTGTTGCTCGAAGTGGCCTTGATCATGGCTCCCCTCCGGCATCGCAGTGCCTATCCCACGCAATATGTTCGTGACGCACATCCGTGCGCCATCACCGAAGGTGAAGGAGAAAGACCATGCAAATCGACTCGACCCGGTTCCGCATCGATCCGACCCCTCGCAGGGCCGACGGCGAATATATGGCGCACGCACGGATCAGCACCTGTCGTGCAGACGGCAGCGAATTCGATATTCATATGAGCGGCGATCTGGCAGCCTTCGATAGGCGCGACGATGCCATTGCTTTTGCCAAGGATTGGGCGCTGCAATGGCTTGACGCCTATTTGGGGGAGGATTGCCTTGCGTCGACGAATTCGCCTTCCGGCACCGTCGCGACGGTGCGCCAGCTTGAAAGCGGCAGATACGAAGACTGATCGATGCAGAGGCATGCGCGCTCGTGCGGGGCAGCGTGTCGCCTATCGTATGATTGCGGGCGTGCGCGTCGGTCCCGGGGCCGATGCGAGCCGCGCGGCCGAACGCCGCCATGCGGCGAGCCGCGTACGAAGAGAACTCACCACGCCCAGAGGAAAGTCGCCATGACGGCTGCAACACAATTCGATCAGGTTTCCATCATCAAACGCGCCAATGTTTATTTCGACGGTAAGTGCGTGTCGCATACCGTCCTTTTTGCGGATGGCTCGCGCAAGACGCTCGGCGTCATTCTGCCCGGCACGCTCAACTTCGGCACCGATGCGCCCGAACTCATGGAAGTCCAGGCGGGCCGATGCCGCATTCGTCTCGATGGAAGCAGCGAGTGGAAGACGTACGGAGCCGGCGAGTCGTTCTCCGTACCAGGCAAGAGCCGTTTCGATATAGAGGTGATCGAAACGCTCGACTACGTTTGCAGCTATCTCTAACTTCAGCCCTCGACCCATACCGCAACATCGACCGGTCCGACGATGGGCCCGCCCAACAGGAACTCGGCATGGCCCGCCGCCGGGACCGGGCGCGGCTCGTCGCCATAGTTGATGGCGAAGCGCAGCGCACCGTGCCGGCGCAGCCGCAGGCCCTCGGGCAAAGCGACCGTGTCGATGCCGGCAGCGCGCGCACAGCGCATCATCAATGCACGCAGCACGGCCCGATCGAACACGGCTGTCGCGAAAGTCACGCGGTCGTTGCGAAGGACAGCGGGCAGGCCGTCATCGAAGCGTGCAATCGTCTCCGTTTCCGCCGCCGGTTCGGCGTGATCGCGCCATCGCAGTGCGGATCCTTCGATGCCGTCGAAGCACAGTGTCGGGCGCATCGAGGGCCGCAACGACTCGACTGCAATGACGCGCATCGGCAGCACTTCCTGAAGCTTGCCCGGGGGCAACCGCGGCTCGATCGAAAACGTGTCGGACTTCGCGCCGCTGCGCGGCCCAAAGAGCCACTGGTTCGATCCCTTGCGGATCTGCTCGACGAGCTGCTCCGGCAGGATCGGCAACGTCGGTGCGACGACGAGCGCGTAACCGGTGACATCGGCGCATGCGGGCACGATATCTACATCGAGCCCCAGCTCGCGAAGGGCGCTATACCATTCGAAAGCAAGATGCTGATAGTCGAAATCGGCACCATGCCGCTGCGTTTCGATGATCCAATGAGCCTCGTAGTCGAATAGCAGCGCAACGGGCGCTTTCGTGTCGGCGCTGCGGTCCAATGAAGGGCCAAGCCGGCGTAGCTCCGCGCCGACTTGCGCGACTTCCCGCCCACCGGGCGAGAGTGCGTCATCGGGCGTATTGAGGCCGGAATGCATCTGTTCTTGCGCGTAAGGACATTGCCGCCAGCGGAAATACGACACGAGTTCGGCGCCGTGTGCAAACGCTTCCCAGGTCCAAAGCCGCACGACGCCGGGCTCGGGTACCGGGTTCCACGGTGCCCAATTGACCGGACCGGCTTGCTGTTCCATGACCCACATGCGCCCGTTGCCGACACCACGGTAGAGATCGTGGCTGAACGCGGAAACGTCGGGATGTCCCGTGCGTGCCCAGCGGTGCTTGTCGGCTTCGGCAAGCGTCAGCGTTTCGGTGCGCGGCACGGGATAGCTGTCCCAGGCCGCCACGTCGAGTCCGTGCCGCGCAAACGAATAGTGATCGAACGAGGCGTAAAAACCCATGAAGTTATGGAGCACATCGCGGCCAGGCGAGTGCTCGCGAATCAGCTCGGCTTGCAACGCATGGAAGCTTGCGGCCTCGTCCGATTGGAAACGCCGGAAATCGAGCACATGGGCAGGGTTTGCATCGGTTGGCGTTCGAATCGGCAATTCGATTTCATCGAAGCTGCGATATTCCATGCTCCAGAACACGTTGCCCCACGCCGCGTTGAGTGCGCCGATCTCGGCATAACGCGCGGCGAGCCAGCGTCGAAAGCGCAGCAGCGCGGCTTGCGTGAACGAGGGCAGCGTATCGTGGCAGCCGATCTCGTTGTCGGTTTGCCATGCGACGACAGCCGGATGGGCGCCATAGCGACGCACCATTTCGCCGACGATACGGGCGCAGTAATCGCGGTAGACGGGGCTTGAAATATCGTAGTGACGCCGCGAACCGAACTGCATCGTGGTGCCGTTGCTCGCGACCGGAAGAATTTCGGGATGCAGATCGACGAGCCACTTCGGTGGCGAAGCGGTGGGGGTGCCGATGACGACGCGCAACCCGTGGCGCGCGAGTGTGGCAATCGCAGTATCGAGCCAGGTCCAATCGTATCGGCCCGGTTCGGGCTCGCACCGGCTCCATGCGAATTCGGCGATTCGAACGCGCGCGATGCCCATCTCGGCCATTCGACGCGCATCGCTTTCCCACTTGTTCTCGGGCCAATGTTCCGGGTAGTAACAGACGCCAAGCTCCATTGAGCATTCCTCGATTCGATATTGAAGATGGCCGAAGCGACAGTATTCGCCCCGTGCTAGCCCTTCGTTGCGCCAAACGTCAGCCCCGCAACGAAATGTTTTTGCATCGCGAAGAACATCAGCACGGACGGCAGCGCGGCGAGCACGGAGCCCGCCGAGACGAGATTCCATGCGGTAGTCCATTGGCCCCTGAGCGCCGCCACGCCCACCGTGATGGGTGCGGCATCGTCGCCCTGTGTCAGGCATAGCGCCCAGAAGTAGTCGTTCCAGACGAATGTGAAGACGAGGATGGCGAGCGCCGCGAGCGCCGGTCGCACCAGAGGTAGCACGACGCGGGCATAGATCGCCCACTCGCTCGCGCCTTCGATGCGCGCTGCCTCGATGAGTTCATAGGGGAGTTCGCGGATGAAATTGCGCAGGAACAATGTGCAAAAGCCGGTTTGAAAGGCGGCATGGAAGATGACGAGCGCCCAGACCGTGTTGTAGAGATTAAGGTCCAACATCAATTCGCGCACGGGGATCATCAAAATCTGAATCGGCACGAAGTTGCCGGCCACGAATACCCCGAGCAGGATGGCGTTACCGCGAAAGCGGTAATTGGCCAACGCATGGCCGGCCATCGAGGCGAGCGCGATCGAAATGGCCATGGCCGGCAGCGTGATCAGGCAGCTATTCAGGAAGTAATGCAGCATCGGCGTCTGGGTCAGTGCCGTGCCGTAGTTCTCCAGCAGCGCGAAGTGCTTCGGCCAGGTCCAGTAGTGGCCGGTCAGCAGTTCATCGGTCGAGCGCACCGAAGTCACCAGTACGGCGAGCAGCGGCACGAGCCACACCACAAGAGCAACCGGCAGCGACAAGCGATAGAGCAGGCGCGGTAGGGGCCGCCAGCGGGCAACAGGCATCGGATACATCGAGTGCTCCTAGTCTTTCAGGAATCGTTGCGCACGAGGCGGCGCAACTGCCAGGCGATATAAACCAGCATGATCGCGAACAGCACTACGGCGATTGCCGCTGAGTAGCCCTCGCGGTAGTACTTGATGGCCTGGTCGTACATGAAATAGGCGAGCACCGTGGAGCTGTCGAACGGACCGCCGCCACTCATCACCGAAATGAGATCGAAGCTGCGCAGTGCACCGATGACGGTCAGCACGACGGCCATGAACGTGGCGGGGCGCAACTGCGGCAGAATCACGTGCCAAAGCAATGCCCAACCGCGCGCACCCTCCATGCGCGCCGCCTCGACGATCTCGGGATTGATGGCCGTGAGCCCAGTCAGATAGAGGATCATGCAGAACGGAATCTGCGGCCAAAGGGCGGCAACAATGATTCCGTAGGTCACGTAGTGCGGATCGCCGAGCACCGGAATGCCATGCCCGACGATGAGCTTCAGCAGACCGAACGTCGGATCGTAAAACCAGGAAAAGACGAGACCCACCACCACACCGGGCAGCACGAACGGTGCGAAGAACAATGACTTCACGAGCCGGATCCCGGTGACGTTCTGGTTGAGGTACAACGCGAGACCGAGTCCGGCGGGCGGAGCGAGCAGAAACAGCGCCAGCCAGGTCAGGTTGTTCCTGAGTGCGGTGTAGAACGTGTCGGAGGCGATGAGCTCGCGGTAGTTGTCGAGACCGGCGAATGTCTTCGCGCTCATGCCGTCCCAATGATGGAAGCTGAGGACGATGCTGCTTGCGATCGGGTAAATGACGAACACCGCAAAGAGCGCAAGGCCCGGAAGCAGGAAGCAGAGCGCCGCGCGCGTGCGCCGCTTGGCGAGCGGCAGCGGATTGTTCGTCGCCGCTCGCGTGACGCGCTGCAACGCGCGTTGAGGGGTGGAAATCGACATTGATCAGGACTCCTGCATACATGACGGGGGGCGGTGACGAGCGCCGTCCCCCGTCGGGGCGCTCCGCTTACTTCTTGTAGATGCGCTGGCGCGTGGACTCGAGGCGCTGCAGGATGCTGTCGAGCTGCGTCGGATCGGAGAAGAACTGCTGCATCGCTTTCATCCCCTCGTCGGCCATTTCCTTTGTCATGTCGCGATCGTAGAATTGCGCGATGCCGCCAGGCGTGCTCGACAGCGTCTGGAAGCCGACCTTCGATATCGGGTCTTGCGGTTCGGGCGCCTTGTTGTTGGACGGCAGCGTTCCCCATCCTTTCGCGAGCTCGCCGTTGATCTCCGGTTGTCCCATGAACGCGATCAGGCGCCGGGCGTCGGTCTTGTTTTTCGCCTTGGCGGGTACGATCAGCACGTTGACGGGGCCGTCTTCGGCCAGCGGGATCGAAGCGTCGATCACCGGGAAGCGGAAGTAGCCCATTTCCTCGCGCGTTGCCGCGGGCAACCCGGCCGAGAAGAACGTGCCCATCAGCAGCATCGCAGCCTTGCCGTTCACGAGTAGCGGGCTGGTCGAATCGACATCGTAGGAGAGCGCGTTATCGATGAAGTATTTGTTATCGATGAGCGTTTTCCACACTTCATAAACATGCTTCACGCGCGGGTCCGTATAGGCGATGTCACCCGCCATCAATTGCTGATGGAACGCGTAGCCGTTGATACGCAGGTCCAGGTAGTCGAACCACGCGGCAAGCGTCCATGAATCGCGCGCCGGCACGACGATCGGCGCGATGCCGGCGGCCTTCAACTTTTTGCAGTCGTCGAGAAACTGCGCCCATGTCGTCGGTTCGGCGGAAATGCCGGCCTTCTGAAACAAGTCCTTGCGATAAAAGAACCCATATGCGTCATATCCGAGCGGCACGCTGTACTGCTTGCCGGCGTAGGTCGACGATGATTTCACGGAAGCGTACGTCTGGTTCCAGCCGTTTTTCTGCCAATCGCTGCTCAGATCCTCCAGCAGGCCGCGCCGGGCGTAATAGGCCATCCGCTCGCCGTTGTGCCAACTGAGGACGTCCGGGGGATCGGTCGCGAGCCAGCCCGACATCTGAACCTTGTATGCTTCGTCGCCGACGTAGCTGATCTTCAAATCCACATCGGGATTGGCTTTCTTGAACTGATCGAATGCGTTTTGCCAGGTGGCGCGCTGATTACCGCGTGCGGATACGTTGATAGTCAGTGTGCCGGACCAGGCCGACGATGCTGCAGCAAAACTCATGCAGCTCAGTGAGGCCAGCGCGAGTGCGCGGACATTGAGTTTCATCTTTGTCTCCTTGGATTAGTGTGTGTTGCTGGGTGGCGTGCGGCAAGAGCGGGGTATCGGTTTCCTATGCGACGGCCAGGCTTTCGCGATCGAGGGCGATCGCGGCGCCCGCTGCGTCGAACACATGACATGAGGCGGCCAGGAAATGGAACGGCTGACGATCTCCGGGCCGCAGAACTGACGCACCGGGTGCTTTCGCGATGAGCGGCGTACCGCCGGGTTGATCGAGGTGGACGTAGGCGGCCTCGCCCAGTTGTTCGACCAGCAGCACGGTGCGCACGATCGCGAGCGGCGATTGCTCCGCGCGGGCGGCCGGCGCCGCGACGAGATGTTCCGGCCGGATGCCGAGCGTGACGCGTTCACCCACCGCAATCGCGCGGGCCGATGCACGGCCGGCCAATACCACCTGCTCGCCGGTATCGTTCAGTCGCAAGCTGACCGCTCCATCGGATACCGACTCGACCCTCGCGGGCAGGAAGTTCATTCGCGGCGAGCCGATAAAACCGGCAACAAAAAGACTGGCGGGCCGGTAATAGAGATCGAGCGGCGCGCCGACTTGCGCAATACTGCCCAAGCGGGCCTGCTCGTCGCCGGCGCGCAGCAGGACGATCTTGTCGGCGAGGGTCATCGCCTCGACCTGATCGTGCGTGACATAGACCGAGCTGGCCGAGTGAAAGCGAGCGTGCAATCGCGCAATCTCGATGCGTGTTTGGCCGCGCAACGCGGCATCGAGGTTGGACAGCGGCTCGTCGAAGAGAAAGACGTTTGGCTCGCGGACGATCGCGCGGCCGATGGCCACGCGCTGTCGCTGCCCGCCGGAGAGCTCTCTCGGTTTGCGTTCGAGCAGCCCTTCGAGCTGCAGCGTGCGCGCGGCCTCGACGACGCGGCGCCGGATGTCGTCTTTCGCAACGCCCGCAATGCGCAGCCCGAAACCGATATTGTCGAACACCGACATATGCGGAAACAGCGCGTAGCTTTGGAAAACCATGGCAACGCCGCGCTCGGAGGGCGGCGTTTCATTCATCCGCTGGCCTCCGATCCGAAGCTCGCCGGTGGTCAACTCCTCGAGTCCCGCGATCATACGCAGCAAGGTCGACTTGCCGCAGCCCGATGGGCCGAGAAATACGCAAAACTCGTGTTCGCCGATTTCGAGCTCGACATCGCGAAGCACCGGCGCGTGCTGCCCGTATTGTTTGGATACCTGACGAAGGGAAATGGCAGACATCATGCACCTCGGCTGCCGCACGTCGCGGCTCGCATGGGGTCAGGATTTAAGCGCTTAAATTTTTGTCGCCGCGTTGGCGTCGTCAGTCGTAACATGTCGTCTCCTTGGCGATTGCGCTCTCGATGGGACGGAAGTTAGCGCACCGATTTTGGTTGCGCAACTTTTGGGATTGCGTCCCAACATCTGGGAAACATCATGGCCGGGCGCGCAGGCGCGGCACATCGATTCGGATTGGGGGAAAGAGTTTGGTCACACTTGCGGAAGTTGCGCGGCGCGCGAAAGTAACGGGAGCAACGGTTTCCAACGTATTGCGCAACCCCCAAAAGGTGAAGCCGGAAACCGCGGAACGGGTGCTGGCCGCGATCCGGGAGCTCGGTTATCAACCCAATTTGACGGCCCGCGCGCTCGCGAGCGGGCGCACCTCCACGCTTGCGCTCATGCTCACGAACGTGACGAATCCGTTTTATCCGGAGTTCGTGCGCGCCGCGGAGCGCGAAGCGCGCAAGCGTGGATACTTCCTGCTCGTTTGCCATACGGACGACGATCCCGCCATGACGCGGGCCTATCTGCGGCAAATCGCCGGTTCGCTCGCCGCAGGCGTGATCGTGATGAATACGGATCTTGACGAGCGTGAGCTGACCGAGATCGCCGGCAACGGCGCCGCAGTCGTGCTCTGCATGTGGGAGCATGTGCACGCTTCACGCGCTTTGCCTTGCGTCACTGTCGATTTTGCCGCGGCCGGTGCCCTCGCGGCGGCGCATCTTGCGCAGCTCGGGCACCGCCAATTCGGTGCGCTTGTCGGCGCCGGTGCGGGCGAATCGCAGACGGCGCGCCTCAGCGGATTTGCCGATACGCTCGCGAAGCTCGGCCATGGCAAAAGGGCGCTTACCATCGAGACCTCTCACGATTCGATCGAAACCGGATACGAGGCGGCCAAAAGGCTGTTGCACGCGCAGCCGACGCTGACAGCGATCTTCGCCACGAACGATCTGATGGCGATAGGCGCGATGCAGGCTGCCGCGGATCTCGGCAAACGCGTGCCTGACGACCTGTCGATCATGGGCATCACCGATATCGCGCTCGCGCATCAGTTTCGCCCGGCTTTGACCACTGTGCGATTGCCGACAGCGGATATTGCCGCGCGCTCGATCGCGCTCGCACTGGAGATGGTGGAAGGCGCGAGGCCAGCGCGCGCTCTTCATGTGGTGCAAGGGATCGAGCTCGTCGTTCGAGAATCGACGGGGCACGCTCCGTCGCGGCGCAGGTCGGCCCCGCGCTCATAAAAACCGATGATGAGTTTTCAATCCCGCTATAGCTGGCGGGCGATCTATCTTTTGTCGATCGAATTTCCGTAGGATCCACTGATGCGGCTTTAAATCGACGACGTCATGCCGCTTCGCTTTTCGGTGCCTTCGTTCCCGTACCTGCAGACGCCTTTTTGTTTTTCTTCAACGCTGTCTGGTTATATGCTATCGCCGCGCGCACCAGCTTTTTTAGCGCGTGCGCATCGATCTTGTCGCCTTCGAAGAAATCGATTGCCCGTCTGGCGTTGCCTTCGAGCCCCGCGTTGAAGAGCTTGTCGGGATCCGCCAGGGCAGCGCCGTGCATAAACGTCACCTTCACTTTCCCTTTATGGGCATTGGCGACGGCGATCATGCCATCGCGAGACCAAACGGGGCTGCCCATCCACTTCCATTCCTCGACGATGGCCGCATCGGCTTCGAGGATGGTCGCACGGAGTTCGGCAAAGGTCTTGCCGCGCCAATCGGTCAGACCTGCAATCAATTGGTCGATGCGTTCCGAAGGATTCATTGGGTCTCAAGCGATGGGAGTTGCGCCGCTCGCAGTCTACTCCACACTGCCGGCCGGCGCCGCTGCGAAGCTGAACCGCGTATCGATCCGCCTGAGCAGCGTGCGCGCGAGTTCGGACGCAGCGCGTTGGATGAGCGTATCGGTCACACGTGATAGCGCATACGATGCTGTCACGGAGGCAGCGACGGTGAGCGTAAAGACGGCTAGCGACAGCCACGGTCCGTGCGTGGCGAGAGTGGTCGAATCCCGGAAGACGTACATCGCCGCGAACGGAAAGATGAAATGCCAGAGATAGACCCCGTAGCTTTCGCGCCCGAGCGCATCGGCGATGCGCGCGGGCAGTGACCGGCCGGCGCCAGAGCAGCAAGCGAGCAGCAACGCGGCGGCCCCGCATGCTGCGGCGATGGGCGCCAATTCGTGTGCAAGTCCGAGCCAGACGCCAAGGATCGCAGTGCCCGCGCCACACACGATCGAAATGGCGAGCGCAATCGCTATGCCGCGGCGGTTCAGTTGCGCTCGTCCTGCGAGATACGGGCTGAACAAATTCCAGCACCAGAAACCGACGAGAAAGCAGGGCACCTGAACGGGGGGCCAGAAATAGAAGAATGTATTGTTTTGAACGCTGCATTCGAGGCGGCCGCCACATGCGCCCGTGATCAACGATGTTGCGCAGGCGAGCAAAAGCAGCACGCTGAGCGCCGCCAGACGCGCTCGCGAGCCGTACGTAAAGAGAAAGACGAGCGGCGCGATCAGATAAAACAGCATTTCCACGCCAATAGACCATCCGCCTGGGACGACGTTGTTGATGGCGGAATCGGACAACGCGTGAACGAAGAGGAGATTCAGGAGGATATCGGACGTGTCGTGGGGTCCGAGGATCGAGGCGTGATCGGCCTGAAACGTATAGGTGTACCAACTCATCAGACCATATCCGACGATCGCGGCGTAATAGAGCGGCGCAATGCGGAAAAACCGTTTGACATAAAAACGCAAGACGATCTGGCCAGTACTTGCATATCGCGCACGGTCGGCTTCCAGCGTCATGAAGATCGTAACGGCGCTGATGACGAAGAAAAGCTGTACTCCGTATTGCCCCATACGGGCGACGATGTTCGCCCAATGCGGCAGATGAGGAAACTGAAACGACAGATGAACAGCTACGACTGAAACGACGGCGATGGCGCGACCGCAGTCGAGGCCCGGTACCCTTTTTCGATCCATCCACTCTCCTTGCATTGGGTCGAGCTGTCGTTTGCATGACAAGACAGCTCGAGCGCGCCAACCTTCATGGCGTTAATGTGCACTGAGTAGTGTTCGGTTCGGGATCGTGGAAAAGTTCCCCCTCGTGCCGCGATGAACAGGTACGGGGTCAGGCGAGCGGGCGGCGGCCGCGGCGCGGATCGCCTGCGCTCACATTCGCCTCCAGCCTCAAGTCTCTTCTCTCTCGGGCGGCGTTCACCAGACTCTGGACGAGCGCTCGAACCGTTGATTTCCCTTTCGACGCTGGCTGTGACGCGCCGATTCCATTGGGTTGGCCGACCGATGGCCGCATGTTGAGTCTCCGCGGAGTTCGCCTGCCCTACCATAGAGCGCCGCCGCGTTGGCCCGGACGTCGACGCGAAGTTCGATCGCGTGGAGCGAAGTTCGCATGCGGGATGCGATCGACTTCGCTCTTCCAACGGCTCGTTCGCATTGGATCGCCGAAAAAAAACGCTGTCGTCAAGAATGGCACCTCTGTCGCCCTGAGGGCGTCCCGGCCGATCTCTGGCCTTTCGCAACGCTGTCACGAACCATGTCAACACCTATCGGGCGGTACTCCGTCGGCGCTAACTGCCCGTCAGCGGAGCAAGGCATGCACGTTCAACGCGCAAAGAAAGCGAGGGGAATCCAATGAAAGTGCGATGGGTCAGGCGGCGTTGCATGGCTGCGCGCAGGTTTGACACTGCCGTTGGCTGCCTGCTAGTGTGTCGCGGGCATCTTGCCTTTGGGGGCGAGCCACTATGCCGATAATGACTTATTCCACACAAGGCCTGCAGCCACACGAGCGCTTCGATTACTGGCGCGACGCGCTGTGTGCGAATTTCTACGGCATGAGATTTGACGTCGACCGGGCCAAGCGCAACGATTTCCATGGTCATATCACGGCCAAGCCGCTGGCGGACGCGGGGGTGGTCGAGTTCCAAGCGTCGTCGTCGATCATTCACCGGCTCGAGAATGAAATCCAGAATGCGCCGGGCGATGCATTGTTTCTCTATCGCCAGCGAACGGGCGGCGCATGGATCGAAGCCGTGGATCGTCGAAATACGTTCATTGTCGAAGCGGGCACGCTAGCGATCGGGGACGCAGACCTTCCATTCAATACCGCGCCGCTGGAAACCGACGGTTTCAATGCCACGATCCTGAAAATCCCCCTGCGCCGTTTCGAATCGATTGGAGAAAAGCGTATGCGAATCTCCGCGCGAGGCATTGATCCCAGTCACGGCATGGGCTATCTGATCTCCACCGTTTTCGATGCCTGCTCCCGTGAGGCAGACAATCTGGACGGTCCCGCGGCCGATGTCGCTGTCCAAGTGTTGACGCAACTCATTGCGGTTGCGATGGGAATGGCCTCGGCGCAAAGCGAAACGACGCGCGAGGCGCTGCGCGATAGCAAGCGTCGCGCCGTAGACCGCTTCGTCGACACGAATCTTCACGATCCGCGTCTGTCCCCGCCATTCGTTGCACGCGCGATGGGCATATCGATTCGCCAGCTTCACTGGCTTTATGAGCCCACCGGCACGACTTTTTCGCAGCACGTTCGCGTGCGACGCGTCGAGCGTGCCCGGACGATGATTCTGCGCTACCCGCAGCGCCCGGTCATCGACATCGTCTACAGTTGCGGCTTCGATAGCAGCGCGACGTTTTATCGTGCGTTCCGCAGCGTGCTTGGCATGTCGCCGGGGGACTTGCGGCAGCGTGGCAAGGCCTAGCCCGAGCAGCGCAAGATTTCGAAGTACTTCGCTGAGCGGCAACCGTGTTTCTATCCCTGAGGTGCGGCGTAATGAGACCGACGTTCGATTCCGGTGGGTTTTTGGATCCATCGTTCTGGCAGGCGGGTGCACCCAGGCGGCTGCCGATCGGCGGCCCGATGGCGGGTGGGTCGCGCCGCTCGGACAGTCCGATTTTCGAGGCGCTTCGCCGCTATGGCGATGCGGGCGATCGGGCAATTCGCGGACCCGCCCCCCGTCCGGAAGAAGGCGGTCATGATCGACAGCAGGGGTTTCGCTCAGCGGGTGAGCAGTGGAGGGCGGACGACGGCTTCCTGAGACAGCGTATGGTCCGATCGATCACACGTCGATCCGACGGCACCTTCGTTCTTCCCGTCAACTTGGCCTACGCGAGTCATGCCGGGGCCAGTCACTGGGTGAAGGCGTCGCAAGATCCCGACTATGTGTTGCGTGAGGTAGAGCTGGAACTCGTCGAGGCTTTCTTTGCGCAATTGCGGACGCCGATCGGCGAAATTCGCGAATTCGGTCCCGGAGACGGATACAAGGCAGCCAAGATCATCGAACGCCTCGATCAGCCGACGTTGAAGTACACAGGATTCGATGTCAATGCGGCGTTACTGTCTGAAGCGAAGAAGACGCTTTATGGGATGAAAATCGCTCGCCCCGGCTCGGAATTGCAATTGGCGTTCGACGATTCGCTCGACCTCGAAGATCCGTTCTTGATCGACGTCGCCAGCCGCCCGCTCGCGGGCGCCGGCGTGACGGTGGGAATGCTGCTGGGCCAAACACTCGGCAACCCGGATAGCCGGGGCCGGACGACGATGTTGGCGAATATCGAGGCGCGCTTGCCATTGGATAGCCAGTTTCTCCTGGGCGCGGCGCTGGTCCCGCAAGAGCACGACGCGATGGACAAGACGCTTGCCGGCTATCGGGCGAAAGATTATCGCAGGCACATTCTTGCCGCGATCGAGCATCTCGGCTTGATCGAAGCCGGCCGGCTGGAGGTCAAATGGGAGCCCGAGCAGCACAACGTGGTCGGCTACTTCGAGTTCGATCGAACCGCCTCGATTCCCGGAACAGACCTGCGATTCGAGGAGGGCGATCGCGTGCAGGTTTTCTATTCGCATCGATTTACGGAGGCCGAGCTCGCGGAGTTGCTCGAACGGACAGGATTCGGCGATGTGCGGATCGCACGGTCTCAAACGTTTCCCTATGCGCTCGCCAGCGCACGCGTGACGGGCAGTCCGCCGGAACGGGGGGAGTCATAGCCGGCATGCTGCGGCGGTTTGCCGGCCGTTTACGGAAGACGATCCCGCCACGCTGTTTATTGCCGTAGATACGGCAACAACAATGTCAGCGCTTGCGGCGACTTCCTGATTTTTGCCATCGCGGAATCAATGGCGGCTTGAGCTGCATCCTTGCCGATGCTCTGGCGTTCCGCAATCTCATCCATCGGCAGTTGCGTGTAGCCGGACATACCGAAATGATGCGCGAGGACGATTTGCTCGCGCTCGTTGAGACCGGCTCGATCAAGCGCGGCCGCAAGGTCGCCTTCGAGGGCCAGCTTGTCGAGCGCGTCTTCTGGAAGCGGGGAAGCGGATTGGGGCGATCCCGCCACGACCTGGTAGAGATTTCTATCGTCTCCGTCGCGAAAATTGCGGTCCAACGAGATCGTGCGCTCGGCGGAATCATATGCGTCGACGAGTTCGATATTCTCGTTCATCCTGCGTACGAATGCCGGCATCGAATCGCGCCATCCTTCGCGGAGTTGCCGGGGAGTCGGCTCGCGCTTCAACCGTTCCGAAAGCCGCGTGTGCAGCAGCGGCGCCAACACCGCCCGGGCCATCTCCTCCAGCGTGGGCTCGCGTTGTTCTCCCCTCGCTGTTGCCTGCTCGCGCAGCCGTAGACGCGTTGCCCGAGTCATGATGATCTCTTGTGCGCGGGTGAGCGAGACATTCAGTCGCCGCGCGTGTCTGATGGCGGAGCGCCTGAAAACAATCGAGCGCATGACAGGAAATGCGTAAGTCCCAAACGTGAACGACATCTGCGGGCGGTATCCGTGGATAGCCCGTTGCAGCCCCACTATCGCGTCGTCGAGAAGTTCGCTCGACGCCGGGCGGTCGTCGGAGTAGCCTGCGCGCATAGCAATGGAATAGGCGAGCCTGATGTTGCCCGCGAAAAAATCTTCATATGCGCGCTTGCCGTCCTCGACGACTCGTCCCAGCCATTCGGCCTCGTCATCGCTGATCGCGAGCGCGCGCGCGAGCACGGCATCCAGGTTGTCCGCTCGCCGTGAAAATGTCTCGATGTTTGGATCGTAGCCGGTGGTTCGGTTAACCGCTTCCTCGTATTCCATCGTCGTGTCTCGCTTGGACATCGAGTTCATCTTTCGCCCTTGCACCGCCGATGCGCGATGCCGTGTCCGATATTCGACCGATGCCACGCTTCTCAATACCATGTCCGAGAACGTTTCGTCGCGTGTCGCCGGGTCTCTGAGCGCGAGCAGGATGTCCGCATATTGTCCAGCATCGATTCGCCGGTAGACCTCGTCGATCACCTCTGGCTCCCAATATGGGTCGTCGTTCTCTTGGTCTTCCTTCATGCGGGCGCCGGTTAGCTGTATCAATGCGCGTCGATACTGCACCGAGGGCCTGAATTCGATCGATTCCCCCTGCCGGGTCGCCTCGGTGATGAGGGGAGCGGTGTGGGCCAAGCCGTGGCGCGCCAGCACCGCGTTCAGTTCGTCGTGCGTGAGCACATCGGCCCGCTCGATCAGCAATGCGGCAATCCGTTCGAGCGTCGGCCGCGATTCGATCGCGGGTAAAGCGATGCCTGTCAGCGATTCGGCATGTGCAAGAAGCTCGTCTGCCGTGCCGCGAATCAAGACGCGGGCGCGAGCTTGCGTTCGAATGCCGAACTCCTCGACTATCTGCTCTTCGGTATATCGATACGCGTACGGCCATATGCCCAGATACGCTCGCATGATCAATTCGACATCCGGCGGCAATCGCGACAAGGTGACGGGGAGTGCCACATCGGGCGGCCATGCGATGCCATGTTCGCGCTCGAGCGCGGCGAGCGCGGAGGGATAGCCCGTTTCCAGTTGTTCGCTATCGGGCAGCGCGATGGTGGCGGCGATTGCACCCGGCGTCACACGCGGCGGGTCGTTTAGCATCGGGTCACCGTACTCCGCGATTTGCATTGGCGGCACGGTACCGGCATTCGCCTCGCTCGGCGTCGCAACGGGCAGCGTGTCGGCTCGAGCGGCCGAATCGATACCCGATATCGCCGGTGTCGATACGCCGTTCCGGTGGGCGCCGCGAACCAGGCGCATGACGAGGTCTCGATAGAGCGCGTGCCAAACTCGCGCGCTGAACCCCAGCTTACCAAAGACCCGAGCGAACGACGCCGGCCTGTTGGCAGGAGGCAAACCATACAATTCGCGAAGCATCCGAAGCAGAATGCGTGACCCCATGTATTCTTCCGCGCGCGAATCGCGCAGTAGCGCGAGCGTTTCATCCAGCCCGGGGAGCGCATCGCCCGCTTGCAGGCTTTCTCGAGCGAGCCGTATTGCTTGCTGAAACGCGGCGCTCCGCGGTACGTCGATACCCGTTGCCTCCGCGATCTCGGCAAGCTTGTAGCGCCTGCGGTACGGGGCCAGGCCAAGCTGCATCGAAATAGCGATCTGATCGGCGGGTCTCATGACGGCGACGATTTGCTCGAACTCCAAGCCGCTTTCCGACGCTTGTGCTTCGAGCGCGGCAATGCGGTCTTGCGGGAGTTCGGCAACGAGCCGTCTCAAGAACTTCGGCATGCTGTTGCCACGGCGGTTAGTGCGGAAGATGTTGACGCGCTCTTCGCTGTTCTCGCCGAGCGGCCTCCATTCCTGCGTTGCCGTTTCCGGCAGATCGGCACTGACATGCAGTCGATAGTTGCGGTCGTAAAGATGATCGAGATGCGGGCGCGCCGACCAGAACACCCAGTCATAGTTGCCGCGTCCGGGATCGAAGGCGGCGAGGATGTGGTGATCGTTCGGGTTTGAATGGATGTTGCTCAACTGTACCCACGAGAGAGCGGGCGTGACGTAGTCCGTCTGACCGTCCGCGCTTCTTCGCAGCAGATTGCCCAGCCCATATATCCAGATGCGCTGTCCATTGAACTTGAGCACCACCTCGTCCGCCGATCCTTCCGGCATCACTCGAGCGGGCCCCAGCTTTTTGATGAACGCCCATACGATGCCGGAGCGTGCTCGATTAGCGGAGTACAGGCTGGAGTGATTGAGTGCAAGATCGAGCATGCGTTCGGGCAGCACGACCGCGGAGCCGATGATGGCGGTGGTCCGACGCAATCGCAACTCGTACGAATCCGGTGCGCCATTGCGGTGCAGCCGCAGCGGTGCGCGAGGACCGACGAACAGCCATTGCAGCGAATTTGCGCACGCCGTCTGGATCAGTTCTTCCGGCACCGTTCCGCCATCGGCGGCAGCCCGCATGAGCGTCCATAGCACGTCGAATTGCTCCGGCGCGGGCCAGAGGGGCGCTTCGTCTGGCTGAAGGACCGCGCGCAGGCCGGCATGAAACAGTGCGACACGGTCGGTGTCGCTCGAATACAGCTGTAGCAGATCCGGACGATCTAACGGATAGGCACGTCGCAGTGCACGGGCAATCTCGGCCTTGACCGGGGCGCGTCGAATCCCAGGCGGCTGTGAGTCGATGACGATCATCTCCGCGGGTATCTCGCGCGTGCCCGTCAAGGCCTTGCGTTCAGGAATACGCAAGGCGTATTGCAAACGCATGGCCATCTCGGAGAGTGCGCGGGGGTCGCTGACGTTCAATCGCTCGCCAATACGTTTGTCATTCGGCTTGGGCAGCGTTCTCAAACGCAGGTCCAATGCCTCCATCAGGCGTTCGCCGGTTGAGAAAACGATCGTCTCCTCGAACTCGCCGTATCGGTCGAGCCGCGTCATCTGGTCGATGCCTCGCGTGCGCACCGCTTCGAAGCGATCGCTCGGAACGGTGATCAGCACATGCGGCTCGTTTGTGATGATTGGCCGCATCCTCGGGTCGAAGAGAACGTATAGATCATCCCCGCACTCGCCGAGCAATACCGGTTCACGGTCGGATACAAAAAACGATGGGCGCCCTGCGATGCTGGGAGCGGCAGCGCGGATCGCTATCCCGATCAGGCCGGGCCGCCTTTCCGAGACTGTCGCCGGATAGGCGAAGACATCGATCGATTGCGGGCCGAGCGTGGGCAGATCGACCGTGATGGGCCAAGGGCGGATGCGAGTCCGCTCCCAATCGAACGACTCGCGAGGGCGGAGGTGCTCGAACAACCTTTCATGGATGTCGGCGCTTCGGCTACGCCACATTTCCGGGTGATTGTGCTCGCTCGCCAGATGGCGCAACGCGCTGGCCATTGAATTCGGCTCGTACTTGGCTGCCACGGCGTTTCGGAATGTCAGGCGTACGCGGCCAATTCGCGCGATGTGGGTGGCGATCCCTGCGTGCGCCGCTTGGGCGATGACGCTATCCGGAATGCTGAATTCCAGCTCCGGGTACATGTTTTCGCCCGGCGCAAGCCGCCAGAGCACCGCGACGTCGTGCTCGACGTCATAGCCGGCGTAGAGCGTCACTGCGTCGGGATCGGGAGCGACGAACCGATCCGCGACCGAAAACGGCAGGATATGCGGGTCGGCGTTACCACGCATCAATGGGCCGCACCACTGGATATGGAAGAGCTGCTCATCGTGCACCATCGTCCATGTGTGCGCGTTGAGGTGCATTTGCACGCTGGAATTGCCGCCCAACGCATCGATCATTCGCTGCTTGGGCGGCGCGCGCAGGCGCGCTTCGATCAACCGGTCCAGGCGTTCGAGCGGAGCGGCCAGGACTTCTTCCGTATGACCCATCGCCAGTTGATACCGGGGTTCGCTGACGACGTCGTTGCCGAGCTTTGCCCGGCGCAACGTATCCTCTTCCACGGTGAGCGTCGTTGCCTTCAGCGCTGGGTGGCTCGCAGGATCCCAAGCGACGACGAGCGGCGTACCGTCGTACTCGTAGAGTCCGAGGATCAGCGTCGCTATGTCGTCACGCTGATGGAAGTTCGGCACAGCACTCTGTTCTTGGCCCGCGAACCAAGGACGTACCCGCACGCCCAGCGCGTTTTGCCGCCTGCCCGACCCGTGCTGCGCGATCCGGTTAATGTACAGCAACGCGCGAGCGGGCAGCGGTGCGGGCAAATCGTAGGCGGGCAGCGGGTTGACGCCGAGCAGCCCGTGTCGCGCCGCACCCAGATGTTCGACGATCGTGGCCTGCGCGTCGCGCTGCATCGTGACATTGCTCGGGATACCTTCGGACTGCGAGCGTTCATTCTCGAGATATTGCCTCAGTGCCACACCGAGTTTCGCTGGCTGAACTGCGAAGGTGGCATCCACCGTGAACGACTTGCGCTCGACGTCCACCGACGAATCGAGGGAATAGACAAGACCCGCCTCGCGGCCCTCCCTGAGTAAGGCGGCGCGGATCATGGTGGCCCGGCCCAGGCGTTTGAGCCCATACACGCGGTGCTCGGCGTTCCAGCCGATCATGACATCGTGAACGTCGTCCGTGTGCCCGGAAGACGGCGCTTCGGCAGCCGCTCTCAAGTAGAAAAATGGCTTCGCGCGGCCCGTTATCTTACCGACGTGCAGTCGTGCGGTCTGATCTTGGAAGCGGAGTGTGAGCATGCCATCTTGCACGGACACGACGCGCAGACTGTCTTCAGTTTCGAGATCGAGCAAAAGCGCGTCAGAGGTGCCGCGCTCGGGTTCGTTCGATGCCGCGGTGGCGGTGCCGCGTGGAGCGATGAATATTCCGTAGCCACGTGTGCGGTATCCGTCGGACATCAGAATGAGCGGCGAGTCGCGCGAATAGTGGTTGTTCCCGAGCCCGAGCGCGCGTCGCACGTGCGTCATGATGCGCTGTAGCTGAATGGGATCGCATTGCAGGCGGGTACAGAGGGTCTCTACCGAAACGTACTCTCCCATATGTTCGATGAGCAGTGCCGCCGCGGCGAATTGTCTGGGAGACAGGGGCATCGGCTTGCCGTCGCGCTTGATGATACCGGGACGCCCGAATCGAGTGATGCTGCCGGTGACGTAATCGACGGTAAACGGCATGCGTATCGCAGGCTCGGCGTCGCTGCTTTCCGATGGCGCCTCGGCCTCCGTTGCGTTCTGGCGGGCCTGTGAATGCGCCGTTGCATGCCGCTCGTTCCGGCTCAAGCCACCCAGGGGCCCCGCTACGATGTGCTGGTGCGGTGTTGCGCCCGTTTGTCCCGGCGCGCGCTGCGGGTCATCGGCGGACTCTTCCGGGTCAACGTTACCGCCATTGCCAACGTTCGACGCGCGCATGGGCGCTCCTCATGCGGGATGCTGGTTCTTCGTGGAAAGCCTCGCGCTCGTCGCGCAGGCCTGTTCGTGTCCGAGGTCCGTGTGCGCCGATCAGCATCGACGCGCGCGGCGGACCGAACACTACCAAGCCCGGTTTGCACGAGTAAATCGGGTGCGAAAAAGATGTGTTCGCCGCGAAATTCGCGTATCGAACGGGACGGGCTTGCTCGCTCCGGGCGCGCCGCAGAACCTGCAGTGCGACGATGGGACAAACCCGGTCATACCTCCGTTTCACTCGTTCATCCAAGCGAAGACGTCATCCGTCCGCTCGTAGAATGGCGCTTGCCCGAAGCAATGCGTAGTCTTCAAGACATGCTCCAAGCATCCGTTGCGACGAGCATCGACCCTCCGGAGAACTACGATGTCTCGGCTGAACACATGGCTTTTGATGGGCAGCAACGCCTACGCTGAATATACCTACG
>Ga0209672_100191_pt1 | contig 49747 bp, 48 predicted proteins | sample AraplaCol_mMS_r2_FD_184273 | JGI IMG/M metagenome (GOLD analysis project Ga0209672, IMG submission 184273) | Arabidopsis root microbial communities from North Carolina, USA - plate scrape CL_Col_mMS_r2 (SPAdes) (version 2) | ecosystem: Host-associated > Plants > Roots > Endosphere | place: USA...
CGCGTGTCTGCGTGCGCGCCATCGTGCTGGTGCTACGGGGCATACCCGAGCTGGTTTGGGCGCTGGTGTTCGTCCGCGTGCTAGGCCTTGGAGCCGCCGCCGGCGTGCTGGCACTCGCCATCACCTATGGCGGCATGCTGGCCAAGGTCTATACGGAAATCCTCGAATCGAGCGACACACGCGCGGCCCACGCGCTGCTCGCGAGCGGCAGCCCGCGCTTCGCGGCGCTGACCTATGGACTGTTGCCGAATGCGGCGCGCGAACTCGTGTCTTACACGGTGTATCGCTGGGAGTGCGCGATCCGCGCTTCGGTGGTCATGGGATTCGTCGGGGCCGGCGGCCTCGGCCAGTTGATGGACCAAGCGATGAAGATGCTCGACGGCGGCCAAACGGCGACGATAGTCGTCGTCTTCCTGCTGCTCGTGCTGCTCGCGGATGCGCTCAGCGCCAGCTTGCGCAAACTGTTGGACTGAGCGATGGCGAGCCAAGCGAAACCGGTCCGTGTCTGTGTGAAATGTCTGCTGATGGCAACCGCTGTCGCTCTGGCGGTGCTGGGCAGCTTCGCCTATCTCTCGCTCGATTTCGGTCAGCTTGTTTCCGCCGACGCGGCCAGCGACATGCTGCATTTCCTGCTGTCATTTTTTCCACCCGAGCTATCGAAGCCGTTTCTCTCGAGGACAGCCGGCAGCATGCTCGAAACGCTTGCCGTCTCGGCCATCGGCACGCTCTGCGCGACGCTGCTCGGTTTTGCGCTGGCGCTGCCTGCCTCGGGGATGTATGGCGCCGGTCTGCGCGCGGTGTCGCGTTTGTTGTTGAATCTGCTGCGTGCCATCCCCGAACTCGTATGGGCGACCGTCACCGTACTCATTGCCGGTCTCGGGCCGTTCGCCGGTACGCTGGCGCTGGCGCTGCATACCGCGGGTGTACTGGGTCGCCTCTTTGCCGAGACCCTCGAGAATGCCCCGGATGCGCCCTCTCGCGCGCTGGAGGAAGCCGGAAGCTCGCACGCCATGGCGTTCGTCTATGGAACGCTGCCCAGTGTGAAGCCGCAGTTCGTGGCCTACGTGCTTTACCGATGGGAGACGAATATCCGCATGGCGGCGATTCTCGGGTTCGTCGGCGCAGGCGGCCTTGGCCAGATGCTGTACTACGAGCTTTCCCTGTTCCACCTGCCGCAGGCATGCACTGTGATCGCCGCCATGCTCGTGCTCGCGGCCTTCGTCGATACGACCAGCGCCCTGGTGCGCCGCGGAAGCGTTCTCGGGAAGTGAAGCGCCACGGTTGCTGGCTGCCCCGGCAACGGCGGTCGAGATGCCTGCACGTTCCTCCCGATGCTACGAGGAGGTTGGCAATGTTGCGGCTGCGGCCTTCAAAATCTTCGCCAATGCTTCCGGATTGCCAATCCGAGCCGTGGGGCCTGCAACCGATATCGCTCCGCGAACCTGCTCTCCGATGAGCACCGGCACCGCAACGCAGGTCAGGCCGGCAATCAACTCTTCGGCGTCCAGCGCATATCCTTGCCTGCGGATTTGCGCCAGTTCTTTCTCGAGCCGCGCTTGTTCAACGATCGTATTGGGCGTGAATCGTTCCAGCCCCTGATCGCAAATTCGTGGGAGGAGTTTCGCCTCTGTCGAAGCGAGCAGTACTTTTCCCACTCCGGTTGCGTGTAGCGGTCCGCGCCAGCCGACTTGTGAAAACATTCGAATCGGATGCGGAGAATCCACTTTCGCAAGATAGACAACGCGATCGACGTCGAGCACGGCAAAGTGAGCCGTTTCCCCCGTTTCATTCACGAGACGATGCAGTAGCGGCGTCAACCGCTCGGCCAACGCTATCTCCGCGCCCGCACTGGCGCCATGAAAAAGCCCTGCCAGGCGAAAGCTGAGGCGGTACGTTTTGTCATCCTGAATGACCCACTCACGCTGGGCCAGCGTCTTGAGCAGCCGATAAACCGTTGCTCTCGGCAGATCAAGAGACTGCGCCATCTGACTGACGCCAAGAACGTTCTCTGACCCCGCCATCAACTCGACCAAACGAATGGCGTGCTCAACGCTATTGACTGTCGCGATCTCTCCCATCAGGTCTCTCCTCATTGCGGGAACGCAGACGAACACGCGCTGCTTGCCAAACGCCGGGCGAGCAACTAGCATGTTCATTATTGATTCTATAGTGTTCACTATAGATACACAAGGAGCTGATGATGAATGAGTCCAACGTGGGAGCGCCGTGGATCGCTTCCGTCATCCAGGGCACGCCCATTCCTTTTGACCAACGGCGAACCTTGGAAAAAGTCGATGATCTGGTGGCTCGCGCGGTATCCCAAAGCGCCAGGCTCGTCGTTTTCCCCGAGGCGTTCGTCGGCGGGTATCCGAAGGGACATGCGTTTGGATCGTACGTTGGCGGGCGCAGCGACGAAGGCAGGGACGCCTTTCGCGAGTACTGGGAATCCGCGATCGACGTGCCAGGGCCGTGCGTAGACGAACTTGCCGCCATTGCCGGGCGTCACGGCGTTCATATGGTGATCGGTGTGATCGAACGCGAGGCGGGTACGCTCTATTGCTGTGTACTGTTTTTCGGTCCGACTGGGGATTTTCTCGGCAAACATCGCAAGCTGATGCCAACGGGCGCCGAGCGTCTGATCTGGGGCTATGGTGACGGCTCGACCATGCCGGTACTCGATACCGCACTGGGAAAACTTGGCGCCGTGATCTGCTGGGAGAACTACATGCCCATGATGCGCACGGCCATGTATGCGAAGGGAATTCAGCTCTACTGCGCGCCGACAGCAGATTCGAGGCCGACGTGGGTCGCGTCGATGCAACACATTGCAATCGAGGGTCGATGTTATGTGCTTGCCAGCAACCAGTTTCTCCGGCGAAGCGATTTCCCCGACACCTATGCCGGCGTGATCGGAGACGATCCCGAATCGGTGGTTCAGGCTGGGGGAAGCTGCATCGTCGATCCGTTTGGACGCATCCTTGCGGGTCCCGCGTTCGGTGAAGAAACGATTCTCACGGCCGAGATCGATATGCGGAATATTGCGCGTGGCAAGTTCGATTTTGATGTGACGGGCCATTACAGCCGTCCGGACGTTTTTCGCCTGACGGTCGACGAGCGTCGTCAGGCGCCGGTGAGTGTCATCGCTTCGACGCGCCAGCACGAAGCCCCCTACGGAGATCAGATCAAATGATCACGAAAGAAGCCATCCGCGCGGCCGCGCAGCGTATCGCGCCGTATGTTCGCACCACGCCCGTCATCCAGTTGGAAGCCGGCTGGTCCGGCCTTTCCGGCGAAACGTTCCTGAAGCTCGAGTCCCTCCAGGTCACGGGATCGTTCAAACCCCGTGGGGCGTTCAATCGTCTTCTGAGCGAGCCTCTACCGCCTTCGGGCGTCGTCGCGGCGTCGGGCGGTAACCATGGCATCGCCGTCGCGTACGCAGCGCGAAAGCTCGGTGTTCGTGCGGAAATCTATGTCCCGAGCCTTGCGACCGCGCTCAAACGGAAGATGCTGGCGGACCTCGGCGCACAGATCGTCGTGGCGGGCAGCAACTATGTCGAGGCGCTCGCGGCCAGCGACGCTCGGGCCGCTGAAACGGGCGCGATGAAAGTACATGCCTTTGACGATGCCGCGACCGTCGCGGGACAAGGGACCATTGCAATCGAACTCGAAGCGCAGGTGCCGGACGTCGATACCGTGCTGGTTTCCGTTGGCGGCGGTGGCTTTATTGGCGGTATAGCGGCGTGGTTCGCCGGGCGAGTCAAGGTCGTCGCGGTCGAACCGACGCAATGCCCAACGTTGAATCGCGCCCTGCTGGCAGGCGAGCCCGTCGATGTCGATACCGGAGGCATTGCTGCGGATTCTCTTGGGTGCAGGCGTATCGGTAACCTGCCTTTTTCCCTGCTTGCTCCAACCGTGAACGACGCCGTGCTGGTTTCGGATGAGCAGATTCGCGACGCGCAAAGGGTTCTATGGGAAGACTTCAGGATCGCCTCTGAGCCCGGGGGCGCAACTGCTTTCGCTGCGCTGGTTTCGGGCGCTTATGTCCCGTCGCCGGGTGAGAAAGTAGCCGTGGTGATCTGCGGCGGCAACGCTGATCCGGCTTCGTTCGTGTGAGGCGCGGGCGAGGCATTGGAGTCACTGTCGCTTCCTTGAGCGTCAACCGATGTTCTCCGTCGATACGGCCCCGTTAGCCATTCGGCCGACTGCCCAAACCCTTCGTCGCGGTACACTCTCGCCCTGTACTCGCAAGCACGAAAGACACTGAGATGGGCAATCCAACCGAAGTACCCGGCGCCCCCGACGTAGCCGCTCACACTCCGATGATGCAGCAGTACCTGCGCATCAAAGCGGAGCACCCCGGCACGCTCGTTTTCTATCGGATGGGCGACTTCTACGAGCTTTTTTACGAAGACGCCGAAAAAGCCGCGCGTCTGCTCGATCTGACACTCACGCAGCGCGGAGCATCGGCTGGCAATCCCATCAAGATGGCCGGCGTGCCGCATCACGCGGTCGAGCAATACCTCGCCAAGCTGGTCAAGCTCGGCGAGTCGGTCGCGATCTGCGAACAGATCGGCGATCCCGCCACCTCGAAGGGGCCAGTCGAACGCAAGGTCGTGCGCGTCGTGACACCCGGCACGCTGACGGACGCCGCGCTGCTCGCCGATAAAAGCGACGCTTATCTGCTCGCGCTGAGCCCGGCGCACAACAAACGCGGCGTGATCACCGCCGTTGGCCTTGCGTGGCTCAATCTCGCCAGCGGGGCACTCAGGCTCGCCGAAGTAGCACCGGATCAGCTCGGCGCTGCGCTCGAACGCATCCGCCCCGCAGAGATTCTTGCCACCGACACACCAGCCGCGCTGCTGCCCGCGACGGTGTCAGGCACGGTGACACGCGTGCCCGCATGGCATTTCGACGTCGCATCGGGCAAACAGCGCCTTTGCGATCAGCTGAACGTGGCGAGCCTCGACGGCTTCAGTGCGGAATCGTTGAGCGCAGCATGCGGCGCGGCCGGTGCGCTGCTGCTCTACGCGTCTGCGACACAAGGACAACAACTGCGTCACGTGCGCAGTCTGAGAGTCGAATACGAGTCCGAGTACATTGGGCTCGATCCCGCGACGCGTCGCAATCTGGAGCTGACGGAGACGCTGCGCGGCGGCGAATCCCCGACGCTCTGCTCGCTGCTCGACACCTGCTGCACGACGATGGGCAGCCGCCTGCTGCGCCACTGGCTCCATCACCCGCCGCGCGATGCAGCCTCGGCGCGCGAGCGGCATGGTGCGATCGGCGCGCTCATCGATGCCCCTGCTCACGCAAGCCTGGATGCACTAAGGACGGCATTGCGGCACATCGCCGATGTCGAGCGTATTACAGGCCGTCTCGCGTTGCTCTCGGCGCGCCCGCGCGACCTGTCGAGTTTGCGCGATACATTCGCGGGGCTGCCCGCCTTGCGCGAGCACGTGACGAAAGCCGCCGCCGGCTCGATCGCGCTCGAACGCATCGCAGCCGCGCTCGAACCGCCGCGCGAGTGCGGCGAACTGCTCCAGCGCGCTATCGCGCAGGAACCCGCCGCGATGGTGAGAGACGGCGGAGTCATCGCGCGTGGCTACGATGCCGAACTCGATGAACTGCGAGATATCTCCGAAAACTGCGGGCAATTCCTCATCGATCTCGAAGCGCGCGAGCGCACGCGCACCGGCATCGCCAATCTGCGCGTCGAATACAACAAGGTTCACGGCTTCTATATCGAAGTGACGCGCGGGCAAACCGACAAAGTCCCAGACGACTACCGTCGCCGTCAAACGCTCAAGAATGCAGAGCGCTACATCACGCCCGAGCTGAAAACATTCGAAGACAAAGCGCTATCGGCGCAGGAACGCGCGCTCGCGCGCGAGCGTGCCCTTTACGATGCCGTGCTTCAAGCGCTGTTGCCGTTCATCGGCGAATGCCAGCGCGTCGCGTCGGCGCTTGCCGAACTGGATTTGCTGGCCGCGTTCGCGGAGCGCGCGCAAGCACTCGACTGGGTCGCACCGACGTTCACTTCGGAAGTCGGCATCGATATCGAGCAAGGGCGACATCCGGTAGTCGAAGCACAGGTCGAACAGTTCGTCGCGAATGATTGCCGCTTGAGCGATGAGCGCAAGCTGCTGTTGATCACCGGTCCCAACATGGGCGGTAAATCGACCTTCATGCGACAAACGGCACTGATCGCACTGCTCGCCTATGTCGGCAGTTACGTGCCCGCCCGCCGCGCGACGTTCGGCCCCATCGATCGGATCTTCACGCGTATCGGGGCGGCAGACGATCTGGCCGGCGGCCGTTCCACCTTCATGGTGGAGATGACGGAGGCCGCCGCGATTCTCAACGACGCAACGCCGTCGAGCCTCGTATTGATGGATGAGATCGGCCGCGGCACATCGACGTTCGACGGCCTCGCGCTGGCCTGGGCCATCGCACGGCATCTGCTCGCACACAACGGCTGCCAGACGCTTTTCGCAACGCATTACTTCGAGCTGACGCAACTGCCGGCTGAATTCCCGCAAGCGGCGAACGTCCATTTGTCCGCTGTCGAGCACGGGCATGGCATCGTGTTCCTCCATGCCGTGGAGGAAGGCCCCGCAAGTCAGAGTTATGGGCTCCAAGTCGCGCAGCTGGCGGGCGTGCCCTCGGCCGTGATACGCGCCGCGCGCAAACATCTCGCGCACCTCGAACAACAATCGATCGGTTACGCAACCCCGCAGCTCGACTTGTTCGCCGCGGCGCCGCTCGTCGAAGACGCGCTCGACGAGCGCGAGCGCGAGCACGACACGCAACCGCACCCCGTCGTCGATCGCCTTCGCGGAATCGATCCGAACGAGCTCAAACCGCGTGAAGCGCTCGATCTCATCTACGAGCTCTATGAACAGGCCAACGCGGCGCAAGACGACCGTCATTGAGACCGCTCTCCGGCAGCGCGCTGCAAGGCGCCCGGCGGCGCTCTGGCTCGCGGCGCTCTGGCTCGCGGCGCTTTGCACGCTCGCGTTCGCGCAGCCTATGGCCGCTGTCGCCGCTGCGACGAAACCGCATTTTGCGTTCTCGGTCATCGCGGGGACGATGCGCAGCGCTGCTGACGAAGCCTCCACGCAGCGACTGCTTCAAGCAATCGCACTCGAAAAGAACATCGCGTTCGCCGTCTATGACGGTAATCTGAAAGGACCCTCGGAGCCCTGCGCCGACAGCATTTATACCCAGCGTCAACAGGTTCTGGCAACCTCGCCGGTGCCGCTCATCGTCGTCCCGGGCCAGTACGACTGGGCCGAATGCGGTAGCGCCACTGGCGGCGGTTACGACGTGGCGGAGCGGCTCGATTTTCTGCGCCGGACGATCTATGCGGACAATATCTCGCTCGGTCAATCGCCTATCGCGCTGAAACGCGAAAGCGATGTCGCGCGATTTCATTCCTATCGCGAAAACGTCCGTTGGCAGGTGGACGACACGCTGTTCGTGGGCCTGAACGTGGTAGGCGGCAACAATCACTATCTGAGCGGCGGTGGCCGCAACGGCGAATACGACGACCGTGCCATCGCTTCGGCATTCTGGTTGGAACACGCGGCTGAATACGCGCGCCGCCGCAACGCGCATGCACTGGTCGTCTTCCTGGAGGCGGACCCCGACTTTGCGCGTTACGAGCACCCCGAACGTTTCTCGTGGCTGCGGCTGGGACGAACCACCAGGCGCGACGGCTATCTGGAATTCAAACGCTCTTTGGTCAAAGCTGCGCAGATTTATCGAGGGCCCGTCGTCGTCATTCACGACGACACGGCCGCACAGCCTCGAGGCTTTACGATCGACCAACCGCTCTTTGACGACAAGGGCGTGCGCATGACGAATGTCACGCGCATCGCCATTGCGCCGCGCGAGAGAGCGCGGCAATGGATCCGAGTGGATGTGAATTTCGAGAAAACGCCGCCGTTTCAGGTCACCGTCCGCCGTATTCCGGCACAGATGCCGGAGATGCCTGCGATGCCGCCGCGCCTCGCCTCCCCACCCGGCGCGCCCGGTGCTTCGGAACTTCTTCCGGCACCTCCGTCCACACTGCCCGCCATACCGGACGGGCCCGTGTCCGAGCCGCCGCTTCTACAGGAACCGCCCGCCTCCCCGCAGGCAAGCAGTGCGAGCGGCGGGACCGATAGAAGGAAGCCACCGCCAGCGCCAATGCCGGGTGGCCCGGGTTCAGTGCAAGGTGGGAGCTGAGCCCGGCTCGTCTTCGTCGTCGTCCTCGTCGAGGACCTCAATGCCATCGGCACCGTGCACATGCGCGTGTTCGATCTCGTCGGCCGTCGCTTCGCGCACTTCCTTGACCGTCAACGCAAAGCGCAACGCCATGCCCGCCAACGGATGATTGCCGTCCAGCACGACCTTGTCTTCGGCGAGGTCGGTCACCGTATAAATCAGTGTATCGATGTCGTCGTCGCCATCTTCCGGCGTACCTTCGAACTGCATGCCGACTTCGAGCGGCTCCGGAAAGCGATTGCGCGGCTCGATTTTCACGAGCTCCGGGTCATATTCGCCGAACGCGTCCTGCGGCTCGAGCTGGATCTGCGTCTGGTAGCCCGGCTCTTGCCCGTCGAGCTCTTCCTCGATCTTGGGGAACGTGCCATCATACCCGCCGTGCAGATAAATCATCGGCTCGTCGCTTTCCTCGATCAGATTGCCTTGCGCATCCGACAACTTATAGGCGACCGAGACGACAGTGTTCTTCGCGATTTTCATTCGGAATCTCCAAAATACGGTCTCATTATACGATGCCCAAGCGGCCCCTTGACCACACACCGGCCTCAGTTCGATCCGCCACTTCCGCCGCATCTGCCGCTTCCGCCGTTTTACCCCCTCGACCCGACGTGCCGACGCCGTTGCTTGCCAATCTGACGCCCTCGGACTTCATGCGTCGGTACTGGCAAAAAAAACCGTTGCTTGTTCGCCAAGCTGTGCCCGACATCAAGGCGCCGCTCGCACGCGACGATCTGTTCGCCCTGGCGGCGAACGACGATGTGGAAGCTCGACTCGTTACGCATTTCCGGGGCGCATGGCGTCTCGAGCATGGCCCGTTCGAACCCGAAGACATCCCAAGCGTGCGGCGCCGCGAATGGACGCTGCTCGTGCAAGGCGTGGATTTGCACGACGATGGGGCGCGCGCGTTGCTGGACCGATTCCGCTTCGTCCCCGACGCGAGACTCGATGACCTCATGATTTCGTACGCCACCGATGGCGGCGGCGTCGGACCGCACTTCGATTCCTATGACGTGTTCTTGCTGCAGGTGCAGGGCAAACGGCGTTGGCGGATTTCAGCTCAGCAGGATCTGTCCTTGCAAGATGGATTGCCGTTGAAAGTGTTACAGCGTTTCGAGCCCGAGGAGGAATGGGTGCTGGAACCGGGAGACATGCTGTATCTCCCGCCGCATATTGCGCACGACGGCGTCGCGATCGGCGAATGCATGACGTGTTCGATCGGCTTTCGCTCGCCTTCGGCACGCGAGCTGATCGGCCAGTTTCTCTATCACCTCGCCGAACGCGGCAATGTGGCTAGCCAGGCGCGCGAGGACGAACGCTACCGCGATCCCCGCCAAGACGCCGTCAGCCATCCCGCGCGGCTCCCCGAGCCTCTAGTCGAGCAAGTCGGCGCAATCCTTGCTCGCATACGGTGGAACGAGCGCGACATCGTTTCGTTTCTCGGCAGCTACCTGAGCGAACCGAAAGCCAACGTGGTGTTCGAGGCGCCCGGGCGGCCCGTCACTGAAGCGACGTTCGTGAAAATGGCGCTTCGCGACGGCATCCGGCTCGACAGGAAGACGACCCTGCTCTATGGAAACGGCAGTTACTTTCTCAACGGCGAGGAAGAGCGTTTGCCGCGGAGCAAAAAATGGCTGTCGGAGCTCGCCGATACGAGGTGTCTGGGGGCGAAACGGTTTGTAACACTATCTGCCGATTCGTCGATGACAGCGCTGTTGCACGAGTGGTATCTTGCCGGCTGGGTACGGATCGGCGCATCCGCTTGAGGTAATCGTCCCTATTGTTTAAAAAGATGAAATTTTGTATGAGAAAGGCAACGTATTGACCCTGCTTTGTCGACGGTCCGTACGAAAGTGCATATAATTTCCGCCCAAGCCGTGGGGAAGATTCACGCTCTGATGTGCATCCCACCAGCGGCCCAGGTTGGTGTTGGAGCACATTACCGGTATTATTTCGCGCTGTTGCTTACCTTTAACCATAAAAGGACGTGATCATGAAGAAATCCCTCCTCGTAGCATCCCTGTTGGCTGCCATGGCTTTGGCCGCATGCAACAAGAGCAGCGATCAAGCTGCTGCGCCGGCTAGCGACGCCGCTGCTGCTTCGGCTCCCGCCGCTGCTGCTTCGGACGCTGCTGCTTCGAGCGCTGGTGCTGCTGCGAGCGATGCTGCTGCCGCTTCGGGTGCTGCTGCCGCTGCTTCGGACGCTGCTGCTTCGGCCGCCGCTCCGGCTTCGGGCGCAAGCCAGTAAGCTGTCAAAGCTGCAAGGCAAGAAAAAACCGGCCCTCGAGCCGGTTTTTTCTTATCTGCGCCCGCCGGGCCGCCTACCTATCGCCCAACTATTGGGCGCCCTTTAGCGTCAGCCACGGGAAACCGTCGTGCTGCGACGCAACCATCACGTCATGAACAGCAGCGCCAAGCACGCGCGCCAGCGCGGCCTGAGCCAGCTCGGGTAGATTGTTTTGCTGGCTCAGATGGGCGGCAACGATATGCTTGAGCCGCGAGCGTCGCAACGACGCAAGAATCACGGCTGCGGCATCGTTGCTCAGATGCCCGTGATTGCCCCCGATCCTCGCCTTGAGAGACGCCGGATAACGGCTTGTCGCCAGCATATCGACATCGTGATTGCATTCGAGCACGAGCGCATCGCAGTCATGCAGCATCGTCGTGATATGCGGCGTCGATGTACCCACATCGGTCAGCACACCGAGCCGGTGCACGCCATCCCCGAAAACGAACTGCAGCGGCTCGCGCGCATCGTGCGGGACCGTGTAAGGGCATACTTGCAGGTCGCCGATAGCAGCCGTCTCGTCGCCCCATAAGACGTGCAAGTCGACGCCCGGGGCGACGTCCGCCCCCACTGCGCGCGCCGTGCCCCAACTCATATAAAGCGGGATATTCCATTTGCGTGCGACCGTCAGCGCACTGCCGATGTGGTCGCTATGTTCGTGCGTCACGACAATGGCGTCGAGCTGCTCGATACCGCATTCGAGACGAGCGAGGCGTCGCTCGAGTTCCTTCGCGGAAAACCCACAGTCAAGTAATACGCGCGTCGCCGTCGTGCCGCCCGTCGCTTCGACGACGAGCGCATTGCCTTCACTTCCGCTGCCGAGACTGGCAAAACGCATGAACGGGCCGTCAGTTCAGTTCGGCATGCAGCAGCGACAGGATCTTTTTCGCTTCCGGCGAGGTATCGACTTGGCCGTTTGCGTCCACGATAGCGACCTGCGTCTCGCCCTGCCCCTTCTGGCGGACATTGACGACGAACGACTGGCCCGGTGCGGAGGCTGCCGGCTTGCGATAAAAGAGCTTGCCGAACAGGCCGTCGCGTTTGAGTTCGGCCATCGAATCGGCATAACGCACGTAATAGAGCCCTTTCGCGCGATCTCGGTTGTCGACCGTGAAATTCGTCCTGTCGAGCGCCAGTCCCACTCGAAGCCATGCCCGATCGAAGGATTCCTGGAGCTCGAGCGTCGTCTCCGCGCCCGCCATATCGATCGTGGCCGGCGAGGTACCGGGACGCGCGTTCGCGAGCAGCTCCTTCGATTGCGCGTCGGTGAGGCCGAACTTCTGCATCAACTTGGACAGGAACACCGCTTCGAGCACCGGATTGCGAGGACGCTCCACCCAACGCGAGGAGTCCTTATCCTGACCCGTCAGCACTTCTTCAAGTGCGCTATGGGTAATCGAAATATCGGTGGCGCCGTTCGGGCCGCGTTCGACGAGCGTGCGGAACCGGTCGCGCGTGCCCGATGAATAGGCGAAATCGATCACGCGGCCGATCGTGCGGCGAAACCAGTCATCGGGGATGTTGGCGCGATTTTCGGCCCAGTCGGTCATCATGATGCCCGTTGCCGGCGCGTTCGTTTTCAACGCGAAGCCATTGTCCTGCCAGAACTCCTGCAACTGCGGCCAGAGCTGGTCGGGCGAGCGGCCGTCGACGACGAGCCAGCGGCGGTCGCCATCGCGTTCGATATGCATACCGTAGGGGTCTTGCGCGCTCGGCACGCCTTCCGTCGCATTGCCCGCGGCCGTGCGATTGCGCTCCGGTGCGCCACCGAGCGCCGCATTCGACGGCGGCGCCGTATATTGCGTCGGCGCGGTACTGGCCGTCAGATCGCTCGGTACCGTCAGCGACGGAGCCGAGCGCGTGGCCTTGTAATCGACTTTATCGGACGAGAACCATTCGTTGAGTGTGTCGCAGCCGGCCAGCGATCCGAGCGCGAGCACGAGCGCCGCCGTACGCGCGGCATGAGTGAAAAAAGCAGAACGTTTCATGGATCCCTTCGTGATGCGAACGCGTGCCTGCAACGATGCTGGAGCGCGAGTCGAGAACGACCTCGGTTAATGAATGACAGCAGCCGGCGCGCCGTTGCGTGCGCGCGCGGATATCGGTACCGCCTTTATCGCAGCACGCCTGCCTCGTGCAACGCATCGCGCACGGCGCCATGGCAACGCTCGTCGAGACGCGTCAGCGGCAAGCGGATGCCGCCTTGCATCCGGCCCATTTCCTCGAGCGCCCATTTCACCGGGATCGGATTCGATTCGATGAAAAGCGTTTTGTGCAACGAAAGCAGGCGCAGATGAATTTCCCGGGCCGTCTTCGCGTCGCCCGTGAGCGCCGCTTTGCAAAGCTCGCTCATCGCGCGCGGCGCGACATTGGCCGTCACCGAAATGTTGCCATGGCCCCCGAGCAGCATCAGCGCGATCGCCGTCGGATCGTCGCCGCTATAGATGCCGAAATGCGCGGGCGCAGCCTTGATCAGATGCGCCGCCCGATCGATATTGCCCGTTGCATCCTTCACGCCGATGATGCCGGGCACCTGCGCCAAGCGCAGGATCGTCTCGTTCGACATGTCGGCAACGGTACGGCCCGGCACGTTGTAGAGAATGACGGGGAGATCGACCGTCTCGGCGATTTTCGCGAAATGGCGGTAGATGCCCTCTTGCGTCGGCTTGTTGTAGTACGGAACGACCTGGAGCGTCGCATCCGCGCCCACCGCTTTGGCCCGCTCGGTCAGCTCGATGGCTTCCGAAGTCGAGTTGCCGCCGGCGCCGGCAATCACCGGAATTCGGCCAGCCGCATGCCCGACGGCCGTTTCGATCATGAGGACATGCTCGTCGACCGACAACGTGGCCGATTCACCGCTCGTGCCCACGACAACGAGCCCGTTGGTGCCTTCCTCGATATGCCAGTCGATCAGCTTGCGAAATGCCGCCAGATCGAGACCGCCGTCTTCGAGCATCGGCGTGACGATTGCGGGAATGCTGCCGCGAATCCGGACGCCGTCGCGGGTGCTGCTGGATGTGCCGTTAGCCATGAAACGCCATGAATTTCATTCCGAAAGCGCGATTGTAGCGGATTAGCCGCTCAAATCGTAACGCGACAGACCCGAGGTCGCGCTTGGCCCGTCGGCCGCGTCCCGCAGCGCGCAGGTCTCACGTACCGCGCAAATGCGCTGAACGAACGCGGGCCGCGGCGATGCGGTGTAACCGTCTTCGAACGCGATGACCCGCAACGTACCGCGCACGGCGTCGAGCAGTTCGCCCGGCGCCAGCAGAAATGCCGGATTCGAGGGCTTTCCGACGGTTTCGTTGCCTTGCGCGAACGTTTCGTACAACAAAACACCACCGGGTGCGACGGACGCGACAAGACGCGGCAACAGCGGGCGATGAAGGTAATTCGTGACGACGACGGCTCCAAACTGGGCCGCATCGGGAAACGGCCACGGGCTGCCGTCTTCGAGATCGGCCGCGACGGGCGCGACACCGTCGATCTGCGCGAGCGCCGCAAGCGCCGCGGGTTCGCGCTCCACTGCGATCACCGGCAGCCCGCGGGCGGCGAACCAACGCGCATGGCGACCGCTGCCCGCGGCGATGTCGAGCACCGTCGCCCCCGGCGAAACCAGGTGGCACCACCGGACGATCCAGGCCGATGCGGCCGGCGCGGCGGCATGCTCGCCGTTCATCGCAACCCTGTGCCGGTATATCGCGTCCGCATGGCGTGCTGCCGTCTATCAGGAGTACGAGAGACCCATGGCCTCGCGTACGTCGCGCATCGTCTCGGTCGCGAACTTGCGCGCCTTGTCGCAGCCGTCGGCCACGATGGCCCGCAACAGCGTCGGGTCGTCCATATACTTTTGCGCCCGCTCGAGCATGGGCTGCTGCTCGCGCAAGATGCCTTCGATGACGGGCTGCTTGCATTCGAGACAGCCGATACCGGCCGACCGGCAACCTCTTTGCACCCATTCGTGGGTGGTCTCGTCGCTGTAGACCTGATGCAGTTGCCAGACGGGGCATTTGTCGGGGTCGCCCGGATCGGTCCGGCGCACGCGCGCCGGATCGGTCGGCATCGTGCGAACCTTCTTGGCGATGGTGTCCGCGTCTTCGCGCAAGCCGATCGTGTTGCCGTAAGACTTCGACATCTTCTGTCCGTCGAGCCCGGGCATGCGCGAGGCCTTCGTCAGCAGCACCTGCGGTTCGGCGAGAATGATCTTGCGCGCGCCCTCCAGATAGCCGAAGAGCCGTTCCCGGTCGCTCATCGAAAGCGTTTGCGACTCCTGCAGCAGTGCACGCGCCTGTTCGAGTGCTTCGTCGTTGCCCTCTTGCTGATAGGCGTTACGCAGTTCCCGGTAGAGCTTCGCCCGCTTGCCCCCCAGCTTCTTGGCCGCCTCGAGCGCCTTTTCCTCGAAATCGGGCTCGCGCCCGTAGAGGTGATTGAAGCGCCGCGCGATCTCGCGCGTCATCTCGACGTGCGGTACCTGGTCTTCGCCGACCGGCACGAGCGAAGCGCGGTAAAGCAGGATGTCCGCCGCCATCAACACGGGATAGCCGAGAAAACCGTAAGTCGACAGATCCTTGTCCTTCAGCTTCTCGATCTGCTCCTTATAGGTCGGCACGCGTTCGAGCCAACCGAGCGGCGCGCTCATGCCGAGCAGCAGCGAAAGCTCCGCATGCTCGGGCACGCGGCTCTGAATGAACAACGTCGCCTGCGAGGGATCGATTCCCGAGGCGAGCCAATCGATCAGCACCTCCCAGACGTTGTTTTCGATGACCTCCGGCGTCTCGTAATGCGTGGTGAGCGCGTGCCAGTCGACGACGCAGAAAAAGCACGGGTACTCGGACTGAAGGCGCACCCAGTTCTTCAGCACGCCGTGGTAGTGGCCGAGGTGAAGCGAGCCGGTGGGTCGCATGCCGGAGAAAATGCGGTCTGGAAACATGGTCTTAGTTGAAGAGCGAGACAAAGGGAGTCAGGATGGCCGTCAAGGCATCGTAACCGAGCGACATGAGCGGCCGCAGCCAGAACCTCGTCAGCACGCCCGTGATCACGAGCGCCATCACGATGAAAAAGCCGTAGGGTTCGAGGCGCGCGAGGCCGATCGACTGCCGCGGCGGCAGCAGCGCCATGACGACGCGCCCGCCGTCGAGGGGCGGCAACGGGAACAGATTGATGATGCCAAGCACGAGATTCACGCTCACGCCGGCGCCCGCCATGCGCGAAAAGAACGGCTCGTCGACCGACATCAGCGACAAGCCGACGCCGATGAATCCCCACAGCAGGGCCTGCGCGAAGTTACAGACCGGACCGGCCAGCGCCACCCACAGGCTGCCCCAGCGGGGGTTGCGGAGGTTGCTGAACGCTACCGGAACCGGCTTCGCGTAGCCGAACATGAACGCCCCGCCCGTGGCGAAATAAAGCAGCAGCGGAATGGCGATCGTGCCGAGGGGATCGATATGGCGCATCGGATTGAACGAAACGCGCCCCATCATATAGGCGGTGTTGTCTCCCAGCAGCCTGGCTACATAGCCGTGCGCCGCCTCGTGCAGCGTGATCGCGAAGATCACGGGCAACGCGTAGACCGCTATCGTTTGTATCAGGGAAGAATCCATATCGGGCTTATTGTAACAAGGGGGCCCGGCCGCTTGGGTCGTCGGCCGGTCTCGCTCGCGAGCGTCTTGCGTTTCATTGCTCCATCGCACTCAGTCCAAATGGTTCGAGCGCGCCGCGGCCCGCGCGTACGAGAAGGGGCTCGTCCCCCGTCAGGTCGACAACGGTGGACGGCTCGCGCGGGCAGGCGCCGCCGTCGATCACGAGGTCGATCTGCTTTTCGAGCCGCGTGCGAATCGCCTCAGGGTCGTTCAGCGGATCGGTGTCCGGCGGCAAGATCAGCGTCGTGGCAATGAGCGGCTCGCCAAGCGCCTCGAGCAACGCAAGTGTGATGGCGTGATCGGGCACCCGCAGCCCGATCGTCTTGCGGGAAGGATGGGAGAGCCGCCTGGGCACTTCCTTCGTCGCCTGCAGAATGAATACATAAGGCCCCGGTGTCACCGACTTGATCAAACGGAACTGCCGGTTATCGACCATCGCGAAATTGGCCAGCTCCGACAGATCACGCACGAGCAACGACAAATGCTGCCGTTCGTCGAGGCCGCGAACGCGGCGCAAACGTGTCACGGCGTCTTTGTCGTCGAGGCGGCACGCGAGCGCGTAACTCGAATCGGTCGGCAACGCGATCACGCCTCCGTCCTTGACGATCTGGACGGCCTGCGCAATCAAGCGAGGCTGCGGGTTATCGGGATGTATCCGGAAATATTGGGACATGGAAGAAGTGAGCGTTCAGCGACGCCGGGCCGCGCAAGCATGGCAGGCGATGCCGCGCGACGGAATGCCGCCCAGCGGGATGCCGCGCAGCGGGATGCCGCCCAGCGGAATGCCGCCCAGCCGGTTCTCGCGAGAGACAGCGCTCGTCGCGGCACGCATTAGAGCAGGCGGTCCCAGACAGGCGTCAAATCGGGTGGCAGCGGCGGCAGCGCGCCGAGCTCTACACGGCCTTCGCCCGGCGCATGAAAATCCGAACCGCGCGATGCCTCGAATCCGAAGCGGCGCGCGACATCCGCATATTCGCGGTACTGATCGGGCGTATGACTGCCCGTGACAACCTCGATCGCGCGCCCGCCCAGATCGACGAATGCGCCAAAAAGCGCGTCGAATTCGAGCGGCGTGTAGCGGTAGCGCCCAGGATGGGCGATGACCGCGATGCCGCCGGCCGCTCCGATCCATGCCACCGCGTTCTCGAGCGTAGCCCAACGGTGGGCGACATAACCCGGTTTGCCTTCGCCGAGGAAGCGGTCGAACACGTCGGCTGTCGACGCGGCGAAGCCCTTTTCCACGAGGAACCGCGCGAAATGCGTGCGCGAAATGAGATCGGGATTCGACACGAACTGCAAGGCGCCTTCGTAGGCGCCCGGAATACCCACGGCCTCGAGTGCCGCGGCAATGGCCTGCGCCCGCGCCGTGCGGCCACCGCGCGTTGCGCGCAGCCCTTCGATGAGGGCGGGACATGAGGGATCCACGCCAAGCCCGACGACATGCAGCGTGCGAGCCGCCCACGTCACCGAAATCTCGACGCCCGCCAGGTAGCGCATGCCCAGCGCTTCGGCCGTGCTGCGGGCCTCGAGCTGCCCACCGAGTTCGTCGTGATCGGTCAGCGACCAGACTGTCACGCCTCCCGCATGGGCGCGGCGCGCGACCTCCGCGGGCGCGAGCAACCCGTCGGACACGTTGGAATGGCAATGCAGATCGGCGTTCATGCTTTGAGCGGAAGGGGCATCTCAAGCATTTTACTGCAATGCGGCGTTCCGCTCGGGCCTCGCGCACGCGGCTCGGACGCGCGTCGCACCCCGCTCAGGCGCAAAACGCCTCGATCAACGCCGCAACCTGCTCGGGTTGATCGTGGTGAACCATATGCCCCGCCTCCTCGATCAGCTTTTCACGCCAATCGCGAAACGCCGCGAAGCGCGCCTTGAACTCGTCGAGCGCAATAGTTCCGGCCAGCATCGAAAGCGTTGGCGACGCGACCGCCTCGACGTGCAGCACCTTGGCGGTAACGTTCGCCCAGACCGCCATTACTTCATCGAGCCGGTAAAGCAGCGGGCCATGCAGCTTGTGCGCGGGGTCGGCCAGCAACGCGTACCGGCCGTCCGCACCGCGTTTCGCCCAATGCTGCGCCAAGAAACGCGCTCGCTCGGGCGCCAGGCGGGGATTCGTTTTCGTCAAGCGCGCGGCGACCTCGTCGAACGTCGCATAGGTCTTGAGTGTCGGAGGTGCGCGCAAGTCGTCGAGCCAGCCTGCGAGCCGGCGCGGCGCCTGTGCCGCCTTCGCGGGTGCCAGACCGAACCCTTCGAGATCGACGACGCGGCGCACACGCTCGGGACGCACACCCGCATACAGGCACACGACGTTCGCGCCCATGCTGTGTCCGACCAGGTTCACCTGCCCATGCGGCGCGTAATGGTCGAGTAAGGCCTCGAGGTCGGCCAGATATTCGTGGAACCAATAATGACCGCCCCCGCGCTCGGCTACAGGCCAATCCGACAGGCCAAAGCCGCGCGCATCGGGCGCGATCACCTGCCAATCGCCACCGAGCGCATCCACAACGAACTGGAACGACGCCGAGACGTCCATCCAGCCATGCAGCATGAAGAGCGTCGGGGCGTCGGGATTGCCCCACCGGCGCACATGCAGACGCACGCCCCGAACGGTCAGGAAGTCGGATTGCGGAGTGTTCATGAAGGAATCGCCCGAAAAACGAATGATCGTTCGATTATATCGGGAGAAACGTTTCCCCCGCACGCCCCGAACGTGCGCGCGAAACGAGCGTTTATTCGAACAACGACGTCATTGGGCGCGCGAGGCGTCGCCATGAGCGCCCTTTGCGCCATCAGCGTGCTCAGCACGCTCATCGACACTCAGCCGCGAAAGCTCGAATTCATCGAATCCGGCCTCGCGCCGCGCCTCGAAGTTGAACGGGCCGCGCAAGCGCGGCGCGCGGTATTGCTCGGCCAACTCGAGATACGTGCCATGCGGGTCGAGCCCGCGTGCGTCGCACAGATAACGAAACCAGCGGTTGCCGATGCGGACGTGACCGATCTCGTCGCGCAGGATGACGTCGAGAATCGCAGCCGAATCGAGGTCGCCGGCCTGCGCGAGCCGCGCGCGAATCGGCGGCGACGCATCGAGCCCGCGCGCCTCGAGCGTACGCGGCACCAGCGCCATGCGCGCGAGTACATCGCCGCGCGTACGTTCGCACATGTCCCACAGCCCGTTATGAGCCGGGAAGTCGCCATAGGCGTGTCCGAGCTCGGCAAGCCGCGCAACGAGCAGCGAGAAGTGGTGTGCTTCTTCGGCGGCGACTTGCAGCCAGTCGCCGTAAAACGCTTCGGGCATCGCTTCAAAACGCCAGACGGCATCGAGCGCGAGATTGATTGCGTTGAATTCGATGTGGGCAAGCGCATGCAGCAAGACCGCGCGGCCCGCTTGCGAGCGCATGCCGCGGTGCGCGAGCAAGCGCGGTTCGACGAGCCGCGGCGCGCGCGGCCGGCCCGGCAGGCCAGCCGGCTCGGCGATGCTCGCCTGCGGCCTGCAATCCAACTCCCGCGCCATCCAGCGCCGATGCAGTTCCCGAGCACGCGAGGCTTTGGCCGACTGCTCGCATTCGAGCAGGACAGAAAGCGCAAGCCGACGAATATCGTCGTCGCACCGAATTTCTTCGTCTTCGGGAGAACGCATTGCGAAAGGCCGATCCATCGATAAAAAGCCGCCCGTCCCCGCCGCGGCGGGCGCACCGAGCAAACGCCGCCTGCCAAGGCGGGACCGTTTACAATACGCGATTCGGCATCGCGCGTTCGCGCGTAACGCAGGCGACGCCGGGGGCACAGCGCAAGGGTGGGATTCTACGCGCTCCGAAACGCCGCCCCGCGGCTCCGACAGATTGCTTTGCACGGGAGACATTGACAGTGGCGATGTACAAGCTGGGCGAGCACGCCCCGACCATTCACGAAAGCGTGTTCGTCGCCGATACGGCCACCATCATCGGCCGAGTGACGCTCGAGGAAAATGCCAGCGTCTGGTTCGGCGCTTCGCTGCGCGCCGATAACGAGCCGATCCAGGTCGGCGCCGGCACGAACATCCAGGAAGGCGCCGTGCTTCACACGGATCCGGGCTTCCCGCTCGTCATCGGCACGAATGCGACGGTCGGCCATCAGGCGATGCTGCATGGCTGTACGGTCCACGACGGCGCCCTGATCGGTATTCAGGCCGTGGTCTTGAATGGCGCGGTGATCGGCCGCAACTGTCTGGTTGGGGCCGGCGCTGTCGTCACCGAGGGCAAGGTGTTTCCCGAACGCACGCTGATTCTCGGCGCGCCCGCCAAAGCCGTGCGGGAACTCACGGACGACGAACTCGCCCGCCTCGCGCAAAACGCGCAGGGCTACATCGACCGCCGGGCGCTGTACAAGGAACAACTCGTGCGCATCGGTTGATGCGGCGCGAAAGCGGCTCGTGCCGCTATGACGAGCGAAGGAATCTGTCGTGGAAGATCATTTACAAAAATTCATGTTCAGCGCGGCGCCGGTGCGCGGTGAGATCGTCTCGTTGCACAACACCTGGCGAGAGGTGCTGACGCGGCGGCAATATCCCGCACCGGTACGCGACATCCTCGGCGAGATGATGGCCGCGTGCGCGCTCCTGTCCGCGAATCTCAAGTTCGACGGCACGCTGATCATGCAGATTTTCGGGGACGGCCCGATCAAGATGCTCGTCGTCCAATGCAGCTCGTCGCTGGCGATGCGCGCGACGGCCAAGTTTTCGACGGAACTCGAAGTCGAGGCGGCCAAGGGGACGCAGATTCCGTTCGCCGAGCTGCTCAACGCAAGCGGTCACGGGCGCTGCGTCATTACGCTCGATCCGCAAGACCGCCGTCCCGGGCACGAGCCTTATCAAGGCATCGTTCCATTGAATGGCGAAGCGGGCCCCTTGCAGTCGATGGCCGAAGTGCTCGAACACTATATGCGTCATTCGGAACAGCTCGACACGCGCCTGTGGCTCGCCGCGAATGAAGATCGGGCGGTGGGCATGCTGCTGCAGAAACTGCCCGGCGACGGCGGGATCGTGCCGCATGCTGGCGAGCATGACGCCGATACATGGGAACGCGTGTGCGTCCTCGGCTCGACGCTGTCGCAAGAAGAGCTGTTGAAAGAAGATCCACAAACATTGTTCAAGCGCCTTTTCTGGCAGGAGAACGTCCAGCACTTCGCCCCGGCGTCGGCGCATTTCGCGTGCAGTTGCTCGCGCGAAAAGGTGGGATCGATGCTCAAGATGCTGGGGCGCGAGGAAGTCGACAGCGTCCTCGACGAGCACGGTCACATCGAGATCCATTGCGAATACTGCAATCAGCGCTATGAGTTCGATCCGGTCGATGTCGTTCAGCTCTTTTCGGCAAACGATGTCACCGTCGGCATTACACCGGCCGCGTCGCAACGGCATTGACTACACGGATTCGCAAGAAGCGGCGGTACGAGGTCATCATGATGAACACTCACATCAAACGCGCGTCGATGACATGCGTCCAACATGGCCGCGGCATGCCGGCGAGACTCGCGCTGGTGCTCGCCTTGACGACCGCGCTCGCCGCCTGCGTCGTCGGGCCGCCTCCTGGGCTCGTTTTGAGCCGCTTGCCGTCCGATGCGCCGGGCGCGGCCACACCGGCCCGTCCGCTCTCCAGTGCGGAGAAAAAACGGTACGACGAGATCGACAAGCAGGTGTTGAACGACCAGGACGCGGCGATTGCCGCCGACAACTGGGCGCGATACTACGCGCCCTATTACACGCCATACTACTATCCGGCGCCGACGGTCTACGGCGGCTATGTCGGGGGCGGTGGGTTCGGATATTACAGCCCCGGTTTCTATCCAGGGTGGGGGTGGTAGCGAGCAAATAATAGGCAGCGAGCGCCAACGCGCCGCCGCATGCTCGCTACTGTCGAGTCTTTTCGCCGGCGCGCTTCTTGCCGGACTTGTCTTGTTTGCCGCGCGGCTTCACGCGCGAAACGGGATTGGGCACGACGCTGACCGGCGCGGCCGAGACTTCGCCGCGCGTCGACGTGTTGCTCGCCGGTGCGGGCGCGAGCGCGCTCGCAGGTGTATTCGGCGAAACCAACTGCACGAAAACCTCGCCATCCTTGACCATGCCCATTTCGTAACGGGCCCGCTCTTCGACGGCGGCGGTGCCGCTTTGCAGATCCTGCACCTCGCCTTCGATGCGCTGATTGCGCAGCTTGGCGTCGGCATTCTTGTGCGCCTGCGCGTCAAGCGCTTCACGCAGCTCATGAACGCGCAGCCACCCGCCATGTCCCCACCAGAGCGGATACTGGATCAGCACGAGCAGGACGACGAGAACGACAGTGACAAGCCGCATGCGAGAAAGCGCCGTAAATTCAAAACCGCCCCGCGACGAAGCACGGGGCGGCGAGCGAAACGATCGGTGACGACAACCCGTGAATCAACGCAGATTGTAGAACGTCGACTTGCCGGGGTAGCTGGCGATATCCCCGAGATCCTCTTCGATACGCAACAGTTGGTTGTATTTCGAGATCCGATCGCTGCGCGAGAGCGAACCGGTCTTGATCTGACCGGCGTTGAGGCCCACGGCGATATCGGCAATCGTCGAGTCTTCCGTCTCCCCCGAGCGGTGGGAGATAACGGCCGTATAGCCGGCGCGCTTGGCCATTTCGATCGCGGCGAACGTCTCGGTCAGCGTGCCGATCTGGTTGATCTTGATTAGGATCGAGTTCGCGATACCCTTCTCGATACCTTCTTTCAAAATGCGCGTGTTCGTCACGAACAGATCGTCGCCGACTAGCTGGACCTTCTTGCCGAGGCGGTCGGTCAAGAGCTTCCACCCCGCCCAATCGCTCTCGTGCATGCCGTCTTCGATCGAAACGATCGGGAATTTATCGGCGAGCGTAGCGAGATAGTCCGTGAACTCGGCCGACGAGAGCTGCAAACCTTCTCCGGCGAGCTGGTACTTGCCGTCATGGTAGAACTCGCTTGCCGCGCAATCGAGCGCAAGCAGCACATCTTCGCCCGCGCGGTAACCGGCTTTCTCGATGGCCTGAAGAATCGTCGAAAGGCACTCGTCGTTACTGCCGAAATTCGGCGCGAATCCGCCTTCGTCGCCCACAGCCGTGCTCATGCCGCGGTCGGCGAGAATCTTCTTGAGCGCATGGAACACTTCCGCGCCGCAACGCAGTGCCTCGCGGAACGTCGGCTGGCTCACCGGCACGATCATGAATTCCTGGATATCGAGGCTGTTGTTCGCATGCGCGCCGCCGTTGACGATGTTCATCATCGGCACGGGCAGTTGCATCGCGCCCGATCCGCCGAAATAGCGGTAAAGCGGCAGGCCCGCTTCCTCGGCCGCCGCCTTGGCCACGGCCATCGAAACGGCCAGCATCGCGTTCGCACCGAGGCGCGACTTGTTATCGGTGCCGTCCAGCTCCAGCAGCGTTTTGTCGAGGAATGCCTGCTCGGACGCATCGAGACCCATGATCGCTTCGGAAATCTCGGTATTGATGTGCTCGACGGCCTTCAGCACGCCCTTGCCGCTGTAGCGGCCCGCTTCGCCGTCGCGCAACTCGATCGCCTCGCGCGAACCCGTCGACGCGCCCGACGGCACCGCCGCGCGGCCCATCGTACCCGACTCGAGCAGCACATCGCATTCGACGGTCGGGTTGCCTCGCGAATCCAGAATCTCGCGGCCGATGATATCTACGATTGCACTCATGATTTCCTCTAGATTTGAAGTTGAATCCCGCGTCTTCTATCTCGTTTTTACTTGTTCTTCCCCGCTTGCCGGACTCGCTCCGCCTGCGTCGCACGTAGGGTGCACCCATCGGCCGAGAATCATCCAGGAAGCGTGGCTGTGCGTCAGTTCATCAATTGAAGTGGCTCTCGAGCAGCGGAGCGCGCTTGACGATGTTGTCGAGCGCGACGAGCGTCTCGAGCAGCTCGGCCATCCGCTTGAGCGGCACGGCATTTGGACCGTCGGACAGCGCGCAGGCCGGCTCGGGGTGGGTTTCCATGAACAACCCCGCCACGCCCACGGCCACCGCTGCTCGCGAAAGCACCGGTACGAATTCACGCTGACCACCCGAACTCGTACCCTGCCCACCGGGCAATTGCACCGAATGCGTCGCATCGAATACGACGGGCGCGCCCGTCTCGCGCATGATGGCGAGCGAGCGCATATCGGAGACAAGGTTGTTGTAGCCGAATGAAACACCCCGCTCGCAGGCCATGAAGCGATCCTCCGACAGCCCGGCCTCGCGCGCCGCATCCCGAGCCTTCTCGATGACGTTTTTCATGTCGTGCGGCGCGAGAAATTGCCCTTTCTTGATGTTGACGGGCTTGCCCGAACGCGCGCAGGCGTGAATGAAATCGGTCTGGCGGCACAGAAATGCCGGCGTTTGCAATACGTCCACGACTGCGGCCACCGGCTCGATCTCCTCGATCGAATGCACATCGGTCAGCACCGGCACGTTCAGTTGACGCTTCACTTCGCCGAGAATACGCAGGCCTTCGTCCATGCCAAGACCGCGAAACGATTTACCCGAACTGCGATTCGCCTTGTCATACGACGATTTGTAGATGAACGGTACGCCGAGCCCCGCGCAAACCTCTTTGAGGGTGCCCGCCGTATCGATCGTCATCTGTTCCGATTCGACGACGCAGGTCCCGGCAATCAGAAAGAACGGCTTGTCGAGGCCGACCTCGAAACCGGCGAGCTTCATACCTTCTCTCCGACGCGCGCGAGATGACAGGCACGCGCCGCTTCGACGAACGCCTTGAAAAGCGGATGCCCGTCGCGCGGCGTCGACGTGAATTCCGGGTGAAACTGGACGCCGACGAACCACGGATGCATCTCACGCGGCAGCTCCATCATTTCGGGCAGATCTTCGCTCGGCGTGCGCGCGCTGATCACGAGACCGCCTGCCTCGAGTTGCGGCACGTAGCGATTGTTGACTTCATAGCGATGGCGATGGCGTTCGTTCACATCCTTGCCGTAGATCGCTTCGGCCATCGTACCGGGCTTGACGGGGCAACGCTGCGAGCCGAGGCGCATGGTACCGCCGAGGTCAGACTCCTCGTTACGCTTTTCGACGCGGCCCTCGCGGTCATACCATTCGGTGATGAGCGCCACGACGCGATGCGGCGTGCTCGGATTGAATTCGGTGCTGTTGGCATCCTTCAGCCCGACCACATCGCGCGCAAACTCGATGACCGCGAGCTGCATGCCCAGACAGATGCCGAGGTACGGCACCTTGGCCTCGCGCGCGTGACGGATCGCGGCGATCTTGCCTTCCGTGCCACGACGGCCGAAGCCGCCCGGAACCAGGATCGCATCGAGATGCGCAAGGCTCGCGACGCCCTCTTGCTCGATCTGTTCCGAATCGATGTATTCGATGTTGACCTTCGTCGACGTATGAACCGATGCGTGACGCAGCGCTTCGATCAGCGACTTGTACGATTCCGTCAGATCGACATATTTGCCGACCATGCCGATCGTCACCTCGTGACGCGGATGCTCGAGCTTGTCGACGATATCGGCCCACATCGTCAGATCGGCAGGCTTCGGAGAAAGCTTGAGCTCGTCGCAAATGATGGAGTCGAGTCCCTGATCGTGCAGCATCTGCGGGATCTTGTAGATGCTGTCGACATCCCACACCGAGATCACCGCGTCTTCGGGCACATTCGAGAAAAGCGAGATCTTCTTCGATTCGTCATCGGGAATCTGGCGGTCCGCACGGCACAGCAGCACGTGCGGCAAGATGCCGATCTCGCGCAGCTTTTGCACGCTGTGTTGCGTCGGCTTCGTCTTCAGCTCGCCGGCTGTCGCAATGTAAGGTACCAGCGTAAGATGCACGAAACATGCGCTGTTGCGCCCGAGGCGCAGGCTCATCTGCCGCGCCGCCTCGAGAAACGGCAGCGATTCGATATCGCCTACCGTGCCGCCGATTTCGACGATCGCAACATCGGGCTCGCCGCAAGTGGCCGACGCCGCGCCGCGCTCGATGAAGGCCTGGATTTCGTTCGTGATGTGCGGGATGACCTGCACCGTCTTGCCGAGATAATCGCCACGGCGCTCCTTGCGGATCACCGATTCATAGATCTGGCCTGTCGTGAAGTTGTTCGCCCGGCGCATCTTGGTGCTGATGAAGCGCTCGTAGTGCCCGAGGTCGAGATCGGTCTCGGCACCATCCTCGGTCACGAATACCTCGCCGTGCTGAAACGGGCTCATGGTGCCCGGGTCGACGTTGATGTAGGGATCGAGTTTGAGGAGGGTGACTTTGAGACCGCGCGACTCGAGGATCGCGGCGAGGGAGGCGGCGGCAATGCCCTTGCCAAGGGACGACACTACGCCGCCGGTGACGAAAACATATTTAGTCATCGCTGAATGCTCGCGGGAAAAACGGATTATACCGTAAAGGTGCGCGCGTTCAGCATTCCAAGAGGCGGCCGGAGCTCCTCGCGTGCTTACCCAGCTTCGCGCAGCGAGCGCAGCACGCGCTGCACCGCGCGAGCCGTCTCGATCGGTTTTTCCATTGGAAACAGGTGCGTGCCATCGATCCATTCGAGGCGCCCCCGCGTCGCCCGACGCGTCGCTTCGAGACCGACCTGGCGGACCTCCTTCGAATGCGTGCCCGCAATGAATCCGACCGGCACGGGCGAGCCGTGCGCGAGCCGCGCGCCCAGCGTACGCGGCAACGTTCTATAGATCAGATACTCGATATGGCGATCGAACGCGAGCGAGCGCGTGCCGTCAGCGGCCGACTGCGGAATGCCGAAGTCGACATAGTCCGACAAGACACGCTCATCCCAGCGCGCAAACGCGGGCTTCGCGTGGAAATGACGCCAGGCTTCGTCGCGGCTTGCCCAATGAGTGCGGCGGTTACGCGTGGCGGCAGCAGGCGAGAGCCGCTCGTCGAGCCCCGTCCATTGCGACACGCGCAGCACGCTCGCGCGCCAGCCCGCGACGACGGGCGAATCGAGCATCAGCACGCCGCGCACCCAGTGCGGGCGCTTGAGCGCCGCCATCAGCGACAAATAGCCGCCCAGCGAATGGCCGACGAGCCACACCGGGGCCTCGTACTGCCGCTCGACATCTTCGAGCAGCTCGTCAACGAGATGGGGCCAATCGCTCGTCACCGGAAACCGTGCGTCGTGCCCAATGCGCTCGATGTAACGTACTTCGTAATCGTCGAAGAGCTCCGCGAAAATCGTCCGGTAGATCGGCGCCGGAAAGCCGTTCGCGTGCGAAAAGTGAATGATGTCTTTCAAGCGCCGCCGCCTCCGTCGTTATCTGCTCTTGTTGTCCGCCTGCCCGGGAGGCCGCCGCCGCGCCGCTCGCGGCCCTATCCCATCGCGCCGTCATGCCCGCCGGCCGTCCCATCCATCCAGTATCGCCGATGGGTGTCGCGATAGCGCTCCAGCTTCGGCATGCCCTCGCCGGGTTCGATGCGCACGGCGCCATCGCGATCGGTTCTCGCGAGTTCGACGCCGCGCGCCGCAAAGCGCGCCCACACGCGAGGATGCGGATGGCCGAACCGGTTGCGATAGCCTACCTGAAATACGGCGATACGCGGCTTTACCGAATCGAGGAAAGGTTCGGTCGACGAGGTCCGGCTGCCGTGATGCGCCACGAGCAATACGTCGGCCCGCAGTGCCGCCGGAGCACGTCGACGCAACGTGTTTTCGATGGATGAATCGATATCGCCGGTCAGCAGTGCAACGAGGCCCGGCGCCTCGATTCGCAGCACACACGAGTGCGCGTTCGACTTGTTCGGCAAGCGACCGGCGTCGGGCCACAGGATAGAAAACGCGACGCCGTCCCACTGCCACTGCTGGCCCGCGGCACAGCGGTGGACTTGCGCATCGGCTGCGCGCGCCAGTGTCCATAGGCGATTCGACGGCGGCAAGCCACCCAGCAGTTGGCGCACGGGCACCGCGTCGAACACGGCCGGCGCACCGCCGGCGTGGTCGGCATCCTCATGACTCAGCACGAGCGCATCGAGCGTGTGCACGCCGTTGGCAACGAGATGCGGCGCGACGATGCGCTCACCCGCATGGGTCGACTCGGGGCCCGGTCCGGCATCGAACAGCATTGCATGGCGCGCGGTCTCGATGAGAATCGCCGCGCCCTGCCCCACGTCGAGCGCCGTCAGTCGAAACGACCCGGGCGCCGGCGCGGGCGGCGGCAGCGCAAGGGGCAGCCACGCCAACGGCGCCGCGAATCGGATCGGCCAGCCGCGCGGCATCAAGCACCAGAGCACACCGACGCCAGCCGATACCATCGCCCATGCCGAGGGTCGCGCAATCCGCCATTCGGCCCACTCATGCGCCGATAGTTTGCCCAGAAGCCGCATGAGCGGCGCAAGGAGGCTATGAGCGAGTTCGAACGCCGCCGCATCGAGCGGCGCCGGCAACGCCACGGCAACCAGCACGATCGGCGTCACGGCGAGACTCACCCAAGGCACGGCGAACGCGTTGGCGAGCAGTCCCGCCAGCGAGATCTGCGAAAACCAGAATGCGGTCAACGGCGCGAGCCCCATCGTCACCGCGTATTGTGCGCGGGCCGAGCTCGCAATACCCTCGCCCATGCGGCGCCTATGCCGGCGTAATCGATCGCGCCATGAAGCACGCGTGTCATTGACGGGCTGCAACGGATCGTCTGGATAGACTGCCTCGAGCCCGGAATCGCGACACCACCGAAAGCGGAACTGCATCGCAAACGCAATGACCGCGACCGCACCAAACGAAAGCCAGAACCCGGGCGCCACCACGGCCCAAGGATCCGCTGCGAGTACGAGCGCCGCGGCCCACATCAGCACGAGCGAGGATGCGACGTTTCTTCCGAGCATGGCGGCGGCACTCACCACCACGAGCATCCATAACGCTCGCTGCGCGGGCACGTTGAATCCGGCGAGCGCGGCATAGACCGTAGCGCACAACGTGCCTATGAGCGCCGCCGCAACAGGCGCGGGCACCACGAGCGGCCACTCGCGTGCGCCGCGGCGCGCAAGCCACACGCCGAAACCACAGGAGCGGCGCCAGAGCCAGGCGGCTAACGCCGCACTGGCGCCCGCGACGAAGCCGATATGCAGCCCCGAGATCGCCACGAGGTGACTTGTCCCCGTGCGGCGCAATATCGTGCGGTCGTCAGCGTCGATGGCTTCCTGCGCACCGATCGCCAACGCCTTCACGATACCGACGTGCGGGGCGCCCATGAGTGCCGTGTCGATGCGGGCGGCCAGCGCAAAACGCCAACGGTCCACGCGCGCGGCGAGATTGTCCACGCTGCCGGCCTCCCGGCGCGCGGTCAGCGGCGCGACGACGTAACCGGTTGCGCGCACCCCGCGAGCGAACAGCGCAGCCTCCAGATCGCGGCCATTGAAATTCGCGTTGCGATGCGGGCGCTTCAAGCGCACGGTCAGGCGCCAGCGCGCGCCGGGAACGAGTTCGGGCGCGCGGCCCGCGGCGCGTTCCGACCAGCTGAGCTGCACGAGAGACGGAAAACCTTCCACGCCCAACCTGCGGCGCGCATCGGCAACATCGACCGAAAACAAGAAGCGCGCCGCGCCCGACTCATGCACCGGCAGGCCGCGAACGGCACCGGTCAGTACGATTTCGCGCCCCTCCCACTGCAGCGGCAGCGCTTCGCGCAAGCGCCATTCGGCGCGCAGCGCGGCATAGCCATGGCCGGCCAACGCAGCGGCCAATGCCAGCGCGCCCCAGCGGCTCAACGGATGCCGCCGGCTCCATTGCCCGGCGCGCGCGACCCACGCGCTCGGATCGCCGGTCATCCCGGCTATGCCATCAGCACCGATCAACCGCGGCATCGTTCCTGCACGTGCCCATCCCAACGCGGCCAGCAACACGATCGCGCCGACGCTCCACTCGAGTGCATTCGGCAAGTACGCGCGCTGCTGCAGCGTCGCGATGCCAAGCACGAAGCCGCCGAGCACCATCCGCATTTCGCCCCCCCCTTTCGACGAGCGCCGCTTCGCGGCGCATTCGAATGAACGGACGATTATGCGGACGGTTGATCGAGTCGAGGCAGTGCCGCGTAAGCGTTGGCCGTCGTGCCTAAGGCCAATTGGTCGATGTCGAGTCCGCGCAGCTCGGCGATGATCGCGCCGATGCGGGCAGTCTGATCGGGCGTGTTGCGCTGCTTGTACCGCCATGCCGGTGCGATATCGGGCGCGTCGGTTTCGACGACGATGGCCTCGAGCGGCAGCTCCGTGGCGAGGCGACGGATTTGCCGCGCCCGCTCGAACGTGACATTGCCGCCGAATCCGAGCCGCATCCCGTGTTCGATGAAAGCGTGCGCCTGCTGGAAGCTGCCGTTGAAGGCGTGCGCGATGCCGCGTTTGACACCGCTGCGACGCAGCCCTTTCAGCACGAGATCTTGCGATTTGCGCACGTGGCAGATGACGGGCAAATCGAATTCGCGTGCGAGCTGTAATTGGGCTTCGTAGAAAAACCGCTGGCGCGTGTCGTCGAGTCCGGGCACGAAGTAATCGAGGCCGATTTCGCCGATGCCGACGAAGCGCGGATCGGCCAGGCTCGTTTCGATTTCCCGCCGCAGGATGGCTAGATCGGCCTCCCGTGCCTCGCGTGTGAACAGCGGATGGATGCCTAGCGCGTACGCCCCGCCCGCGATCCCCCGTGCAAGCCGGCGCACGGTGTCGAAATTGCTCGCCGCCACCGCTGGAATGACGATTCGCGATACGCCGGCCTGAAGCGCCGCATCCGCTACCGCCTCACGATCGGCATCGAATTCGGCCGCGTCGAGATGGCAGTGTGTATCGATCCACATGACGAGCGCTCGATGAACTCGCTAGCTCACCGGCTCAGACCGGTACCAGCGGATCTTCGTGCAGCACGCCGTCGCGCAGCCGCAGCGTACGATCGCAGCGGGCAGCGAGATCGTGATCGTGCGTGACGATGACGAAGCTCGTCTCGAGCTTCTCCGACAGTTCGAGCATCAGATTGAAGACCGTATCGGCGGTGCCGCCGTCCAGGTTGCCGGTGGGCTCGTCGGCCAGGACGCAGGCGGGCTGCGTGACGAGCGCGCGCGCGATCGCCACACGCTGACGTTCGCCGCCGGAGAGCTCGCCGGGCCGATGCTGCGCCCGATGCGCGAGTCCGACGCGTTCGAGCATGAGCTGCGCTTCGCGTCTCGCAGCCACGGTCGTGAGCCGACGAATGCGCAGCGGCATGGCAACATTGTCGAGCGCGCTGAATTCGGGCAACAGATGATGGAACTGATAGACGAAGCCGAGGGCGCGGTTGCGCAAGTCGTTGCGTTCGCGCTCCGCCAGTTCCGTGAACGGTTTGCCGAGCAACGATACTTTTCCGGCGCTCGGCTCGTCGAGCCCGCCCAGCACGTGCAGCAGCGTGCTCTTGCCCGAGCCGGAGGCGCCTACGATCGCGAGTTTTTCTCCGCGCCGCACTGACAGGTCCGCTCCGGTGAGTACCGGAACGTTCAAACCGCCTTGCACGAAAGTCTTCGAAATCCCGGTTGCCTCGAGCACGCACTGCGCCACCACGCCCGGGCTCTTCGTCGCTGGTTGACCGATCATGAGTTCACTCATAGCGCAGCGCCTCCGCGGGACGCACTTTCGCGCCGCGCCAGCTCGGGTAGAGCGTAGCGAGCGACGACAGCACGAACGCGATCACGCCGATCCGGAGCACGTCGCCGGGGACGAGCTCCGACGGCAGCTCGCTGATGAAATACACCGACGGCGGCAAGAACTGGACGCCGAGCAGATGTTCGATCATCGGCACGAGCCACGGAATGCTCCAGGCAATCAGCACGCCGAGCGCCACGCCCGTTGCCGTGCCCACGAATCCGATCGTCATGCCCTGCACGACGAAGATCTTCATGATCGAGCCCGGTTGCGCGCCAAGCGTTCGCAGAATCGCGATATCGGCCTGCTTGTTCGTGACCGTCATCACGAGCGACGACACGAGGTTGAACGCCGCCACGGCGATGATCAGCGTCAGGATGATGAACATCATGCGCTTTTCGATCTTGACGGCGGAGAACCAGGTCTTGTTCTGTTGGGTCCAGTCGCGAATGTACAACTCGCCCGACAAGCTGCGCGCGAGCTCATGCGCCACGCGCGGCGCCTGCTGCATATCCTTGAGGCGCAGCCTGACGCCGGTGGGCGCCGTGAGCCGGAACAGCGCCTCGGCATCGCGGATATTGACGAGCGCGAGCGTGCTGTCGTACTCGTAATGCCCGGACTGAAACACGCCCGCCACCGTAAATTGCTTGAGCCGCGGCAGCATGCCGGCCGGCGTGATCGATCCTTCGGGTGCGACGAGCGTGATCTTGTCGCCGACCGTCACGCCGAGCGCGTCGGCCAGATCGGCACCGAGCACGATATTGAACTGGCCCGGCGCGAGATCCGTGAGACGCCCCGCTTTCATTTCCTTGCCGATATCCGATACCTGGGGCTCCAGCGCGGGCTCGATACCGCGCAGCGCAACGCCGCTGACCGCGTCACCGCGCGTGAGCAGTGCCTGCGCATCGACATAGGGCGCGGCGCCGATGACGGACGGATTGCGGCGTGCTTCCTGGGCCGTCAACTGCCAATCGGGCATCATCCCGTTCGGAGAAAAAATCTGTACGTGCGCGAGCACCGACAGCATCCGGTCGCGCACTTCCTTCTGAAAACCGTTCATGACGGAAAGCACGACGATCAGCGCGGCCACGCCGAGGGCGATGCCCGACATGGACACGAGCGCGATGAACGAGATGAAACCGTTGCCCGTCGTACGTTTGCCGGCGCGCGTATAGCGCCAGCCGATTTGCCATTCGTAAGGGAGTTTCAAGCGAATCCTTAAATCCGTTGCACATCGGCATGGTATGCGACGCAATGGTCGTGCCGCAGCGCGCGCACTGCCGATCAAGCGCGCAGTTTGCCATACAATGCCCCCCATCATGCACGCCAACCGTCTTCATCTGCTCTTGCCGTTCGCGTTGCCGACGGCTGCCGACGCGCCGAGCGAGCTGCATTCGCTGCGCGCTCCCGCCCTCGACAAGCTGCTCGCGCGCGCCACGCTCGTCGAACGGGTGGCGGGCGAGGACTTTCAGCGCACGCTGCCGCACGAGCGCTGGATGGCGCGCCAATTCGGCGCGCTGGCCGACGCAGGCGCATCGAGCGCCGCCGACGAGGCGCCGCTCGCGCCCTATATGATGCTCGCGGACGGCGCCGATCCCGGCGATGACGTCTGGGCCTGTATCGAACCCGTCCATCTACGTGTGGCGCACGACCATCTGCTGTTGCTCGATCCGGCATCGCTCGAGCTGCAGGACGAGGAGGCGCGCACGCTTTTCGACGTTGCGAAGCCGCTCATCGAAGAGCTGGGAATCCGCATCGAGGCGCCGCGCCCCAACCGCTGGTATGTCAGCGGCGAAGCGCTTGGCTCGTTGGCCGGCGCATCGCCGCTGCGCGCGAGCGGACGCAGCGTCGAGATATGGCTACCGCACGACGCTCGCACCGGAGCCCGCTCGCGCGCCTGGATGAAGCTTCAGAACGAAGTCCAGATGGCGTGGTTCGAACATCCGATCAACGAAGCGCGCGAGGCACGCGGCCTGCCCGCCGTCAATTCGCTCTGGCTGCATGCGCAGGGCGCGCGCCGGAGCGTGCGCAGCCCGTTCGCCCGCGTTTTCTCGAATGCCGCCGCCACGCGCGGCCTCGCGCTGGCCGCCGGCGTCGCGGCGAGCGCACCGCCTGCCGCCTTCGACAAGCTGCCCGCCGCCAATGCAACACCAGGAGGGATACCGGGCGGCAGCACGCTAGTCGAGTTGGAGGCGTTCGCAGCGCCGTTCATCGCCCAGGACTGGCCCGGTTGGACGCAAGCACTGACCGAACTCGAGCAGGCCTGGTTTGCGCCCGCGCTCGCGGCGCTCGAAGCCGGAAACATCGGCTCGCTCGTCTTGACGTTGTGCGGCGATACGGCATCCGTGACGCTTGCCGCCGCGCGCGGTGATTTACGCCGGTTCTGGCGCCGTCGTGTGCTCGCATCGCTTTTCGAATGACACGTTCCCTCTTCGACATCGCCCACGCCGCGGAGGGTACCCGCGCTGTTACCGCTCCGATCTTTCCGCCTCTGCCATGACTCGAATCGCGACCCGTGCGCCCTCGCCCGCCAACGAAGCCGCGTTGATCCGCCAAGGCCTGCACCCGGTGCTGGCGCGCTTGTATGCCGCGCGCGGCGTGTGCCTGCCCGAGGAAATCGAAACCGCGTTCACACGCCTCGTGCCGCCGATCGGACTGAAAGGCGCCGGCGACGCGGCGACATTGCTCGCCGATGCCATTGCCGCCAAGCGGCGCCTGCTCGTGGTCGCCGACTACGATTGCGATGGCGCGACGGCATGTGCCGTGGCCGTGCGTGGCCTGCGCATGTTCGGTGCGACGGTCGACTACCTCGTACCCAATCGGTTCGAATACGGCTACGGGCTTACGCCGGAGATCGTCGAGCTGGCGGCCACCCGGTCGCCCGACTTGCTGATCACTGTCGATAATGGAATCGCGAGTGTCGACGGCGTGGCGGCAGCGCGCGCACGCGGCATCGACGTACTGATTACCGATCATCACTTGCCCGGCGACGTATTGCCCGACGCACAGGCGATCGTCAATCCCAATCAGCCCGGTTGCACGTTCCCGAGCAAATGCATCGCGGGCGTCGGTGTCATGTTCTACGTGCTGCTGGCCTTGCGAGCGCTGTTGCGTGAGCGCGGGACGTTCGACGGGCCGGGCGCAGCCGAACCTCGCCTCGACGGGCTGCTCGATCTCGTCGCGCTGGGGACTGTCGCCGATGTCGTCAAGCTCGACGGCAACAATCGCGTCCTCGTCGCGCAGGGACTCGCACGCATTCGGCGCGGCCGCATGCAGCCGGGCGTGGCGGCGCTTTTCCGGGCCGCGGGGCGCGAGGCGCGCAATGCATCAGGATTCGATCTGGGCTTTGCGCTCGGCCCGCGCTTGAACGCGGCTGGACGGCTTTCCGACATGTCGCTCGGCATCGAGTGCCTGATTACCGACGATGTGGGCCGCGCCTGGGAACTCGCTCAGCAGCTCGACGCGATGAACCGCGAGCGCCGCGAGATCGAAGCCGGCATGCAGGAACAAGCGCTGGCCGATCTTGCCGAAGTCGACGCCTCCGGTACGACGACGATCACCCTCTTCAATCCTGCGTGGCACCAGGGCGTGATCGGCATCGTCGCGAGCCGGCTGAAGGAAAAATTTCACCGGCCGGCCTTCACGTTCGCGCCTGCCGATGAGCGCGGCCTCGTCGTGAAGGGCTCGGGCCGGTCGATCCCGGGTTTTCATCTGCGCGACGCGCTCGACCTGATGGCCAAACGCGAGCCAGGACTGCTCGCGAAGTTCGGCGGCCATGCGATGGCCGCCGGCGTGACGCTCGCCGCGGCCGATGTGCCGCGCTTCGCCTCGGCGTTCGAAACGGTGGGGCGCGAATGGCTCAGCGAGGACGTGCTGGCTCGCGTCGTTCTGACCGATGGCGACCTCGAAGACGCGTATTTCACGCCGCAGGTCGTGGAAATGCTCGATGCTGCGGTCTGGGGCCAGGGTTTTCCGGCGCCGACGTTCTCGGGGGATTTCGAGGTCGTATCGCAGGCGCTCGTGAAGGACAAGCACCTGCGGTTGCAATTGATGCGCGGACGCCAGCGGTTCCAGGCGATCTGGTTCAACCACACCGAGCCGCTGGCAGCGCGCTCGCATGTCGCGTACCGGCTGGCGTGCGATAGCTGGAACGGGGTTGCGCGCGTGCAACTGATCGTCGAGCACGCCGTGGCCTGCGGGGCGAACGGACTCGATCAGCTATAATTTCCCCTTTTCACGAAGCAAAAGCTGAATCGACATGGAAGCGGAACGCCTGAACGCCATCGAGAGCTCTCTCGCCGACCTGCGCCGCCGCGCGGGCGAGCTACGGGGGTATCTTTGACTACGACGCCAAAGCGGTACGGCTGATCGAAGTCAACAAGGAACTCGAAGATCCGAACGTCTGGAACGACTCGAAGCACGCCCAGGCACTCGGTAAGGAAAAGAAGCTGCTCGAAGGCGTCGTCGACGTCCTGAGCGCGCTCGACAACGACCTGCGCGACACGAAGGATCTCTTCGACATGGCGCGCGAAGAAAGCGATGAGGACACGCTCGTCGCCGTCGAAAGCGACGCTGCGAAGATCGAGCAACGCGTCGCCGACATGGAATTCCGCCGGATGTTCGCGAACCCGGCCGATCCGAACAACGCATTTATCGACATCCAGGCGGGTGCCGGCGGCACCGAGGCATGCGACTGGGCGTCGATGCTGCTGCGCCAATATTTGCGCTACTGCGAACGCAAGGGCTTCAAAGCCGAAGTGCTCGAGGAATCGGAAGGCGATGTAGCCGGCATCAAGAGCGCGACCATCAAGGTCGAAGGCGAGTACGCATACGGCTTTTTGCGCACTGAAACAGGCGTGCACCGCCTCGTGCGCAAGTCGCCGTTCGACTCCTCAGGCGGTCGTCATACGTCGTTCTCGTCGGTGTTCGTCTATCCGGAAATCGACGATTCGATCGAAGTCGACATCAACCCGGCCGATCTGCGGATCGACACCTACCGCGCCTCGGGCGCGGGCGGTCAGCACATCAACAAGACCGATTCCGCCGTGCGTATTACGCACCTGCCATCGGGCATCGTCGTGCAATGTCAGAACGACCGCTCTCAGCACCGCAATCGCGCCGAAGCCATGGCGATGCTGAAATCGCGTCTGTATGAAGCGGAAATGCGCAAGCGGCAGGCAGAGCAGGACAAGCTCGAATCGAGCAAGACGGACGTGGGCTGGGGTCACCAGATCCGCTCCTACGTGCTCGACAACAGCCGCATCAAAGATCTGCGCACGAACGTCGAAATCAGCAACACGAAGAGCGTGCTCGACGGCGATCTCGATGCGTTCATCAGCGCGAGCCTGAAACAAGGCGTGTAAGCGCCGAATCGTTTTTTCGCCGGATCCGCGAAAAGCCGGCACCGGGCGGCCGTGACGAGCGCCGCCCTCCCCCACAGCAGAGAATCATGACCGAACCGACCCTTTCGAGCCAGGACGCGAGCATCGACGAGAACAAAATCATCGCCGAGCGTCGCGAGAAACTTCAGGCGCTGCGCACTGCGGGCGTGGCCTACCCGAACGACTTCCGTCCGACGCATCAGGCCGGCAATCTGCAAACGGACTATGTCGATGCGGATAAGGACACGCTTGAAGCAACGCCGCTGCAAGTGGCCGTTGCGGGCCGCATGATGCTCAAACGCGTGATGGGCAAGGCGAGTTTCGCCACGGTGCAAGACGGGTCGGGTCAAATCCAGTTCTTCGTCACGCCGGCCGATGTCGGCGCCGAAACCTACGACGCATTCAAGAAATGGGATCTCGGCGATATCGTCGCGGCGCGCGGCGTGCTCTTCCGGACGAACAAAGGCGAGCTGTCCGTGCGGTGCACCGAACTGAGACTGCTTTCCAAAGCGCTCCGCCCGCTGCCCGACAAATTCCATGGTCTTGCCGACCAGGAAACGCGTTATCGCCAGCGCTACGTCGACCTGATCGTGACGCCCGAGGCACGCAAGACGTTTGTCGCACGCACGAAAGCTATTTCGTCGATCCGCAAGTTCATGTCGGATGCCAGCTTCATGGAAGTCGAAACGCCGATGCTGCATCCCATTCCGGGCGGCGCGGCGGCCAAGCCTTTCGTCACGCACCACAATGCGCTCGACATGCAGATGTTCATGCGCATCGCACCCGAGCTCTACCTCAAGCGGCTCGTCGTAGGCGGATTCGAACGCGTATTCGAAATCAATCGCAACTTCCGCAATGAAGGGGTCTCGCCGCGGCACAATCCCGAATTCACGATGATGGAGTTCTATGCAGCGTACACCGATTACGTGTGGCTCATGGACTTCACCGAGCGCCTGATTCGTCAAGCCGCCATCGACGCCCTCGGCACCGCGACGATCACTTATCAGGGCCGGGAACTGGATCTGTCGAAACCCTTCCACCGACTGACGATCACGCAAGCCATCCGCAAGTACGCGCCCGACTATACGGACGCGCAACTGGCCGATCCGGCGTTCGTGCGTTCGGAGCTCAAGCGCCTGGGCGTCGACACGACTCAACCGATGTTTCTCAACGCCGGCCTCGGTTCACTGCAGCTCGCGCTATTCGAAGAGACGGCTGAAGCGCAACTGTGGGAGCCGACGTTCATCATCGACTACCCCGTCGAAGTCTCCCCGCTCGCGCGCGCGTCGGATTCGGTCGAAGGAATCACGGAGCGCTTCGAGCTCTTCATCACTGGGCGTGAGATTGCCAATGGCTTCTCGGAGCTCAACGATCCGGAAGACCAGGCTGCCCGCTTTCGCAAGCAAGTCGAACAAAAGGATGCGGGTGACGAGGAAGCCATGTACTACGACGCCGATTACATTCGCGCGCTCGAATACGGCATGCCGCCCACGGGCGGATGCGGCATCGGCATCGATCGGTTGGTCATGTTGCTCACCGACAGCCCCAGCATTCGCGACGTCATTCTCTTTCCGCACCTGCGTCGCGAGGACTGAGCGCACGGTTCGACTCGCGGCGACGCGCTCGTATTCAGCTTTGTAACCATCGGTAAAAGCTGCGCCGCGCGTCGCCCGGCGGCGGGCGCGCGAAAAGTGTCGCACCCTGCCCGAGCGCAGCGATTGCTTCGTTGTCACGGCCCCTCACGAGCTATCCGGACGCGTGTTCCATGCAACCGGGTTACAAATTGAAACGCGGGCCGGCAACCGTTGGCGGAAACTGTCCGTGTTTCTACCAGCGCGCACAGCAAGAACAATATCGTCTCGACGAGGTTAGCCATGAACCCACCCACCACGTCGCCACGCCGCCTTCATCCGCTGATCGCCACCGCGGCTGCGACGCTCATCATTGCAAGTCTTGCCGCGACCGCCGCGATCACCGGTCTGTTCCCCAAAGCATCGGGCACCGGCGAGCAGACCGCTCAGGCTCAATCGGCCCAGGTGGCCAATCAACCTGTCGTGGATACCGCCGCGCCTGCCGCGCCGGCTGGCAACCAACAGCCGGCCGCCACGCAACCTCAGCAACTACCCGCTAACGGATACGCCGCGCAGCCGCAGCCGTCCGAGCCGGTTCAGTCACCGCCGAGCCCCGGCCAATCCGTCGCTCAGGCTCCGGCTGCCCGCGCCTATGTGCAGCAGCCGGCACCCGCACAACCGCAGCAACAGTACGCTCAACAGCAGTACGCGCAGCAACAGCAAGGCACGCCGCAACCCTCGTATGCGTCGCAGCAAACTGAGCAGCCCTACGCGCCGCAACAGCGGGCGGCCACGCCCTGCGCGAGCTGCGGAAGGGTGGAATCGATCTCCACGGTGCGCCACGAGGGCCGCGGTACGGGACTCGGTGCGGTCGGCGGCGCCGTTGCAGGCGGTCTGATCGGCAATCAGTTCGGGGGCGGGACAGGTCGGCTGGGCATGACCGCCCTGGGCGCGGTGGGCGGCGGTTTTGCCGGCAACGCCGTCGAAAAACATCTGCGCAGCTCAACCGTTTATCAGGTCCGTGTGCGTATGGATAACGGGCGTACGCGCTATTTCACTTACCATCAGGCACCGCCGTTCCAACAGGGAGAACCCGTGCGAATCGAGCGCGGCACGCTGGTCGCACGTTAAGCAGTTCAAGCGCCAAGCAGCAGCGGGCTCAACGGAGCCCGCCAATCAAAAAGGCGATCCGCTCAACGGATCGCCTTTTTTATGATTCACCGACCGGCGGCCGCGTTCGCGCCGCCCTTGCGCTCGTTTACTCCTGCGCGTCCTCGATCCAGGCAAGCTGAATCGCTTCGAGAATCTTTTCGTTCGAACGCTCTGGGTCGTCGTCGAAGCCTTCGAGCTCCGTGACCCAGCGATGCAAGTCGGTGAACCGCACGTATTGCGGGTCCACATCGGCATGCTTGTCCGTGAGGGCCATTGCGATGTCCTGGGTGTCCGTCCACTTCATGACTGCTCCCTCCTCGTCAGTGGTTTTCCTTCGCGTGGTTGATCGAGTATCGCGGAATCTCGATCACGAGGTCCTCGCCCTCGGGCACGAGCGCCTGGCACGAAAGACGCGACGTCGGCTCCAGTCCCCACGCCTTGTCGAGCAGATCGTCCTCGTTCTCCTCCGAGGGCTCGAGTGCTCCGAAGCCTTCTCGAACGATCACATGACAAGTGGTGCACGCGCAAGACATTTCGCAAGCGTGCTCGATTTCGATGCCGTTTTCGAGCAGCGTCGCGCAAATGCTCTTGCCCGGCGCCGCCTCGATGACAGCACCTTCCGGACACAGTTCGACATGGGGCAGCACAACGATTTGCGACATACGGATTCCGTTCGGTCAGTAAGATATGCGGCGACGGGCACGCTCGTCGAGCCTGCTCCGTCCGCCGATCAGATTTCGTCGAGCTTGCGCCCCTGCAAGGCAGCGCGGATGCTCTTGTTCATGCGCCGGGCAGCGAATTCATCGGTCTCGGCCGCCAGCGCTTTCGTTTCCATCTCGATCGCATTGGCATCGGCGCCGAGCGCCGCCGCACGCAGACGTTCGAGCCCGCTATCCACCCGCGAGCGCTCCTCGGCGTCCAACAGTTCGCCGTCAATGGCCAGCGCCGCGTCGGTCGCTTCGATCAGCCGCTGCGCCTCGACCTGCGCCTCGCGCAAAGCCCGAGCCCGCATGTCGACCTCGGCCGATTGAAAGCTGTCCTCGAGCATACGCGCGATCTCGTCATCGGCCAGACCATAAGACGGTTTGACGACGACGGAGGCCTCCACGCCCGAATGCTGCTCGCGCGCCACCACGGAAAGCAGACCGTCCGCGTCGACCTGAAATGTCACGCGAATGCGCGCGGCCCCGGCGGCCATCGGCGGAATGCCGCGCAACTCGAAACGCGCGAGCGAGCGGCAATCGGACACGAGTTCACGCTCGCCTTGTACCACATGGATAGCCATCGCCGCTTGGCCGTCCTTGAACGTCGTAAATTCCTGAGCGCGGGCGACCGGAATCGTCGAATTGCGCGGAATGATCTTTTCGACGAGCCCACCCATCGTCTCGATACCAAGCGATAGCGGAATGACGTCGAGCAGCAGCCAGTCGTCGCCCCCGCGATTGCCCGCGAGCAGATCAGCCTGAATCGCGGCGCCCAGTGCGACCACCTGATCGGGATCGAGGTTGGTCAGCGGCGGTTGCCCGAAAAACGCTTCCACGGCGCGTCGAATCGCCGGCATGCGCGTCGCACCGCCCACCAGCACGACGCCCTTGATGTCGCCGGGCGACACTTTGGCATCGCGCAACGCTTTTTTCGTCGGGGTCAACGTGCGCTGCACGAGCGGCTGAACCAGCGCGGCGAATGCCGATTCGGTCAGAGGAAGCGAGATCATCGTGCCATCGGAAAGCGTCGCTTCGAGCACGACTTGCGCGACCGTCGACAGCGCTTCCTTGGCCGCGCGCACGCGATCGAGCAACAGACGCACATCTTCCGGCGGCAAGTGCTGCTGTGCCAGCCCGACTTCGCTCAGTACGTGGCGATAGAGCATATGGTCGAAGTCGTCGCCGCCGAGCGCCGAATCGCCGCCCGCCGCGAGCACCTCGAACACCCCTTTCGTCAATTTGAGGACCGAGAGATCGAATGTTCCGCCGCCGAGGTCATAGACGGCATAGAGCCCTTCGGCACCGTTATCGAGCCCGTAGGCGATCGCTGCCGCCGTGGGCTCATTGAGCAGCCGCAGCACATTGAGGCCGGCCAGCTGCGCGGCATCCTTGGTGGCTTGGCGCTGCGCCTCGTCGAAATACGCGGGCACCGTGATGACGGCTCCGACAAGCTCATCGCCAAGCGTATCCTCGGCGCGCTGACGCAGCGTCGCGAGGATCTCGGCCGACACCTCGACGGGACTTTTGACGCCGGCGACGGTGCGAATCTGCACCATGCCGGGCGCCTCGACGAAATCATAAGGCGCGTTCTCCGCCCCTTCGACTTCGGCTTTGCCGCGTCCCATGAAGCGCTTCACGGAGACGATCGTATTGCGCGGATCGAGTACGGCTTCTTCCTTCGCCGTCAATCCGATGCGGCGCCCGCCGCGTTCGAGGTAGCGGACGACCGACGGCAGCAAGATGCGGCCGTGCTCATCGGGCAGCGCGTCAGGCACGCCATTGCGCACCGACGCAACGAGGGAATTCGTCGTACCGAGGTCGATACCCACGGCGAGCCGCCGCTGATGCGGCGCCGGTGCCATACCGGGTTCGGAGATTTGCAGTAAAGCCATCTGTAGTTATCTTCGGGGGACTGCGCTGCCGTTGTCGGATACGAGCCGCATGCCCTTCGCGGACGGGCCCGGCTGAGTCTCAATGTTCGAGCCGCTCTATCTCTTTGCCGAGTTCGGCAACGACGCGCTCGATGAACATCAATTGCCGCACCGCTTCCGCGGCCGGCTGATTGGCACCGCTGTCGAGCAAGGCGGCAAGCTTATCGAAGCGCACGCGCTCTTCTTCGCGCAGTTCGTCCAGCAGAGCCTCCAACGCGGGAACGCTGCGCGCGGATGCCGCGTCTTCGACGCGCTCGCGCCATTCCATCTGCTGCATGAGAAACATCGGCTCCATCGCCGTGTTGTTCTCGGCATCGACGTCCACACCGCGCAGCGATAACAAATAGCGCGCGCGTTTCAGCGGATCGCGCAAGGTGCCATATGCCTCGTTGGCCAGCGCAGCCCACTGCATGGCGACGCGTTTTTGCGCGTCGCCGGCGGCAGCAAACCGGTCCGGGTGAACTTGCGTCTGCACTGTCCGATAAGCGGCATCGAGCGCGTCAACGTCGAGCGCAAATTGCTCGGGCAAATGAAAGAGATCGAAGTGGCTTTGCTGAATCGAGGCCATGTAAATCGGTTATCGGTTCGCTGGGGGACCCAGCATGGCCGCCTCAGACGCGGAACGATTCGCCGCAGCCGCACTCGTCCTTGACGTTCGGATTATTGAACTTGAACCCTTCGTTCAGCCCCTCGCGCGCGAAGTCGAGCTCGGTGCCGTCGATATACGCGAGGCTCTTCGGATCGACGATGACCTTGACGCCATTCGATTCGAACATTTGATCCTCGGGCTCCAGTTCATCGACATATTCGAGCTTGTAGGCAAGCCCCGAGCAGCCCGTCGTTCGCACGCCGAGCCGCAGTCCGAGGCCTTTGCCGCGCCGCGTCAGGTACTTCTGCACCTGCTGCGCTGCTTTATCGGTCAATGTGATTGCCATGGCACGTTCAAGCAACTTGCTGTTTCACTTCTTGCGCGGCCTCGTCAGCAGCGCCCGCATGGCGTTGCTTGTAGTCGGCCACCGCCGCCTTGATCGCGTCCTCCGCGAGGATCGAGCAGTGGATCTTGACCGGCGGCAGCGCAAGCTCTTCTGCGATCTGCGTATTCTTGATCGAGAGCGCCTGGTCCAGCGTCTTGCCCTTCACCCATTCGGTCACGAGCGAGCTCGATGCGATAGCCGAGCCGCAGCCATAGGTCTTGAACTTCGCATCCTCGATGAGGCCATCGGCACCAACGCGGATCTGCAGCTTCATGACGTCGCCACAGGCCGGTGCACCCACCATGCCGGTGCCCACTGCGTCATCGTCTTTGGCGAACGAGCCGACGTTGCGAGGATTCTCGTAGTGATCCAATACTTTGTTGCTGTAAGACATGGTCAAAACTCCTTGATTCGCCTAGATTCTGTCGGCCGGTGTGAGTGCTTCGGCACTGGCTCCGGCCCCATCCCATGGACTTAGTGCGCCGCCCACTTGATCGTCGAAAGATCGATGCCGTCCTGATGCATTTCCCACAGTGGCGAGAGATCCCGCAGCTTGGCGATCTTGCTCTTCAGCAATTCGACGACGTACTCGACATCCTGCTCGGTCGTAAACCGGCCCACCGTAAAGCGGATCGAGCTATGCGCCAGTTCGTCGTTGCGACCCAGCGCGCGCAGCACGTACGACGGCTCGAGCGACGCCGATGTGCAAGCGGAACCCGACGATACGGCCACATCCTTGATGGCCATGATCAGCGACTCGCCCTCGACGAAGTTGAAGCTCAAGTTCAGGTTGTGCGGAACACGGCGTTCCATGTCGCCGTTGACATAGACCTCTTCGATCTCCGACAACCCGCGCAGCAGGCGGTCACGCAGCATCCGCACGCGCTCGTTTTCCGTCGCCATTTCTTCGCGTGCGATGCGGAAAGCCTCGCCCATCCCGACGATCTGATGCGTCGGCAGCGTGCCCGAGCGCATGCCGCGTTCGTGACCGCCGCCGTGCATCTGCGCTTCGATCCGCACGCGCGGCTTGCGGCGTACGTAGAGCGCGCCGATACCCTTCGGACCGTACGTCTTGTGCGCGGAGAACGACATCAGATCAACCTTGAGCCGGCCTAGGTCGATCTCCACCTTGCCCGTGGCCTGCGCAGCATCGACATGAAAAATGATGCTCTTTTCACGGCAGATTTCGCCAATTGCTTCGATGTCCTGAATGACGCCGATTTCGTTGTTGACGTACATGACCGACACGAGGATCGTGTCCGGCCGCAGCGCCGCCTTGAAGACGTCGAGATCGATGAGGCCGTCGCTCTTCACATCGAGATACGTCACGTCGAACCCTTCGCGCTCGAGTTCGCGGCAAGTATCGAGCACTGCCTTGTGCTCGGTCTTGACCGTCACGATGTGCTTGCCGCGGCTCTTGTAAAAGTGCGCCGCGCCCTTGATGGCCAGGTTGTCCGACTCCGTCGCGCCCGACGTCCAGATGATTTCTCGCGGATCGGCCTTCACCAGCGCGGCGACCTGCTCGCGCGCCTCTTCCACGGCACGCTCCGCGTCCCAGCCATAAGCGTGGCTGCGCGAAGCCGGATTGCCGAACTGCTCGCGCAAATAGGGAATCATCTTGTCCACCACGCGCGGGTCGACAGGGGTCGTCGCGCTGTAGTCCATGTAGATGGGCAAGTGGGGGATCGGGTTACTCATCAATCGCTCCGGGGAAATCGTTGTTTTGGGTGAGACGCTCGCTCGGCCGCGGTATCCGCTTTGATATGCCGGCGCACGCGTGCATTCGCTCACGAACTCGCGATATTGAACACCGAGTTCGGTCCTTTCGGCGCCAGGCGCGGCGCTTCGGGCGCGGCCGGCTCGCTGCGTCGATCGTGGAGCACGGTGGGCGTGCCTTCACGCGAGCGCTGCTGATCGACGAGGTCTTGCAACGAGACCGAATCGAGGTACTCCACCATCTTCTGGTTCAGCGTGGACCAGAGTTCATGGGTCATGCAATGGCCGTCGTTTTGCTTCGTCCCTTCGCACGAGCCTTTCCCGCCGCATTGCGTCGCGTCGAGCGGTTCGTCCACGGCGATGATGATGTCCGCCACCGTGACTTCCTGCGCGCGGCGCGCGAGGTTGTATCCGCCGCCCGGCCCGCGCACCGATTCCACGATCTCGTGGCGGCGCAGCTTGCCGAACAATTGTTCGAGATAGGACAGCGAGATACGCTGGCGCTGGCTGATGCCGGCAAGCGTCACGGGACCTTGATCCTGGCGCAAAGCCAGGTCGATCATCGCCGTGACGGCGAAACGGCCTTTGGTGGTGAGTCTCATGATTGCGGGGGACCGGGATTCTCGACGATTTTGGTCAAGTATAAATACATGAGAAATTTAGTCAAGTATCCCTGCCTCTGGGTCGGTTATTAGTGTGCGAACGAGTCACGCCGTGTCGCCGGTCAGCGCGGCACGCAGGTGCGCGAGCAATCCCCGGCAGGCGTCCTCACATTGATCGAGCACGAGTTCGAAGCCTTCGCCGTTACCGAAGTAGGGATCGGCGACTTCGGCCACCCCGCCCTTGCTACCGAACTCCATCAGCAGGCGAACCCGCGAGCGCAGCGCCGGCGGACACAACTCGCGCAACCGGTCGAGGTTCGCCGCGTCCATGGCGAGCACGAGATCGAATTGCTCGAAATCGCCCGCGGCGATCTGCCGGGCACGTAATGCCGACAAATCGTATCCGCGACGGCTACCCGCCGTCTGCGCCCGATGGTCCGGGGCTTCCCCGACGTGCCAGTCTCCCGTGCCCGCCGAATCGATGGCAATCCATTCGCCTAGACCCGCCGCTTCGACTTGCGCGCGCATGACAGCTTCGGCTGTCGGCGATCGACAGATGTTTCCGAGGCAAACAAAGCAAATGGCAACGGGTTTCATAGCGCACCCGGCATGTGCGGGCTCGAATCCTGTATCGAAAGCGGCAGGCGAGCGCCGCTGCCGAGCCGGCATTATAAGACTGACCGTCCTATAACGCTTGCGAGGGCTCAGTGTCCCTGACGGCGGAAACGCCCGAGGACGCGCGCACCGGCTGCGTACCGACAAGCCCATAAGAGACTGCGCGCGCCAGCTCGGCGCTGACCTGTGCGGCCGCCAGCGGCGTATGCGAACTGTGCTGGCGGCGTTCGCCGTAACCCCGTACGGCAGCCATCACGGCGAGCGTCAGAACAACGGCCACCGGCCAATAGACGGATATTTTCGTTTTCATAATGCGCCTCATCTTCCAGCGGATATGCGCCCTCGCATGCCCGCAGTCTGTGAGACGTATTTTATAGACGCCGCCTATCGGGACAAAGACGTGAATAGCGAATTCAGCGTTGCGCCAACGCAAACAATGCGCCGCATCGACCGCACCGATCGGCGTATCACGCGTCCGCGCTAGCCGCGATGACTGCGCTGCGCGGCATAGAGTTCGCGAAACGTGCGTCCGACCGGAGCCGGCATGTCGCGTGTGGCGGTCCATCCCTGGCCGAACGGCAGGCTCCGGATCGCATGACGCTCGCCGCCCATCCGTTCGAGCACGCGCACCGCCAGTTTCGTCACGAGCGCGTAAAGCGCGGGACGCGACGCGACGAATCCCCACAGCGCGAGCGCCGCCCGCTCGCTGACGGGGCGAAGATGACGTTCAGTCTGCTTCTCGCGCAATTTGCGCAACAGATCCGAGATCGGAATACCGACCGGACAGACGCTGTTGCATTCCCCGCACAACGTCGCCGCTTGGGGCAAGTCGAGCGCCTTGTCGAGGCCGACGTAGCTAGGGGTCAACACCGAGCCCATCGGGCCCGGGTAGACCCAGCCATAGGCATGTCCGCCGACCTTCTGGTACACGGGGCAGTGGTTCATGCACGCCCCGCAGCGAATGCAGCGCAGCATTTCCTGAAACGCTCCACCGATCAGTCCGGTGCGTCCACCGTCCACGAGCACGACATACATATGCTCCGGACCATCGCCATCACCCTCGCCGCGCGGCCCGGTGAGCAGCGAAAAATAATTCGATACCGTTTGCCCCGTGGCCGAGCGCGGCAGCAGGCGCATTGCTACGGCAAGATCCTCGAGCGTGGGCAGGACCTTTTCGATACCGGTCACGGCAACATGCACGCGCGGCATGACCGTGCACATCCCTTCGTTACCCTCGTTCGTGACGATCGCCACCGAGCCGGTCTCCGCGATCACGAAGTTCCCACCCGTCACGCCCATGTCGGCGGAAAGGAATTGGGGGCGCAGCACTTCGCGCGCCTCGCGCGTCATGGCGGGGATTTCGGTGAGTCGCGCGCGTGCGTGCGTCTTCGCGAAGAGTTCGGCGATTTCCTCTTTGTCCTTATGGACGACGGGCGCAATGATGTGGCTCGGCGGCTCGTTATCGTTGATCTGCAGGATATATTCGCCGAGGTCCGTCTCCACCGACTGCACGCCCATCTCGGCCAGCACGGCATTCAGACGCATCTCCTCCGACACCATCGATTTCGTCTTGATGACCTTCTTGACGTCATGCTTGCGCGCGATCTCGCCGATGAGCCGCGCCGCATCGCGCGTCGTTTCGGCGAACAGGACCGTGACGCCGCGGCGCGTGGCTTCGCGCTCGAACGTTTCGAGCCAGACATCGAGGTTCTCGAGCGCACGGTTGCGGCGCGCCTTCAGTGCCGCGCGCGTCGCCGGAAAATCGATCGCCTCCATGGCCTGGGCGCGCGCGCTCACGAACTTCGTCGAGAGCTTCGTCAGATTGTGCTGCAACCGCGGATTCGCCAGATTTTCCTTGGCACGCGCCTTGAAGTGCATCGATTGGACTTGCATGGTCCGCCCGTTGGAATGAAAAAAAGCGAAGAGAAAACCGCCGCCTCACAGGTCCGCGGCGAGCACCTGTGCAATATGCAGCACGCGCGTGGCCGCGTCGCCCGTCCGGCGAAGGCGGCCTTCGATGTTGAGCATGCAGCCCAGATCGCCCAGCACGACCGTTCCCGCTCCGCTCGCGCGGATGTTCTCGCACTTTTCGTCGACGATCGCCGTCGAAATGTTGCCGTACTTCACCGCGAACGTGCCGCCGAAACCGCAGCAATGCTCACACGCCTGCATTTCCGTCACCGCCACGCCGCGCATCGCCAGCAACGCGCGCGGCTGTTGCTTCACGCCGAGCTCGCGCAGGCCCGCACAGGAGTCGTGATAGGTGACCGGTCCGACGAATTCCCCGAGCGGCAATTCGATCTTCGCGACATTCGCAAGGAAATCGGTGAGCTCGTACACCTTGGCGCGCATGCGCTCATAACGGCCCATCAGCTCGGGATCGTCGCGAAAGAGATCGGCGTAATGCACGCCGATCATGCCGCCACAGGAACCGGACGGCACCACGACGTAATCGTATTGCTCGAACTCGCGCAGCGTCTTTTCGGCGAGGTCGCGCGCGATACCGCGCTCGCCCGAGTTGTAGGCGGGTTGCCCGCAGCACGTCTGCGCGGGCGGCACGACGACCTCGAATCCCGCGTGCTCGATGAGCTTGAGGGCGGCAAACCCGATCTCCGGACGCATGAGATCGACGAGACAGGTGACGAACAATCCGACTCGCATGGCGGCTCCGTTAAAAAACGCCTGTCATTATGCGTCGTTTGGCGACGCCGGCGACGGAAATCGGCCCCGAAACTGGAGTCGAAGCCGTATTCAAACGCCGTTCGCTTTTTTCACAATACGAGATACAATGTTTTTTTGCTTTGCGTCAATCGATCCACGATGAGCGATACGAATCAGGATTCCAAGACATCGATCCAGGTGATCGAGCGGATGATGCGCCTGCTCGATGCCCTGGCGGAGCATAGCGACCCCGTCAGTCTCAAAGAGCTGGCCCTGCGCACCGAGCTCCACCCCTCCACGGCCCATCGCATTCTCAACGACATGGTCACCTGCCGGCTCGTCGATCGCTCGGACCCGGGCACCTATCGGCTCGGCATGCGGCTGCTGGAACTCGGCAATCTCGTGAAAGCACGGCTGTCCGTGCGCGACGCGGCACTGATGCCGATGCGCGAATTGCACCGGCTCACGGGGCAAACCGTCAATCTGTCCGTGCGCCAGGGCGACGAGATCGTCTATATAGAGCGCGCGTATTCCGAACGCTCGGGCATGCAGGTCGTCCGCGCGATCGGTGGACGCGCCCCGTTGCACCTGACCTCCGTCGGCAAACTGTTTCTTGCCGTCGACGAAGCGGCGCGCGTGCGCGCCTATGC
>Ga0209672_100192_pt1 | contig 49435 bp, 31 predicted proteins | sample AraplaCol_mMS_r2_FD_184273 | JGI IMG/M metagenome (GOLD analysis project Ga0209672, IMG submission 184273) | Arabidopsis root microbial communities from North Carolina, USA - plate scrape CL_Col_mMS_r2 (SPAdes) (version 2) | ecosystem: Host-associated > Plants > Roots > Endosphere | place: USA...
GTCGGCCCTTGCGGTTCGACGCTCGCGCATCCCGTGTGTCCAAAGTAGTCCCCATCACTTGAAGTAACGGACATCACTTTGGACACCGGCTGCAGCTCTGTCCATGCGGCCACGAAATGACGCTTACGTAGCACAGCACCGGCTGGGACGTAGTCGGGACACCGTCGATCCATGTCCGCACCGCCTGACGAAATTGATCAAACGGTATTGCACGCACTTTGAATCGGCCGAGTTGGGGCACCACCACGGCCCGAACGAAGTCGCTACAGCGCGCTGCATCATAGTCCGCGCACTCGCCATAGAACTCGGATCCGTTTTCCCCAACGATGGCGAGACTAATGAGTTGAGGCGCCTCAAAATCCGTGAACTCGGTGTCGATGAAGTAGCGGTTGTTCCAGCCACTACGCGAACTGGTTGGCCGGAACACAGGCCCATGAAAATACGTATCCGTCACGTACCCAAGTCTCCCTACTGTCAGGCGGATGCACGAGCCAGCAAGACTACCAGCCTCGCGGCTTCCGTAAGTTCTGCGCCGTTACGCGTCGCTCCTGAACGAATCGGCCCGTCGAATCCATGTCTCTTCTGCTCCTTTTCAGTCCTGCCTCCATGCTGAGACACCTGGCACCGCACCGACGCTCATGAACGGTTCCTCAAACGCGGGCAAGTCAGCGTGGAATCAATCGCCCACCGGTTCCCGAGAGGGCTTGATCGCAGAAAGACGGCTATGCGGCGCGCTTGGAAAGCGGCCGAAGACTTGCGCTCAATCGCCCTTAACACCCCGGTTCCGCAACGATGCGGGAATCGTCAAAGGCCAGTTCGCTCACCAACTCTGATCGAGAGCCGAGATGAACTCGTATCGGTGAGCATGGCTTCAACTCGCCACGGCTGGTCGAATACCAAAGCCAAGCCTCACCGCCCTCCTTTGCCTCGCGCTCACGCCATATTCCGGTGACCTGACACAAACGGATCTCCGCGTTCTCAACAGCCCGATCGAGCACATAGACAGAGAAACTCCCCGGCTCCCATTGCGACGCCATTTCAAGCAGTGCCTCCGGGCCGCTGATAAGCAAGCCATCGGGCAGCAGATCGCGTTCGCGCTGCTCACGCGATGCAACCGCAAAAAAATTCAGCGTCTCGTTAGTCCACCCCACGCAGCGCCACGCCTCGTAAGGCCGCATGAGTGCCCGCTTACCAGGATTGCACTCGGCCCAACTCTTATCTGTCACTAACATCCATATTCCTTGAGACAACCACTCGGCCTGCGCGCACCGTCGGCCTACGGCCGCGCCGTAGGTGCCGAACATACTCCCAAAGCACCGATTGCACTGAACGCCGCACCCATGGTCACCGACCCCAGACAGGTGCATCTCACCCTACGCATTCGAAATCAAAAAGCCGCCAATAGTACCAAATGAACACTATAGATTGTAGCTCTTTAGTGTTCGAAATGAGTTCATCTGGTCCTTCAGAGGAGGACTTGCATGCGCTCCGAGGCCAGTTTCGGCAACGCACTTAAGCGACTTCGCAAGATCGCTAACGTTACGCAGGAAGATTTTGGACTGATCTCCAGCCGCACATACATCAGCACGATTGAACGGGAACTGAAGTCGCCCACGCTGGGCAAGATTGAGCAGCTTGCCGAAGTGTTAAACATCCACCCACTCGCACTGCTGACGGTTGCTTACATGGACCGACTCACGCCGATGGATATCGAGCGGACCACTGCTTTCGTACGCCAGCAACTCTTGGAATTCATCGAAGACGAGTGAGCATATCGGGCCAGCAAACGGGTGTGAGACGTCAGATCCGACCGTGCCGACCAGTCCGGAAAAGGCCATCGATTGGCCCTGACGTGCTTTAGGTCAAGATACCGCCCCCAGCGCCGACGAAACGAGCGCCGGATGGACGCCAACGAGCACGGCAACGTGCCCCGTTGTAATTGGCTTCGGCGCAGAAATGGCCTTCCACCACTGCTACCAGCACGAGTCCGTGCCAAGAGCACTCCCGAGGATCGGGCTACGCGCACAACACCTAAATTGCGCGTGCATAGGCGCACCAAATCACACCGTACTTAGGCCTACCCTGCCTAAACCCTTGCCTAACTCGGCCTGCTTCAATACGTATGCGATCTGCTCTTCGGTGAACTTGCTCTCCGTCACGGTATGACCTCACGCGGGAGGGATCGGTGGAACCAGCAGAGTCGGATCAACCCGCGGATTCGCAATTTGCGGAGGCACAACCATCTGATCATTCTTGTCATAGACGAACGTAGCCTCGTCGGACCGCGATGACGGAAGCGTTATCCGGATGATGGGTACGATGCGCTTTGAGGCGTGCTGGTAGTCCACTTGGTCACCTTGGGCCCCCTTAAGTCCATTTGCGTGACCTGCAAGATAGAAAAAAGCCATGATTGGCAGCTTCTCAGCGATATCTTGCTCCCATGTAGCTAACCGCAGTTCATTTTGCTCGTGCATGGATTCTTCGCCGATCAACGCCATAGCCTCAATGCTGGTTCTGAAAATCGCGGCGCTCGCTGGGGCTCCGTGATGTACGTCGAAGCCGCATTGGTGTGCGTGCTTATTACCATTTGTGTTGTTGTAGTGTGAAAGCCATTCCGAAGCAGTTGAAATGCCTCGCGCCTGACATGGACCGCTATCAGTCGGAAATGAGTTATCCGCACCGCATCCTTTATCCACTCGATTTTCAGTGTTGGCGTCGATTGGGAATGAGCATAAAACTTCAGGCTCGACGACATTCTGCTTTATATTGTATTTATAAGGAACGAAAATTAACCCATTACTGTACCCATAAGCCAGTTTGCTGAACTTCGAATCTTTTCGCAGATAGGAGAATGAGACGCCTCCACTCGAAACGGAAGCAGGACTTGGGTTCCATGAGTGGTACTGAGACGAATGCTCGGTCCCGCGAAGCATTACCCCAGAACAGCGAAACGCTGGGTTTGTCGCTCTACCGCAATCTGGAGCCAGATTATTGTAATTGTTCGTGAGCTGTTGTGCGACCTTGTTGCCAGCGACTCCGACAAGCGCGACCGGGCCACCTTCGCTCGAGTATGCATGAGCGGGTGAGATCCCAGCAAGGGAAGACGCCATTATCACAAAGATACAAAACGATTTTAATTTCATTTTTCCACTTTTCTTAAAATGGATAAAGTTCATGAGACACGCCGATTCCTTATCATCGGCACGCTCGCTTTTAATATGATTGAGCAGGCGATCTCCACCATCTCTCCCTGGCGCTAATGGAATGGATGCTCCTCGACACGGATATGCCGAAATGGAAAATCATCAGAAACGGTGTCGAATAGGCGCCATGGCGCCGTTAACTTTCCCGACGAAATGGGCAGCCCGATGGCGTCATTGCTTATGGGAGTAAATGATGCGTTTCCACGACTCTCGCTTGCGACGGCTTCGGCGCACGGGAACCGCCCGCGGCCTGTCATGAACCGCGCGGTGGAATTTGTGGGGGTTGCAGCGGATATCGTCCGTACTCGCAGGCGATCGATCGTTGAAGTCCCGACGCTCGTTCGGCGCCGCCGTCACTGAGCATCTTTGCCCAAGGCCGGCGGCTCGTCGGCGGCCTCTCTCTCGTTGCTCCATGCCTGCTGGTCCTGACGCGTACCGCCGACAGGACCAGCGCTGGCAATGAGGTAGGTCCTAAGCACCACCCGCAACGCAGCTCAAAGCGTCATTCCGGTTGCTCACCACACGAAACCAGCGCCGACACCACCCGCCACAGTTCCTCGTGTGTTCGTCGAACCGGAAGCCTTGATGATCCAGCGCCCAGCGTACGTGGACAAACCCACCGCAAGAGCAGACTGGCCGGCGTACGTGCCGCCGCCCACTGCGACGACGCTCTTCCCAGGCGCCGGCGCTTGCGGCAGCGACGCAATGGCCACGGCTGACGCGGTGCCTCCATTTGCATCCGCACGATCGTGTTCGATCTGCGATCGCAAGCCGCCCACCGATTCGTTGAGCTGTTGGACGTTGACGGCGTCCGTCGGTGCGACACCGGCCGACACGTTGGTCAGCGTACGCGTCATGCCCGTGGCGCTGTTGCCGAACGAGACGGCGTTGTCCGCGTCAGCCACGGAACCTGCACCAATTGCAACGCTGTTAGTGCCCCAAGCCGTCGCGCCCTGGCCAACCACGGTGCTGTTCTCGCCGTGAGCCGATGCAGCCTGCCCGATCGCAGTGCTATTGATTGCACGTGCATCCGCCCCGGCACCGATCGCTGTCGCGCCCGACGCTTGCTGCGCCGAATTCGCGCCTGTTGCCGTGGTGTCGCCGGCATCGCTATTGATAACGGAGCCCGAGCCGGCCCCGACATCGCTAACGTCCCGGCGCAGATTGGCCATCGTCATGACTCGACTATCATCCCGCGGATCGCCTGCATCGGTTTCGATCTTGCTGACGCGATTGTCCATCGTGCCCATTCGCTTTTCGAAGTCGCTTTGCAGCGACGACAACTGGCCATAGTTCACCGCGTCGTATCGGCTCTTGCCATCGGCAACGTTGGTCAGCATCACCGGCGCTGCCGACGGACCGCCCAGCGTCACCGAGCGATAGTTCGGATTGCCGTGCGAGTCGAGATCGTAGCGCAGCGCCAGCGAATCCGTGGCACCATACGCCGCAGCCGCCTGCACCGCTTCCGATACCGTCGCGTACTTATGACCGTGCACTTCAATCGAATGAATGGCGACGTGGCCGCTTCCATCGACCGTCGTGTCGCCGCCGATCGCGTTCGCAAGACTCGCAGCCGCGCCGTGCAACTGCGCCACGTTCACCGCGTCGGTACCTTGCGTACCCGCCGCAACGTTCACGATCTGGCGCTCGCTTCCAGCATTGCCCACTGAAACGGTATTGGCTCGACTCGCCTGGGAACCTGCCCCCAGTGCCACGGCGCCGTCCGCGCCTTTTTCCACGAAGGCTTTCGCGCCGAGCGCCATCGCGTCGGTCACGTTCCGGGCAACGCTCGCCCCCGTGCCCAGCGCAATGCCATTCGTCGCGCCCACCACGGCCTCTGCGCCATTGCCGATCGCAATCGAACTTGCGCCGATCGCGTGCACATCGTTATTGCCGATAGCGATCGCGTTCTCGCCGTTCGCCCTCGCCTGCGAACCGATTGCAAGTGCACTGGCACCATTCGTCGTCACATGCGAGCCGATCGCCACCGAGTACGGCTGCTCGGCACCGGTTTGCGCCATATTGCCGATCGCCACGGAGTTGTCCGAGTTCGCGATGGTACGCATGCCAATGGCAATCGTGTCTGCGCCCGACGCAACCGACCCGACACCGATTGCAGCCGAGGTCGTACTCGCCGGATCGCCGTCGGCGATACTCGCCGCATTCGGCAGGCTACCGTCAGCACCCTGGCCGTCGATCAGCACGAAATTCGACAAACGTTGCTCGTCGATGGCAGAGGGATTGGCAACCAGCAAGCTGCGCCGCGACGCCAGATCGGACGAGAGCTTGTCGGTACGGCTCGACACCTTCCCGATCGCATTAGTCAGCTGATTCAAGTTGACCGCGTCAGTACCTCTCGTACCCGCCGCGAGGTTCGAAATGCGGCGCTCGCGCCCCACGTCGCCCACCGACACTTGGTTTGCTTCCAGTGCGACCGAGTTGATACCGATCGCAACCGAATTGACTCCGGTCACGCGCGAACCCGCACCCAAAGCGATCGAGCCGTTCGCTATCGCATTTGCACCGGCGCCAACCGCAACGGCATTCGTTCCCGTCGCAATCGCGTCTACACCTTGCGGCTTGATCTGGATGGCCTTCATCGCAAGGCTGACGTCAGCCAGCTCATCCCGTATCGGCTGCGTGGCAGCAGTCAATTGCCCCATATTGACCGCATCGGTATCCGCACTGCCTGCCGCGACGTTCTTCAATGTCGTGCCATGCTCGCCACGCAGCGTTATCGTGCTGCCAGCGGCATCGTCGTACGCCACCGCATTCGGATCGATACCGCCGCCACTGTCTGCGGCTGCCGCGATCGCGTCGCCGACGTTACCGTAGGTTTTGTCACCGACGCGATACTTCGGCGCCGTCACGTTACCTCCCGCGTCCACCGTCGAACCGCCCCCCAGTGCCGTCGCGACACTCTGTGACGCACGGTGCAATTGCGAACCGTTTATCGCTTCCATACTCGTCGCACTGACCGTGCCGGCCGCCACGTTCTTCAGTGTCGTGCCCTTCACGCCAAGCGTGACCGAGCGCTTGGCGGAATCGTCATAAACGACCGCATTCGGATCCGTACCGCTATCGGCGGCTGCCGCAATCGCATCCGCGACGTTGTCGAAAGATTTGCTGCCCACTCGATATGTCGGCGTCGTTACGTGGCCGTTGGTGTCGATGTTCACGCCAAGCACGTTCGCCACCCTCGAAAGCTGGTTGACGTTGACTGCATCACCGGCGTGCGCGCCGTTCTTGACGTTGGAGACTCTAGAACCCGAAACGCTGATTCCCGCCCTGGACGACAACACAAGCCGGTTGCCGGTAATGGCCGCTCCTTCGGCATCGACGATTATCCGATTCGCCTTGAACGGGTCGTCACCATAAAACAGCCCGGCCGATCTACTTCCCGCCCATACTCCCGACCACAAATATGTGTCGGCCCCATTTCCAGAGGTAAGATAAGAAAAATACTGGCCCGCCATCTGGGAAAAATGAGCCCCACGCACACCCCTATAATTTGAATTATCCCATCTAGCGCAATTTTCAAATAGCACGCCGCTATTTATACAATTGCTGGCCACCGGGGTTTCATATCCAATGTATGGATTATGCGCATACACGGCAGACGAAAACAGGACGCCACACCCGCCGCCAGCGACCGTCGCGAGAACGACGGAAACCTTATACAGCTCGCGCGCCCCCACGTGCAACACCGTGCCTGAAACAAATTTACGTCGCATACTAATCAATTCCAATAGTTACAACACAAACCGACAACCATCAAAACAATTCGCAAGAATTTTAAAATCGGTTGCATTGGCAGCAGAATACCGGCATCTGGAGAGCAGCCTCAATACATAGTCGGCGCGCTGTTGTAATTTCGGAAATTTCTCTAGTTCCAGAATTATCTAGCAGCGTTTCGAAACGAACACGCTTATCGTCCCTGTCGGGCGGTTACATATATCCAGTTGGCGTTGCCCCCTCCGCGCCGCGTAACGACGGATTAGATGCATAGCATCCTTGGAGCACCGAATGTCGGTGTTTCGGTGGTTGGCAACCGAGGCATCGTGGAAGATCAATGCTCACGGGCATGCACGCCGATCTCTCTTTCCAAGCGTTGTGCAACGCGCGCCCCGTGGTTTGCCGTCAGCGCCGCAGGACGAGAGTCGACACGACAACTCCTAAAACACTCGAACGATACGGAGGAATTTATCGAACAGAAAAATGGCGATTAAAAATCGCAACAAGGGTGCCGCCAGCCAATTTCCACCAACAGCATCGCCATGAATCATTTATTCAAACTTTTATCATCTTCAATAGCAATCTTTTTTCTCAGCCAAACTGCATTCGCACAAAACACCGCCGCCCAGGCAGAAGCAAAAGTTATCGACTACGTCGGACCTATTGCGATCAGCCAGCTATACGATTGGTATTACAAAACTCCCAAAAGCTGTGGCGGCCAGTATCGACCAGCTTTCCTGTGTAGCGGAGTAATGTTGCGCGCCACCGTGGAAAGTCCCGCATTCCGGCCATGGAACCCAAGCCCGGCCTCACAAGCGAGTGGCGGCGTCTCTTTCTCGTGGATCAGAGCCGACAGTAATTTTTCAAAGCTTGTTTTTGGTTATAAGAATGGATTTATACTATACCCCGGATATAGCACACTTCAAGGCAAAGACAGCATCATGGTTCTCTGTGCTTATTCAATGGATGGGGGCACCGACCAGCGCCCTGGGAATGGTTGCGGCGCGTCCGCCAATTACCCTACCGAGAGCCGTCCCTGCATCGAGCAGGGAATCACAGATGCTCAAAAGTGGATAAAACATTTTGATTCGCTAAAGATAAAATACAGCGATCAATGCGGCTGGGATGTCACCAAAGGACACTCAGGCACCGCAGATCATTTTTATCAAAGCATTCTGGCGAGGCAAAAGATGCTTTCGCCATGGTGGGATATCCAAAACGAGTTGCGCGTGGCTACATGGAAGCAAAACGATGGCAAAAAACTTCCGATTCATTCGTTTTTCTACATAGCCGGCGACAACCAGGCCCCAATCAATGCCAAAATCGATCAAAAAACCTTCTATCAGGAATATGGAATTGTAGTTCCGGTGGTTGCGATCACTCTTCCAACATCGAAAGGCAAGGAAGCCTCTTTTTCCTATAAACGCAGCGATCAATCTTCGGAAGTTTTGTAACTGACTTGGGGGCTTTGCTCCCCCAAGCTCGGCATGGTGTTCGCGCTGGTGCTGTCATGATCCCTGGTGCTGTCACCGGGCTTGGCGGGTGGCTCGTGATTTCCGAAAGGGACTGGCCAGGACATCCGACACCGTCCGTAACGTGAAGACGTGCCATGTCATCCGATGCGGAATCCATGCTCCGACATCACTCCCGTGTGGTCCGCACACCGGACCCGTCCGATTACGCCGCACCGCTTCAATCCTGGGCGGCCCCCTGTCCATGCACGACAGCAGCAATCAGAGACGCACTCAGCAGCAGAAATTCCTGCACTGTATACCCGAGCTTCCGCGCCGCCGACTCGATATGTCGGTAATCACTGGAACCCACCTCCACGATCACTGCCTTACCGTCCACCCAAGCGCTTCTCATTCCTCCTCCTTGCATCCGACTTCTCGAATCTACTCGGCTTCATCCTCGATGCCATTTGCAACGTCGCCCGGTACCGAAACACCCCAAAAAAGAGCTGTAACGATCAGCATTCTAATTACCGCCATACTCACCAAAAAACCACCCCAAAAATTTACTATCAGAAGACAAATACAAACCTGATAAATCCCGATATTAATATAAGGCAAATCGTCCATTTTACATATCAGCCAATGCTTATTTTCAATCCAAGCACGTAGGCGCATTCTGGTTTTATTCTTTGATGAGCATAAGCGGTCTATCACTTGCTAAACTTTGCCGAAATTAATTTCGGAGATTCTGAAATGGCTTGGCGCGTTGTGCTCGCAGACGACCATCCCATCATGTTGCTCGGTTGCCGTCTTCTGATTGAGCAGAATGGCATGGAAGTCGTGGGAGAGGCACGCGACTCGAGCGAGTTGATGTCAATCCTGGCCCACGTCGCCTGCGATATCGTCATCACGGATTTCTCGATGCCCAACACCGGACGCGCCGATGGACTCGCAATGCTGTCGACCCTTCGACGGGATCACAGCGCCTTACCCGTCATCGTGCTCACGAATATGGCGAATGCCGGTTTGTTGCGTGCAATGTTGAACGAAGGCGTACTGGGCATCGTGGAAAAGGGAGCGGAAAAAAGCGAACTGTTCGCTGCCGTTCGCACTGCGCTGCGAGGCGCGATCTACATCAGTGCCAGACTGCAGCGCGAATTGACGAAACTCGGACTGACCGAGATGGAAAGCCAGCGGGCCGCGAACTTGACGCCCCGCGAGTTGGAGGTGCTGCGCCTTCTTGCCAGCGGCAAATCGCCGACGGAAGTCGGCCAGATACTACATCGGACCATCAAGACCGTCAGCTGGGCCAAGACATCGGCAAAGCGCAAGCTCGGCCTCAAAAGCGATGCCGAACTGTACGAGTATGTCGTCAATCTCGGACTCATTGGCTGATGCCGCTTGCCCGGCCGCGACGGCGGTCGGACGTGGCAGACGGCCCCGGTTCAGGCGTCATGCCCACCGGAACGATTCGATTCACGCCCCCATCAACTGAAATGTGCGTGCCGCATCGACGGCAGCATCGCCATCCAATCGCGCGGTAATTCAATTTTGAAGAACAGCTTGTGGGTCAGCTTGCGGTTGAGCGTTGCTGTCGTCGTCGCGGTCCTGAGCACGTGCCCGATCGAGTCCGTAACGGTTGCAAATGTCGGAGAATCGACGCTTCGGTCGGCGGTGCCCTGGCCGAAGGAACCGACAGTGCCGATACAAACTCATCGCACGGTCGAGCGCTTGACGCTTACGCCGGAAGACCGTAGCTGGCTGGCCTCGCTTCCCCCGATCAAACTGGGCGTGGACCCGGAATGGGCGCCCATTGCCTACCTTGACGCAAACGATCGCCCGAGCGGCATTGCTGCGGACTATCTGGGCCATATCTCGGCATCGCTAGGCATTCGCTTTGCTGTCGTGAAAACGAATTCGTGGGCGGAAACCTTGTCTCGCGCGCAGTCGGGTGAACTGGATGCTGCCATACCGGTCAATACGCCGGTCGCCCGCGGCGGGGTCTTGCTCTCTAGCGTCCCGTTCATCACGCTCCCGGACGTGGTCGTGACTCGACCTCACGTGTCGCCGCAAGGAATCGTCGATCTAGCCGGCCGCCGGATAGCGGTCTCGGATCCCAGCGAGCTTCCCGCCACGGTACGGCAACAGATGCCCGAGGCGGAAATCGTCATGGCCGCGAGCGCTCATCAAGCGATGAGCGCGGTGGCAGAAGGACGTGCCGATGCCTATGTCGGAAACGCGGCGATCGTCGATTTCAACATCCGGAACTATTTCCCTGGCATTCTCAAGATCGCGTCGCCGGCCGATCTCGACAGCCGGCTGAGTATTGCAGTCAACCGCCGCTACGAACGACTGATTCCCCTGATCAACCGCGCGATTGCAGCTATCCCCAAGAGGGAACAACAACGCATTCGAAGCCGATGGCTGTGGCCTCGATATTCGGCGGGCCTGCCATGGAAAACGTTCGAGCTTGTGTTGCTCGGCACCGCGATCGTATTGGCAACCATTACCACTGCATACGTCCGGCTGCGCCGCGAGGTTCGCCGGCGATTGGCAGTTGAGCGTGAACTGGCCGATCAGCTCAGCTTCCGCGAAGCGCTGATGGAATCCCTTCCATACCCATTGGTCGCGAAAGATAGCGCGAACCGATATATCGCGCTCAATCACGCTTATGAAACTGCATTCTCGGTGAAGCGCGACGAGCTGATCGGTAAAACGACGCTCGACGCGTCGCCGCTGGATCCCCAATGGAATCGGAGCATCCACGCGATGAGCGAGCGAGTTCAGGATCAGCAACAACCTCATCACGCCGAGGTCAATCTGATGGATCGCGACCAGAAGCAGCGGTCCTGGCTGTACTGGATGCATCCCTTTCAATTGCCGAGTGGGAAGCCGGGCGGGCTGCTCGTCACGTTGGTGGATGTCACCACGATTCGTGATGCAGAACGGCGTGCACGCGCGCTGGATCAACGATTGAGGCGCGTGACCGCCCATCTTCCGGCGGTCGTCTTCGAATTGCGTCGCACTCCGGATGGCGTGCTCCGTTTTCCTTATGTCGGAGGCAATACCCGCGCCATGTGGGATCTGGATGCGCAAACGATGGAAGACGATGCGCTGACGGCGCTTTCACGGGTGCATCCCGATGACCGACCTCTCATCAAATCGGCTGTCAGGCATTCCGCACGGACCATGCAGCGGGTTTCCATCGATTTTCGCTGCCGTTCCCAGGGATGCGAGCGCTGGATTCACACGGAAGCGACACCCCAAACCGAGCATGACGGGACGATATTCTGGAGTGGCGTGTGGTCGGATGTCACTCACATCAAAGCGCAAGCCAGGGAACTGGCCCGTGCGAAAGAAGCGGCCGAATTAGCCGCGGCATCAAAAGCGAGATTTCTCGCCACCATGAGCCACGAGATACGCACACCGATGAACGGGATCATAGGGATGCTCGAGCTGTTGCGACACGAGTCGTTGAGCATCAGGCAGCAGCGCATGCTTCACATGATCGGGGAATCCGCGATGACGTTGATGCAGATTCTCGACGACGTTCTGGACTTCTCGAAGATCGATGCAGGACAGTTGGAAATCGTGACCGAACCGACCGACCTGCGCGCGCTCCTGGACGGCGTCAGTGCGGTAGCCGCCACGCTCGCCCACGACAAGGGCCTCGTCGTGCGTAATTTCGTCAGCCACCGACTCGCCGCTGAACTCGAGATAGACGGCCTGCGTCTTCGCCAGATTCTATTCAACCTGATGAGCAACGCAATCAAGTTCACGGAAAGCGGCGAGGTCGGCGTACGCGTCGAGATTATCGACTACCGCAATGCGTGCCAGCGCGTTCGCTTCACGGTACACGACACAGGCATCGGAATCACCCCGGCGCAACTGCAATGTCTGTTCGCGCCTTTCACACAGGCCGACACGTCGATCTCGCGCCGCTTCGGCGGCACCGGTCTGGGGCTGGCCATCTGCAAACGATTGGTCGAACTGATGCAGGGCTCCATTCGCATCGAAAGCACGCCGCGTGTCGGTACGCACGTCATCGTCGAATTCGACCTGAACGTCCATCTTGTGGCTCGGTCTATGCCGGTCTCAGGCAAGCAGGCCACTATCGACTTATCCGACATAGCGCTCGCGGCCGCGCTGCGCGAAGTTCTGATGCCGCTCGGCGTCGTCGTGACCGGCGATACGTCGCGGGCAGACATACGCTTTGTGGACGAATGCCGGCTCTTCGAAATCCGCGACGACAGGCTCGTTATCGGCCTGACCGACGAACCCATCCCGACGGGCTACGAGATCTCGCCCGACGGCACGTGTCGGCTCAGCCACAATCCGTTGACATGCGCCGCGGTCGAAGCATTGTGCCTTCATGCCACTGCCGCACCTCGCTTCGCAGGGACCGATACCCGTCTTCCATCTGTTGAATATCCGTCGTCCGGTATTCGAATCCTCGTCGTAGACGACCATCCGATCAATCGGCTCGTCATCGAGGCGCAACTCGCCCGACTCGGCTATACCGCCATTGCAGTCTCCAACGGCACGGACGCACTGCACGCGCTGGACGATTCCGATATCGCGCTGGTGCTCAGCGATTGCGCGATGCCGGACATGGACGGTTACGACCTGGCGAGACGTATCCGCTCCCGGGAGCCCCGATCGCGGCGCATCCCCATTCTTGCGTTGACGGCCAACGCATTGCCCGACGAAGCGATTCGGTGCGCCGAAGCCGGCATGGACGGCCTGCTCGTCAAACCCACCACGCTGGCGGTACTGCGCGAGCAGCTCGCGCGTTGGGTGCCGACGGCGCCTTGCCAGATACAGACGGACGCCATGCGCTGGCTTTCCCCGCCCGTCTCGCCTGAAGAACGCACGAACTTGCCCAAGCTGATCCGGGGATTTCTGGCCGAGACCGCGAAAGATATGGCCTTCCTTCAGGCCGCAATACAAAGCGGCAACGCAGTGGCGGCGGCCGAGCATATCCACCGCATCGTCGGCGCCAGCAAATTGTTCGGCTCGGACGTCCTGGCTGATGCCGGCGAGCTATTATCCGAGCGACTTCGAGAGGATGGCGTGGCGGGCCAGGAGGCAGCACTGGCGGCGTTTTTCGCACAAGTCGAGCAGTTGACCACCAGACTCAACACGTTGATGGCCGCACAGCGTGAATAGTGTGGCCACCCAGCGCGAAAAATTAGATTGGGGCGAGCGCCACCTCCAAAATGAAAGTCGGCCCTTTCATTAGCGGGTCGGGCTATTTCGCTCGGCGGCAGCAGTCGATACAGCAGCCTGCTGCATCATGTATGCCACGTCCCGGCGAAATCACCCTGCGCGATCGTGTCTCCGACGCAATTGACGCAAAACGTGCCGTGCGCTTCAAAATGCTCGCGACCTCAGCGGGGGTCAACCAAGGGTTGGTCGTCAACATCAGCGATACCACGCCCGACACCTGGGGTGCCGCGAGACTAGTGCCATGCATATCGCCGTGGGATGCATCGGCCGGTACGCGCGTACCGGTATGGGAGAGAGCCCCGATGTTCGTTCCCGGCGAGCTCAGCGTCACACGTGAATGCGTATTGCCGCCGAGCACGCGACGACTGGCCTGGTCGCTTTTCGTCACTGAAATCATATTCCGACAACCCGGCGATGCATCGATCTCGTTAACGACATCACTGCTGGCGGCAGCGACAACAGTCACGCCCTGCCCCATGAGATCATCGATAGCGTCCTGAAATGTCCAACTGCAGGCGTCGACCGATGCGACGCTCAGGTTGACTACCTTTGCAGGATGTCGATTTTCCAGCGCGCTAGTAACCGGCACCCCCGCCGCCCATCGCATTCCGTCAACTACATCGTTATACACGTCCCGTGCCATCACGGTGCCGTAGCGTTGCATCCTGCCGGACGATCGGCGCATCTTGACGATGATCTCGTTGCCGTGGTTTTCCTCCCAGCCGCTGCTCCCTATCCCAGAATCGCCACCGCATGAGGAAAGTAATACGGCTATCATTACAAAAGCGGGGCATAAGAGCGGGAATTTCCTACGATCTTCAATCACGTCGAGCTCGAAAACGTAATTTAACGGTGGTGCGGGCGGCTCTCTCATTGAAAAGAATTATCTTCAGAAATAGCCAAACCGCATCAAAAAATCAGCTAACCTCGCCAAAGCATATCCCGCACGGCGTCTACCAGATCGACATTGGTCTTCACGCCGAACTTCTTCATTGCGTTTGCCTTTTGCGTACTGATCGTTTTCCGACTTCGACTGAGCTTTGCCGCGATTTCCCCGACTGCCATTCCGCGCGACAGAAGCCGTACCACATCAAGCTCGCGCGGTGACAATAAATTGGTTCGCGCCTGCCTGTCACCACCCCGACCCGAATCGCACAGCATATCTCCCGCAATGTCCGGGTCCACATACCTTTTCCCGCGCATGACTTTATCGACGATTTTCGGCAAGGAAAGTGAATCGTCACTCGATTTCACAACGAATGCCGATACGCCCTTTTTCATCACGCGCTGGACGGAAAGTCCATCCCTCAACTCGGCCAACAGGATAATCTTCACGTTCGGATGGTTTCTGCGGATGGTTTCAAGCATTCGCATCCCGTCCGGCTCCGGATCGTCGCCAAATGCATAATCGCAAATCAACACATCACATTCGCAAGTGCTCAACATCGAGGCCATGCCGGACAACGTATGCGCCTCGGCGACGATTTGCATACTTTCCACACTCGAGAAAATGTGACGCAGGCCCTGCACTATCATCGGATAGGAGTCTGCGACGACAATATTTATCTTCCGTGCCGAAATAAAATCATCTGCATTCATGCCGGACGAAAACGAACTCGAATAGCTCTCTCGATCAATAAAACTCATCGATGGAAATTCCAAACATGACTATCAAAAAACTGTCGTGGCGACACCTCCGACACGACAGAAGGTATCAAGTCACTGCGACAGTACGCTATCCCAAGCTGGAGATCGTGACACCTACGGTCGCGCGAAATCCAATGCCTGAACAATAGCGCTCGACATCGCCGTAAGGGACTAGAAAATTCTCATCGTCGGTGCGAAAAAAGCACATTCATCGTGCATCATTGCGAAGACCATGGCGCGAGAAAGGCGCTTAGATGCGTTTGTAACCTACGTGCGCAGCCCGTCCGGTATGTGCACGTGGCTCATGCCCGCCGTTCTCAGCGCAGATGGCATGTCGCGCCCGATCAAATGGCATTGTTCGATCACGCGTTATGGGGTGCCCACTGGCGGAACGGCTTCGGATCGTGAGGATTTCGGCTGGGTCGTGAACGCGTCGTCCACTGTCAATACGGGAGCAGGCGCGGGTGGTTGATGGAGTCGAAGTACCACTTGCCCTGTTCGGAGAGGGGCTCTCGACGGAGGGGGTGATCCCGCGTCGCTTCCAGCCAGTGCGCGAATTCAGCGTCGGTCATGTCAAGCCCTTCGGCCAAGCGCTCTACCGACGCTCCATGCTCGGCCTTGGCTTGCACGTTCGTGTGCACCGTTCGCACCGAGGTGTGCCCGCTACGGTTGTGAGATTTCGCCACTGCCGTCGGGGCGGCAGCGTTGCGCACGGGGTCACGAGGCGATACCTCGTACCGTGACATCGCGTGCGAATGGGACCCCACCCCCACCTCTACGTCATCAGCGGCCGATACGCGCGCTGGCGCCGATTGCCGCGTCGACACACCGGAGATCGCGCCCCGGTAAACGGTGTCGGGAGATAGATGTGCTGGCCCGCTTTCGAGCATATGTGTCGCAAGGCAGCACGACGCCGCGAACGCAAGGCCAACGGCAAGCGTCCGCCCCAACGAACGGGACGCAGGACGCTGACGCAGCCATGCCGCGTTGCCAGATCCGAAATCCGCCGCGGACGCTTTTGCTTGCTCACGCGAGATTCCGTGGGAGCACAAGTCGAACACGCGTGGCCCGGGGCCGCCCCTTTTCTCACACATGCTACGGCACCGCCCGTACGGCGGCGGCACATCCGAAAAAGGGGGCGTAAGCGGGAGCGCGAAACGACCGGTAATGTCCTGCATATCCGTATGTGAGCGACGATTCTGCCGACACGTGACGCGTCGCCCCTCCGTCAATTTGAATGAAGTGCCGAGTATCGCTGTGGGTTCCGACCGCCGTAAATCAGCCAAGGACGAATCAGCGCAGTCCGGCGTCGGCCGAATTCCCATCCGCCCCGGACTTGCATCCGCAGCAGTGTAGTAAGCACGATGGTGGCAGCCATCGCGAGCAGGACGCTCCCGGCAGCAGCACCTACGGAGTCGTGGCCGGTGCCTGGAGAATCACCATCGATGTCGGCTCCGCCGCAAGCAAGCACGCCAGTCGCTATGCTTGCCCAATGGGGTCGCGATTGATCTGGAATGCTTGTGCAGAACGCCCCCCTGTTCAACGCGATGATGCGTTCGTCAAAGCCGGTGAAGCGGCGCTCATGCTTGGGAATCGGGATCAGCTCGAAGCTGCCGTCGCGATCGCGGGGAACGTCGCCCCGGACCGGGCCGCGATCGGTGATGACCGTTTTGCCGCCAGCGCCGTTGCGCTCGTTGGCCTGCCCAGCGGCTTGGACGGGCTCTGCAGGTAGCCCAGATGCAGATTCATCTTGGCGCCCATCGCGCGCTCGATGACCGCCTTGTTGAACGCCAGCATCAGGTCCTGCGCCTCGGCAGGCGTCATCGGCCCCTTGACCAACTGGTTCAGCAGTGGCTTGGGCAATTCAGGCAGCGGCCCACGGGCCGCTGCCTTGGACGCCACCGTCTGTTTCTTCTTCATTGGCGGCATATCCATGACTTTTACACCTCATGATATGCCCGCCCACGAAATCACGGATAGGTCCTTAGTTCGACGATTTGGCGCCTCTCATGCGTAGCATGTCGATCGTCTTCAACGTCACCTTGTGGCCTCCCGACGAGTAGAGACCGTCCGACACTTCGTCCACAATGACGACCGTGTGCGGACGAATATACTCTCCCGCTATTGCCGCAATCGCGTCGGTAACACCATCCATCATCTGCTGCGTCTTCTCTTGCGAAAACGCGCCTTTCAGCAGCTTCAAGGTGACAACTGGCATTGCTTTTCTCCCATAGGAATTGCCATCACGGCTTTGGGGCGCCCACATCACGAGGCGGGTACGCCCGGAATGAAGACCTTTCAGATGTACGTCAACCCAATATCAGGACCAAGCCTAAAGCGTGAGCGGTTACGGTTTTCCTGACGGCAACCACGCTTGCATTTCGACAGCGGGTAATCCAGGACCCCGGCAGGTCACTCAGATCACTCGCCGCCGGTACAAATCCACCACCTTTGAAGAGGAGTGCCGGCGAGGCATGGCGCGATCAAAAAACAATATAAATTGATGCGCGCACTTTCGAAATCAGACAATTCTGATATTTATGAGAAGCGCACAGGCGTAATCTGGCTTTTTGGTTGGCGCACATCGGCCCCATATCATTTGGCAAACTCGGCCGATACTAATTAGTGGGGAGTCTGGAATGGCATGCCGTGTTGTACTCGCAGACGACCATCCGATCATGCTGCTCGGCTGCCGCGTTCTGATCGAGCAGAACGGCCTCGAGGTCGTGGGGGAGGCTCGCGACTCCAGGGAGTTGATGTCGATCTTGGCACGCGTCGCGTGCGATGTCGTGATTACCGATTTCTCGATGCCTAACGCCGGACGTGTCGACGGATTGCCTATGCTCTCGATCATTCGACGAGAACACGCAGCCTTACCGGTCATCGTGCTCACAAACATGGCAAATGCCGGGCTGTTACGCGCGATGTTGAACGAGGGTGTGCTGGGCATCGTCGAGAAAGGAGCGGAAAGGGCCGAACTGTTCGCTGCCGTCCGTGCCGCCCTGAGAGGGGCAGTCTACATCAGTGCCAAGCTGCAACTCGAACTATCGAAGCTTGGGCTGACCGAAACGGAAAGCCGGCGTGCTGCTAATTTGACTCCTCGAGAGCTCGAAGTGTTACGCCTTCTCGGCAGCGGTAAATCACCGGCTGAAGTCAGCCAGGTTCTCCATCGGACAATCAAAACGGTCAGCTGGGCCAAGATATCGGCAAAGCGCAAGCTTGGCCTCAAAAGCGATGCGGAACTCTACGAGTACGTCGCCAATCTCGGGCTCAACGGTTGACACTACCCTCCTCACTGCAAGCGCTATTGGACGTCACGGTTCCCCCGGCACAAGATCCATGCCCCAAAGCGATGAGGTACACGGCGAGTTGAAATGCTCTATACGGCGCGCGTTACAACGTACTCCACATAATCCGTTATTTTGAAGAATACCTTTTGGATAAGTGCCCGGTCGAGCAGTATCATTGCCATAGTCGTCCTGACTATGAGTCTGATCGATTCGGCAACGGTTGAAAATATCGAAGCATCAGCGCTTCGGTTGACGCTACCTTCGCCGACAAACCCGGTGTCGCCGCCGCAGATTCCTGACGAGGCCCACGGTTTGGCACTCACGGCAGATGAGCGACGCTGGCTGGCTTCGCTGCCTCCGATCAAACTTGGCATTGACCCCGACTGGGCACCGATCGCCTACATTGATGCCAATGGTCGCCCGAGTGGCATCGTCGCCGACTATCTGGCATATATCTCGAAATCCCTTGGCATCCGCTTCGCACTGGTGAAAACGAAGTCGTGGGCAGAAACCTTGTCCCTGGCGCAATCAGGTCAAGTGGATGCCGCCGCGCCTGTCAATGCACCGACGGGGCACGGCGACGACTTGCTCTACAGCACTCCGTTTATTACCCTTCCCGACGTCATCGTTACCCGCCCCCACGCGCTGCCGCAAGGCATCGTCGATCTCGCTGGCCGTCGAATCGTTATTTCGGATCCAAGCGAGCTTCCCGCTCAGGTATTGCGCCAACTGCCAGACGCCGATATTGCCGTGGCCACGAACGCCTATCACGCGATGCAAGAGGTAGCGGAGGGGCGTGCCGATGCGTATCTCGGAAACGCAGCGATCGTCGATTTCAACATCAGGAGCTATTTCCCGGGTGCTCTCAAGATTGCATCACCTGCCAATATCGAGAGTCGGTTGACCATTTCAATAAACCGCCGCTATGAGAGACTGGTACCTATAATTAATAACGCGATCGCCGCGATGCCAAAAATGGAGCAGCAACGGATTCGAAGCCGTTGGCTTTGGCCTCGCTATTCAGTCGGACTGCCATGGAGGACCTTCGAGCTTACGTTACTAGGCGCTGCGGTCATATTGGCGATCATTATCATCGCGTACATCCGGCTTCGTCACGAGGTCCGTCAGCGGCGGGCGGTCGAGCATGAGCTGGCAGACCAGCTTAGCTTTCGTGAAGCGCTAATGGAGTCGCTACCGTATCCGCTGGCCGCCAAAGATAGTGCGAACCGATATATCGCGCTCAACCATGCCTATGAAACCGCATTCTCGGTAAAGCGTGAGGACTTGATTGGTCGAACAACGCTGGAAGCTTTACCGGTGGAGCCCGCATGGAGTAAGCAAATCCACGCCATGAGCGAGCAAGTCCAAGATCAAAATCGAGCCCATCATGCCGAGGTCAACCTGATGGACGGCGACCATAAGCTGCGGTCTTGGTTGTACTGGATGCATCCGTTTCAATTGCCAAGCGGAAAGCCAGGTGGCCTTCTGGTGACGTTGGTCGATGTGACGACCATTCGCGACGCAGAACAACGTGCGCGTGCTCTGGATCAACGTTTAAGACGCGTGACTTCTCATCTTCCGGTGGTCGTCTTCGAACTTCGCCATACACCGGATGGTGCACTAAGGTTTCCTTATGTAGGTGGTGATACGCGTGCCATGTGGAATCTGGATGCGCTGACGATGGAAGCCGATGCGCTTACGGCGCTCTCGCGGGTTCACCCCGACGACAGGCCTCTCATTAAAACCGCCGTCAAGTACTCGGCGCTTACCATGACGCCGATCTCTATCGATTTTCGATGTATGTCACATGGCCGCGAGCGATGGATCCACACCGAAGCGACGCCGCAAACGGAGCCAGACGGCACGATGTTCTGGAGCGGAGTCTGGTCGGACGTCACTCACGCGAAGGCGCAGGGGGAAGAGCTCGCCCGTGCGAAAGAAGCGGCTGAAATAGCGGCAGCGTCGAAGTCGCGATTTCTCGCCACCATGAGCCACGAGATCCGCACGCCGATGAACGGGATCATAGGGATGTTGGAACTGTTGCGCCACGAATCGTTGAGCACAAAGCAGCAACGGATGCTTCACATGATCGGGGAATCTGCGATGACGTTGATGCAGATTCTCGACGACGTTCTCGATTTCTCGAAGATAGATGCCGGACACTTGGAGATCGTGACGGAACCGACTGATCTACGGGCACTCGTGGACGGCGTCAGCGCCATGGCCTCGACGTTGGCTCACGATAAGGGCCTTGTCGTTCGTAATTCCGTCAGTAACCAACTCGCCGCCGAATTGAACGTCGACGGTCTGCGCCTTCGCCAGATTCTCATTAATCTGATAAGCAACGCGATCAAGTTCACGGAAAACGGCGAGGTTGGCATCAGCATCTCCGTCTTCGACCAACGGGAAGCGTGCCAGCGTGTGCACTTCACGGTACATGACACGGGCATTGGCATCGCGCCCGCGCAACTGCAATGCCTGTTCGCGCCCTTCACGCAGGCCGACACTTCGATCGTACGTCGCTTCGGCGGCACTGGATTGGGTTTGGCCATTTGCAAACGCTTGGTCGAGCTGATGCATGGATTCATTCACATCGAGAGCACGCCGGATTTCGGCACTCGAGTCACGGTTGAACTGGACCTGGACGTACAGTTGCAGACTCGTTCCACGCCGCTAGCGGGAAAACATGCACATATCGCGTCGTCCGACCCGGCGCTAGCCGCAGCGTTATGCGAACTCTTGACACCGCTAGGTATCATCCCTGCGGGAGCCGCCTCACAGGCAGACATACACTTTATCGACGAAAGTCGACTCGAGGCAATCGATAATGACAAGCCAGCTATCGGACTAACGGACGCCCCGACTCCAACGGGCTACGAGATCTCGGCTGACGGCACCTGTCGGCTCAGCCACAATCCGTTGATGTACTCCGCGGTCGAAGCACTTTGTCTACATGTCGTCGGTGCAACTCCATCCGCCGAGAACGATATCCGGAATCTGCACGTCGAATATCAAACGTCGGGAATTCAAGTTCTTGTCGTCGACGACCATCCGGTCAATCGCCTGGTCATCAAGGCGCAACTTGAACGACTCGGTTATACCGCTGTTGCGGTATCCAACGGCATGGACGCACTCCGAGTACTGGACGATTCCGACTTCGCATTGATACTCACCGATTGCGCGATGCCGGAGATGGACGGCTATGAATTGACGAAACGCATCCGCTCCCGGGAACATCGATCACGGGATACCCCCATTGTTGCCTTGACTGCAAGCGCGTTGCCCGATGAAGCAATCCGATGCGCGGAAGCCGGCATGGACGGCCTGCTCATCAAACCGACAACCTTAGCCGTGCTGCGTGACAAACTCGCGCATTGGATTGGAATTTCGCCTTGCCCGACACGGCCAGACTCAATTAGCAGTCTGGCCCAGCATCCCTCGCCCGAAGAAGGCGCATACCCGCCGATATTGATTCAAGGGTTCGTGACAGAGACCTTGAAGGATATTGCCTTCCTTCAGGCAGCAGTAGCCGACAAAAACGCGGTAGCCGCCGCCGACCGCATCCATCGGATAGCTGGCGCAAGCAAATTGTTCGGCTCAGGTGCTTTGGGGGATTACGGTGAAAAACTGGCCGCCCAACTTCGGCTGGGTGACCTCTCGGGTCAAGAGGCGGCATTGGCGGTCTTTTGCACCAAAGTCGAACAACTCATCACACGGCTTAACAAGGCACGCACCAGTGGCGAGTGATCCGCCATGTCGAAACACGCCAGATTTCCAGATCATTTGCGCCGCTGCGATGAGCACGAACAGCAGGACGACCGTCCTGAAAATTTCAGGGGACATCTTGTCCCGCAGCGGACGAACCAGCCACATGCCGGCAATCGCTGGCAGCGTGGCGGCCACCGAAATCGCGAGATCCGCACCGCTCGCCTGCGCGGCGCCGCTGAACGTAGTGAGCAGCGTCACGACCGAAACCACGAGGATGATCGCGATCTGCTTCGTAAACGCCCGGCCGCTCGCTCCGGACGAAATCAAGTAAGTGGCAAGCAACGGGCCGGGAACCGACGCAATGCTCTCCGTCACTGCCGCACCGAAGCCGAGCGTGAAACCAACAGGTTTGCGCCATGCGGGTGCCAAATTGAGCTTCGGTGCCGCGAGCATCAGTGTCGCGACCACAATCAGTACTGCGCCAGAGGCTGCCTGTGCGTGACCCGAGTTCAGCGAGAGGAGGATCGCCACGCCGACGATATTACCTAATACCGTCCATGCGATCGGCGCGGCGATTTTCCGCGCCGTTGCAAGCACCTGACCACCTTCGAGCGCCTGCGGAATGTTGCCGAGAATGATCGGCATAGACAGCAGCAATACTGCATCCCGAATCGGCATGAACTGGCTGACGATCGGCATCGCAATCAGCGGCACGCCGATGCCGGTGATGCCCTTGGCCATTCCACCCAGTACAAGCGCAACAACGATCTCGATTAGGTCGAATGTCGGAAGCACCTGCAGGCTGGAAGCTAGCACCCCTTCTGTCACATTGAATTGCATCATCGAATGACATGTCTCGGCATATCTATCAGCAGCCGATGTCGATTGCACCTGTAGGAATCAACCACGCCCCACGTTGCCATGAAATAATAGGTTAACTCCGCCGTCCAAATGAGCGAGCCGCGCACGACTCAAAATCTCGCCTCAGCACGGTCAAATCAGTCTTGACGCTCCAATACCGCATCACGCGCAACCCAATGGCCCGTGCAACGTCATCTTTCAACAAATCATCTCGGCGAGTATATTGCCACGCACACGACCTATCATCCAACTCAACAGCATACAATAAGCCACCATCGCCTCCACGAACCACGAAATCGAAAACCTTTCTATTATATAGTTTGATATTCGATTTATCATTATGCTCAGCATCAACGAGCTCTTTCAAAGCAACTTTCTTGAAAATGTCCGCCTCCGGCAATGCAGTGCACAATCGATCATAAAACTCTGACTCTTGCGCAGCGGTAAGTGCCCGATGTCCATGAGGAGCTGCGCCCGCGAGCAAAGGTTTGGGCTCGCTTTTTATCATTGGACCGCGCCTCGCGGTGAGCTTATCCGGGCAGTCAGGATGACTTCCGACGTCAGGCACTGCCGTTCCGGCCACTCGTCCACGCTCCACAAGCAACTCGCTCTCGAACTGCGCACGCCCCGGCGCGAGCGGCTCAACTCCCTTCGCAAGACTTTGACGCTCGGCCCCCGAACCACCTTCCGATTGCCACCTATATTTTCGCGAACGCCTTACCCCGTTCACGCCAAGAGCGACAAAAGCCGCACCGACAATCGCAAGAAAAACCAGCAACAGAGCCATCATAGTTTTAGTTATATTTGGAAAATCTGAATTTTCTTTAACGTTCGAAAATCGATCAAGTCTCCCGTGACAATCCGCAACACCTCGCCACCAAATCATCTTAATTAGATTATTCCAGTTGCAAAATCGATGATCACCTTGCCGTTCATGCGAACGCGGTTCACCGAAGAACAAATCATCGGCATCTTGAAGGAAGGGCGACTGACATGAAGCCATCAGAGCTGTGCCGCAATTACGGGATCTCCGAAGCGACCTACCACAACTGAAAAACCAGGTTCGCCGGGATGACGGCCCCGAAGCGCGGCACCTGAAGGAATTGGAGCGGGATAACAACAAGCTCAAGCACCTGTTGGCCTCTACGAATTCCGTCCGACCTCACATGCTGGGTATACATAAAAAGACCCGCGCGAGGCGGGTCCGGAAATACGGGAGCGGGTTGCCCCGCTCCGTCAGTCAGGCAGTTACCACTGATACGATGCCCCCAGGCCGACAGTGTTACCACCGCTCGACAAGCCCACACCGGCCTTCATCTTCAGGTTCTTGTTGATGCGGGCCTCCCCGCCGAACGCGACCGCCTGATAGCCCTTGTAGCTCGCACTGCCGATACCGAACGACAGCGTCTTGCCAGGGTCGACACCCGGGATCATCGTCAACGCCGTTGCCGCCGCGATACCCGAATAGGCATTGCGCGATACGCCGTTGATCTGACCTTGCAGCCCGCCAACCGCCCGGTCGAGCTGCCCCTTGGTCGCCGCATCCGACGCATTCACGCCATCCGCGATATTGACGATCCGGCGCTTGCCCTGGTCGGAGCCGTCACCAAACGAGACCGTGTTGTCCTCGTTCGCGACGGAGCCCGCACCAATCGCAACGCTGTTGTCGCCGCGTGCCTTCGCACCCTGACCGATCGCCGCGCTGTTCTCGCCGTGAGCCGACGAGTCCTGGCCGATCGCGGTGCTATTGGCCGCGTGTGCATCAGCACCCGCGCCAATCGCCGTGCCGCCCGCGGCGCGCACCGTCGCGTTCGCGCCGACTGCCGTGGCGTTGCCGGCATCGTCGTTGATCGTCGAGCCCGAACCCATCGCGACGTTGTTGCTGCCGTTGCCGGATTGGGCCGCCGTCACCGCCTGGCCCGCTTCGCCCGAACCGCTGATCAGATCGTTGCCGACCGTACGGCGCGAGTCGCCGCCCGAACCGCCGGTGGTTTCGATCTTGCTGACGCGATCGTCCATCGTGTCGAGGCGGTTTTCAAAGTTGGTCTTCAGCGACGACAGCTGGCCGTAGTTCACTGCGTCGTACTGGCTCTTGCCATCTGCAACGTTGGTCAGCATCACTGGCGCCGCCGCAGGGCCGCCCAGCGTCACCGAACCGTAGTTCGGGTTGCCGTGCGAGTCGACGTCATAGCGCACTGCCAGCGAATCGGTGGCGCCATACGCCGCGGCCGCCTGCACCGCCTGCGAGACGGTCGCGTACTTGTGACCGCCCACTTCGATCGAATTGACGGCAACCTGCCCGTTTTCATCGACGGTCGTGTCGCCCCCGATCGCATTCGCGACACTTGTGGCCATGCCGTGCAGTTGCGATCCGTTCACCGCATCGGTGCTCGTCGCGCTTACCGCTCCGGCCGCCACGTTGTGCAGGCCAACCGCTGTACCGGCATCCCCGAGCGTGACCGACGCACGATTCGCTGAACCGTCTTCGTTGCGATCGTAGCGCACCGCTGCGACCGCTTGCCCGGTTTCCGGATCGATCAGACCGCTGTTCGCGATCGTATCCTTCAGGGTCGAGATATCGCCGGTGTTCGCCGTCACCCGCCCGTCGAGATTGCCGATCGCCGCACCGACACTGTTCACCGTCGTCGTACCGCCCGCGAGCGAGTAGCTCGGCGCGGAGATCGTGCCGTCGGCGCCTGCCTGCGAGCCGCCGCCGAGCGCATTGGCCATGCTCTGCGACGCACCATACAGTTGCGCCCCGTTCACCGCTTCCGTGCTCGTCGCATTCACCGCGCCGGCTGCAACGTTCTTCAGCGTCGTGCCTTGCTCGCCAGCCAGCGTGACCGTGCTCTTCGCCGCATCGTCGTACGCAACCGCGTTCGGATCCGTACCGCCACCGCCGCCGCTTGCCGCTGCAGCCGTGATCGCGTCACCCACGTTACCGTAGGTCTTGTCGCCGACGTGGTACTTCGGTGCCGTCACGCTGCCATCGGCGCCAATACCCGCACCGCCACCCAGCGCCGTCGTTACGCCACTGAGCTGCGTCACGTTCACCGCGTCGGTGCCTTGCGTACCCGCCGCAACGTTCACGATCTGGCGCTCGCTGCCGGCATTACCCACCGAAACGGTATTGGCACGCGTCGCCTTGGCGCCTGCGCCCAGCGCCACGGCACCGTTCGCTTTGTCGTCCACGCTGGTATTGGCACCCAGCGCCATCGCATTAGCCACGTTCGGTGCAACGCTCGCACTCGTACCCAGCGCAATGCCATTGGTCGCACCTACTGCGGCTTCTGCTGCATTGCCGATCGCAATTGAACTTTCACCGATCGCCTTGATGCCGTTATTGCCGACCGCGACCGCATTCTCGCCGTTCGCCTTCGCGTTCGAGCCGATCGCCAGCGCTCCCGCGCCATTGGTCGTCACCTTCGAACCGATGGCCACCGAGTACGATTGGTCCGCGCCTGTTTGCGCCATATTGCCGATCGCAACCGACTCGTCCGATAGCGCCCCAGTGTTCAGCCCGAGCGCGATCGCGTTTGCCCCTGCCGCATGAGCCTCCACGCCGATCGCGGCGGCCGTCGTGCTCTCCGGATCGCCCCCGCTGATACTCGCCGAGTTCGTCCCCCCCATACCGTCGACCGCGACCAGGGAATTCGACTCGTCCGAATCCGCAAGCGCATTGACCCGAGACAACAGGTGCGACTGCTCAGCTGCGACACGGGATTTCAGTTTGCCCAGCGCCTCGAACAACTGCGATCCATTGATCGCATCCGTACTCCTGGCTGTGACGTCCCCCGCTCTCACGTGGACGATCTTGCGTTCGGTCCCGTCATCACCGACGGACACCGTCATCGCCTCGTTCGCAACGGAGTTGGAACCCAGCGCAACCGATCCGCTCGCGAGCGCACGCGCACCGGCACCCAGCGCCAATGTATTCGAACCGCCTGCCAAGGCCTTTGAACCGATCGCGACAGACTGAGCGCCAGTAGCGGTCGCGGGTGCGTCGCTGGCCCGGACCTTGATGTACTTCAGATCGATGTTGCCTTCAGCCAGTTCGCGCTTCATATCGGACAACCCGATGTTCAACTGGCCGACGTTCACCGCGTCGCTATCATCCACGCCTGCTGCGACGTTCTTCAACGCCACCGGCGCTGCTGCGCCCGCACCACCCAGCGTCACCGAACCGCGATCCGCCGTGCCGTCTTCCTTGCGGTCGTACGTCACCGCCGCGATCACCTTGCCCGTGTCCTTGTCCACCAGGCCGGATTCGGCAATATCGTCTCGCAGCTTCTCAACGTTCGTCGCATTCGTCGTCACACGGCCGTCCAGGTTCGACACTGCGTCACCAACGTTTTTCGCCGTCGTCTTGCCGCCGTCCAGCGTGTACGCCGGTGCCGTCAGCTTGCCTGCTGCGTCTACCGTCGAACCGCCGCCCAGCGCGCTTGCCACGCTCTGCGACGCGCCGTACAGCTGCGAGCCGTTCACCGCTTCCATGCTCGTTGCATTCACGGTGCCCGCTGCAACGTTCTTCAGCGCCGTGCCTTGCTCGCCAGCCAGCGTGACCGCACTCTTGGCTTCATCGTCGTATGCAACCGCGTTCGGATCCGTACCGCTACCCATTTCGGCTGCGGCGACGATCGCGTCACCCACGTTACCGTACGTCTTGTCGCCAACGTGGTACTTCGGTGTCGTCACCTTGCCCGCCGCGTCCACCGTCGAACCGCCACCCAGCGCGCTTGCCACGCTCTGCGACGTGCCGTACAACTGCGAGCCGTTCACCGCTTCCGTGCTCGTCGCGCTCACCGCGCCGCCTGCAACGTTCTTCAATGCCACCGGCGCTGCTGCGCCCGCACCGCCCAGCGTCACCGAGCCGCGGTCCGCCGAGCCGTCCTCCTTACGGTCGTACGTCACCGCCGCGATCACCTTGCCCGTGTCCTTGTCCACCAGGCCGGACTCGGCAATATCGTCTTGCAGCTTCTCGACGTTCGTCGCATTCGTCGTCACACGGCCGTCCAGGTTCGACACCGCGTCACCAACGTTGTGCGCGGTCGTCTTGCCGCCATCCAGCGTATATGCCGGTGCCGTCAGCTTGCCTGCTGCGTCCACCGTCGACCCGCCGCCCAGCGCACTCGCCACGCTTTGCGACGTGCCGTACAGCTGCGAGCCGTTCACCGCTTCCGTGCTCGTCGCGTTTACCGCACCGGCTGCGACGTTCTTCAACGCCACCGGATCTTTTGCACCCGCACCGCCCAGCGTCACCGAGCCATGATCTGCCGTGCCGTCCTCCTTACGGTCGTACGTCACCGCCGCGATCACCTTGCCCGTGTCCTTGTCCACCAGACCGGATTCGGCAATATCACCTTGCAGTTTCCCGATGTTCGTCGCGTTAGTCGTCACGCGGCCGTCCAGGTTCGACACCGCGTCGCCAACGTTGTGCGCAGTCGTCTTGCCGTCGTCCAGCGTATACGCCGGTGCCGTCAGCTTGCCTGCTGCGTCCACCGTCGCACCGCCGCCCAGCGCACTTGCCACGCTCTGCGACGTGTCGTACAGCTGCGAGCCGTTTACCGCTTCCATGCTCGTCGTATTCACCGCGCCGGCTGCAACGTTCTTCAGCGCCGTGCCCTTCTCGCCGGCCAGCGTGACCGTGCTCTTGGTTTCATCGTCGTATGCAACCGCGTTCGGATCCTTGCTGCTACCAATCTCCGCCGCGGCCGTGATCGCGTCACCCACGTTGCCGTAGGTCTTGTCACCGACGTGATACTTCGGCGCCGTCACGCTGCCATCGGCGCCAATGCCCGCACCGCCACCCAGCGCCGTCGTTACGCCACTGAGCTGCGTCACGTTCACCGCGTCGGTGCCTTGCGTACCCGCCGCAACGTTCACGATCTGGCGCTCGCTTCCGGCGTTACCCACCGAAACGGTATTGGCGCGCGTCGCCTTGGCGCCTGCGCCCAGCGCCACGGCACCATTCGCCGCGCCTTCCACGCTCGTATTGGCACCCAGCGCCATCGCATTGGTCAGGTTCGGTGCAACGCTCGCACTCGTGCCCATTGCAATGCCATTGGTCGCGCCTACCGCGGCTTCTGCTGCATTGCCGATCGCGATCGAGCTTGCCCCGATAGCCTTGATGCCGTTACTGCCGAGCGCAACCGCGTTCTCGCCGTTTGCCTTCGCGTTCGAGCCGATCGCCAGCGCTCCCGCGCCATTGGTCGTCACCCATGAACCGATGGCCACCGAGTACGCTTGATCCGAGCCCGTCTGCGCCATATTGCCGATCGCAACCGATTCGTTCGACAGCGCCCCGGTGTTCAGGCCGAGCGCAATCGCGTTCGCCCCGGCCGCATGAGCGTCCACGCCGATCGCGGCGGCTGTCGTACTCTCCGGATCGCCCGTCGCGATGCTCGCGGTATTGAACCGACTACCGTCCGAACCCATACCATCGATCGTGACGAAGCTCGAGCCTTTACCACCACCGCCGCCGCTGGCTGCCGCGGCCGCAATCGCGTCACTGACGTTACCGTAGGTCTTGCTACCGACACGGATCGCAGGCGCCGTCACCTTGCCGGCCGCGTCCACCGTCGAACCACCGCCCAGCGCACTCGCCACACTTTGCGACGTACCGTACAGCTGCGAACCGTTCATCGCTTCCATGCTCGTCGCGTTCACCGCGCCGGCGGCAACGTTCTTCAACGTCGTGCCTTTCTCGCCGGACAGCGTGACCGCGGTCTTGGCTGCGTCGTCGTACAAGACGGCATTCGAATCCGTACCGCCGCCTCCGCTCGCTGCCGCGGCTGCGAGCGCGTCGCCAACGTTACCGTAGGTTTTATCGCCGATGCGATACTTCGGGGCCGTCACGCTGCCATCGGCGCCGATGCCCGCATCACCGCCCAGCGCCGTGGTAATGCCTTTCACCTGACCCACGTTCGCCGCATCGGTGTCGCCGATGCCCATTGCAACGTTCTTCAACGCCACCGGCGCTGCTGCGCCCGCACCGCCAAGCGTTACCGAACCGCGATCCACCGTGCCGTCTTCCTTGCGGTCGTACGTCAGCGCCGCAATTGCCTGGTTCTTGTCCTTGTCGAACAGACCGGATTCGGCAAGATTGTCTTGCAGTTTCTCGACGTTCGTCGCGTTCGTCGTCACACGGCCGTCCAGGTTCGACACCGCTTCGCCGACGTTTTTCGCCGTGGTCTTGCCGCCGTCCAGCGTGTACGTCGGCGCCCTCACCGTACCGCCTGCGTCCACAATCGAATCACCGCCCAGCGCACTCGCCACACTCTGCGACGCGCCGTACAGCTGCGAGCCGTTCAGCGCATCCGTGCTCGTTTTGGCCACCGCGCCATCTGCAACGTTCTTCAACGCAACCGGCGCTGCCGCGTCCGCGCCGCCCAGCGTCACCGAGTTGCCATGCGCCGTACCGTCGTTACGGTCGTACGTCACCGCCGCAAGCACCTTGCGCGTGTTCTTGTCCACCAGACCCGACTCAGCAAAATCGCCTTGCAGTTTCTCGACGTTCGTCGCGTTCGTCGTCACACGGCCGTCGAGATTCGACACGGCTTCGCCAACGTTATTCGCACTGGTCTTGTCGCCGTCCAGCTTATACGTCGGTGCCGTCACCTTACCGGTTTCGTCTACCTTCGACCCACCACCCAGCGCGCTCGCCACACTTTGCGCGGCGCCATACAGCTGCGAACCGTTCACCGCTTCCGTGCTATCCGCACTCACCGCGCCCGCTGCAACTTTCTTCAGCGTCGTACCTTTCTCGCCAGACAGCGTGACTGCGCTCTTGGCTGCATCGTCGTACACAACCGCATTCGAATCCGTACCACCGCCACCGCTTGCTGCCGCGGCTGCAAGCGCGTCACCCACGTTAGCGTAGGTCTTGTCACCGATGTGATACGTCGGTGCCTTCATGCTGCCGTCGGCGCCGATACCCGCATCACCACCCAATGCCGTGGTGATGCCCTTCATCTGGCCTACGTTCACTGCGTCGGTATCCGAAATCCCGCCTGCAACGTTCTTCAACGCCACCGGCGCTACTGCGCCCGCACCGCCAAGCGTCAACGAACCGCGATCCGTCGTGCCGTCTGCCTTGCGGTCGTACGTCAGCGCCGCGATCGCCTTGCCCGTGTCCTTGTCGATCAAACCGGACTCGGCAATATCGCCTTGCAGTTTCTCGACGTTCGTCGCGTTCGTCGTCACGCGGCCGTCCAGGTTCGAGAATGCGTCGCCAACGTTGTGCGTGGTGATCTTGCCGCCGTCCAGCGTATACGCCGGTGCCGTCAGCTTGCCTGCTGCGTCCACCGTCGAACCGCCGCTCAGCGCACTCGCCATACTCTGCGACGCGTCGTACAGCTGCGCACCGTTCATCGCTTCCATGCTCGTCGCATTCACGGCGCCGGCAGCAACGTTCTTCAGCGTCGTGCCTTTTTCGCCAGCCAGCGTGATCGCGCCTTTGGTCTTGTCGTCGTATGCAACCTCGTTCGGATTCGGACCGCCACCGCCGCCGGTTTCCGCCGCGGCCGTAATCGCGTCACCCACGTTACCGTAGGTCTTGTCGCCAACGTGGTACTTCGGTGCCGTCACGCTGCCATCGGCGCCAATGCCCGCACCGCCACCCAGCGCCGTCGTTACGCCACTGAGCTGCGTCACGTTCACCGCGTCGGTGCCTTGCGTACCCGCCGCGACGTTCACGATCTGGCGCTCGCTTCCGGCATTACCCACCGAAACGGTATTGGCGCGCGTCGCCTTGGAACCGGTACCCAGTGCGACCGCACTATTCGCGCCTTTTTCGACGCTGGTATTTGCGCCCAGCGCCATCGAGTCGGCCACGTTGCGTGCAACACTCGCGGACGCGCCCAGCGCAATGCCATTGGTCGCACCTGCTGCGGAGCTGGCCTTGTTACCGAGCGCAATGGAATTCGCGCCGATGGCTGCCACGTTGTTATTACCGAGCGCGATCGCGTTGTCGCCGTTTGCCCGCGCCTGCGAACCCACAGCAAGCGCGCTTTCCCCGTTGGTCGTCACATTCGACCCAATGGCCACCGAATTGGCTTGGCCGGCACCCGTTTGGGCCATGTTGCCGATGGCCACTGCGCCATCCGAGTACGCGTAGCTACGCACGCCGAGGGCGACCGCATTCGCGCCCGAGGCAATGGAACCTACACCGATCGCGGCGGCAGTGTCGCTCGCCGGATCGCCGCCGACGATGTTCGCGGTATTCTCCTGACTGCCGTCCGCTCCTGCACCGGCAACTTGCAAGAATTTCGATGGGTCGACCGATGCCAAGTCTGCCTTGGCTGCGAGGACGTTAGCCGTCAGCGAGCCATGCCGGGACCTGAGTTCCGACGACAGCTTGTCGGTCCGGTCGGTCATCTTTTCGATCGCTTCGGTCAATTGATTCACGTTGACTGCGTCGGTATCTTCCGTACCGTCAGCCACGTTCGAAATGCGACGTTCGCGACCGACGTCGCCAACCGATACCTGGTTCGCCTCCGTAGCAACTGAATTGAGGCCGATCGCGACCGAGTTGAGCCCGTTCGCGCGCGAACCCGTACCCAAGGCCAGCGAGCCATTTCCGGTCGCGTTTGCGCCCGCGCCGATCGCGACGGTATTGGTTCCCATCGCATTTGCGGCTTGCCCCGTTGCCTTGACCTTGATGTAGCGCATCGACAGGCTGCCGTCCGAGAGCGAATCGCGAATCGACTTCGTTGCATCCGACAATTGGCCGACGTTCACTGCGTCTGTATCGTCAACGCCCGCTGCAACGTTCTTCAACGTCGTGCCTTTCTCGCCAGCCAGCGTAATCGCGCCTTTGGTCTTGTCGTCGTATGAGACCGCGTTCGGATTCGTACCGCCACCGCCGCCGGTTTCCGCCGCGGCCGTGATCGCGTCACCGACGTTGCCGTAGGTCTTGTCACCGACGTGGTATTTCGGTGCCGTCACGCTGCCATCGGCGCCGATGCCTGCGCCACCGCCCAGTACCGTGGTAACGCCTTTCAACTGGCTCACGTTTACTGCATCGGTGTCAGTCGTACCGACTGCAACGTTCTTCAACGCCACCGGCGCTGCCGCGCCCGCACCGCCAAGCGTCACCGAGCCGCGATTCGCCGTGCCGTCTTCCTTGCGGTCATATGTCAGCGCTGCAATCGCCTTGCCCGTGTCCTTGTCCATCAGACCGGATTCGGCTATATCGCCTTGCAGTTTCTCGACGTTCGTCGCGTTCGTCGTCACACGGCCGTCCAGGTTCGACACCGCGTCGCCAACGTTTTGCGCGGTCGTCTTGCCGCCGTCCAGCGTGTAGGCCGGTGCCGTCAGCTTCCCGGCTGCGTCCGCCGTCGAACCGCCGCCCAGCGCGCTCGCCACACTTCGCGACGTGCCGTACAGCTGCGAACCGTTCATCGCTTCCAGGCTCGTCGCGTTCACAGCACCGGCTCCAACGTTCTTCAGCGTCGTGCCTTGCTCACCAGCCAGCGTGATCGCGCCTTTGGTCTTGTCGTCGTACGAGACTGCGTTCGGATCCGTACCGCCGCCGGTTTCCGCCGCAGCCGTGATCGCGTCTCCCACGTTACCGTAGGTCTTGTCACCGACGTGGTACTTCGGCGCCGTCACGCTGCCATCGGCGCCAATACCCGCACCGCCACCCAGCGCCGTAGTAACGTTTTTCAACTGGCCCACATTCGCCGCATCGGTGTCACCAATGCCCATCGCAACGTTCTTCAACGCCACTGGGTCCTTCGCGTCCGCACCGCCAAGCGTCACTGAACCGCGATCCGCCGTGCCGTCTGCCTTACGGTCGTACGTCAGCGCCGCGACTACGTGGCTCTTGTCCTTGTCCCACAGACCGGATTCTGCAAGATTGTCTTGCAGTTTCTCGACGTTCGTCGCGTTCGTCGTCACACGGCCGTCCAAATTCGACACCGCGTCGCCAACGTTGTGTGCGGTGGTCTTGCCGCCGTTCAGCGTGTACGTCGGTGCCGCCAGCTTGCCTGCCGCGTCCACCGTCGAACCGCCGCCCAACGCATTCGCGACGCCCTGCGACGCGCCGTACAACTGCGAACCGTTCACCGCTTCCATGCTCGTTGCGTTCAACGCTCCGGCTGCAACGTTCTTCAACGTCGTGCCTTTCTCGCCAGACAGCGTGATCGTGCCCTTCGTCGCATCATCGTATGCAACCGCATTCGGGTCCGTACCGCCGCCGGTTTCCGCCGCAGCCGTGATCGCGTCTCCCACGTTACCGTAGGTCTTGTCACCGACGTGGTACTTCGGCGCCGTCACGCTGCCATCAGCGCCAATACCTGCACCACCGCCCAGCGCCGTCGCTACGCCCTTCAACTGCGTCACGTTCACGACGTCGGTATCCTGCGTACCTGCCGCAACGTTCACGATCTGACGCTGAGATTTGGCGTTCCCCACCGAGACCGTATTGGCTCGATCGGCTGCCGAGCCGGTGCCAAGCGCCACCGCCCACGTGGCCTTCGCGCCTACACTGGCTTGGTCCCCTAACGCGACCCCATTACCTGGGCTGGACTGAGCATCGGGTCCAATGGCAACAGAAACTCCCTGCGCTTGCGCGCCTGCTCCGACTGCTACTGCACGCATCCAGCCGCCTTGCGAGCCATCGACCGCGCGTGCGCCGTTGCCAATCGCAATAGCCCCCGAATACCCCGGCCGACCGGCTGCTGCGTTAGCGCCAATAGCAATAACGCCCGCTCCCGCTCCATCAGTATCCGCCTTCGCGCCCTCGCCGACCGCGACATTGTTACTGGTTGCGTACGCATCCTTCCCGATCATGACCCGACCGGCATCGAGCCGGTCGCTACTAGCCTTCGCAATCGCGGCATTCATCTGGTCCGACGTCACCGCCGCAGTGACTTTGCCCGTTTTCGCGTCCAGCAGGCCAGTATCAGCAAAGTTGCCTTGCAGTTTCTCGAGGTTCGTCGCGTTCGTCGTCACGCGGCCGTCAAGGTTAGACAACGCGTCGCCAACGTTTTTCGCAGTGGCCTTGCCGCTGTCCAGCGTGTACGTCGGTGCCGTCACGCTGCCGTCGGCGCCGATGCCCGCACCGCCGCCCAGCGCCATAGCTACGCCATTAAGCTGCGTAACGTTCCCCGCGTCAGTGCCTTGCGTACCCGCCGCAACGTTTACGATCTGCCGCTCGCTGCCGGCATTCCCCACCGAGACTGTATTGGCGCGATTCGCCACCGAGTTTTTACCGAGTGCCACACTGCTCCGGGCGCTATCGACCTTCGCATGGGAACCGATCGCTACACCGCCGTCCGTATCGGTGGAGGTTACCAAGGCACCATAACCAATCGCCAATCTCCCAGCTCCTGCTTCGGCATTCGAATTGGCACCAATGGCAATCGCGCCTTCGCCGTTAGGTGCAGAAGCACTAGCCGAGTGATAGATAGCTGCGTTAGAACCAATAGCGATCCCGTTATCGCCATAATTAAGAGCCGACCGATTTCCATTTATGCTCAGCATATCGGCGGCGGGAATACCTGAAACACTCCCGACATTCACCTGTTCAAATTTCGTCGCCCCCGCATCCGAGGCACTCGCTGCAAGCACCCCGATCTCCGGCGTTGAAATGCTATCTGACGACAATGCCATGTTCTTTACAGCGCCAGCGTCAGCTTGATCGCCTCCGCTTGCCCCGCTGCTATATACAGAGGGCTGGCGTACGCCATCCTCGGAATGGACCATTGCATCGCTGCTCGAACCGCACTTCCCCAATTCCGCACTATCACCGGAAACACAGTAAGCACCCCCACCATCGGCTGCCCCGATGTGCGTTTCAGCGACGGCAGACCCGACCATCCCGGCGCCGATAGAGAGTGCCAACACGACAGGTGCCTTGCGCAGCCCAACGGTATTTTCACGCGCTGTCATGCGTACACTTTCGGCCGCATCCAGAATTGGACGATAGATCATCTCCCCAGCAGAAACACCATGAATCCGCTTGAGCTTCATCAGCGATTTTTTCGACGATTTTCCGCCGGCACGAGATTTCGCAATTTCAGAAGCCGCGGTCCATGTGCCGCTGGATGCATTCCAAACCACCTTGTACGACTTATTCATAAAACGCTCTCTATCTCTACACAAAATAGCGTCCATCCATCAGTGGAGGACCATTGTTATCGAACGAACAGCCGACCGAAATCCCGCGCCACATCGATTCGGGTAATGGCCATGAGACCCGCCGTGCTTCATACTCGCGCCCATTGCTTTACGCTCATGGACACAATGACGACCCGACTCCAAGTCCATCGAATTATCGGCCCCACCCAGTGCGATGAAATATAGGAAGCGACGCAAAAAAGTCGCCCGATGTCCTATTTTTCGACGAAAACATAGGCCATTTCCTATTCGAGCGCTTGGGGGACCACCTAAAGGCGAGTCGGTTTAATTAAAAAATCGAATTTATATCGGAGACGCTTATCGGCAGGTGAAAATAACGCGCGCCTTCACGATCCACTTTCGAAATCATGGATCAGGCATATTTAATTTTTCAGACGGCCAGGTGGCCGTCGCGCACAGCAATCACCGATGGTGCTCGGGCGGCCTCGAATTCGGCGGCGACAACGGCGAGCCGCTGTGCGCAACGTTCGCACTGGATTAATGTGATCGTAAGGCGCTGAGTTGGGCAGCCACGACGGTAAGCCATAGCGGCGACATCGTGCGAGACGTGATGCTCGCTACAGTGGAAAGTCGGTTTGGCGACGAACTGCATAAGCCATCCGAAATCGAGTGGCTGAGCGACAACGGCGAGCTACATGGCCGACGACACGCGCCGGTTCGCGGCGGCCATCGGCCTGAAGCCATTGACCGCACTGGTGTCCAGCCCCCAAAGCAATGGGATGGCCGAGCGCTTCGTGAAGACGACGAAATGCAACTACGTCGCCTTCATGCCGAAGCCGGACGCAGCGACTGCTGCATGCAACGTGGCCATCGCGTTCGAGCATCGCCACGAGAAGCATCCCCATAGCGCGCTGAAATACCGCTCGCCTAGCGAGTCCCGGCGTTCGATGGATTCGGCAACCTTAGTGTGATGCCGTGTCCGGTATTACGGGGTCAGCTCCACCGGCGTGGGACCCTTGAAGGCTGTTGAGCGTGTATCTCGACCGCTGGCGTCACCTTTCAGGAATACTTTTGGGCTGTAACATGCAGCGCCAGCCAGGACTCCACCGCATCGACCAACGACTGGCGATCTGCTTCCTCGACACATTTGGATTCCGCTATCTTCGCGGACCACTCTTCCAAGTGACTTACCAGTTCGCCCCTATCGAGAATCATCAAGGCGCCCTGGATCCGGTGCAATCGTTCCAGCACCTCGGATACGTGACCCGCCTGCACCATCAACCGGAGTGCTTCTTTGTCGGAAATCCACGATTCGATGAACAACGACAGAAGCCGGCTGACACCCGGTGTAGCCCGTGGCAGTTGCTGAACGTCACCAGGCCCGAGCACGTTTTGCAGCACGAGAGAAAGGTCGCTCAAAGTCGACGGTTTTGTGATGAGCGCGTCGAACGGGGTGTTTGCCACTCCCGCGAGTGTCGCATCGGCAGTACACAAAACGACCGGCCACGATATCCCCGCTGCTCGCAAGTCGGACAACAGCTCCGCTCCGCCCTTGCCCGGCAAATTGGAATCGGTGACGACGAGATCGTAGATCCGGGACTGGCAACGTCGAATGCCATCCTCCGCGCTACCGACGACGTCCACATGTCCGATCCCGAGCATTCGCAATTGATCGCACATCAACTGCGCACTGACTCGGTCGTCCTCAACCACCAGAACGCTGGCCTCACTCCACGCACCGCCTGTGATCTCGCCGGAACTGTCAGTGCTACCTGCGCGGCCATCATCGTTCGCTCCAGAAAGGACCATTTCGATCGCGTCGAGAAGCAACTGGCCACTGTAGGCGCTAATGACGACAGCATGGCCTGCGGAGATCGGGACAAGCGGCCCGTCCAGGCCGATCGTAATGCGTCGGTAGGCACCACTCGTTTTGGGCGAACCGTCATGTTCGAGCCAGTCGCGCGCGTCGATGAAAACGGTGGATGCAGGCGCTTCCTCCCGCCCGTCATCCTGACCACTTGTGACGCGGGCGGCCGGATACCACGCGCTGAGCTGTGCCACCAGTTGCCCACGCCAACTGGGAATATCGCAATTCACGACGAAATGGATGCCTTGGCCGGCATTGCCGTTGATTCGCGCCGCCGAATCGTGACGAAGTGGCAACACGACGGTAAAAATCGATCCGACGCCAACCTCGCTCTCGACGGTGATATTGCCACCCATTCGTTCGGCGATTTTCTGGCAAAGAGACAGGCCGAGCCCGGTACCCGCTCGCGAACTTTTCGGCCCGGCCGAGCCTTGGACGTAAGGCATGAAAACCTTTTCAATCTCGTCCTCGGGAATACCCCTGCCGGAGTCAGCAACGCGAAGCCGCACCTGGCCGTCCTCGGTCGAGCCGAGTGAAACCGTGATCGCCCCGTGAGATGTAAACTTGACGGCGTTGCCAATGAGATTGGTGACTATTTGCGTGAACCGGTACCCGTCGCAAATCCACGTGCCCCGTAGCGCCGGATCGATCAGGCAGAGAAGCCGCACGCCGTTTTTCTGCGCGTCCACCGCAAACGTCCGGCTTGCCTGCTCGACGAGTTGATCAATGTGTTGTGGCTGTTCCTGTAGCAGGAACTCACCTGCCTCGATTCTGGACAGATCGAGCACGCCGTTGATCAGCGAAAGGAGTGAGCCAAACGAGTCCTGCGCGATCAATAAGCGCGAGCGCTGCTCCTCGGTCAGTCCCATCCGCGAAAGCAATTCAAGATTCCCTAATGCCCCGTGCAACGGTGTCCTGATTTCATGGCTCATCGTCGCCAAAAACATTCCCTTCTCGTGACTTTCGGCCTGAGCACGCGCTCTGGACTCTCGCAGCCGCCGTTCGATTTCCTTTCGCTTCGCCAGATCGACCATCCCGATCACGAAAACGTCGTCTCCGCGATACTTGGCCTGCGCATAGGCAACCTCGAGATCAGGCTCCATCTCAAACCGACTTACCACGCCGGTGCGCTCGGCACTTCCCGCATGAAATCTGACCAGTGCGCCGGCACGTGCAAGTACGTTGTCGGGGCTGGCGTCCTTTTCCCCTTGGCTGGCAAAGGCCATCTGAAGGCTTTGCGCTTCCGCGTTCTGCAGCAGGATGGCACCGCTCCTCCTGGCCACGACGGTCAAGCTCACTGGCGCGACCTGGATGATGGACCGACTGAACGCCTCGCCCTCCAAAAGGCTATGCAGCCGCTCGCTGGACGGCCGAATCACCTCGCGATTCATCCAGAACGCGCCTCCGATGACCAGACCACATCCACTCAGCGTCGCGAGTACAACAAGCAGCAGTTGCTGGGTGATTGCCCCCAGAAGGTCGCTCCAGGTATATGCATATACCGCGACCCACTGCGGGCCTGGCACACGCTGAATAACGAAGAAGCTGCCCTCCCGCCAGATGCGTTGGGGCCGTCCGTTCGCCGCCTGGTATACCCACGGATTTCTCGATATGATTTCCGCCCAATGCGCCTCTTGCGGATTCGTTTCGTCGATACCCAATAGTCGCTGCACCGCGCACGAGACAACAAAAAAATGCGGATCGCCCTCGTTGTGCAGAAAATACTGATTGAATCGATTACACGGAATTGACAATGCGATCGTTGCCTTGCGTTGCTCACCTTCGTAGACGGATGTCGCAAAATACGTGGTCGTCATGTCGTTGAGCGGATCCTTGGACCCGGTCACCCACACAACCTTGCCCCGAACTCCGTTCCGGGCATCGCGCTGCATCTCCTCTTCGATAGCCTCCATGCGTTTCCCGATGAAGTCTTCGGTGGCCTTTTCAGTGTTCAGCCGAGCAATCTGGTCCGGTGCGAGCGGCGGAAGCGTTGCCAGAAATCGCTTATCGGGCGTATAGATAAACCCTTCCGATAGCGCTGGCGAATTGTCCTGATGGGAAAGCGAAAATGTCGACGCATATCTTGCCAGATCGATCAAATTTGTCTGGCGAGCCGCGTCCAAAGGTGAAGTGAGCGTCGACACGACCGAGAATGCGGGGGTCGCCGCAGATCCGGGCACTGTCTGAGCTAACGGGTTCTGTCTGGGCAACAGAACCTTCCGCGCCTGCGAGTCGCCTGACTCCAGGTACTCCTTTGCAATCTGGTACGTCACGACCAACTGGCGAATGCGGGCCTCGCGCCTGTCGACCTCCTCCTTCAACGCCTCTCTCTGCGCGGAAAATTGCTGCGCAAATTCCTCGTGCTGATGTGATATCAGGAGTTCGGTCACGCCCCCGGCGCATACCAGGATAAGGCACGTCAGCGTTATGGTCGAAACAATCAGCAGGCGCTTTGAGAACGTCAACCTGAGCGGCACGTAAGCTGGGGTTGCCGTCACGATTCCGTCGTCGGCCCCATCCGAAGCTTCCTCCGCGTTGCCACGAGACTGGCTCATGAGCCGAAATGCTCCGTGTAGATGCGATAGAGGTCAGCTTCGGACCTTGCCCCCAGCTTGTGCATGGCCCTCATTTTCTGGTGGCTGATCGTCTTGATGCTGCGATTCGTATGCATCGCGATTTCCGTCACCGACATCCCGCGCCCAAGCATTCGAAATATTTCGAGCTCGCGCTCGCTGAGCGATTCGATCGAAGTCTGCGCCGCATGTCCGGCCTCGAGCAGGTCGACAGCCACGGCCGGATCAACGAACGTTTGCCCGGCATGCACGCGGCGCACGATTGCAGCCAGGCGTGCGAAATCTTGGCTGGATTTTCTCAGGAAGCCTGCAACGCCCGCATTCATGACGCGAGAGACGAGCAGCGCGATATCCTGATGTGCAGTCAGCACAATAATCGCAACGTTCGGATGGCTACGCCTCAACCGCTTGAACAGTGCCACTCCGTCGGGCTCCTGATCGCCACTGAATGAATAATCGCAGATCAGGACATGGCAAGGCTGCTGTTGCAACAACAGTAGCAACTCCGAAATTGTCGATGCCACACCGACCACATTGATATCCATCTCGGCCGCCAGGATCGAGACAACGCCGGCAGAAACGACCGGATGGTCATCGGCCACGACGACATTGATTCCGCCTCGAGCGTTGCCACTATCAGTGGATACATTCATTAATATTTTCCCCAAAAACAGCGGTCTATCCTTCCGATGCTTGGTTACAACCCGAAGGATCGGCCTTCGGTTCGTTTTTCATTCTCAAACAAATTTCTAGTCAGATACCGATCAGGTGGAAATACTCGAACATGTCTCCACGAAGGTCCAGCGTGCACATACCGCGATTCATGTTTCCCATGATAGAGCACGGAGTGAGAGCGTACCGCCATGTGACGGCATGCGCCAATCCGGCTTTCTCGACGTCTCGCCTCGAGCATGGAGTTTTGCAATGCACAATGGCCGGGAGTCGATTTCAGCCATATGATTTGGCCCCAACTTTTCATGGAAGTCGCTCAAAGAACGGGAATCCAGTGCATTCCCTTAAGCATGGCGGCATGTCTTTCACCGATGCCCGACTCAGCGATCGAGTTTCTCCATGTGGTTCAGCATGACGCTCCGGAAGGTGCCACCGTATGCGGACACCAGTCGGAATCTCGTCAGATTGAGCGTCGACTCGGACATCTTGCTCGCATATTGCAGCCCCACGAACCATTCGTTGACCTCCGTCGAAACCTAGACCGCGCGCGAATTGGTCAGGCGGACATCGCCGCATCCGACCAATAATTCGTGGAGGTCAAAGTCCTGACACGGAGCCAAAGCGTTCAAAGAGTATACGTGTGTTCTGCATCGCGATAGCGCGACGCGACTGCGTTGGAATACGCGGCGAGGTTGCCGGGGTTGTGGATGCGGACCGTCGAGCAGGCGCTTTGATCGCTCGCGGCACGCGTCGAAGTACGCGCCATCTCCACAGATCCCTGCAACAGTACGCGGCCTTGCCGAGAAACGCCACAAACGAGCGGCAGAGCGCTCCGCCAAGGCGTGTGAGAAGCTGCGCAAGCGGCCAGGGTACAGGCGGTGGCGGCCGTCTACAACCTTGGCACCGGCAAGATGCGCTGCAAAGGAGCACTCATCGAGACTATCGGGGCCCCTCCTCGTGGAGCGCGCGACGGCCGTCGACTAACTGAGCTACCGCTCGCAAGTTGGCGGGCGGGCCAAGATCACGGCGGCCGTGCCACCAACTTTCCGGTGGAATACGTCAGCGGAGGAAGGTCATCTTCACGTCGCTGACGCGGCTTTCCCGGCCTCGACATGCATCCTCGTTCGCTTTTCGCCTTCGCGCAGTTCGAACTCGCAACGCGAGCCTGCTTCGCACGGCAGCTCCTTCGTTTTCCCCGGGCGAATGTAGTACGCCGTCGGTTCACCGCATGCGCCGCCCTTCTCCTTGCACACGCGATAGGCCTCGAGCGCCACCATCGAACTTCCGCTGTTCTCGACGATGCTCTTGCCACCCGCTACCTTGAACTCCGTCTGATAGCGCTCATCGCCCGGACGCACGATCACCATGGCCCCGTATCCGGTCAGGACGTTGATGCCTGCGGACAGCGATTCCTTGTATTGCTCGATTTCATCGTTGCTCAGCACAAAGTCGTCTTTCGACTTCGGCACCACCGGTACAAAGCGCACGCGATAGTAGCGCTCCGCGTCGCGCTTGCCGCGATACAGCAGACGCACCGATTGGGCACCCTCGGCCGGCACGATCAGGCGAGAGGGGCTCGCGATCAGCCCTTGACCGTCTCGTTGGGTCAACAGCGCGGGGTCGAGCGGCACCTCTTCCTGCTTGCCGTCATCCTTGAACACCACCTCGCTCACCTCGACCCGTACGAATGCGGTCGCATCACCCTTGTTCCGGATCCGCTTGAGGATCGATGACTGCTTGCCGCTCATGTACTCGAACATGGGGCCAATGTTGATCGACGGCGAGCCCGCGTGGGCCGAAAGAGAACACATGGCCAGTAGGCCAGCAAACATACACTTCGCGAGATTGACTTTCATTCGACACTCCTTTTATCGGCACTGAATGCGATCTCGCCCGATGCTGTCGGGGCCCGTCTTTCGCTCATTGCATGTGTGCCAGTTCAAAAATATGCAGCGCTTGCGTGGACCGGCTGCATGTCAGAGATTCCATTTTCCGCACGCCAGGTTGCGGCGAATATCGGAATAATCTGAAAGCGCCGGCCGCGGCCCCGTCCGCCGCGTCACTCGGCGATCGCATCAAATACAACGGAGGCCCGTCCTGTATAGGTCGTCCCCGGATGCCGGCCCATCTCCGAGACTCCCTGACCGTCAATGGCGACATGGGCTGTTGCCACGGCGTTGTCCAGATACCGGTCGACATCGAGCGCGGCGGGCGCCCGCGTGGTCAGTGGAATCCGACTAAATGGCGCTTGACGGTCAGTGGTCGCACCGGCCACCGTCAACGCAAGATCGACCGGTACGACCGAGCCATGGGCGTTGCGCATGACGCAGCGGCCGGCTGCGTCTTCACCGTCCTCGCACCGCAGGCTCACCCGCAGCGGCTCGCCCGTGGACAGCCCGTATGCGACGTCACGCTCGATCCTGGTAGAGGGCTTGCCTTCGGCTATCCAGTTCAACCAGCCCTGAGCAGGGGCGAGCTTGACATCGTTACCGGCGCCCGAGTCCGTGATCATGAATTTGTGGCGCACCTTCAGCACGAACGCGACATCGACGCTCGATCGCGCCACGTGAGCATGCGCGCCGAAGTCGAAATCCTTGCCTGGCCCAACCGTGAAGGTGTGCACCCCTCGGTAAGTGCCATTGGGCAGCGATACTGGATCCGGCGCGACGAGTTCGTATGCCACGGCAAGTGAGCTTCCATCGAGGACGACTGCGCCCGCGGGAAGCGGCTGGCGAGGGGTCTTGAAACAGCCCCCACCGTCGCGGGGCAAACGCCAGCCGAACCGGTAGGCATTTGCCGTGGCCATAGGCTGGACGGAGAGCGCCGTACATCCTGCCGGCGGCTGTAGCCAGCCACCTCCATTCCAAAGGGCCGCATGCGCCGTTTCAGCGCTTCCTGCCGGCGTACCGGTCAGTTGGTACACATCGGGCCGGAGCGTGTATTGCCCGAACATGCCCACGACCCGGAACGTGACCGCAGTGACCCGGTTCGTGCGTTCGTCCCTGAGTTCGACACGAATCGGATTGGCCGGCGCCCGAAGATAGACGCCATCCTGCCCAGTCGCACCGCTATCGAGCGCACCGTAACTCACATCGCCCACCGGCAGGTCGACAGTCGTCACACCTGCACAGCCACCGGGATCGGCCGCACAAAAGCCTGCCGGCCTCGTGATATTGCGAAAGCCGGTTTCGCCTTGGGTCTGCGCACCGGGCAGGTATTCAGCCTCGATCGACATATCGGCGGCACGCGCGACGGTTGCGCCGGCTAGCACCAAAACCGAACCGGCCAGCCATCGCATGAGCACGATGAGCGCTCGGGCGGTGGATGCGCGCACGCCGCGGTTGGCGCTACCCTTCTGATTACCCCTGTTCATCATGCTTCTCCGCTGAATCGGCATTGGTCTGCTCCTGTTCACATTGCAGCTCCCCAACAATCAGAGAGTCACCTTCCATTTGATGGTCCTGCGGCTTCAGGTGAAGCGTGCAGAGCGGCTTGCCCCCTTTCTCGACCTTGACGACCGGCTTCGCGTGACTCACCTCAAGCGCGAAAAATCCGTCGGCCTCGGTGACCGACCGGCCCGCGGGGCTGGACAGATGAGCGGCTCGCACCGGGTTGCCTGCATGGTCGACCAGTCGGCCGATCACCGTCATCGTCTTCATGACGTGCACCTTCTCGTACCCGACACCGCCCTTGTTCAGGTGGTAATGGGTCGTGCTCGGTTGCAGCGTCGCCGCCGGCGCCTGCGATCGATCGAAGAAATACTGGAGTCGACCCGCGCGATAGGCCGACACGGGAACCAGATTGCGACCCGGGCGCAGTTCAATGCTGCCCCCCGCGGTGTCCTGCGCACGTACCTTGACGTCCTCGAAATCGGATGCCAGGTCCACAATCACCGCGGACTCGCCGTTGAAGGCGTTGCTTTTGCCGGATACGGCAGCGGACTTGCCATTCGTGCCAACCGTACTGAACAGGTTCATCCCGCCGGCAATGCCCCCTTCCTTGGACGAGCGCTGGAGGAACGCATCGCCGCGAGCCACCGAATGTTCGAATTGCGTGGTGGCACCCACGCTCAAGCCATACCGGTCGACGGTTCCGTTGGCCCCCACCGACTTGAAGAAGCCGGTGTCGAGCTCCTGTCGTACGCCCAGCGACGCATACTGATCACGCTTGCCATCCGAGCCGCTTCGCGTTCCGAGGTTCACGTTGTAACTGCGCTTTTCCTTGCCGAGCGCAATACTCAAGCCAAGATCGACGCCTCGGTTGCGGGTTCTCGCCAACGTCCCGGTGGGACGATCGAAGCCGGACAAACGCCAGGTGAGATCGTTGCCGAACAGGCTATGTCGATGCGAAACCGACAGGTCGACACCGAGGCCGCTCGTCGCGCCGCTGGCGTATGAAGCGCGCGACATGATGCTCGTTTGCGGCGTGAAGCGATGGCTCCACGTGATCGCCGAGTCATGCACCTTGCCGCTGCGCACGCTCGAGCGCGCATTCCGATGGCGCCGGTCGTTGCGTTGCCAGCGCTGGCTGTGGCTCAGCGATACGCTCCCGTCCCGGTACGGCATCAGGATCTGCACATCGCCGCCCACTCCGTGCTTCGACGAGTGGTACACATTCCAGTAGGTTCGCGCACGGTCGGTAAACTGCCAGTCAAGCGACGCGCCGAATACGTTGGCGTCGGCCACATGCTGCGCCGACGCACCGAGCACAACCCGCGGATGGGCGAGGTAGTTGATCGCACCACCCGCGGTGAACGCGTGCGAGCGATCCTCGCCGATCAGGTTGCGCTCCTGTCCAGCAAAAAATGCGTACTTCCATCGTTGTGTAGGATCGCTCCACGCCGCGGGTTTGTAGATAAGCTCGTTCTGCGTGGACGCAACCTGACCATCCTCGACAAGCCGGATCTCCACTTCATAGATGCCGCTGGGCAGCGGGCGCGTATCGACCACCTGCAGCCCCGGTTGCACCGATTGGCTGTGGATCAATGCGCCATTGCGGTAGATTTCCACCATGCCCTGGCGATTCGCGGTCACATAAACGGGATAGAGGCTCGGGCGCGCGCCTTCAACCTCGCGTGCTTCGGACGTACCAAACATCACCCCAAGCGTCGTCGCCGCGCCTCCGCCTGGCATGCGCGGAGGCCGAATACCCGTTGCCAGGTCCGGCGTAAAGAAGCCCGCGCGCGCAAATTTGCCCTCGAACTCGCGCTGCGCGTACAGCCGGGGCACCGAGTATTCAATCTCGCTGGCTCGCCGCATGCCGCGGTTCTGCGTCGCCTGCAATCCGCTCGTGATCGACCAGTTTCCCACGCTGCCGATGGCGTCGAACGCATACCGTCCGCCGATTTCACGGCCCTGGCCACCCGTCAGATTCAGGTAGTTGTATGTAATCAGGCCGGTGCTGCCACTGGCCGGCAGCGGGTGATATTTCTTCTGCTCACCATCCTGTTCCGCGCGGCGCGTCACGATCGATAAAACGGAGTCCTGGAGGTTGTAGTGAAGCGCGAGCACACCGTCGCAGTTGGTCTCGCAGGCGCCAAGCGCACGCGGCTCACGGAGAAATTTTTCGATCAGCGCGCGATCGCCCTGGTCGATGCCGCCGTGCTGCTCATCCGATAGCGCCACCAACAGAACCTTTCCATCCCGACTCAACGTGATCGTGCCCTCGCCTGCCGAATGACCGTCAAAATCGATGCGCACAATCAGCGGCGAATCGAACAGTTGCTCGAGAAAATCCGCCGGAAGCTGCTCCGCCTGCTCGAACAGGTCCGCCCCCGAGCCGGCCACCTCCGCACGCGCGAACGCAGCCTGTTGGCACAGCGCGCCAATGGCAAGAAAAATAGCGACGCTGATCTTGCTCATTTTTGGCATAGCTGCTCCAACATTCTTTAAATTCGGTTAAATGGATAACCCGGTAGATGCGCGGGAAAATCGGAACCGGACGCGCCTTATGGGCGAAACTCGCTCCAGAGCCACGCGAGCAAAACCACCGCAGCGGACGCGCGGCAATTTATCGGTGTGGACGGCCGGAAAGCGCAACGCCGACGGGATGCGGTCTGTGTCGACTGAGGCAATTATGGGAAATTGAATGTCCGAAACGAATCAGAGAAATCTGATTTGGGAGGCCAGGACACGGCTGAAGCGGCTTGTTAAATCTGGAGATTATTAAATAATGAAAAGCGGCGCCGGTTTGTTTGGACGGGCCGGCGTCATGCCGGCACGCAATGGCCATTGAACCCGCGCCTGCGATAAGACGGACTCGCCCCGGGTTATAGGGACGAATCCGTCGTCGTGCGCTGGCGCGGAGCAGCACCACACATGCACGAGCGAAAGCACAATCTTAATCCTCGATGCCGGTCTCGAAGGTCGCGGTCATCGAGCCAGTGTATGTACCGCTACGTGGAGTGCCGCCAGGAGCGCCAAGACGCAAACGGAGACGGACCTTGCCGCCGCTTGCAGCAGATTCAGCCGTCAAGACCTCGAATCCGTCTTCACGATTCACTGCATTCCACTCCCCCCACCAACCGTTCGACTGAAATACGGCCGCGATAAGCTCGATAGACTCGCCGCTGTCGTGTACGAGCACTCCACGGTTTTCTTTCGACACGTCTTTGCCCTGCAGGGGGGAACGAAGTTTAATACGGACGGGGCCATAGGTGCTCTTCACACTCCATTTGACTTCCCTTAGCGTATCCGTCTCACCGCCTTTCCAGTCAACTGGCGCGGTCAACGCTATGTTCGAGCCATCCCATACCGCAGCGTCGTGAGTAACATCAAAGACGCTAGGCGACGGGACTTTACCGGCGAGTTGGACCTTGAAATCGATCGGATCCGGATTTGCCGCATACACCGACATAGCCCATGCACTCGCTGCAACTGCCAATACCAGCTTTTTCACCGCATTCCTCCTTACCCGTCGACCTTAGTCTCAAACATCAGCGACACCGTGCCCGAATAGTCACCCGCCACCAGGCTATCCTTCATCGCATCGCTCGCTTCCCCCGGCGTGATCTCCACTTCGATCGACTTGCCGTTCTTCGCTTCGTCCTTCGTCACCACCTCGACGGGATCAACGCCGACGTCCTTGCCGCCGACCTTGACACCCAACTTGAAGAACGCGTCCTCTTTCGTTTGGTGGCTGAGCTTCAGGTCATCGGAGGTCGAGAACTTGACCTGCACGTTGCCTACCCCACTTTTCGCAAGCACGCTCTTCTTCTGCGTATCGAACTTCTTTTCGGCCTCGTTCCAATCGAGCTTCAGCGGCACGGTAGGATCCCAATCCTGCGCCTTGACCTCGAAGCCGCCCGCCACCGGCACCTCGGCGCTCAGCTTGATCTCAAAGGACTGCTGCTTGACCTCCGCGTGCGCGGTACCGGCAACTGCGACCGCGCCCAGCAGACACGCACGAACGATTGATTGATGCATACATACTCCACGAATGATTAATAGGGGCAGCGCAATAGGATGCGCACGCCAATCACATTTTCTGCCTCTGGTCAGCCCGACCCAATCAGACAACTCTTATTTGTGCACTTCCGATGAAGACAGGATCGCTAACGATGCCATCGCCACCGCTCCTCGGGGATTTCGCGATGGTCATCACCTAATGGCTACACACATGGATTGATGATCTGCCGCCCGGTTTTAGCCCGAGCGGAGGTTGGATTCCGAGTCTAAAGGTTACTGCTTCGCGCCGTGCGCCCGCGTGAACTGCGAAGACGTCAAAGAGCGGCCTCACCGACGAACAAGCCATATACACTAAACATCATGGCCTATCGCACACACAACTCTCTTAGCCTTCGAGATCCGTCTCAAAGACCGCAAACACAGTCCCGGTATGCGGAACGCCTCTTTTTATTTTCGCGCTATCTCCAAGCAAGGCAGTCAGAACCAATTTTATTTGAGCACCTTTTGCAGCATGGTCTTTACTTGCGATCTCCAATTTATCCCTATCGGCCCATATTAACTCCTGCTTGCCGGGAATGGACACCTGCCGCAACAAACCGACCCTCGATTTTCCATCGTTGCTCTGGAGATACCAGTCGTCTTTAGCATTCGCCTTTTGCTCCCCCGAAAGCAACCACGCCTTCATATGAATAGCGCCATAGCTACTT
>Ga0209672_100204_pt1 | contig 47024 bp, 40 predicted proteins | sample AraplaCol_mMS_r2_FD_184273 | JGI IMG/M metagenome (GOLD analysis project Ga0209672, IMG submission 184273) | Arabidopsis root microbial communities from North Carolina, USA - plate scrape CL_Col_mMS_r2 (SPAdes) (version 2) | ecosystem: Host-associated > Plants > Roots > Endosphere | place: USA...
GAGATCACGAGGTTGGACGATTACAGCCGCATCGCCTGCAATTTCTGGCATGGACGAAACGTTGGATGTTAGTACCGGTGTGCCAACGGCCATTGACTCGACGATTGGCAAGCCAAATCCTTCGTATAGTGAAATAAATGCGGTAAATGACGCGCCGCGATACAACCCGGGGAGACGCTCGTCCGGAACAAAGCCCAGGAACACCACATGCTCGGCAATTCCTAAGGCAGCAATCGTGGCCAGCAACTCCGGCGTCCCCGTCCCCGTCAGAACGACTTTCAATCCGAGCGCGCGCAATGAAGATTGCGTAAAGGCACGCAGAAGCATCTCTACGTTCTTATAGCTGCGCATATTTCCCGGATAGAGGATGTACGGATAGCCGGGGCGATGCGGCTCAACGTGTGCATGGAATCGCGACGAAACGCCGTTGTGCACGACATGGACCTGGCCGGGATCCATGCCTGACCAATCAAGAAATTCGCTACGCGTGTATTCGGAGACGCAGACGACCGCGGAGCACCGCCGGTACATCGGCCTGAACACGGTGTTGTAATAGCGTACGTGGAGCGACGAATAGTAATGCAGGTGCGTGAGGTCATGGACCGTCACCACGCTTGGAGCACGCGACCAAGCGGGGGGAACAAAGCCAGGATTCCAGAACACCTGGTGTTTTTTCTGATGCAGCGCAAGCCTTGCCCCCAATTCGAGAGGAGAAATCGGGTGGCCAATGCCGCTCCTGAGCTGCAAGGCGCAGGAAGACATGTCGACTGGCAGGCGAGCCAGATACTCGGTCGCGCACACGCCGATACCCGTCCCCTTTGGCCACCGAAGGTCAGCGGCAACAATAAGATCGCTCACCTTGTTCTCTCTAGCATTTCGCTCGCCTTGGATACGTCCGCATCGGATATCCAGATGTAGACCAATCCGTCAGAAAGGGGGACGCGGCCGTCGACCACCTTCAGATCTCTCCCGTCAATGCCCTCGCATTTCGCCACGGGAAAAGGCACGCTGAGCCAAGGCCGGCTGTCTCTGGATGCATTCTGGTAGATCACCAGTACCGCACCATGCGGCGTCTTGAAAAGGGCGCCAACACCGTCTTCAAATAGATGTCCAACCGACGATATGGCACGCGAACCCGAAAGCGTCTTGGCTGCCTGTTCGTAAGCAGCCAAGCTGCGCAACGGCGTCCTCTCCTTGCCGGTCATGCCAAAATTCTTCTCTTTCTCTTCGTAGTACGGATAGACGAATGGGTAGTAGCGTTCGATGCCCATTCCATACGCAACGACCGCCTTGCCGGCGATCTGAAGTGCGGATGCCTGGTCTTGATCGAGCGGAGGGCGCCCCGGTCCTCGCTTCCAAGGCCATCCCGCCTCGGTAATCCAAAGCGGCATGTCCGGCGCGCCCGAACGTCGGAGCCATGCGCGATACGACCCAATGTCCCTGTGTAGCGTCCTCGGATCGACGTACGTGTGGAAGCTGATGGCATCCACTGAGCGCGTAAGCCCAGCTGCGGCCACGCCATCGGCAAACCTGGAGGAGTCCATCTTGTCGCCCGACAATGCGAACGCAAACGCTCCGCCAACGGTGGGCACGGTTGGCGCGACATCCTTGATCCCTCTTGAGGCAAGCGATGCATAGTTTGCGTACTGTCTCTGATACACGTCCTGCTCGGACGCCGTCAATTTGTCGTAAACGCGATTGTGATCAGGCTCGTTTGCGACCTCGACGCCGTTCCAGACTGCCCCCCAACGCGCAGCGACTGGCGAAATCATCGACACGGACGCATCAGAGGATGGAAAGTAGCCAGCTGGATCGACAGGAAGTCCCTGCAGTACGTCGAGGACCTTGATGCCCTGCCTGGCGTAGAGTTTACGAAGATCGTCAAACTGGTGACGTCCACTGCCATTCCAGGCTTCTTGGCCAGGGTTCAGTTCATTCCAACTGATGCGATCGCGCACCGACACGATGCCTAGGCGCTTCAACTGGCCGACAAATTGCGTACGCTTGTCGGCAGCCAGTTCCAAGTATGAGAACGCGGCGTCAATACCAAAGAAGGCAGCTACCGGCTCGTTCACTTGGTCCAACGCGATGATGCCGAATGCTGAGTTGAGCGCCGGATAACGGATCTCGTGATATCCGCGATGAAGCTTTACCGACAGCTCAATTGTGTTGTCGGGACCACATTTAGCGTTACCCGAAGTTTCTTCTACCCCGGCATAGTCCTGAACGACATACGCAAGGCTCGCCTGACACGCGATCGGATCCGCCTGAAACCCCAGCGTGGCGGCAGATCCGGCAGGCACAATGAATTGCGACACGTCGCTTGGCAACAACGATGGCGCCTCTCCGCCAGACACCGTGCACGCGCATGACGCTACAGCAGCCAATAGCACCAACAAGCCTTGAGTCCACCACCGATCTCCGCTCATGCCTGTGGCACGCTTTGGAGGTTTCGCGGGGATGCTTCCAACGATCGACGAACCAATGCACTTTTGCCCAGTCGAATGCTGAAGGCGACCGTAAGGCCCGTTGCCAGAGCTGTGGTACCGCCTTCGATACAGCTCACGGTCCAACCCTCCATCAGAATGGACACTCCGAGAAACCAGAAAAGCGTGCTCATGCGATCGCCCGTGAACTTCAGGCGGCTCACGGCACGGGTGAATACCCAAATGAGGAGCAGCGCGAACACGCCGAACACGGCGTACAGGTACAAGTACAGATTGTCGGCGGGTGAGTAGAGATCAGGCTCGAAGATCTTCTGTGCAGAGCCAATTCCCCCGAGCCCACGCCCAAGGAGTGCGTTTCCGTGCTTGAAGATCAGGGTGAAGGTGTCCGGCCACATCTGCGCCAGCCGCATCCCAAACGAAACAAGAAGGGTGCCGGAATCTTGGTTGGCAAAACTCGCGCCAAACTTGGAAACCAAGGTGCTCGCCGGAAGCAGGACCCCGACAAGGGCCATGGTCCAAGGCACCATCGGCCCAACAACACGCTTGACGATGCTCGGCGCAGCACGCGGGACCATCAACGGCAACAACATGGTTAGAAAGAAATAGAGCCCCAGTGTCGTCTTTGTCGTCGTAACAGCGATGAGTATGCCTGTTGATATCCAAATGACGAATGCCACGACCTTGCTGCGCACCAAGATCGAGCAAACCAGCCCAAGAAAAAGCAACTGCATCGCCGCCTCGAACGAAGCTCGAGCGAAACCTGCGATACGTTCGACTCCGAAGTAACTCCAGTCGCGGGACACCTCCACCTCAGCATCACCCAACTGGTAGGTGAACCCGGTCCAGGGCATCGAATGGAAAAAGTTGAAGCCAACACCAACCGCAACGCATAGCCAGAGCACAAGTGCGTACCGCAGGCTTTTCTCGCCGAGGCGAGCGAATGCGGGCTCGGCGATGACGCCAAACAGCATGGGTATCAGCGCAAACAGACCCATTAGAGGTTGGCCGATGCCATGGGTGAAATAGACCCCGACTAATGCGCATACCGAAAACCCCGCAAGCGTTCCCAGCACAGTCTTGTCAAGCCGCAACGTCCACAGGGTTTTGATAAGGAGAAAGAAGAAAGCAAGCGCCATTAGGCCCTTGGGGGCATAAGCGAGAACTACGCCGCCCATTTCAGATAGGTAATAGCGCAGCGGCCCCTGAAGCACCTCGAAAATCAAGAATACGAAAAGTGTGCTGAGGATGAAGAGATCGCCGCGTCTACGTGACGTTCCTCGCGTACTTGCGACCGCACCATGAAGGTCCAGTGCATTCACCCTTTGCCGCGCTAATGGGGCTCTGGCAATCACTTGTCTTCGCCCCGGGACATGCTGGCCGCGGAGGCGTGCATCCTTGAACGGATCATGCCTTTACCACCCCAGAAACTTCCGCATACAGATCGATGTATGTGTTTGCCCAACCTAATGGGTCAAGGAAAGATTGCACGGATTCCCGAGCTGCGTCGCCCATGCGCGATCTCAGGCCTGGATCATTGGCAAGCCGCTTGATTGCCGCGACAAGTTCGTCCCTGTTGTCCGGCTCAAAGAGAAATCCGTTCACTCCGTCCTGAATCATCTCGGAGGTACCACCACGCCGCGAGCCTATGACTGGCTTGCCAAAGGCCATGCCTTCGCGAACAACACCACCAAGCGGCTCTTCCCAAAGAGAAGGAACGACCGTGGCGTCTACATTCGGATAGAACTCACTTTGTGCCACCCGGCCTAGGAACCGCACGCGCTCGGATCCCCATTTGTCTCGCAGCGATTGTTCGTAATCGTGCTGACCATTACCCGCGATCCACAACTGCGCTTCGCCCAGTCCCGCTTCATGAAATGCCCCAATGAGCAGCTCAATACCCTTGCTTGGATCGAGCCGCCCGATATAGCCGAGCCGCAAAGGTTCGTCCAGCGCACGTACCGCCTTCGTCGCGCACACGCCCAAACTGAGTGGATCACGAGCGTTGTTGATCACACGTTGGATGGCAACATCGCGAAAGTATCCCTCAGTGAGATGGCGCTCAAGGGTAAATCGACTTACTCCGACGACAGCATTCGCATATCGGCTTAGGCCACGATGCGGAATTCTAAAGAGGTGGCAGGACTGGCACTGCGACACGCAATTCTTTCCGCCACAATACATCGTAGATTTAACACAGATGTATTCGTATCCATGCAGAACTTGCACGATAGGAACGCCTGCACGCTTGATCGTCCGCATTGCCAGTACTGACCATCCATTTAAGCAATGGACCGAGGCGACATCAGGCTTCTCCTTCGCAATGACATCCTTCAAGACGCCCTGCATGAATGGATTGGCGGAATCGAGTGCATGCCAGAGAACCTTCTGCAGCGCTGGTCGCTGTTTGTTGTGCTTAGGGAGATAGACGTTCCGCAGTTTTGCGCTATACACGGTGACGCCGTCTATGACCTCTCTCTTCAATCCTTCCTTGTCAGAAGCCGCCAACAGCACACACTCATGGCCAAGTCGCGTCATTGCACGCATCAGGGTCCACAAGGTCACTTCGGCTCCGCCACCGGCATGCGGGTCAGCAAGTGCGTGTACAAATAGGATTTTCATGTTCTAGAGAAGCCTTTAGATAATGATCTCTGGTTTCGATGCAGCGATCGGCGTCACCAAATAGCCCATAAACCCAAGTTGACCGCTAATTCGTTCGCGCAATTGACGTGCGGTCCAGCTGTCCACAAGCGTCAACAGCGAATCGATTCCAGCGCACAGACCCCAGGCGCTGCAGTACAAACCCGCCAAAATCTCGTTCATGACAATGGAAGCCCAGGTTTGATACCGAGCACCGATGCCTGGCCGTCGCCAATGGCGCGCAACAAAAGACTCAGGCGCGCCTGCCTTCCAGTGCGCATGGCGTAGAACTTCAACAAGGCAACAAAGATGACTTGATTGATCCGATATTCGAACTCAGAGGTAACCCACTTGTTTCGATCGAACCAAACTTGGTTCCGTAAGGCGTAAAACGCACGAAAATCCGACTCACCCTTGAGCCAGCCGACGAAGGAATTCGGATACCGGTTCTTCAGGTTCCATGAGCCTTCCATGTCCTCAAGCTCCGCTCCAGTCATTACTTCGATGGCTCCGCCTTCGGCCGTAATGCGGTAGGTGTACTCGGTATCGTCCGCGTAGAGAACGAGCTCCCGCTTTGGCAGACCGATGCGTTCAAAGAGGTCACGCGACGCGAGCAATCCACCATACGGTGCATAGGGCAGGCTTACATGCTCGACAGGCGCCTTTGACCCAATGCGCGCACGAGTCAACCTGCGCCAGATCTTGAAAGGAATCTGGCGATAGTGAAAACCGATGAAACTCGAGCGCAAAGGAACGGCCTTTGACGCGGCCACACCTGCAGCGATATCCGCCTGATGATCGGGGCGGAAACCCAGTACGGCAGCCCGATCTCGGCCGAACTTTGCGGTGAGCTCCTCAAGTCTCCGGTGCAGAACGCGGAGCGCCCCCGGCCTGGGTGCGTTGTCGTCATCCATGAGCCAGAGATAGCTTGCACCGGCATCCAGGGCTGCCCGGATGCCGACGGCGTAGCCGTTGGCCGAACCCGTGTTCTCGGTCAGGCGCACGATTCGAATGCGAGAGCCCCACTTCTCCTCCAACAACGAGAGGTCCGAGCGCGATGCATTGCTGACGACCAGTGCGTTGGCCATGCCCTCCGTATCAAGAGCGCGTTGGAGCAGCTCTTGGAGAAAGTGCATGCGATCTGCATATGTGACCGTCACCAAGGTTGTGGCGGCCGCTTCGCCATGGATGGCACCTGCGTTAATCATGGCGGCGTATCCGGCCAAGGGTATGCAGCGCGTAGAAGATGCTCAGTGCGGAAATGACAGCGCACGCAATCGCCCTGGGCAAAATTGAACCCATCACGCCCACCCCCAAGATCACGCATACACCCCCAAGCACGGCACCAACAACGAGCGCCGAGCGACGAACCAGCCCGGGAATAACTGCATTGGCACATAGCACGAGCAGCAAGAAATCGAGAGCCATGCGCCCTGTCCAAGCTATCGCCGCGCCGAGGATGCCGAAGTGCGAAAGCAGCCACCAAAGTCCGAGTGCGTAGATCGGCAACTCGATCATGTGGAGCTTGGCCGTGATCGAAGGCCTACCTGTAGCCTGGAGTAGCGCGTGGGGTACCCGAGCAATGCTGTTGACTAGCAATCCGAGGGCAAGCCAGCGGAGCAATGGCGCGGATCGGAAAGAGAAGTCATGCCCCATCCATAGAGACAAGCCTTCCGGCGCAAAGGCATACAAGCACAAGGCCGCTGGAAACAACGCGGCGCACATGGCCTTACTCGCGCCCGCATACATGTCCGGAATGGCAGCGCGCTTACCCGAAGCCCAGGTTGCAGCGAAAGCGGGAAAGAAAACCCCTACCATCGAGATGGGCGCAAAGCTGAAGCGGTTCACCAGGTCGGCAGGAACGGAGTAGAAAGGCAACAGCGCCAGAGCAACGACGGCACCGATCACAATCTTGTCCATTTGCGCCATCAAAGGACTGATGAGGTTGCTCAGAGTGATCCAGCCGCCAAAGCCAAGCAGCTCCCTGATGTGGTGCTTCTTGAATTGGCCCCGGGAGCCGTGGATGGACCCGAGCCGACTGACTCGCGAGAAGTACAAGATGGTCGTAATGACGCGTGAGATAGCCAGCGAGACCGTTGCCGGCACCAACTGGTTGGACCAATGCAACATCAACAACGGCGCCGCAAAATTCAGCAGGCCCATCGCCAGGCGGATCACGTTGATCGATTGAAATTGCCCGTGCGCCTCCAAGATACCGATCAGGCCCGCAGACAAGATGACGAACGGAACGCTTACGGCCAGAACACGCAGACTGGTGACTGCCTCGTCCAGCAGCGACGCTTCAATCTTAAGCAATCCCACCAGCCACGGTGCGGCCACCAAAATGATGAGCGTTGCCAAGACGCCAAGCAGCAGCATCACGCGCAGCCCAGTAGCGGTGACATCGGGAATATCGTCCGTGCTGCTGGTGCCCAGGCGATCCGATACAAGCTTCGTAAGCGCGCGACCGATGCCAAAGTCGAAGATGCTGAAATAGCCGATCAGCGACCAGACAATGGTAAGGAATCCGAAACGCGCATTGCCGTAGCCCGACAGAAGTGTGGGGATGGCAAGAAAGGCGAAGGCTAGCGGAACGCCGGCCCCGACGAGATTCCAGGCCACGTTATGAGTGAATGACCGCTGCTTAGACATCGGAGCGGTCCAGCCGGCCTAGGAAGACATATCCGCGGACGGTGCAGCCGATGCGTCGGCTACTGACAGTCGCAGGAATGTCACGAACGACAGTCGCAGACAGGCCCGCGTCGCCACTTCTTGATAGCAGAGTACGCGATGCCACCCGCTTCAACCTTCGTCGCGGGAAACCTTTCCGGTTTGATCTGGCTACTTCTACTGGTTTCACAATTGCGTATGTACTTAGCTACTGAGAGGGGCAAAGGGACGGCGGATCGAGACGTGAAATCCTATGCAAAGCCAGGAGGTTTCAAAGGCAGCATCGAAGAACGGGGCGCGCTCGTCGATGTCACGATTAGAAGGCGTTATTGCGCCTCATGAGCACATAGGGCGTAGACAGGATGATTTTGAGATCCAGCCACAGCGACCAATGCTTGATGTACGAGATATCGCACTCGACGCGACTGGCCATTTTGTCCAACGTGTCCGTTTCGCCACGGAAGCCCTTGATCTGAGCCAGTCCGGTAATCCCAGGCTTCATTCCGTGCCGCTGCATGTAGCCGCGAAGCTTTTCGCTGAAGTGATGGTTGTGCTCCACCGCGTGCGGCCGCGGCCCGACAATGGACATGTCGCCTCGCAGCACGTTGATCAACTGGGGAAGTTCGTCAAGGCTACTTGAACGCAGAAAGCGACCGAAGCGAGTTACACGCGCATCGTTCCTCTTGGCTTGCGTCACCGCACCCTGGTCTTCGGCATGCATCCACATCGAACGGAACTTCAATACCTCAAATTCCTTTCCACCCAAGCCGTGACGCTTTTGCTTGAAGAAAACAGGGCCTGAGGAACTCGCTCTCACGCCCAGTGCGAGCAAGAACATCAGAGGGCTTAGCAGCACCAACAGGAGGAACGCGATGGACCGATCTTCGATCGCCTTCAGAATTCCTGCATGGCCTTCGACCCGGCTCGATCGCAGTGTGATGACCGGCACGCCCGCAAGAGACACCGTGTGATGGTTGATGAGCTCGTATCCAAAGAAATCGGGCACGAGGCGCACGGTCGTTGGCGTATCCAGCGTCAACTGGAGAACCTTCTGAATCGTCTCTTCCGCCCGCATGGGCAGCGCGATCCAAATCTGGTCGGGCGCGTACTCGGCCATCTTGGCAGCAAGTTCAGACAGATCGCCAAGCTCGGGAACGCCGGCAATATCCACCTGGTCGTATGGCGTGCTGATGTAGCCAAGTACATCAAGTCCCATCCAGGCGCTGCCGCGGGCAGCAGCGACAATGCGCTGGCCCGCCTGCGTACTGCCAATCAACAGCACGCGGCGCGAGTCGACGCCACGCATGCGGATATGACCCAGCGTCCAGCGCAGCAATACGCGGTCGAGGCTGAGCACGACACCAGTGGCCACGAACCACGCGCCAGCCGCGATGCGCGAATAGGCGTCGGTAGTCTTTAGCGCCCACGCCATGGCCAGCAGAATGACCATGACGCCGGACCATGCTGCCCACAGCCTCACTACCTCCTGCAGCAGGTTTTCGCCGCGCCAGCTGCGATACAAACCCGCAGCAGGAAACACGACCAGCGCAACCAACACCGTCCGCATCAAGCCCGAGGTGTAGTGCAGGCCCATCTCAAGATTTCCGAACTCCAGGCGATAAACTGCCAACGCCACCAGAGTGATAACGAATACATCGCTCACTCGCAGCGTGATGTCCAGAAGTGCCGCGTATTTTGAAAAGAAATGGGATTCCGCTCTTTTCAGCTGCGGAAGTCCTGGAATCGTCAACATCACCGCACTCCATCCATGTAGCTGTCTGCGTCCGACGTGTTCCCACGGCAGGTCCATGTCAGGCACTGCTGCGGATCACCTGCGCAAGACCGCCCTTCCACCGGGCTGCGCCACTTGCTTTCATTGCCCCTCATTCACTCCCCCCGTGAAAGAGCCGCGCGATCATCACTGATCGCACGTCAAGCAACCAATAGACTGTTCGTACTACCCGGACCCGCAGGCCCGGTCACAAATTCCCACAAGAGTTCCTTGAACGTGCTTACGCGGGACTGCTGCTGTACTCGTAGTATCCGTACGAGTAGTAGCCCGTGGTCCTGCGTTCAACGGCATTGAATACAGCGCCCTTGATCTGCACGCCGTTCTGTTCGAACCGCTGCTTGGCGAGCGCGATTTCGCGTGCCTGGTTAAGGCCGAAACGAATCACCAACAGGCTAGTGCCGACGTGATGACCCATGATCGCGGCATCTGTCACCGCGAGAATCGGTGGCGTATCGATGATCACCAAGTCGTATTTCGGCTTGAGCGTTTCGAGCAGGTCGGCAAAGCGTGCGTGCATCAACAACTCGGACGGGTTCGGCGGCGCCTTGCCACGCGAGATGAAGTGCAGGCCTTCCACATCACCCACTGTACGCACGGCGTCCTCCAGCGAAAGCTGGCCGGCGATCAATTCAGACAAACCCCTATCGGGACGCCCACCAATCACCGTGTGCAACGCGCCCTTGCGCATATCACCATCGATCAACAGCACGCGCTGCCCGCCCTTGGCGATCACGGCGGCAAGGTTGGACGAGATAAACGTCTTACCGGCTCCCGGGCTCGCACCGGAGATCATCAGGATGTTGTTCTTCGCCTCGATGCGCGCGAAGTGCAAGCTGGTGCGCAGGCTGCGCAGTGCTTCCACGGCCAGGTCGGCCGGTGCATTGACCGCCAGCAACTTCTGTTTGCCGTCCGCGCGCCCGCGACGCCCCTGCAGGAAGCTCTGCTTCTCGGCCACACTGCTGGGCACCGACGCATAAACGGAAAGGCCGAGCTGTTCGATCGCGGCCGGATCCTCCACGCCGCGGCTCAGCATCTGTCGCACCAGCACGAACGCCACCGCCAGGAAACCACCGAGGAAGGTGCCACCCAAGGCAACCAGCGCCTTCTTGGGTTTGGCCGGCTTGGAGATATCCACGGCAGCGGGATCGATCACACGCACATTGCCCACCGTGCCCGCACGCGCGATGTCGAGCTGCTGCGCCTGGTTGAGCAGGCCGGTATAGGTTGCGTTGAGGACTTCGACGTCGCGGGTCAGCCGCAGCAGTTCCTGCTGCGTGTCGGGCAAGCCGCCCACTTGCTTGTCGATGCCGTTCTTCTGCCCCTGCAACTGGGCAATCTGCTCAAGCAATGCCTTGTATGCCGGATGCTCGGCGGTGAAGCGACGCTCCATATCCGCCTGTTGCATGCGCAGCTGCTGGATGCTGGTTTCGATCGCGACCACCTGATCGAGCAAACCCTTGGTCTGCAGCGTAATGTCGACCGAGTGCGCCTTGGTCTGGAAGGCATTCAACGCCGACTGCGCCTTGTCCAGGTCCTGTCGAATACGCGGCAGCTGCTCACGCACAAACTTGAGGCTGTTGGCCGCTTCAGCGGAATTGCGCTCGACGTTCTGCTTTACGTAGGCTTGGCTCACATGATCCAGCAGCTGGGCGGCCAACTCGGGATCTTCGTGGTCGTACATGAGCTGGATGATGCCGGAATCCTTGCCCTGCTCGGTGGCGTTGATATCCAGCTGCAACTGGTTGACCACGGCAAGCGCGGTGTGATGCACGACCGCGAAATGAGTACCGGGATTGGCGCGTAGCTCGCGCACCTGCATGGTGAAGCCATGGCCGCTGGCTACGTTGCCCACCTGGCCTGTCAACATGACGTCGCCGCTGTAGTACAGGGAGTAGCTGCCGTGCTCGCCAGCGATCAGCACGAGCTTCTTCTCTTCCAGGGAGGCCGGCACCTTCAGTTGAAAGATGTCGAGCTTGGCACCGCCCCAGTCGTAGCGGCTAAAGCCCATGAGCGCGGATGCCACGTCGGTGGGTTGATCCGGCACGTAGTGTCGCGCCACCCAGCCGCCGAAAATCGGAAAGTGGTAAGGCGTCACGTCGACCTGCAGGTTGAGCTCGTCCACCGCCTTGCCGATCACCGAGCGCGAGGTGATGAGAGCGATCTCCGTGGTCGCCTCCGAGCTCGACGCACCCAGCGTCTGCGTGATCGCGCTCAGGCCCGGCAGATCCGGCACCTTCTGCTCCACCTGCACCATGGCATCGGCTTCGTAGATCGGCGTGCCGAGCACCGCATAGCCCACGCTGAGCACGAAGAACACGCCGGTGACGATGGCGATGAGCCACTTGTGATCAAGCAGCGTGCCCAGCAGTTCGCGCAGGTCGATTTCGTCGTCTTGCGGCGCGGCGGTCTGTGTTGCGGTCATGCTGAGCTAGTCCAGGAAGGTCAGATTAGGATGGATGAAATTCGCGATGCCTTATATCGGAACTCTCCGATAGCACTTTTTGAGGCGTTTTCTTACGTGTTCACGCGTCGCTACGACGTACGCAGATACGGCAACCAACTCTGCACAGCACGATCGATCAGCTGGTAAACGTGCTCAAAGGCCTCGCGGCTCTGGCGATAGGGATCGGGGATATCGCCGCCCTGCCCCCAACGATCCAGCAGCATCACCTTGCCGCTCGCCTCGGGCGCCATGCGCATCAGGCTGGCGACGTGTTCGCGCTCCATCGCCAGCACCAGGTCGGCGTCGCGCAACATCGATGCCGTGACCTGGCGCGAACAATGCGCTCCACCATCCACGCCGTGCCCGCCCAGGATCTGCAGGGCCTGTGCATCCATCGGCTTGCCCACCAACGCGCCCAGGCCGGCGCTCTCGATGGAAGCACCAGCCGCGGATAAGTGATGACGGAACAGGTATTCAGCCGTAGGACTACGGCAGATGTTCCCCACGCAGATGATCAAAATCCGTTTGAACACAAACACCAACTCTTCCAATACGCATCCACTGCCCAAGCGCAAGCCTCGCGTTAAGCGCGAGCTTTGTTCTTCTGGCAGGCCCCTGTAAAAAAACGCGTCGTATGCCGATCTTGTTATCTAGACGGGTGGCGCAACACCTTGCCCGTCAAGTGAATCAGATCACAAAATATCAACACCACTCTTGCGCTCACCTTACAATCATAGCCACAAGTTTGATGGCCGTCACCGATCGGGAATCAGGATCTTCCCGTTCATTTTCCGGTAAGGTTGTGTTTAGATGTGCCCGGATCACCACCAGAATGGAGTTCTCGTGAAGAAGTTGCTTGCAGTCGTTGTGATGACGGCCATGATCGGCCAGACCTTTGCCCAGACCGCTCCGGCCCCGGCTGCCCCGGCTCCGGAAGCAGCCCCGCAGGCTGGCGCGGCAGCGGGCGCAGCCGGTGCTTCCGGCGCAGCTACCGGCACCCTGACGGCTGCCTATGTTGGCGCTGCCGTACTTGGCGCAGCCGCAGTTGCCACGGCCGTTGCCGGCGGTGGCAGCGATAGCCACGGTAACCAGAACACCCCGCCGAGCACCGGCGGTGGCACGGGCGGCACCGGTGGCACGGGTGGTACGACCGGCACCACCGGCACCCACTAACCACTCCGCAGTACACGACACATCCATGCTGGATTCGTCCGGCATGGATGCGTGTTGTCTGTAACCCAAAGAAATCGAAGTCATGAACGTACGCACTGCCGTGGCGCTTGCCGCCGCGACCCTACTGCTGCACGGGTGCATTTGGGCTCCCGGCCAGCACATGTCCACACACAGCATGACGCGCAGTGGGGACGAAAACAGTCGCGTCGACATCGTTCCCATCACACCCAAGCAGTTGGCGATGGACAAGGCTGGGCTCACTGCAGCGGCGCTCCCCTCGGAGCTGCTGGCTTACAAGCCCGAGTCTTATCGCATTGGCGCGGGTGACACGCTGTACATCACGGTGTGGGATCACCCGGAGCTGACTTCGCCCGCCGGCCCGCAGCAGCAGACGCTTGCCAACGGCCGCCTCGTGCGTTCCGACGGCACGCTGTTCTATCCGTATGTGGGCGAACTGAAAGTCTCCGGCCTGACCATCGAAGAACTGCGCAAGGCGATCAGCGACAAGCTGGCCAAGTACGTGGAAAAACCGCAGGTCGACGTCAATGTGATCGGCTATGGCAGCCAGCGCGTCACCTTCCAGGGCGCCTTCGTCAAGACCGACCCACAGCCGATCACCGCTATTCCCACCACGCTGGCGCAAGCACTGGGCGCAGCGACGATCAACACGGAGCAGGCCGATCTTTCCGGCCTGGTGCTCTCGCGCGACGGCCACGATTACCGCATCGACCTGGATGCGCTGAACACCAATAAGTCGATGGCTCAGGACGTCTATCTGAAGCCTGGCGACCGCTTGTTCCTGCCGTACAACGATCACCATGAGGTTTACGTCGTTGGCGAAGTGAACCGCCCGACGGCGCTCACCTTCAAGACCAGCAACCTCACCCTGACCCAGGCGCTGGGCCGTGCCGGCGGGCTCAATCCGTCCACTTCCAAGGGCAAGGCGGTGTATGTGATCCGCGGCATCGAGGATCTGGACACCACCCGTGGCACCGTCTATCAGCTGGACGCTCGCTCGCCGGATGCCTTCATCCTGGCTGACCAGTTCAAGGTGAAGCCGGGTGACGTGGTGTTCGTCGGCCCTGCCGGCGTGACGCGCTGGAACCGTTTCCTGTCCCAGCTGCTGCCGTTGACCGGCATCATCAGCAACGCGGCCAACGCCTCGTACAACCTCGACCACTGATGGTGTCGCGGCGCCCGAAAAACGGCCGGCGCGAGCCGGCCTTTGCGATGCCCTTGCGTCTGGCGCGAGGGCATCGTTCATTCGCGCGCCGATGTGTGGAGCGGCTTGCCTTGCTTGCGGCATCCGGCCTTCTGCTCGCCGGATGCACCAGCGTCTCGCGTTCCACCGTGGACACCATGCGGCTGGTTTGGCAAGGCACGCCAAAGCTCTCGCCCACCACCGAACAGGTGCAAGCCAAGCCCTATTTCCAGATGCGCGCCATCACCGCGCATGGCGACGCGATCCTGATACTCGGCAACGTCGTCGGTGCTCGCCAGTATTGGTACGGCACGAGCGGCGTGGCCCTGGTGCTGGAAGACGGCCGCGTGGTGCAGACCATCGGCCTCGCACAGAATCTCGATGGCAGCCGTATCGACCATGCCAACGATCCGTTCGGTCACGGGCTGCAAACGCTGGCCGTCAGCACCAGCTACGACCGCATCGACGACTGGTCGCCAGGCTATCGCTACGGCATTCCGGTGCACGCCACACTGAAACCCGCTGGCGAAACCAGCATCGACATCCTCGGCACGGCGCATCGCGTTTTGCTGGTGGACGAAGAAGTGTCCGCCAAGGCAGCCGGCTATCGCGTCAGCAATCGCTACTGGATCGACCCCAGCGACGGTTTTGTGTGGATGAGCGAACAGGAGGTCATGCCTGGCATGACCATCAAGCTGGTGCAGCTGCGCCCGTATCGCGGGAGCAAATCGTGATCCGTCGCCGCCGCGTCCACGTGCTGCTAGCGGCAATGCTCTGTCCACTCGCCGCGCATGCGGTGAATGTCCAGATCTCGGGCGCCGTGACGGCGCCCGGCCTCAAGCAACTTTCTGGTCACGCGCGTCTGAGCGATGCCGCCTTGGCCAGTCCCTTGAGCACCGACGCGTATCCACTTGGCGCATCGTGGCAGCGACCGTCGCTGCAGGTGGAACAGGCGCGCCTGAAAGCCGGCTTGCTGTTTGATCTCGATAGCGCACGGCTGCAGGCGCTGCGCGACGACCGCACCGCCCTGGCGGACGCCCTCGCCTCACTGCACGACTGGTTGCAACCGATGCCGGTGACGGGTCGTGAAGTGGCCCTGCTCGACCCGCGGCCGGTGGAAATAAATGCCACCGAAAACCGGCCGATCGCCGAAGGCGACACGCTCTACTACCCGCGCCGCCCATCCACCATCAAGGTAGTGGGCGCCGTTAAGCAGGTCTGCACACTACCGCTCGTGGCGCTGCAAAACGCGCAGGACTATCTCGGCGCCTGCAAACCATCGTCGCTGGCCGACGGCGACTGGATTTTCGTGATCCAGCCCGATGGTCGCGTGACCAAGCAAGGCGCAGGGTTGTGGAATCGCGGACCAGCCATGCCGTTGGCGCCGGGAGCGATGATCTACGTCCCCTTGCGCGAGACCGGCTTGCACGGTGTGTCGCCAGAGCTCAACCAGGAATTGGCCGCCTTTCTGGCGACCCAGCCGCTAACCGCGGCGGAAGGCGATCGATAATGCGCAAGCGGACAGGACGTCCCTCGGGGATCTTCACCACGCCCCGAGGCCGCACCCAGTTGCGGCGGCGTTGCGGTTGCCTGCTGCCCTTGCTTGGCGGCTTGCTGATGGGCACGGCCTATGCCGACAACGCTCCTACGCAAAGCGATTTTGGTGGCGTTGGGCTATGGCAGACGCCCACCGCACGCATGGCCGACGATGGCGAAGTGGCGCTGACGGCGAGCCATGTACAGCCATACGACCGCTACAACGTTTCGCTGCAACCGCTGCCGTGGCTGGAAGGCATCTTCCGTTACACCGCAGTGAGCAATCGCCGGTACGGCCCGGAGTCACTGAGCGGCAGCCAGAGTTACAAGGACAAATCCATCGACGTGAAGATCCGTCTGTGGAGCGAAAGCCATTACCTGCCCGACCTCAGCGTCGGCGCCCGCGATATCGGCGGCACCGGTCTGTTCGCCGGCGAATACGTGGTGATGAACAAGCGTTTCGGGCCGATCGACGCCAGCCTCGGCATGGGATGGGGCTATGTCGGCGCGCGCGGCGACATCAACAATCCGCTGTCCATCATCAGCGACAAGTTCGATGTGCGCCCGAGCGATAGCGACGGCACCGGCAAATTCTCCAGCAACCGTTATTTCCGCGGCTCGGCAGCGCTGTTTGGCGGCATCAGCTACCAGACGCCGTGGGACTGGCTGGTGCTCAAGGCCGAGTACGATGGCAACAACTATCAGCACGAACCGCAGCACAACAATCAGAAGCAGAGCTCGCCGGTCAACGTCGGCGCGGTGTTTCGTCCCGGCCGCAACCTTGACCTGAGCGTGGCGCTGGAGCGCGGCAACACGGTGATGCTGGGACTGACGCTGCACGCCAATATGGCCGAAGGCACCGGGCCGACGAAGTTGCTGGATCCCGCGCCGCCCAAACGCAACACCGCGCCCATCACGCAAGCGCCGGAGCAAGTCGACTGGGCGGGCGTCGCGCGTACCCTGCGCGACAATGCGGGCATCCAGGTGTCGAGCATCACCCGCCGCGGCAGCGAAGTGGTCGTGAAGGGCGAACAAGAGACGTATTTCTACAGTGCCAAGAGCATGGGCCGTGCAGCGCGCGTGCTCGACAACGCGCTTGGTGCCGGCGTCGACTGGTTCACCATCGCCTCGCAGCAGGAAGGCCTCACCACGGCCGAGACCAGCGTCAACCGCCAGCATTTCGATGAGCTGTTGAACCACGACATCACGCTGGGGGAATTTCGCCAAAGCGTGGAGCAGAACGCGCCGACGCCGCGCAATGATGACGTGCTCTACCGCGCCCCGATCAAGCGTTTCGACCAGTCGTTTGCACTGGCTTACGCGCAGAATCTCGGAGGCCCGGACGCCTTTTTGCTGTACCAGATCGCGGCCATCTACAACATCGACTTCCACTTCACGCCCAACCTCTGGTGGAGCGGCGTTGCGTCGGTGGACCTGCTCGACAACTACGACAAGTTCAAATACGACGCGCCCAGCGATCTGCCGCGCGTGCGTACCGACGTGCGCAAATACATCACCAGCTCGACCGTCACCATGCCGGTCTTCCAGCTGACCGGTACGCAGCAGCTCGGCCACGACCTTTACGGCATGGCGTATGCCGGCATGCTGGAGAGCATGTTCGGCGGCGTAGGCGGCGAAGTGCTCTATCGCCCGTTTGGCGAGCGCTGGGCGATCGGTTCGGACATCAACTGGGTCAAGCAGCGCGGCTACGACCAGGACTTTTCGTTCCGCGGTTATCACGTGGTTACCGGCCACGTCACCGGCTATTTCGACCTGGGGTACAAGGATGTGCTCGTCGCGGTCAGCGCTGGCCGCTACCTGGCGGGTGACTGGGGCGCGACGGTCGACGTATCGCGCGAGTTCCGCAATGGCGTGCGCATGGGCGCCTATGCGACCAAGACCAATGTGTCGGCTGCGCAGTTTGGCGAAGGCAGTTTCGACAAGGGCATCTATGTGTCCATTCCGTTCGACCTGATGCTGCCGCGCTCTACGCTTTCGCGCGCGACATTTGTCTGGGACCCACTGATCCGCGACGGCGGCGCGAGCCTGGGCCGGCGTTACTCGCTGTATTCGCTCACCAGCGATCGCGACCTGGACAACTTCAACAGCAATCTCGACAAGATCGTCGAGTAACGATGCAGGCCCGGATCGACACCGGGCCCCATCGCCTGCGCATGGCGCGGCTCGCGGCTCAGCCGTCGAGCCACACCTCGCCATCGGTGACGCGCACACCCACGCTGCGCAAATGCTCGCCGCGACACGGGCCGCCGATGCAAAGCCCGTCGACATCCTGGAACGACGCGCCATGCGCCGCGCAGATCAGCAAGTTGTCCTTGATCAGGAACTTGCCCGGCGCCCAGTCCAATCGACGCCCCGCGTGCGGACAGATATTGAGATAGGCATACGCCGCGTCGTCGCGACGCAGCACGATCACGCTTTCCTCGCCGTCGCGCAGTACGGCATCGACCGCGATGGCGCCGCCATCGGGAATGTCATCCAGTCGGCAAAGCGCCTGGTCGGGTGTTGCTGTATCCATCGGCACTTGCCTCTTTTGCCCTAAGGCCCCATCGTTACGCACGTAAGTCGTTGATTTTACCACACGGATTTTTAACACATGCGCTTTTCACTGCCCATGCCGCGTCGCTCCCGCCACCCCCTGATCCGCGCGCTGTCGCTGCTGGTGGGTCTCGCCGTGGTGGGCATCTTGCTGGTGTTTGGTCTCGTGGTGGCGAGCGTGCTGCTCGTTGGGGGCGCGTTGGTATTCGCGCTGCGCCAATGGTCGCGCAAGCGCAGTGCCGTGTCGCCTGTGGGCACGCGCAGCCACAAGCCCGAAGTCATCGAAGGCGAATTCGTGGTGCTGCAGCGCACGCATCACGTCGCGCATTGATGGCCCGGCCTGCGGGCCATCCGGCAACTGGCGAGTCTTGAAACGTCGGCCCGGCCGACGCTGGTGCTGCGTCACGCACCCAGGAGACTAGCCGCGCAAGATCCGGATGGCTGGCCAGCCAGGCTGGCACTAGGCTGGACTCATCGGTTCTTCGGATGTCCACCATGACTAGCCGCCACACCAACGAATCCGCCCTCGAACAGGTCCGCCTGCTGCTGGAACGCGCCGACGAAGCGCCGACCCTGCAGGATCTTGCCGAGGCGGCCAAGCTCAGTCCCAGTCATCTGCAGCGGGCTTTTCGTCGTCGCTACGGCATGAGTCCGGCGGAATATCACCGTGCGCGCCGTTTCGGCCAGCTCAAGACGGCACTGCGCAAGGGCGCCGCGGTATCCGATGCGGTCTACGACGCCGGTTTCGGCTCCGGCAGCCGCGTCTACGAACATAGCGACCGGCTGCTCGGCATGACGCCCGCCAGTTATCGCGCCGGCGGTGCGGGCGCCGCGATCCGCTACACCACCACTGAAACCTCCCTGGGCCGCCTGCTGGTCGCCACCACGTCCCGCGGCATCTGCTCAGTGACACTGGGCGATAGCGATGCGGAACTGGAACAGCGGCTCGCCGACGAGTTCCCCCACGCAAGCCGCGAACGCGTCGATGCCGGACGCGAAGAATGGCTGGACGCGGTGATTGCGCGCATCGCCGGCGAGCTGGGCTGGAGCACCACGGATGCGCCGGATCTGCCCCCGCTCGATGTCGCCGCCACGGCCTTTCAATGGCGCGTGTGGAACGCGCTCACGCGCATCCCCGCCGGCACCACCAAGAGCTACGGCGAACTGGCCGCGGAACTGGGCATGCCCCGGGCCGCACGCGCCATCGGCAATGCCTGCGGCAACAACCGGCTCGCCTTGATCGTGCCGTGCCATCGCATCGTCCGCGAAGACGGTTCGCTCGGCGGCTGGCGCTGGGGCGTGGAACGCAAACGCGAGCTGCTTGCCAGCGAACAGCGCGGCGGTCACCGGCAGGGCAAGCGCTCAGCCGCCTGACTTGAGCAGCGCTCAACCCTGCCTTGCGGAAGCCTCGCTTCTGCCGCTGCTGCGCCCGGACTATGTTGTGTGTGCCTGTAAACTATGAGCGGCATCCACCCCGCGATGCTCCCCGCGCAGCCTGCCATGACAGATAGCACGACCACCTCCGTCGCCCCCGCGGCGACCGCGCCCTTTGCCGACACCCGCGTGCTGGTGCCCTTGGCGCTGTTTGCGCTGTACATCATCTGGGGTTCGACTTATCTGGGCATCCGCTACGCCCTGGAAAGCTACCCGCCGTTCCTGCTCGCGGGCATTCGCTTTCTGGGCGCGGGGGTCGCGCTGTTTGCCTTCCTTCGCCTGCGCGGCGTCGCGCTGCCCACTGCACGCCAGTGGCGCAATGCGGCCATCACCGGCTTCCTGCTGCTGGGTGTTGGCAATGGCCTGGTGTGCTTTGCCGAGCAACGGGTGAGTTCGGGCATTGCCGCCGTGGCGGTGGCCAGCATGCCGCTGTTCGCGGCGCTGTTTTCGGGCCTCTATCGTGAATGGCCGACCCGCCGCGAAGCCATTGGCCTGGTGATCGGTTTCGTTGGCGTGATCGTGCTCAACCTTGGCGCCGGTCTTTCCGGTTCGCGTATCGGCGCCATCGCGCTGCTGGTGGCCGCGATGAGCTGGGCTTTCGGCGCGACCTGGAGCCGTCGTCAGGATATGCCGGTCGGCCCCATGAATACGGCGGCGCAAATGCTCTGCGCAAGCGTGGCCATGTTGATCGTCGGCTTCGCCAGCGGCGAACAGCTGCCGGCCCATCCCACCGCGCGCGCCACCGCGGCGCTGGTCTATCTTGCCGTGTTCGGCTCGATCATCGCGTTCAGTGCCTTCCTGTACGTGCTCAAGCACGCGCGGCCCGCACTGGCGACCAGCTACGCCTATGTGAACCCGCCGGTGGCCGTGCTGTTCGGCGTATTGCTCGCGGGTGAAAGCGTGGGGCCGTACGACTTGATCGGCATGGCCATCATCCTCCTCGGCGTGGGCGCCATCACGTTGGCCCGCCAGCGCCGCTGATCTCTTGAGTTTTCCCGGTGCTCGCGTTATCCGAGGGCTGCAGCGGCGTGAAGCATGGGCAAGCCGTATGCGGTGAGGCCAACGCCTGCATCCAGTCGAGCAGTGGTTGCATCAGTCGGTCCGTGCGCAACGGCAGGCTCAGATGATTTTCGCTCGACACTTCAACGTAGCGCGCCCGCGGTGAACGGACGGCCATTGCTTGCAAGGTCGGCGCCGACACCAGCGGATCACGCGCACCGCGCAGCATCAAGGTGCACGGTGCATGTTGCAATGCGCTCGCGGTGTCGATGTGCTCCAGATCGACACCCAGATCGCTGGAGGCGCGGGTGATGGCCACATCCACGCTGGATCCACCGATGACTCGGCCAAGCCAGCGCGGACCGAACAGGTCCGTCGATGGTGCGCGACGAATGACATCGGCCGCGTTGCCATACGGTTCCAGCGCGATCACACCGTCGACATCACCAAGCTCGCTGGCCGCGAATACCGCCGCGGTCGCGCCATAGGACACGCCCATCAGAAAGAGCGGCCGTGGCAACTGCCCTGATGCCCGAAGGTTGCGCACCAGCTCGGCCACGTCCTTGCCTTCACGCGGGCCGTAGCCGACCGGTGCAAGGTCCGAATCACCCTGGCTACGCAGGTCCGGCATCACCGTGACATAGCCCGCCGATGCGAACCGATAGGCCCAGGTCGCCAGCATGGCACCCTCGCCTTCCCACGGGTGAAGCAACACGATGCTGCCCGTTACCGGAAGCTTCGAACCATCGAACGGCGCCTGCGGCATTTGCCACTGCCATTGGAGGCTCGTGCCGTCGGCTGATGATTTGAAGCTTTCGTGGACGACATATGCGTGCGGCTGACCCAGCCAGTAGGCAATTCGCACGCCGTCGGAGGTGCGCATGGATGCCTGCACAAAGCCCTGTTGCCGCAGGTTGTCGTGGATGGCGAGTTGCAGCGACGTATGGCTGCGCGCTGGGTGTTCGATCTTGTGGGCCACATAACTCGCACAGCCAGCAAGCCACGGCAGCACAGCCAACGCTATCGCACATCCTTTGCGCATGACGATCTCCCCGGACCTCACCGGTGGCGCCAGCGGTGCGCCACGCCGCCCAATTGGCAAGCGATGGCGCGGCGAGGCCGCGCCATCGCCCCACTTACAGTTCGCGCAGCGCGGTAGTGACCGGCAGGCGCGCCGCGCGGATCGCCGGAAAAATACCGCCGATGAAACCGATGGCGAGCGCCCATTTGAGGCCGGTCCAGAGCAGCGCAGGCGATACGCGCAGCTCGAAGCTCAATTTGCCCACGGTGCCCGCAGCGAGTGTCGAGGCGCTGTAGCCGTTGAAGATCAGCCACGCGAGCAGGCCGCCGAGCAGGCCGCCGATCAGCGCAAGCAACATGGTTTCAAGCATCACCGCGACAACTACGGGCAAGCCGCGAAAGCCGATCGCACGCAAGGTGGCAATCTCGCGCGCACGGGCGGCAACGGCCGCGAACATGGTGTTGAGCGCGCCGAACATGGCGCCGATCGCCATGATCAGGCCCACCGTGATGCCGACCACCTTGATCACCTTGGTCATGCCTTCGGACTGCTTGCTGAAGTAGTCCAAGGTGGTGCTGACGTCCACCTTCAGCTGCGGATTGCCTTCCAGCTCGGCCTTGAACTTGTCGTAGGACTTGGGATCAGCCAACCGCACCATCACCGAGGCACGGCTGCTGCCGCGACGATAGGTGTCCGCCACCACACTGGCATCGCCCCACACCTCCGAATCCATGGCATCGCCGGAAGAGAACACGCCGACCACCGTCCACTGTTGATTGCCCAGTTTCACCGTGTGTCCCGGCGTCAGACCTTCGAACTGCTTGGCCGCGCCCTTGCCCACGATCAACTCGCGCATGCCCGGCTGGAAGTTGCGTCCTTCAATGACTTTCACATTGGGTCGAACCGCCCATGCCTGGTCGCCGACGCCGCGCAGCTGGACGCTACCCTCGTCGTCCGCGTTGCCGCCCTTGAGCGGAAGATTGGCGGCAACCACCAGCTCTGGCGAGGCGATGGGCTGGCCCTTGCTGTCCTTGGCGATGCCAGCGGCCTGCGGAATCAGCGTGACGCTGTCGTGATCGAGCACCGACATCACTTCGGCCGCCGATGAACCGCGCATCACGATGGCGGTGTCGGCGCTGCCGGTCTTGCGCAGCGTCTCGGCATAGCCCTCGCCCATCGCCAGCAAGGCGACCAGTACGCCGACCACGCCGGCAATGCCGATCACGATGACCGCCGACGAGCCGATGCGCTGCCTCAGCGTGCTGATGCCGACGCTCGCCACCGATGCCGCACGCCGACCGCTGCGGGTGAACGCCATCCACAAGGCAAACACCACGGCCAGCCCGATGACGCCCTGCCAGGGCAGCATGACCCACGCCCACAGCACGATGGCGATCACGATCAGCAAGCCCAGATTGAACAGGAAATTCTTCATGTCGCTCTCCTTAGCGGCCAGCCAGCGCATCGACGATGTTCAGCCGCATCGCCCGCATGGCCGGCAACACGCCCACCAGTAGACCGATCGCAATCATCAGCACCAGACCCAGGATCCAGCTACCGGCACCCACGCTGGGCAGATTGAGCATGCCGCCGCTGCCGGCACTCACGATGGGAATGATCAGCGAAGCCAGGCCAAGCCCGATCACGCCGCCCAGCAAGAGCAGCAACACCGATTCGGCCAGCACGATGGCAAGCACGGCGTGGTTGGAGAAACCGATCGTCTTGAGCACCGCCAGTTCGCTGGTGCGCTCACGCACGGCCTGCATCATGGTGTTGCCCGACAACAGCAGCAGGGTGAAGAACACCGCGCCCATGATGGAGCCCACGATCAATCCGATATCGGCGAGCTGCTTCATCCAGTTCGCGGTCGCCGCCTGTTCGGTCTGCGTGCGCGTTTCGTGATCGGAGTTGGCCGAGATCGCGTCGATCGCCTTGGCCACCTTGTCGGCCTGGTTCACGTCGCTGACGCGCGTGACGTACCAGCCCACGGTGCCGCGATTGAACGGCGTGGTTTCATCGAAGTATTTCCAGTGCAGCAACAGCATCTGGTCGAAGAAGCCGCCGCTTTTCTTGTCCTTCGAATGCAGGATGCCGACGATGTCGAAGGTCCAGTTCTTGCTGCCCTGGCGATCCGGGAAAATGGTCGACTGCAGCGGAATCTTGTCGCCCACTTTCCAGTTGAAGCGCTTGGCGAGTTTTTCGCCGACCAGGATGCCCGTGCGCGTATCGTCAAACGCCTTGCGCTCAGCTGCACTCACCTCGATCTCCGGATAGAGATCGATGTAATTCGGCTCCACCGCGAAACTGAAGACCTGGTTGTGCGGGTCCTGATAGGCGCCGCCGAACCAGTTCGCGTAGGTCACCATTTTCACGCCGGGCACCTGCGCAATCTGCGATTCCAGCGACTGCGGCAACGTCTGGATGAAGGACAGTTTCGAACCGGTTTGCAGGCGCTGCGCGCCATTGGCGCTCTGCCCCGCCTGGTTGAATGAAGTGCGCACCGCGTCGAGCATGCCGAACAGCAGGAACGCGGCAATGATCGACACGAGCGTAAGCAAGGTGCGGGTCTTGCGCCGGAACAGCGCCGCCCAGATGAGGTGGAGATATTTCATCGTCGCATCCTCACGCCAGTGCCTGTTCGACCAGCGTACCCTTGTCCAGATGTAGCGTGTGGTTCGCGTATTCGGCCGCCTTGGGATCGTGGGTGACCATCACGATGGTCTTGCCGTGCTCGCGATTGAGCACGCGCAGCAGCCCGAGCACTTCCTCGGCGGACTGGCGATCGAGGTCGCCCGTGGGTTCGTCGCAAACCAGCAGGGTGGGATCGGAAACAATGGCGCGGGCAATCGCCACGCGCTGTTGCTGACCGCCGGAGAGCTCGCTGGGCTTGTGCGTCGCGCGCTCATCCAGCCCGACCAGTTGCAGTGCGATCGACGCATTCTTGCGTCGCTGCGCGGCCGAAAGCTTGGTGAGCAGCAAGGGCAGCTCCACGTTGCGCTGCGCCGACAACATGGGCATCAGGTTGTAGAACTGGAACACAAAGCCCACATGCGAAGCGCGCCATTTCGCGAGCTGGCCGCCGCCGAGCTGGTCGAGGCGCTGGCCGGCCACCGTGATGCTGCCGCCGCTGGGTGTGTCGAGGCCGCCGATCAGATTGAGCAAGGTGGTCTTGCCCGAACCGGACGGCCCCATCAAGGCCAGGAAATCGCCTTCGGCAATGTCCAGGTTGATGTGGTGCAGCACTTCCACCTTCTGCTTGCCGCGCTCGTACACCTTGGAAAGGTCGCGGGTTTCGATCAACGTGCTCATGCGTTAGCTCCTGATGCGAATTGTTTGGCACCACTCGAGGCGATGCTCCCGATCACGCGTTGACGATGCGGATCACTGCGCGGCCTTCGCCGCCAGCTTGATCCGGTCGCCGTCCTTCAATGGCTCCGGCGGCGACACCACCACGGTGTCGCCCACTTGCACACCTGTCGGCAGCAGGCTCTGGTCGCCGATCTTCGAGGCGGCCGCCGATACCGTGCGTTGCTGCACGGTGTCGCCGCTGACGATGAACACCACCCCATGGCCGTCGCGCTGCGCGATGGCCGCTGTCGGCACCAGCGCGCCCTGCGGTGCCTGTGCCTGCGGCGCATCCTGTTTCTTTTCCAGGAAGGACACACGCACGCCCATGTCCGGCACGATGCGCCCGTCCTTCTTCTCCAGCGCCACGCGCACTTTCACGGTGGCCTTGCCGCGATCGGCGGCGGGAACGATGGCGATGACGTGGGCGGGAATCTTCCAGTCCGGATAGGCATCCAGCACGGCCTCGGCCGGCATGTGCGGCTCCACGCGGCCGATATAGGCCTCGTTGACGTCCACGTCCACTTCCAGCGAATCCATGTCCACCACGGTGCCGACACCGGTGCGGGTGAATCCGCCGCCGGCGGAGAACGGCGAGACGATTTCGCCGACCTGCGCGTCCTTGGTGGTGATCACGCCGTCGAATGGCGCGCGGATCACGCAGTAATCAAAGTTGACCCTGGCCTCCACGACCTGCGCATCGGCCGAGGCTGCACTGCGCTGCTGCGACAGCAGCTGGGCACGCGTGCTGTCGACCAGCGTGCGCGACTGCTCGGCCACCTGTTTGGCCACCAGGCCCTTCACCGCGAGCCCTTCGTTGCGCACGGCGTCGCGCTCGTTCTGGGCCAGCTGCACCTGGTATTGCGACACCAGGGCGTGCGAGGCGGCGGCGGCCGTACGGGCCGCATCGAGCGCTGCCTTGTACTGCGAGTCATCGAGGCGTGCCACCACCTGGCCCTGCTTCACGTGATCGCCCTCTTCAATCAGCACCTCGGTCAGCGTGCCGGTGATCTGCGCCGATACCGTCGCCTGCCGCCGCGCGGTGACATAACCGGTGGCCTGCAGCACGGCACCGGCCGCCGCATTGGCGACCGGCGACTGCGCCTGAGCCGTCTGCACTTCGATGGCCTGCCGGCCCAACAGCAACCAGGCCACCCCAGCCGCCGCCAGCAAGACGAGCAGCACGCCGCCGACGATCCACGGCCAGCGACCGGGTCCCTGGCCATGCTCCTCGCGCAGGTGTTTCTCGATGCGCAGTTCCTTCAATAGATCCGCATTCGCCACACGCTCTCCCTGCCGGTCCCCGCCGGTTCCTCGATGCGATACACAATGCTGGAGCGGCCCCGCCGCCTCCAGGGGCCCTCATCAGCCAAAGGCGGTGACAGCTGTCACCCAGGCAGACTCCGATCACGGGCCAGAACCGGCCCGGTTGTACTCGCATGCCAGGGACGAAAAAAGCTGACGTGACAGGGACTGGCAGACCCACCCCGCGGTGATACCCTTTCGGCCCATGTCATACGCCATCACACCCCCGCCTGTTCCGAGCCTGCCGATCATTGGCAGCGACCAACGATTCCCGCTGCGCCGCATCTTCTGCATTGGCCGCAACTACGCTGAGCACGCCCGCGAGATGGGCGCGACGGTGGACAAGGACACGCCGCTGTTCTTCACCAAGCCGGCGGACGCCGTGGTCACCGACGGTGCCGACGTCGTCTACCCGCAAGCCACCCACGACCTGCACCATGAAGTGGAGATGGTGGTGGCGCTGGGCGCAGGCGGACGTGACCTGACCGAACAGCAAGCCGGCGCGCTGATCTGGGGCTATGGCGTGGGTCTGGACCTGACCCGCCGCGACCTGCAGGCCGTAGCCAAAGCCAAGAGCCACCCCTGGGACGTGGCCAAGGCCTTCGACCATTCCGCACCCGTCTCCGCGTTGCGCCCGGCCAGCCAGGTGACGTTGGAGGCCGATACCGCACTCACCCTGACCGTGAACGGCCAGGAGCGCCAGCACGGCCGCCTCGGCGACATGGTGCACAGCGTGAACGAGATCATTGCCCTGCTGTCGACGCTGTTCGAGTTGAAGGCCGGCGACCTGATCTTCACCGGCACGCCTGCCGGCGTGTCAGCGATGCAACGTGGTGATCGCTTTCATGCGGCATTGGCCGGCGTGGCCACGCTCGAGGGCCAGGTCGTTTGAACTTGCGGGCGCGGCTACATGCCGCGTCCACACAGCGCTGCGCTAGAGTGACGCTGCCATCAAGCCCAGGGAGAGAAGCATGAGCATGTTCAAAGAGTTCAAAGAATTCGCCATGCGCGGCAACGTGATCGACCTCGCCGTCGGTGTGGTCATCGGCGCCGCGTTCGGCAAGATCGTCACTTCGCTGGTGGAGCAGATCATCATGCCGCCGATCGGCCTGCTTACCGGCGGCATCGACTTCTCGCAGATGAAATGGGTGCTCAAGCCGGCCGACAATACCGATCCGGCGCACAAGATTGCCGAAGTGGCTATTGGCTACGGCAACTTCATCAATACCCTGATCCAGTTCCTCATCATTGCGTTTGCGATCTTCCTGGTGGTCAAGGCGATCAATAAACTCACCCGCCGCGAGGAAGCCGCACCAGCGCCCCCAGCGGCGGACGTGGTCTTGCTCACCGAGATCCGCGACCTGCTGAAGGCGCAGAACCCCAAGTAAGCGACGAGGAACATTGCGCGAAAAAGGCGCCCACCGGCGCCTTTTTTGTTCGTTGCTGTTTTTGCCCCCGCACCATGACTTCTGGCCTAAGCAGCCACAGGCACGCGGGCCATAATCGAAGTTTCCGCCCAAGGAACGTCCCCACATGCGTCAATTGCCGCTCACCCTGCTCGCCGCCAGCCTGATGTTTGCCGTCGGCTCGGCCCACGCCGCCACCCAGACCACGGTTCCCGCCGCAGCCGTAAAGACGGCCGAACAGCTGCGCGACAAGGCGATGAACGACAACACGGCTTACCAGATCGTCGAGTCGCTGACCACGGAAGTGGGCCCGCGCATTGCCGGCGGCCCGGCCGATGAGCGCGGCCGCGAGTGGGCCATCGCCAAGTTCAAGGCGCTGGGCTTCGACAAGGTCTACACCGAGCAGGTCACCTACCCGCTGTGGGAACGCCGCAGCGAACATGCTGCCATCGTGGCTCCGTTCCCGCAGGCACTGGACCTGATCGCGCTGGGCTATTCCGCCGGCACGCCCAAGGGCGGCCTCACCGCCGAAGTCGTGCGCTTCGACAGCCTCGATGCACTGAAGAAGGCCGACCCCGCCAGCGTGAAGGGCAAGATCGTCTACGTCGACGCGCACATGCAGCGCCACAAGGATGGCGCCGATTACGCCATCGGCTCCGGCGTACGCGTCGGTGGCCCGGTGATCGCCGCCAAGATGGGCGCCGCGGGCTTCCTGCTGCGCTCGGCCGGTACCGACGCCAACAGCCGCACGCCGCATACCGGCGTGACCGGCTTCACCGATCCGAAGGACGCCATCCCCGCCGCGGCGCTCTCCAATCCCGATGCCGACCAGCTCACGCGCATCCTGGGCTATGGCAAGCCGGTCAGCGTCAAGCTCGATCTCGATGTCGGCTTCAACGGCAGCTATACCGGCGCCAATGTGATCGGCGAAGTCACCGGCAAGAAGCATCCGGACCAAGTCATCGCCATCGGTGGCCACCTCGATTCGTGGGACCCGGGCACCGGCGCCATCGACGACGGCGCGGGCGTGGCCATTGCCATGGCCGCCGGCAAGCTGATCCACGATATGCCGCAGCGTCCTGACCGCACCATCCGCGTCATCGCCTTCGCCAACGAAGAGATGGGGCTGTGGGGTGGTCGCGCTTACGCCGACAAGCACGCCAAGGAAGTGTCGAAGTTCCAGCTCGGTACCGAGTCGGACTTCGGCGCGCGCAAAGTGTGGCTGATGACCGCCAGCGTCAAGCCCGAAGCCCGCGGTGCCATCGAGCAGATCGCCAAGGTGCTGGCGCCGATCGGCGTGGACTACGACGCCAAGAAGCCGGGCGGTGGCGGTTCTGACTTGTCGCAGATGCACGGCAAGGGCATGGCCGCGCTGTCGCTGGTCCAGGACGGCACTGATTACTTCGACTATCACCACACCGCCAACGACACGCTCGACAAGATCGATCCGAAGGAGCTGGCGCAGAACGTGGCGGTGTATGCCGCGTTCTCGTATATGGCTGCGCAGGCGGATGGCGATTTTGGTTCGGCACCCGGTGCGTTTGCGGGTGACGGGGCGGAAGAGTAATCGCTCACCACATGTCATCAAGAGGGCGGCCCATGGCCGCCCTTTTTCTATCCGGACCTCACGCAGCCATTGTAGGAGCGCACTTGTGCGCGACCGCAACGTTTGCAGGCACCGTCACCCTACCCGGTCGCGCACAAGTGCGCTCCTACAAGGGAGTGTCAGTGTGCCGTCTCGGCTTCGCCCACACGCCGCTTGCGCGACAGCCGCGCGTTCAAGCGATCGAGGTACAGATAAATCACCGGTGTCAGATACAAGGTCAGCACCTGCGACACCAGCAGGCCACCCACCACGGCCAGTCCGAGCGGGCGACGCGTATCGGCTCCCGCGCCAAGCCCCAGCGCAATCGGCAAGGTGCCGGCGAACGCGGCCATCGTCGTCATCATGATCGGACGGAAACGCACCTGGCAGGCCTCGACGATCGCCAATGCCGGCGCGGTGCCTTCGCTGCGCTGCTTCTCCAGTGCAAAGTCGATCATCATGATGGCGTTCTTCTTCACGATGCCGATCAGCATCACGATGCCGACGAAGGAGAACAGGTCCAGCGGCGCGCGGAAGATCATCAGCGTCAGCAGCGCGCCCACGCCGGCCGACGGCAGGCCGGACAGAATCGTCAACGGATGGATGAAGCTCTCGTACAGGATGCCGAGCACCAGATAGATCACGAACAGCGCCATCACCAGCAGCAGGCCCATGCCCTGCATCGAATCCTGGAACGCTTGCGCCGTGCCCTGGACACTGCCGGTGATGGTGGGAGGCAGGTTCATCTGCTTCATCGCGCCATCGATGCTGGCGACGGCTTCGCTGAGGCTCACGCCCGGCGCGAGGTTGAACGACACCGTCACCGCCGGAATCTGGCCCTGGTGATTCACCGTGAGCGCCTGCGGCTTGCGCTCGAAACTTGCCACCGCATTGAGCGGCACGAGTCCGCCGCTGCTGGAGGTGACGTAGATCTGCGACAGCACGTCCGGATCGTTCTGCAAGGCGTAATACACCTGCAGAATGACCCAATACTGCGATGACGCGCCGTAAATGGTGGAAATCTGGTTGGCACCGAACGCCGAACCCAGCGCCGTCTGCACCTGATCCATGCTCAGACCCAGCGTGGCCAGCTTGTCGCGATCCACATTCACCACGACCGACGGACCATTGAGATCCAGGTCACTGGTGACGTCCTGGAATCCGGGCAGCTTGCTGAAGGCCGTGATCACCTTGCCCGACCAGTCGTACAGCGACGGCGTATCGATCGACTGCAAGGTGTATTGGTACTGCGCCTTCGACTGGCGACCGCCCACCTGGATCGGCGGCGGGTTCTGGATATAGGCGCGGATGCCCGGCACCTTGGCAAACTTGGCGCGCAGCTCCTGGATGATGTCGTTGATGCCCTGCGGCCGTTCACTGGCGGGCTTGAGGGTGAGCGACAAGGAGCCGTTGTTGGTGGTCGTGCGCGCACCGCCGCTGCCCACCGAGGACATATAGCTCAGGACGTTCGGATCGTCGCCCACGATCTTGGCCAGCTGCTGCTGACGCTGCGCCATGCTGGACACCGAGGTGTCGTCCGGACCTTCGACGTTGACGTTGAGCTGCCCCGAATCGCCGGCCGGAATGAAATCCTTGTCGACCACCACGAACAGCACCGCGGTGGCCAGCAGGCTGGCGACGAACAAACCCATGATGCTCCGCGGATGATGCACCGCCCAGGTCAGCGAACTCACATAGCCGCGACGCACGCGCTCGAAGCCCGCATCGAACCACAGCACGATGCGCGCCTTCTTCTCGTGCTCGGCATGCTTGAGGAAGCGACTGCACAGCATCGGCGTGAGGGTGATCGAGACAAAGCCCGAGATCAGGATCGCCACGCTCAGCGTCACCGCGAACTCGTGGAACAGACGTCCCACGATGCCGCCCATGAACATCACCGGCAGAAACACCGCCACCAGCGACAAGGTCATCGAGAAAATGGTGAAGCCGATTTCGCTGGCGCCCTTCAGCGAGGCTTCGTACGGGTCCATGCCCTCTTCCACGTGACGCACGATGTTCTCGAGCATCACGATGGCATCGTCCACCACGAAGCCCACCACCAGGGTCAGCGCGAGCAGGGAGAGATTGTCCAGGCTGTAGCCCAGCGCAAACATCGCGCCGAACGTACCGACGATGGAAACCGGCAGCGCCAGCGCAGGAATCAAGGTGGCGGACGCATTGCCCAGGAACAGGTAGATCACCAGCACCACCAGGGCGCCGGCGAGCAGCAGGGTGAACTGCACATCGTTCACCGATTCGCGGATCGACACCGAGCGGTCGTACAGCACGGCCAACTTGATCGACGGCGGCAAGGTCGCTTCGAACGTGGGCAGCACCGCGCGAATGCGATCGATGGTGGCCACCGTGTTGGAGCCCGGCTGACGCTGGATGGCGAGCACGATGGCGCGCTCGCCGTTGTACCAGCTGGCCACCTGGTCGTTCTGCACGCTGTCTTCGGCCTTGCCCAGGTCGGACAGACGCACGGGTGCGCCATTGCGATACGCCACGATGATGCTGTTATACGCATTGGCGCGCTGCAATTGACCGTCTGAACGGATCTGCAGCAGCTGGCGATTGCCGTTCAACGAACCCGTGGCCAGGTTCACGTTGGCAGCAGCGATGGCGTTCTGCACCGTATCGATGCCGATGCCGCTGGCTGCCAACTTCTGCGGATCGACGCTGACGCGCACCGCGTATTTCTGCGCGCCGTATACGCTTACCTGCGCCACGCCGTCGATCATTGACAGGCGCTGCGCCAGTTGCGTCTCCGCATAATCATCGACCACGGAAAGCGGCTGCGTGCGCGAGCGCAGCGTGAGATAGAGGATCGGTGCATCCGCCGGATTCACCTTGCGGAAGGTCGGCGGCGTGGGCATGTTGGTGGGCAGCTGGCGCTGCGCGGCGGAAATCGCCGCCTGCACGTCCTGCGCCGCGCCATCGATATTGCGATCGAGTTCGAAGGTGAGCGTGATCGAGGTGGCGCCCAAGGCACTGGTCGAGGTCATCGACTGAATGCCGGCAATCGTCGACAACTGGTTTTCCAGCGGCGTCGCCACTGCCGTCGCCATCGTTTCCGGCGCGGCGCCCGGCAAGCTGGCGCTCACCGTGATGGTGGGGAAATCGACGTTGGGCAGTTCGTTGACCGGCAGCTTCGGATACGCCACCACGCCGAACACCAGCAAGGCCACCATCAACAGGGTGGTCATCACCGGGCGACGTATGCACAGGGCAGGCAGGTTCATGGCGCCGCCTCAGCCTTTGTCAGTTACGACGTGCACGCGTGCACCGTCGACCAACAAGAGCTGGCCGTCCGTCACCACGGTCTCGTTGCCGTTCAAGCCCTTCTCGATAACGATCTGCGCACCCGTAGTGGGACCGGCCGTGACCATGCGCTGCTGCACCGTGCCATCCGCATTCGCCACAAACACGAAGCTGCCCAGCGGCGAATTCTGCAAGGCCACCACCGGCACCGTCACCACGTTGGTCAGGCGCGTAGTGGGCAGTGCGACTTCCACGAACTGGCCCGGCGTGAGGCGGTCATCATCGTTGGCGTAGCGCGCTTTCAGCTGGATGGTGCTGGTCGTGGTATCGACCGAGTTGTTGATGAAATCCAGTTCGGCATCCATCGATGCCGACTTGGTCCCGGGAATATTCACGGCGACCGGCACCTTGCCGCGCGCCATGGTCGACTTGATGCCATCCAGGCCGGTCTCGGGCACGGAGAACGTCACATGGATCGGACGTATCTGGTTGAGCACGACGATCGAGGTGTCGTTGGCGGTGAGCTGCGCGCCGGGATAGACCAAGGGCGCGCCGGCAATGCTGTCGAACGGCGCCTGGATCTGGGTATAGCCCAGCTGTGTGCGCGCCAGCTCCACGGCAGCCTGGTCGGCCTTCACCGCGGCGGTATAGATGCTCTGGTTGGCCTTGTACGTGTCGTAGTCCATCTGCGAGACATAGCCCTTGCCGAGCAGGGGCTGGTAACGCTTGATGACGGTGATGGCGTTGTCGAGCTGCGCCTGGTCCTTGGCCAGATTGCCCAGCGCCTGGTCGAGCTGCGCCTGCAGCAGGCTGGGGTCGATGCGGATGATGGTCTCGCCTTGCTTGACCTGCCCGCCGGGCTTGAACAACAAGGCCTGCAACTGGCCGCTGACGCGCGCCTGCACGTTGACCGTCGAAAAGGCTTCGGCGCGACCAATCACCTTCAAGGTCAGATCGAGATCGCCGCGGTGCGCGCTGGCCACCTTCACCGGCACCGAGGCTGGTATGGCGGGCGCTTTGGCCGCGGCACGCTCGCCGCCGCGGAACATCTGCGCGGCCACGATCGCGGCAACGATGATCGCTGCCAGCACTACGAGTTTCTTGCGGGACGAACCTTGCATGATGTCTCCGACCACCCACCGCTACCGGCGCACGCGTCATGCGCCGGGACGCCGCCACGTAGGCTGCGCTGCCTGTCCAAAAAGGGGATTGCCGCACCGAAGCAGGCCCGTCTACACGGGCATCCCTCACCGTTCCAGTGCGTCGCACCGGACATTGTGATGCAGCCAGCGTCCGTGACCCGCACGACCGACAGCACTTGGCAAAACGTCCGCCGTCAGGCAGACGACATGTTCATCGCAACATAGTGTGACGGCAGCATGACGCACACCTGCCAGAAGGCCTGGGCATGGCGTGCCGGGGGCGGCGGATCAGGCCTCGCCGTCGTCGGGGCTGATGCCGTTGTCCAGCGCCTGGAGGTTTTCCTTCATGCGGTTGAGCACGCCCAGCGCCTGCTCCAGCTCAGGCACGCTGATACCCTGGGTGGCGTCCTTGCGCACGCCCTTGGCGATCAGCTCCATATCGGCAATCACGCCACGCGCCTGGTCGGTGACATACAGCCGCCAAGCGCGGCGATCCTTCGGGTCGGGGCGGCGCTCGACGAAACCGGCGGCCTGCAGGCGATCGATCACCCGGCCCACCGCGATAGGCTCCATCTCCAGCGATTCGGCCAACTCGGTCTGGCGCAGGCCTTCGCGGTGGTAGAGCATCTTGGTGGCCCGCCACTGGGCGCGGGTCAACCCGAATTTCACGGCGCGCCTGTCGAAGTGCTTGCGGAACAGCAAGGTGACATCGTTGAGCAGATAGCCAAACGAAATGTCTTCTGCCTTAGTCATGGCGATGGGTGATTCCCTGCGGGACGGAGTCGTAGCCCAAGCATACGTCGCAACTATTTACGAAGCCAATGCCTATGAACATAGACATCATTGTCGGCGACATTACCTCACTGGAGGTGGACGCCATCGTCAACGCGGCCAACAGCACCTTAATGGGCGGCGGCGGCGTGGATGGCGCCATCCACCGGGCGGCCGGGCCGCGGCTGATGGAGGCCTGCCAGGCCATACCCGAGCTCAGTCCCGGCGTGCGCTGCCCCACCGGCGAAGCCCGCATCACGGCCGGTTTCGACCTCAAGGCGCGCTACATCATCCATACCGTCGGCCCGATCTGGCTGGGCGGCCAGAGCGGCGAGCCTGAACAGCTGGCCAACTGCTATCGGCAAAGCCTGGTGTTGGCGACCGAATACGACCTGGCCTCTATCGCCTTTCCCGCGATCAGCTGCGGGGTCTATGGCTATCCGCCGCATCGGGCCGCGCGGGTGGCCGTGCGCGCCCTGCTGGACGCGCCGGAGGGCGGTCCGTCGGACGTGCGGGTGTGCTGCTTCAGCGAAGACATGGCCGCTATCTGGCGCGAGGCGCTCAGCGGCGCACGTTGAACGGATAGAGCGGCGGCAGCGGCGAGACGTTCGACGCTTGCTCCAGGGGCTGCCATGCAAATCCCTGCTTGAACGCCGCGGCGAGGCGCTCGCCCAGCCCGGTTTCCTCCGCACCGGCGTAGCGCTGGCGCTGCAAGGCTTCGATGACCTCGCGCTGGGGACCGGCCGACAAGCCTTGAGCGACTTCACCGAGGTTGCGCAGTGTCGGCCTTTCCGCCTGCGCCCAGGCGAGCAAGGCGCTGGCCTGCCCCGCGGCATCCTTGCTGCGCGCAGCGGCGAGAAAGGCGTTGCGCAGATGCGATGGAGCGCTCTTCGCTTCGACGGGTGAAGCGCTCGGCGCAAGCCTTGCGCGCCGACGGCGCCAGATCAGCCAGGCCAGCACCGTAAGTACCCACAAGGCCGTGCTGGCGAGCGCGACGATGCGCCACCACGCGTGCTCGACAACGACAGGCGCCTGCGTCGGCGCGGTATCGACCACAGGCGTGGCGCCGACTGGCACCGGCGCCGCCGGCGTCGCTGGCGCGCCTGCCGCCGCCAGCACGTTGAAGGTCTGTGCCGGGATGCGCGCCGTTTCAGTGTGGTTTTCGACCACGTTCCACCACGTCAGCGTGGTTTCGGGAATGCTCAGCTTGCCGGCGCGATTGGGCACCACGGCGAAGCTCTGCTGGCGGCGTCCCACCAGCCACTGGCCTTCCACGCGCGTGCCATTCACCGGCTTGTCCGGATAGACGGTGGCGCCATCGAGCGAGGGCAGGCTGAGCGCGGGCAAGGCCTCGTACGGCAGGCCGACAGCCTGCACATTCATGACCAGGTTCAACGGTTCGCCCACGTGCAGATCGCCGTGCGACGGGCCGCCGTCCAGGGTGAGATTGAGCGAACGCGCAGGCAGCCATGCCGCCTGCGCCGCTTGCGCCGGAGCCGGCCGTACGTCGATATCCACCGCGGGCGACGCGGCCGTGATCGGCGTGCCGTTGCCGAAGAAGGCGTCCGGGTTGGCCATATTGACCGACTCGCCCTGGAAGGCCACGGCCGGGATCTGCAGATGCCCTTCGCGCTGCGGCGTCGCGGCGTAACGGCGCTCGATCACGTTGTAGCGACGACCGCCCCGCTCCGCCTGGTAATTGATTTCGTCGCCGAGGCGACGGAAATCGATGCCCGCCACCTGCGGGTCCTCCAAGGCACCGCTGGTCAGATCGGTGGCGAAGAACAAACGCACCGTATAGACCATTTGCTGGCCGACGTACGCGCTGGCGGGATCAACCGTTGCCTCGACGAAGACATCCTTGCGACCTGCCGCAGCCGCGCTGGTATCGGGCTGCACCACTTCCAGTTCCACTGGCGCCGTGGTTCCACCGGCGAACGACAGCGCTGGGATACGCAAGGTGCCCACATGCAGCGGACGCAGGGCTATGCCAACCGTGACTTGCGCCGTGCGCTGGCCGTTGATGATGCTGAGGCTGGTGTTGCTCGACGAGCCGAGCACGGCGAAATCCTGCGACAACACGCTGAGATCCGGCGTGGCCGCCATCGCGCCGCCATTGGCGCGCAAGTTCAGCGTGACCGTCTCGCCAAGTTCCACGCGATGGCGATCAAGGGTTGCCTGCACGTCTGCAGCCATCGACGCCAGCGGCCACAGGCACGCAAGGCAACACAGCACGATGCGGAGATAACGGGCCTTCACTGCGAGTCACCTTCTGACGGCGATGCGCCACCATGGCGCTGCCGGTATTCAAGTTCGAACTTGCGCCGAAGCAGCGCGCCCGGATCGTCGGGTACGCGTTGCAGCGCCTGCCGCACATCGGCGGGCAGCTTGGATTGCGCGTCGTCCTTCTCGATGGCACCAAGCTCATGGGTGCCGTCGCGCGCCTTCTCATTGGCCTGCTGCTTACCCAACGCCTCGTCCATCTGCTTTTGCAGCGCCTGTTGCGCCTGCGCCTGGCGGGCTCGCTCCTGCGCCTGCTGCTCGGGCGTCTGTGGCTGAGTAGCGCCGTTCTGGTCGGGCGACTTGTCCATCGTCTGGTTGCGTCCCTGCTCGCTTTGATCGTGGCTCTGGCCTTCCGAACCGCCATGCGCATCCGGCGAGGACTTGCCCTGCCCCTGGTCCTGTTTGCTCTCGTCGCGCTGCTGACCGGACTGACCTTGTGCGTTGTCGGGCGGCGTGGTCGACGGTCCCGAGCCGGCCTTGCCCTTGTTGTCCTTCGCGCCGTTGTCGTTCTGCGGATTTTTCGGCTGGCGGCGCATCCAGTCTTCCACCGCCTTGCGATTGGCCAACGCGTCGGCGTTCTTCGGATCCGCCTTGAGCGAGCGATCGTAGGCATCCAGCGCGCCCTGGTAATCGCCCTGCTTGGCCAGCGCATTGCCGAGGTTGTATTGGGCGTCCGTGCCTGGCAGCGGACGCAGCTGATTGCCTGCGGCAGCGTAATCTCCGGCGCGATAAGCGGCCGCGCCACGCAAGGCGGGATCGCGCGCCAATTGCTCGGCACGTTTGGCATCGCCTTGTTGCAATGCCGTGGCGGCCTGCTGGTCAGGACGACGCCACAAGTCGCTCCAAGTGCTCGCTTGCGCAGCTCCCGGCATCGCTGGCCACATGGCGAGTGCCAACAACATCAACCAACCGCGGCGGAACGACGCGGCCGCGAGCGGCAGCAAGGCCAGCAACAACCACGGACCGCGATCCTGCCATTCGTCGCCATGCAGATCCGCTGCAAGTGTTGCCGGTCCACTGGCACGCAACTCACCATCGAGCGTGCGTATATCGCGATCGTCATCGGTCATCGGCACGTATTGCCCGCCACCGCTGGCGGCGAGTGCGCGCAGGGCATCGTCATTGCGCCGCGCGAGCGTCACGCCGCCTTGCTCGTCGCGCTGGAAGCTGTTGTCCGACAGCGGCACCGGGCCGCCTTGCGACGTGCCAATGCCGAGCACAGACACGCGCACGCCATCGGCCAGCGCCTTGCGCGCCGCGGCCTGTGCGGCGGCATCGGCGTCGTCGGTCACCAGCACCAACGATCCCCCGCCGGCCTTGGCGTCGTGGATCAAGCCAACGCCACGCTCGATGGCCTTGGCCGCATCGTCGCCATCGACGGGCATGGTATCGGGCGAGAGTGCTGCCAGCAGGTCGTTGAGCGCCGAGTCATCCGACGTCAGCGGCGCCACCACGAAGGCCTCGCCGGCGTACGCGATCAGTGCGTTGAGTCCGTCGTGATTGCTGGCCATCAGATCGCGCACCTTGTAGCGTGCGCGATCCAGCCGGCTCGGTGTCACGTCGCGTGCCAGCATGCGCTGCGACATCGATACGGCCACGACCTGGGCAGCGCGCTTGGCATACAACGGTTGGGCCACGCGGCTCCAGCTGGGCCCTGCCATCGCCAGCGTGACGAGCGCCCAGCCGCCGGCAAGCAGCCACGGCGTCGCACGTCGGCGCACGGGATTTCCCTTCAGCAGGAACGGCAGCAACTCCGCATCGACCAATCGCGACAGTTGATCGCGGGCACCGTCGCGGCGTGCAGCAAGCGCGATCAACAGCGGCAGCGCGCACAAGGCAAGCAACCACCAGGGCCGCAGAAAATGAAACTGCTGCAGGGCCTCGCTCATGCAAACACCTCCCGCCGGCGCACCTGCGGCGCGAACGCGAGGAGCCACGCAAGCACCGCCATGCCGAGCGGCCAGCGGAACAACTCATGGCGCGGGCGCAGCGACGGGCCTTGTTGCGGCATGGGCTCCAGGGCGTCGATGGCGCGATAGGCATCGGCCAACTGGCTGGCGTCGGTGGCGCGGAAATAGCGGCCACCGGTTTGCGTCGCCATGGTGCGCAGCATGTTTTCGTCCAGGTCCGCCGACGGATTCACCGTATGCGTGCCAAACAAATCGGGGATGCTCATCTGGGTGGCGCCGATGCCGATGGTGTAGATGCGCACGCCCGCCGCTTTTGCCGCATGCGCGGCATCAAGCGGCGCGATATTGCCGGCGTTGTTGACGCCGTCGGTCAGCAGCACCACCACGCGCGCCTGTTCCGGCAGACCCGCCAGCCGCTTCACGGCCACGCCGATGGCATCGCCGATCGCCGTTTCGGTTCCTGCCAGCCCCACAGCCGCGCCTTGCAGCTGAGCGCGCACCGCCTGCAGGTCATAGGTGAGCGGCGTCACCAGGAAGGCTCGGCTGCCGAACAGGATCAAACCCATTTCGTCGCCGCTGCGACGCGCAATGAAATCGCCGGCGATCGCTTCCACCGCTCCAAAGCGGCTGACTGGCTGTCCACTCAGCTGCATATCGTCGGTGCGCATGCTTCCGGATAGATCGACCGCCAGCATCAGCGCACGTCCACTGCGCTGCTGCGCCTGCGGCGGCCCCACCCACTGAGGACGTGCCGCCGCAGCCAGCAGGGCCAGCCATGCGAGCACCAGCAGCCATGTGCGCCAGCCACCTCGCCCCTGTCGCTCGGGCGTGTCCAGATGCACACCGGGATGCGGAATATGCAGCGCCTGTCCTGGCGAGGCCGGGCGCAACCACCAACGCAGCAGCCACGGCAGTGGCGCCAGCACGATCACCCACGGCCAGACGAATTCGGTCATGACAGCATCCCGCTGGCGTTACCGCCGCGCAGACCCTGCGCATGCGACGGGACACGGTGGCGCCACGCCAGCTTCAACCAGCGGCGCGTGGCGTTGGCGACCGCATCGGGATCCAGCGTCATCGTCGGCCGATACATGGCTGCTTCCAGACGGTGCAGCTGCTCGAGCGCGGCGGCATCGACAGGCATCCTGGCCAGGGTCTGGCGCCACGCCTCGCCACGCTGCTGCGCCGCAGCCGGATCGATGCGCAACGCACTACGCCGCAGTAGCTGGTGCAATCCGCTGGCGAGTGCCTGCGGCTGTTCGCGCCACAGCGACAACACGTGATCGACCTCGGCCAGCACGCGCCGTTCGTCCACAGCGCGGCGTCGCTGTCGACGCCACCACCAGATCGCGACACCCACGCCGAGCACCGCCAACAGCATGAGGCCCCACCATCCAGGCGCCAACGGCCACCACGACGGCGGCGGCGGCAGATGGATATCGCGCAGCAAAGGACCATTGGCCGCAGCGGCGGCAGGCGCCTTCATCGACGTACTCCGGGCGCCAGCAGCGACATCACGGCATCGAGCGGATCGGCAGCCGTATCGATGGTGTTGTGCGGCAGGCCCAGCGACTGTGCCATGCCGTTCAAGCGGCTCTGACCTGCACCGAGCGCCTGCTGGAACTCGCGGCGCTGACGCTCGCCGAACAGGGCGACGTCGCGGCGAATACCATCGTGCTCCATCGGATAACGCCCCGCGGGCGGCAGGCCCAGCTCCAGCGCGTCCGCCACGACCAGCACGCGTATGCCTGCCTTGTGCGAGAGCTTGAGCAGATGACCGTGTGCGCCTTCGTCGCAGCTCAGTCCGTCGCTGATCAACAGCACGCGATTGGCGCCGTGCATCAGCCGCCCTGCGCGCAGCAGTACATCGGAGAGCGGCTCGCCTGGGATCGGCGCATAGCTGGCATCCCAGTCAGCGAGCGCGCCACAGACCGCAAGCGCGCCGCGCGTACCCGACTGCGGCCGCAGCATGCGATGACCGTTGCCGAACGACATCAGCCCCACGCGCTCGCCGGCGCGCACCGCATACCAGGCCGCCAGCGCCGCAGCGCGCGCCGCCTGCACGGACTTCAGGCGCACGCGCGTGCCGAAGCGCATGCTCTCGTGCGCGTCCAGCAGAATGAGCAGGCGGCCCTCGCGCTCCTCCTGGAACAACTTGGTATGGAGGCGCCCACTGCGCGCGGTCAGGCGCCAATCCATGCGACGCACATCGTCGCCCGGCTGGTAGACGCGCGATTCGGCATAGTCCATGCCGCGGCCGTATAGACGGCTGGATTGCTGTCCCGAGCGCATCGCCCGGCTCTCCAGCCGCGGCAACGCCGCCTTGGCGACCCGTGCGCGCAAGGCCACCAGTTCAGCGAGGCGGACGCGCGTTCGGCCGTCGCCGTCCGCCGTGATGGGAGCGACAGCACTCACGGCAGCGGCACAAGATCCAGCACGCGGCGTATGACCTGATCGCTGCGAACGCCTTCGGCCTCCGCTTCGTAGCTGAGCAGCACGCGATGGCGCAGTACTTCGTGGACAATGGCATGCACGTCCTCAGGCAGCACATAGTCGCGACCAGCCAGCCAGGCCCGGGCGCGGGCGCAGCGATCCAGCGCAATGGTTCCGCGCGGGCTGGCGCCCCAGGCGATCCAGCGCTTGAGCTCCGCCCCGTACACAGCCGGCTCGCGCGTGGCCAGCACCAGCTGCGTGATGTATTCCTCCAATGCTGGCGCCATATGCACGTCGAGCACGGCGTCGCGCGCATTGAACACATCAGCCTGGCTCAAGCTGGGCGGCGCCACCGGCGCCGGGTGCAGGCTCCTGCGCGCCTGCTCGCGGGCGAGCTGCAGGATGGCCAGTTCAGCGGCCGCGTCGGGGTAGCCGATGGTCACATGCATCACGAAGCGGTCGAGCTGCGCCTCGGGCAGCGCAAAGGTGCCTTCCTGCTCGATCGGGTTCTGCGTCGCCATTACCATGAATAGCTCAGGCAGGCGCCAGGTGCTGCGCCCCACGGTGATCTGGCGTTCGGCCATCGCTTCGAGCAGGGCCGACTGCACTTTGGCCGGTGCGCGATTGATTTCGTCGGCCAGCACGATGTTGTGGAACAGCGGGCCGCGCTCGAATTCGAAACTGCCCGCCTGGGGACGGAATACGTCGGTGCCGGTGAGATCGGCCGGCAACAGGTCGGGCGTGAACTGCACGCGGTGGAAATCGGCCTCGATGCAGGCCGCCAGCGCCTTGACCACGGTGGTCTTGGCCAGGCCCGGCGCGCCTTCGACCAGCAGATGGCCATCCGCCAGCAGGGCCACCAGCAGGCAATCGATCAGGTGCGGCTGGCCAATGACGCTGCGTTGCAGCTCATCGCGCACGCGCAGAAAGGCCTGTTGCAGGCTGGATGAGGTGGGGGCCTCGGGCATGTCCATCGGGGAATCCATCAAGGTTGAACGAAACAACAGACCTTAACTGGCCCGGGAAGTTTACTACCCATGACTTCCGACCCCCATTGACAGTACCGGATGCACCAAAAACAAAGGGGCGGCCGAGGCCGCCCCTTGTCGATTTCGATGAAACCGCGCTTATTGCAGGCTTTCGCTCAGGATGCGCGGGGTCACAAAGATCAGCAGCTCCGCCTTGTCGCTTTCACGCGAGGTATTGCGGAACAGCACGCCCAGACCAGGGATATCGCCCAGACCCGGCACCTTGGTGGCGTTGTTCTGCTTGGTGATCTCGTAGATACCGCCCAGCACCACCGTCTGACCGTTGTCGACCAGCACCGAGGTGTTGATCTCACGCGTGTCGATCTGCGGCACCTGGCCACTGCCCGGCACGGTGATGAAGTCCGCCAGGGCATCCTTCTTCACGTTGATCATCAGGTAGACACGGTTGTCGGAGGTGATGGTCGGCGTCACCTTCAGCTCGAGCACGGCGTCCTTGAACTGGACGGTTGCCGTGCCGCTACCGGCTGCACCGGTGGAGCTGTTCTGGTAGGTCACGTAACCGATTTCCTGACCCTGGCGGATCACCGCTTCCTGCTGGTTGGCAGTGATGACGCGCGGGCTGGAGATCACTTCGCCACGGCCTTCGGTCTGTGCGGCCGAGAGCTCCAGGTCCAGGGCGTAGTTCTTGCCGAGGATGCCCAGCGCAAAGCTACCTGCCTGCGTGCTGGTCGGGAGATTGACGTTGATGCCGCCAGCCGTACCGTCGCCATTGGACACGCCGCCAGTCGAAAGCGTCTGGCCGCTCGGATTCACCTTCTTGCCCTGCACGCCGAACTTGGCGCCGAGCTCACGGGTGAAGTTGTCCGTCGCAATGACAATGCGCGATTCGATCAGCACCTGCTGCACCGGCTTGTCCAGCACGGCTATCAGCGCACGCAGCTCGCGGATCTTCTGCGGGTTGTCGTTGATCAGCAAGGTGTTCGTACGATCGTCGAACGAGACACTGCCGCGGGAGGACAGGAAGCCGCGAGAGGCATTGTTGTTGCTGCTGCCACCGCCGCCCGTGCTCTGCTGTGTGCCCGTGGTCAGCAGCTTGGCAATGTCCTTGGCCTTGCCGTAACTGATCGGCACATAGTCGGTGACCAGCTCGGCGTTGTCCTCTGCCTTGATGCGGGCATCGGCGATGCTCTGCTCGTACTTGGCCAGCTCTTCCTGCGGCGCAATCCAGATCACGTTGCCGTTGCGACGCTTGTCCAGGCTCTTGGCGCGCAGCACCACGTCGAGCGCCTGATCCCACGGCACATTGACCAGGCGCAGCGTGACGCTGCCACCCACGGTATCGGAAGCCACCAGGTTGAGGCCGGAGATGTCAGCCAGCAGCTGCAGGGCCGAGCGCACCGGAATGTCCTGGAAGTTGAAGGTCACGCGGTTGCCCGTGTAGACCGGTTCCTGGCCCTTGGCCGCGATGGCGTCAGCCTTCGGGTCCTTTTTCTTCGGTGCCACTTCCACCACGTACTGGTTGCCGCTCTGGTAGGCCGAAGTATCGACCAGACCCTTGGTGCTGATTTCCATATGCGCACCGCCACCATTGGACTTGGTGACGATCGATTGCACCGGCGTGGCGAAATCGAGCACGTCCAGGCGCTGGGCCAGGTTGGGCGGGAGGTTGGCATGGCTGATATCCACGATCACCTTGTCGCCCTGATGCTTCATGTCGGCGCTGGCGCCAGCGGCGCTGAAGTCGATCAGGATGCGGCCTTCACCATTGGGACCGCGACGGAAGTCGATATTGGACACCGCCGGACCGTTGGACATCGATGGCAGCGCCTTGGACGGATCGATATTCGATGCCGTGGTGGTGGTCTGCGCTTCGGTACCGTTGTTCACCGTGAGCACGAGGCTATTGCCCTCGACGCGGGAACGGTAGGTGGAGTCACGCACCAGTTCGACCACGACGCGGGTGCGGCCACCGGCGGAAACCGCCGAGACGCCGGTCGTTGCACCCTTGCCGATATCGAGGTGGCGAGCCGCCGCGTTATCGGTGTCGGGGAAATCGACCGCGATGCGCGGTGGATTGCCGGTGGTGAAGATCTTCGGTTCCGGCACCGGACCCTGGGCGAAGTTCAGATGCAGCTCGACACGGCCGCCTGGCAGCGTGTCGTAACTGATGTCCTTCAGGGTGCTGGTGGCCGCGGCCGCCGCGTTCGACCAGGCGGCGCCCAGCGTCAGCAGGCCCACCACCACATAACGGCTAGCCTGGCGCATGACACGGCCCCGAACGATTTTGATTTGGTTGGTCATTGCATCAGCCCCTGTTTCTTATTTCTCGCTGAGCGCGATGCTGGCGGAACGTTCCATCCAGCCACCGTTGCCATTGGATACCAGTTCCACCAGATCGATGTGGTCATCCGCTACCGCGGTGACCCGACCATAGTTCTGGCCCATGTATTCGTTGCGATGGACACGGTGGATCACGCCACCGGGGTCCTTCACGAGCACTTCCGTTGCGGCACCTGACCCCACCGTGCCAACCATCTTCAAGCTGTCCAGCGCAAACATTTCCAGCGGTTCCTTGGCGCGGTTTTCGTCCGGCCGTGGTCCGGTGTTGACGTTGCTCTGGAGTTCGGCCGTGCTTGGGCTGAACGGATCACGCTTGTCCTGGTCGTTGTACTGGAAGGTCTCGAACGTCTTGATGACGGGCAGCGGCGGGATCGGCGCGCCCTTCTTCTGTTTTTCCTGGGCGACCCACTGGTGGAGATCGTCCTGCCCGCTGCAACCGGCGAGGGTCAGGACGGCGCACATCACCAGCGAGGCTTTCCTCATGGAAACCGGCCTGATGGCAGCAAACTTGCTCATTTCTGCCCCCCCGTCTTCGCGGCCGGCTTGCCATGCGTGGACTTGGCGTTAGCCGCCTTGGCCGACGCACTTTCGTCTTCGTCCAGATAGCGATAGGTCTTGACCGTGCCCTGCAGTACCAGCAAGCCATTGGCGGCAGCGCCACCCTTGGCACCCGGATTCTTGGGCGTCAGCGACACGTCGTGCATGGTCAGGATCACCACCCGCGGCAGCGAAGCCACACCGCTGATGAAGGTACCGAACTGGTGATAGGTGCCTACCATGCGCAACTGGATCGGCTTCTCGGCATAGAAGTCTTTCGGCGACTCCGGACCCGGCTGGAACAGCTCGGTTTCCAGGCCCGCCGACAGCGCCGTCTGCGACACGTCGATCAGCAACTCGGGCATCTCCGTCTTGCTGGGCAGCTGGCGCAGCAACTGGCGCAGCATGTCCTGCATCTCGTCCAACTGTTGCTGGAGCGCCTCGAGGTTGACCGCCTTGGCCTGCTTTTCGGAGAACTCTTTCTTGAGCTGGTCTTCCTTCGCGACGGAAGACTGCAGCTGGTCCTGCTGGTCGCTGACCATGAAGTACCAGCCGGCCAGCACGATGAGGGCGAACAGCAAGCCGGTAAAGAACATCTTGACCGACTTGGGCCAGCCGCCGATGTTGTTGCGGTCCAGGCTCTGCAGATCATTGAGGAACTTCATTACTTGGCTCCTCCGTTGGCTGCAGGGGCGGCTGTTGCAGGGGTGGCGATCGGCTTGGCCGGGGCCGCCACCGTCGCGGCCTTGGCAGGCTGCGCGTCATGGGCCGCAGCCGGCTGGGCCGTGGAGCTGGCGGAGGCCGGTGCTGCGTGACCTTCGCTCGAACCATCGCCGTTGTCGTCGCCCTTGGGTCGGCTCAGCGCCACATCCAGTCCGAACGCGTAGGGCAGACGGCTGTCGCCATGCGTGTTCTCGGTCTTGCGCAGATCGGCATGCCCCATCCACTGCGAGGACTCGATGTTGCGCATGTACTCGGCCACGCTGGCGTTGGACTGCGCCACGCCATCCAGCGTCATCGAATCGCCGGTCTGCTTGAGGCCGTTGAGGCGCGCGCTGGCCGGGATCGTCTTCACCAGCTCGTCGAACAGATGGACCATCTGCGAACGGTTGGCCTGCAGCTGCTCGATGATCTGCTTGCGCGCCAGCAGGCTTTCGCGGACTTTTTCAAGGTCCTTGATCTTGGTGATGCGCTCGTCGAGCTGCTTGATCTCGCCCTGCAGATACGTATTGCGGTCGTTCTGGCTGCTGATGCGGCCGTCCATCCAGCCGTACCACACCAAGACGACGAGCACGGCTGCCACGGCAGCTGCGCCCAACTGCATGAAGAACTCGCGCTCGCGCTGCTTGCGGCGCTCGGTGCGCCACGGAAGTAGGTTGATGTGTGCCATCAGTCAAAGCTCCTCAGCGCGAGGCCGACCGCGATCATCAAAGCGGGGGCGTCCTGTGCCAGCGACTGGGCCTGCACGCGAGGCGACAGCGACATGCGCGCCAGCGGGTTGGCCACCACGCAAGGCACGCCAAGCTGCTCTTCGAGCATCGGACCGATGCCTTCGATGGATGCGCAACCGCCGGCAAGCACGACCTGATCGACCTTGCTGTACTCGCTGCCGGCGAAGAAGAACTGGAGCAGGCGGCTGATCTGCTGCACCAGCGATTCCTTGAACGGCTCCAGCGCCTCGCTCTCGTAAGAGTCGGGCAGGCCGCCCTTGCGCTTGGCGCGACCGGCTTCCTCATAGGAGAGGCCGTAGCGGCGCATGATTTCGTCGGTGAGCTGCTTGCCGCCGAATACCTGCTCACGCGAATAGA
>Ga0209672_100205_pt1 | contig 46968 bp, 29 predicted proteins | sample AraplaCol_mMS_r2_FD_184273 | JGI IMG/M metagenome (GOLD analysis project Ga0209672, IMG submission 184273) | Arabidopsis root microbial communities from North Carolina, USA - plate scrape CL_Col_mMS_r2 (SPAdes) (version 2) | ecosystem: Host-associated > Plants > Roots > Endosphere | place: USA...
AGCGCCAGCGCGAGGGTGACGGCGCCGAGCGCCGACGGTCCGAGCGCGTGCGCGAGTGCGGCGCCAGCCGGCGCACCGACGGCAATGGCACCGTAAGTGGCAACGCCGTTCCATGAAATGACGCGCGCGCTCTGATGTGCGCCGACGCGGCCGATTCCCCAGAGGATGGCGCCCGTGCCCACGAAGCTTTCGCCGAAGCCAAGCACGAGCCGCGACAGCAAGAGCACACCTAGGCTCGCGACGGGCCATTCGACGAGCAGGCTGGCGATCAGCAACAGCACGCCGCTTGCGCCGCACGCCGCGAGACCCGTGAGGACCGTACGCTTGGCGCCCCGGGCATCGGCGCTGCGTCCGGCGTGCGGTCGCGAGGCGAGCGTCGCCGCGTATTGGACGCTGATGGCCGCGCCGGCCAGCACGGAACCGAAGCCGAGTTCACCGTTGACGAAGCCCGGCAGGACGGGCAGCGGGATGCCAATCGCCAAATAGCAGATGAAGGTGAAACAGACGACGCTGACGATGCGCGCTGTCGCCATGCGATCTGACAGCGCGGGTTGAGAGGCGGAGGCGGGCTCGGCGGACATGGGTTCGGCGCAGGGGGGAGACGTAAAGCGACAACGGACGAAACAACCGGCTCATCCGCGCCGGCGTGCCCGCGAATCGAGCCTCATTCCCCGCGCGGCAAGCCGCGAAGGTCGCATTGTCTCATGGAACCGGTTTCTTTGCGCTGCAGCAAACTCGCCGGTCCGGGGCGCGGAACGGCATGCGTCACGGCGTCGCGGCGCGATTCCTGTACCATCGGGCGCTGCCGCCGGAGACGGCGACGACGTTTTCATTCTTCAGACGCGTCCGCTTTCAATATCGATGAAACCGACTTCCGACCGCCCACGACGCGCGCCGCGCCTGGTCGCCCGTTTCGTGGCCATTTCCTGGCGCGATCTCGCGGTCTCGTTCGGCCCGATCCTGCTCGTGTCCGCGGCCGCGATCTGGGCTGCCATCCGGCTCATTCAACCCGCGCCGCCGTCGACGCTCACGATTACCGCGGGGCCGCCGGGCAGCTCGTTCTGGAACGCCGCCATCGGCTATCGGCGCATCCTGGCGCGCAATGGCATCAAGCTGATCGTGCTCAGTTCGGAGGGCTCGCAGGAGAATCTCGAGCGTCTTTCGAATCCGCACTCGGGCGTCGACGTCGGTTTCGTCCAGAGCGGCCTCGTGGCGGCGCCGACTGACCTGCCCACGGCCGGCGCATCACCGCCGATGCCCGCTTCATCGGTGTCGCCGGCGTCGCAGCCGGCATCGGCCGTGGCGTCAGCCGCGCCGGCTTCCGGATGGGCGGCATCGACATTGGCGCTGGCGTTGGCCGCGTCGGACGGCACGCCGCCGCAGGCTGCGTCCGACGCCACGTCGGCCTCCGACGGTGGCGTGCGAACGCGGACGGTGCCGAAGGGGCTCGTATCGCTCGGCAGCGTGGCCTATGTGCCGCTCGCCGTCTTCTACAACGGACATGCGCGATACACGCGTTTGTCGGCTTTCACAGGCAAGCGCCTCGCTATCGGACCTGAAGGCAGCGGCGCGCGCGCCTTGGCGCTGACGCTGCTGAAGGCGAACGGAATCGAGCCAGGCGGCAGCACCACGTTGCTGCCGTTCACGGGCGAGCAAGCCGCCGACGCGTTGACGAAGGGCTCCATCGACGCGGCCTTCTTTTCCGGCGATTCGGCCCAAGTTCCCGTGATGGCTCGGCTCACGCGCGCGCCGGGTGTGCGGCTCTTCTCGTTTTCGCAGGCCGATGCCTACACGCGGCGTTTTCCTTATCTCACCGATATCGTATTGCCGATGGGGGCCTTCGACCTCGGCAAGAACGAGCCGCCGCGCACGGTCCACACGCTCGCGCCGACGGTCGAGCTCATCGCGCGCGATTCGTTGCATCCGGCGCTATCGGATCTGCTCATCGAAGCCGCGCGCGAAGTGAACGGACGCCCGAATCTGTTGCAGCGCGCGGGCGAATTCCCGGCGCCGCTCGCGCATGATTTTCCGATCAGCGACGACGCCGCGCGCTATTACAAATCCGGCAAGAGTTTCCTCTATCGGTTGATGCCATTCTGGGTGGCCAGTCTCGTCGACCGGCTGATCGTCCTCATCGTGCCGATCGTCGTCGTGCTGATTCCAGGGCTGCGTCTCGTGCCGTCGCTTTACGCGTGGCGAGTCAAGTCGCGCATCTATCGCTGGTACGGCTCGCTGATCGCGCTCGAGCGCGCCTCGCTGGCCGACACCTCGGAGGATGAGCGCGCTGCGCTCATCGATCGTCTCGACGAAATCGAGGCGTCGATCAACCGCCTCAAGATTCCGCTCGCGTACGCGGATCAGTTCTATGTCCTGCGAGAGCACATCGGGTTTGTCCGGGAGCGGCTCGCGAAAAAGACCTGAGGCGCGCGCGCACGCCGGATGGCAGCGCGCGTAAGATTCAAGATGCGCGCGACGCGCGCCGGATCGTCCGGTGGCATCGCGCCGCTCCGGAAAGTTGCGGGAGCAATGGGAGACGACAATGACGCACAGCATCGATGCGGCCGCGCCGCTGTGGTTCTACGACTTCGTGTCGCCGTTTTCGTACCTTTTGCTCGAGCAACATGACAAATGGCCGAGCATGCCGTTCTCGTTCGTGCCGGTTTCGGTCCATGCGCTTTACCGCCACTGGGGGCAGCGGCCGGCGAGCGACGTGCCGCCCAAACGCGCGTTCACCTACCGTCACGCACTGTTTCGTGCCGAGCAGTTGGGGATTCCGTTCAAGATGCCGCCCGTGCATCCGTTCGATTCGACGAAGGCATTGCTGCTTGCGGCCGCCATCGACGCCGATGTTGCCACCGTCTGTACGATGTTCCGTTTCATTTGGCGCGATGGCCGCGATCCGTCCACGCCCGACGGCTTCGCCGACCTGTGCAGCGCGGTCGGCATGCCGCATGGCGAGCGGCTCGTCGAACACGAAGAGACGAAGTCCCGCCTGCAGCGCAATCTCGATGATGCGATCACGCTCGATGTATTCGGTGTGCCGACGTTCCGGCTCAATCGCCAGCTGTTTTGGGGCGAAGATGCGTTGCCGATGCTGCTGTATTGCGCGCGCTCGCCGGGCTGGCTCGAGTCGCCCGAGGTGCGGCGCCTCGGCCTGTTGCCGACCGGCATCGCATCGTAGTGTGAACAGGCCCTAGCTGCGCTGACTCGTGCGGCGGCGCTCGGCGATCCGGTATTCGGTCGGCGAGATCGCCAGCCGCTTGCGGAATATCTTCGCGAGGCCGTCGCCACTGCTCACGCCGCAGCGGCGGGCGATCTTGTCGACCGGCAGATCGGTTGCCACGAGCAGCAGGCAACTGGCATCGAGCCGGGCGCGCAACAAATATTCCGACGGTGTGAGACCCATTTGCGACTTGAACCGGCGCAAGAAGCTGCGCTCGCTCATCGCCGCCACCTGAGCGGCTTTGGCGACGGAGATCGGGCGACCGTAGTTTTCGCGCATCCAGCGCGCCGCCGCATTGATCTTCTCGCGTGCGCCGCCCTCGTCGAGTTCGCCGAGCACGGCGCCCAGTCGCCGCCACGCGCCGGGCACCGAGCGTTCGGAGATTTCGCGCGCGGCGTCGGCGCCGCGGTCGCGCTTGACGATCGAAAGCGCGGCTGCGATCGGCCCCAGTGGGTCGTCGAGCGCGACGGGCTGCTCGATCAACGGCGGGTTTCCCGAGGCCGAACCGATGGCGAGCGGTGTGCCGGGCGCCAAGGTACCTGCCTCCGGGTGTTCGCTCACGGCGTGAGCCGCGGCCAGGATGGCGAATCCTTCGCCGATGGCTTTGACGATGCGGGTCTTGTCGAGCACGGCGCGCAAATGGCGCAGGAACGATTCGTCCGCCTTCGCTCGGGCGGCGCCGGGGCCGCCGGCGATGAAGAGCACATCGAAGCCGCGCGCCTCGTCGTCTTCGAGCCGCTCGGACCAGACGCGCATCGCACCGCTGCTCGCAATGCTCCCGCCGACGTCCGACACGACCACGAGTTCGTACGGTTCCGGCGATTCCTGCGCTTCGGGCATGCCCTGCGGCTCGAGATGGACTGGCGCGCGCGGCTCGGGACGCGGCGTGGGGCTCGTGCGCGACGATTGCGGCGGCGGCTCGGCGGAATGCGCCGCGCTGACGCTGGCGGCCGAGCCCGGATTCGAGCTGGCCGGCGCGTGCGGTTGTTCGTGCGCAGCGATCTCGCGTTCGAGTTCGATCTCGTCGGCGAGCCGGAAGACCTCTGCGACCGAGCTCACTTCGACGAGTGAAAACGCGTCGAAGATCAGAATTGCGATGCGTTTGGTCATGAGAGCAATATCGTCGCGACGACATCGGCGCCGCACGGGGACTTCGCCTTGCAGCGTTCGTGGCAGCCGGCCCGCGCGCGGCGTCATGGTTCGACGCCGAAAAAATGAATCGGGCACGCCGTGAAAGGTAATGAGCCGACTGCGTCGCATCATATGCGGCTAGGCGCGAGACGCCTCATAGAGCGTCGGAAAAGCGCGAGATGTTGTCAGATGCTTTCGATACTTTCGCGCTGTATGGCGAGGGTCCGGCCGCCATGCGCGAGCCGGCGAATCGTCACATGTTGCGCGCTTTATGCGGCCGTCAATGAGCCACGTAGCCGGCGGGCACGGTGACGTGGGAAGCCATGGCATTGCGATTCGAGGAGACGACATAGAGCGGCGATTCGCTGAGCGCAAGCGAGATGCGGCCGTTGCTGTATGGCATGGACGCGGCGTTGCCCATGGTGTCGAGCACGGTGACGTTGCCGGAGGTGCCGTCGTCGTCGACTTTGAGGGAGTAGGGCACGGTGTAGGTTGCGCTGAAGCCGGCCGAAGTGTTCCACACGGCGTTGTTGTGGGTCCACAAGGCGGTGACGATCTTGCCGCCGTTCAGGCGTTGGAACGCATAGCCATAGACGCCGGCCGGCACGTCGTTGAGGTAGCCGAGCGTAGTAGTGCCATCGACGATGCGCGTCATGGCCGCGATGGCCATGGCCGCCGGTTTCGGACTGATGTCGTTCGATCCGTAGCTGCCTTTGGGGTTGGACAAATCGAAGAAGAGTCCGTAGCCGGGCGGCGTGTCGGGCGTGTCGGATGAATAGAAGACATAGGTGATGTCGGCACCCTCGCCGAGCAGGATCAAATGCGTGCGCGCGACGACGGCACCTTGTGCGAAAAGCACATTGCCCGTGGGATAGCGGGCGCCGTACGCGGTCCCGATGTCGTAGCTGATGCCCGTTTCCGTCGCAAACAGTTTGGCTCCCGGCTTCAGATACTGCACCATCGCGCGACGCAGCTCGCGCATCGAGGCGGGCAGTGCGTTCGCGGCGCGCGCCACATCGGCGCTCGTCGCGAGCCGTTCAGGCGGATGCGACGGTGAGCAGCCGACATCGTAATAACCGTGGATCGCTACGCCATCGAGGTAGTGCGCGAGACCGAGCGGTGCAAGGCGCTTGAGCCAGCGCGTGTTTTCGCGTACGGATGCGTTCGCGGTTCCCATGACGACGGCGTGCGGATCACCCGCGTGGATCGACTCGTAGGTCGCGCGATACAGCGCGACGAAGTGTGCATCGGTGTCACGCCACGGCAAGCCGCCGTCGTAGTCGGGTTCCCAGGTCGTTTGGTAGTAATTATTCGATTGATTCGGAAAGTAGCGCTCCCGAATGGCGGCTGAGTCGAGTCCCACGCGGCGCATGTAGCTGCGGTATGCATCCTCCGACGTTGGCGCGTAGCTGTGCGTGCGCTGCCCGGTCGGGCTGGCCCAGCCCGGAATCCCGTCGAGCTGAATCAGCCGCATGATGTCGCCCTTCCTGAAGTAGCGCGCCAGCGTCTGCACGCCGGGCTTGAAGGTAACGCCTTTGTCCTCCTCCTTCATATACCAGTTGCGATTGTCGTTGGCCCATGAGAAGCCGAGCGTCGGGTAGAGCGGTCGATAACCGTCTCCATCGCAACAGGTCTCACCGGGCGCGAGGTAGTTGGTGCCCTGACCACCGAAGCGGTGTTGATCTTCATGGGCGTAATCGACCGCGGGCAGCGTGCGCGAAACATCGGGCAGCACCCCGAACGTGGCGATGCCCGCGGGCCGGGTGCCTTGGGCCGGCAATGCGTCGTCCGCACCGGCGAGCCGCGCCGAGACCGCAAAATAGCCGGCCAGTGACGAACGGCAGCGCAGCGTCGTCGCGCGCGCACCGGCGCTGACGTGCAGGCGGCCGTTTGCACGGACGGTGTCGCGCTCGTCGCGTAGTTGCCAGTCGATGGTGTCGTCGTGCTCGATGTGTGTCGTGAACGCGATGGCAAAGTCGCTCCCGAGCGCAAACGTGCGCGTACCGTTGCTGCCGGGCGTATCGGCCTCGATTGCGTTGCCTTTGTCGGCAGCGGCATGCGTGGTGGCGCCGGGCTCGCAGGTAATCGATCCGGCTACCTTGAGCGGTGTCGGCTTGCCGGCGGCCGCGGCGACTCGAGTGGGCGGTGCTTGCGCCGCCGCATCGGCGTGCTCCCGCTCGCACGACGCCAACGAAAGCATCAGCGAAAGCGAGGCGAGCGCCGCGAACGATGCGAGCCTGCTCGGGCGCACGCGCTCACGCGCGTCGCGGTCGGTGGGGGCTGCGGACATGAAACGAACCCGCTCCTGAAACACGGATTCCCGACTACAGCACAGGGTTCGGGCGCGGACCGTGCCCTGCCGAACATTTGATGTGAATAATCCCGGCTCCGAGGGGCCTGTCATTACGGCGGACAGTTCCCCGGGAGCCGGTAGCCCCTATTACTGCCCCACGTAGCCGGCGGGCACGGTGACGTGGGAAGCCATGGCATTGCGATTCGAGGAGACGACATAGAGCGGCGATTCGCTGAGAGCAAGCGAGATGCGGCCGTTGCTGTATGGCATGGACGCGGCGTTGCCCATGGTGTCGAGCACGGTGACGTTGCCGGAGGTGCCGTCGTCGTCGACCTTGAGGGAGTAGGGCACGGTGTAGGTTGCGCTGAAGCCGGCCGAAGTGTTCCACACGGCGTTGTTGTGGGTCCACAAGGCGGTGACGATCTTGCCGCCGTTCAAGCGTTGGAACGCATAGCCATAGACGCCGGCCGGCACGTCGTTGAGGTAGCCGAGCGTAGTAGTGCCATCGACGATGCGCGTCATGGCGGCGATGGCCATGGCCGCCGGTTTCGGACTGATGTCGTTCGAACCGTAGCTACCCTGCGCATGCGACAGATCGAAGAAGAGTCCGTAGCCGGGCGGCGTGTCGGGCGTGTCGGACGAATAGAACACGTAGCTCATGTCGGCGCCCTCGCCGAGCAGAATCAACTGCGCGCGGGCGACGACCGCGCCGTGAGCAAACAGGACATTCTGCGTCGGGTAGTTGGGTCCGTACGCGGTGCCGTTGTCGTAGCTGACGCCCGTTTCGGTCGCGAAGAGCTTGGCGCCGGGCTTGATGTACTGGGTCATCGCGCTACGCAGTTCGCGCATCGAGGCGGGCATCGCGTTCGCGGCGGTGGCGGGATCGGGATCGGTTGCCAGCCGCTCCGGAGGGTGCGACGGCGAAGTCCCGTCGCCCGAATAGCCGTGGATCGTCAGTCCGTCGAGGTACTGACCGAAGCCCAGTGGCGCGAGGCGCGCAAGCCACTGAGAGTTCGTCCGGATGAGCGCGGCGGTCACGCCCATCACGACAGCGTTGGGATCGGTCGAATGAAGGCCCGTATAGGCGGCGCGGTACATGGCGACGAAATTGGCGTCGCTGTCGAGCCACTGCGTCGGGCCGCCCCCATCGGGCTCCCATGTGATCTGGTAGTAGTTGTTCGCGGCATGCGGGAAGAAGGCCGCGCGAATCATCGCGGAATCGGTGCCCACGCGGCTCGTGTAATCCTGAAAGGCCGCGAGAGACGACGGGGCGTAGCCCTCGGTCTGCGCGCCCGTTGGGCTCGCCCAGGCGGGAACACCGTCGAGCTGGATCAACCGCATGATGTCGCCCGCGCGAAAGTACGGCGCCAGCGTCCCGGTACCGGGCGCAAACGTATTCGGACCGTTCGGTTCTTCCATGTACCAGTTGCGGTTGTCGTTGACCCATGCGAGGCCGAGATCGGTATAGAGCGGTCGATAGCCGTCACCGCTGCAGCAGGTCGTGCCCGGGACGAGATAATTGGCGCCCTGTCCGCCGAACCGGTGCTGGTCTTCGCGCGCGAAGCTGGGTGCCGGGAGCGCGGCGGACACGTCGGGCAGCACGCCGAACGTGGCAATCCCGGCCGGACGCGTGCCGCGCGATTGCAGCTGCGTGCCGTTCGAGGCAAGCGATGCCGACACGGCGAAATAGCCGGCGAGCGTCGACGCGCAATCGAGCGTCACGGTATTGGCACCGGTGTTCACAGGAAAGCTGCCGCTCGCGCGGACGGTGTTCAGGTCGTCGCGGATCTGCCACGCAAGCGTATCGGCTTGCGTCGTGCGTGTGGTGAAGGCGAGCTTGAACTTGCTGCCGGACGCGAACATGCGCGAGCCGTCGCTACCCGGCGTGTCGGCTTCGATGGCGTCGCCGCTGGACGAAGCCGCCGCCGGGCTCGAGACCGAGCCGCAGGTCAGCGCCTGGCCGCCCGCGGCGACGACGGAGGCGGCCGAGTTCGTCTGTCCGGATTGCGCGGCGCTCGAGGCGCCTGTGCCTCCGCCTCCGCCGCCACATGCGGCGAGCGCCAGGGCCGCGCACGTCATCGCGGCGGGCAATGCAGCGTGGGATGAGGAAAAGCGGGGGAACTGGGGCAGAGATTCGATGAGGCGCTGTGTGCGCGCCAGAAGCTTAGTTATCTTCGTCTTCATTCGTACGGTATGAAAAAACCCGCGCCGCAAAAAAGTGACGAGCGCAGGCGTTCCCGCATCGCAAGGGCGATGAACGGGGCCGCCGTAAGGCAGCTAAACCAAGGGAATGACGCGGTGTGTCGATTCGGCACGAACAGGTGAACCCACCGGAGGTGGGACCCTCAGCCGCGGACGCGGCCTGCCGGAACGGCTCGTGACGCCAGGCGTATGAAGAATCGGATGAGGCCGGGGTGATGTACAAACGTTTGCGTCTGACGAAACTCCGATGGCCGACGATTCGTTGGACGAGAGACTAACCGGTTTCGGTAATTATCGGGAGTGAAACATCTAGTCGATTTATGCAGCGTTTGCTGGCGGATCGATGCTGGTTCTGGCGTCGCATGCCGCCACGCGCGCCGGCGCGTGGCAGTGCGGTCATGTTGCAGAGATGAATCGATTCGCGGCTTCGCCGGGGCTCGAATGCAAACTTTGCCGATGGCGGACATAGCCGACGCATTTTGCGTGCCGCAACGAAGTCGATTCCCCGCGGCGCCCGTCGCTTCAATGCGTTGCGGCCGTCGGACCACAAAGGGAGGAGCCCGGACATTCGGCTCGTTCGGCACGGCGAATTTATTTCGCAGATTAATAGGCGAAGATATGACGCGGCAATGAGGATTGCGAAGAACGCAAATAGTGGGATATGGCTCGCTTCTCTAAATCGATCAGAAATGAAACATGACACAAGAGGTGTCGGGGTGCTTTGATATTACAAAATAGGAAAGCCAGAACGATAGCGCCGTTATCGACCGATTCGAGTTTCCAGGCGTTATGCGCCAGTGTGAGTTGCGCCACATATGCCCGGCGCGACTCCGGCTATCTTCCGTATCGTGCGTTTGTTCGGAAGTGCCTTTGAAGGGCGTGCTTCGCGAAACAGCGGAGCAAGTCCGGCAAGTCCTTTTGCCATCAAGGCGTGACCGTCACCGCGCTCGGTTCCATCGGCTCGAACGAGGCCGAATCCAGCGTTCATTCAGCCACACAGGGAGACTCGGCTCGTCCGGTATCGGGCGGGTCCGATGCCGGCAAGCGTTACGTCGGCACGGGCGGGTGTTTTAACGCCAATGATGTGCAATGGATTCGGAAATTAATCGGATTTGTCTGGTTGGTACAGGGATATTTCGGCAATCGCAGGAATGGGCAGAGGATTGGAGCGACATCGAAGGGGAGCTTCGCCGCCAAGATGCCGTTTCATTACGTCACGTAATCCGCCATGCGGTCATGTGCTGCCTATGATGCACTGCAAATTGACGAAAAGGGGCTGCCAATATGCAGGCAACGGATATTGAGGGATATACCATGCCTTACGCGAGTATCGAACCTGCCGTGATGGGTTGGTTGAGGGCGTCGCAGCCGAGCGTTGCGCGTACCGCCACACGCCGTATCGCGATCGTTCTGTTCGACGGCTTTTCGCTCCTCGGCACGGGGCTCGTTGCCGAAGTCTTCCATGTGGCCAACGAGATCGTCGGCACTCGTTCCAGCGACGAATGGGTCTACGACGTGACATTTCTCTCCGCGGGCGGCGGCAATGTGACGTGCTCGTCGTCGGTGCGCGTGTGGACCGATGGGCTCGACGCGCGCCATTTCAGCGGCTTCGATGCGCTTTTCGTCGCGGGCGGCAGGGGGGCGACGGCGGCCGCGCATGACGAGCGGCTGATCGGCTGGTTGCGCCGCGTGCAGGTCAAGACCGCGAACGTGCGCTCGATCGACGAAGGACACCTGCTGCTGGAGGCGGCGGGCATTGGCAATCGCGACAGCGAGTACCAGTTCAACTCATATCTGAAACAGGCCGGCCGCGATGCGCCCATCGCGGACACAGGCGACCGGCTTGCGCCCATGAAAGGCGCGCTGACGATGGTCAAGCGCGACCTGGGACTCGACATTGCGCGCAGCGTCGCGGAACGGTTGATGCCGGGCTCGAGTGCCCGCTTCGTGCCGATTCTCGGCGATGCCGGCGCGGCCAGCGCCGGTGACAAGATCCGCGCAGCCGCGCGCTGGTTGCAGGACAACTGCGAACGGCCGATCTCGATCGCGGACGCCGCGCAGGTTGCCGCGATGAGCGAGCGCAACTTTTTGCGTCGCTTCAAGCTCGAGCTCGGCATGACGCCGTCGGACTATCTGCTGCAGGCACGCCTTGCGATCACCTGCAGCCTCCTGATCGACTCCGAGCTGCCCGTCGACAAGATTGCTCGCCGCAGCGGCATGGGTAACGGCGATCGTCTCGCGAAGATTTTCCGCAAACGCATGATGATTTCGCCGACCGAGTTCCGCATGCAAAGCCGCCGCGATGTGGGCGGTTAAGAGGAGCATGGCATGAGAACTCACGAACAACGATATGGCGGTGGGGTTGCTGGATTGTCGACGCCTGGACCGATTGCCGCGCTGGGCTCCCGACTCGCGCGCGAGCGCACGCCGTGCCGACGGATCGTCCCCGTCGTGCTGGCGGGTGGCTCGGGCACGCGGTTGTGGCCGATGTCGCGCGAGCACTACCCGAAGCAGCTCATCGATGTGGTCGGCGCCGATACGCTGTTGCAATCGACGGTGCGCCGCCTCGACGGCTTTCCCGACGGCTGGGAAATGGCGGAGTCTCCCATCGTGGTTTGCGGCGGCGAGCACTGCTTCATCATCGACGAGCAACTGCGCGAGAGCGGCGTCGTTCCTCAGCTCATTGTCGAGCCGGCGCGCCGCGACACCGCACCGGCGCTGACGATGGCCGCGGCGCTGGCCTGCGCGCATGGCGACGATGCAATTCTCGTGGTGATGCCCTCGGACCATTCGATTACCGATGTGCCCGCGTTGCAATCGTCGATCGAGCTGGCTGCGCGCCACGCGCAGCGCGGTGCGATCGCGACGCTCGGGGTGCCGCCGACGCGGCCCGATACCGGTTTCGGCTATATCCGCATCGGCGATGCATTCGGCGATGGCGCGCACCATATCGGCGGCTTCGTCGAGAAGCCGGCGGCCGAACTCGCCGCGCAGTATCTTGCCGCGGGCACCTATTGGTGGAATAGCGGCATCTTCGTGATGCGTGCATCGGTATGGCTTGCCGCGCTGCGCGTCTTGCAGCCCGCGATGCACGACGCCTGTCTTGCCGCATTCGCGAGCGGCAGGTCGCAAGATGCGCGCTTCACACCCGGTGCGCAAGCGTTCGAGCAGACACCGGCCGATTCGATCGACTACGCGGTCATGGAGCGGCTGGGCGGCTCCGATGCGCCGTGCGAGGGGGTCGTCGTGCCGCTCAACGCGGGATGGTCCGACCTGGGTTCATGGGATGCCGTCTGGGATGCGCTTCAGAAGGACTCGCAAGGCAACGTGGCGCGCGGACGTGTCGTTTTCGAAGGCGCGACGACGACCTATGCGCATTCGCAAGGGCGGCTCGTCGCATGTGTCGGGACGAACAACATCGTCGTCGTGGAGACGCCCGATGCGGTGCTGGTCGCCGATCGGTCCCACGTGCAGCGCGTCAAGGGGCTGGTTGCCCGCATCAAGGCCGAGCATGCGCCGGAAGCCGATGCGCATCGCAAGGTCCGCCGCCCTTGGGGCTTTTACGACTCGATCGATCACGGCGATCGCTTTCAGGTCAAGCGCATCGTTGTCTCGCCGGGTGCCCGGCTGTCGCTGCAAATGCACCACCATCGCGCCGAACACTGGATCGTCGTGCGCGGTACCGCGCTCGTCACGCGCGGCGACGAGCAGTTTTTGTTGAGCGAGAACGAATCGACGTTCATTCCGCTCGGCGTGCGCCACCGGCTCGACAACCCGGGCAAGGTGCCGCTCGAAATCATCGAGGTGCAATCGGGCGCTTATCTGGGTGAAGACGACATCGTGCGCTTCGACGACCAGTACGGGCGATGCGCGCCGGCCGGTGCCGATGCCGGCGACGCGACCGGCGTGACCCACGCGAACAACGGCAACGGTCACGCCGCCGCCAACGGTCATGCGGCAAGCAACGGTAACGGTCACGGCGCGAGTAACGGCAATGACAGTGGCAATGGCAGTGGCAATGGGAAGGGCCATGGCCTGACCGGCGACGCCTCAGGCCGCGACCGTCCCGATAACGACCACCGCCCCAACGGCAAGGGTCTGGCGTCCTAGTGGCTGCCCAACGCTCGCGGAGAAACGGACATGCGTGACTTCCAAGGCCTTATTGCACGACTGTGCGATGTCGCGCTCATCATCGGGGCGGCGGTATTCGCGTCGCATTTGCGGTTCGAGGACTGGGCGCAAAGCGGTTTCGCCGACGCGTTCGCGCTCTACACCGCGGCCTTCGCGCTCGTGCTGTTTCCCGTGTTCGGTGTCTATGAGTCGTGGCGTGGCCGTTCGAAGCGCGTGTTGGCGGGGCAGGTCGCGCTCGCCTGGATCGTCGTCCAGGCCTGCGCGTTGATGGTGATGTTCTCGCTTCGCCAGATCGATTTCATTTCGCGCCTGTGGTTCGCGTACTGGAGCGCGCTGGCCGGCGGATGCCTGATCGCCTATCGTCTCGTCGCGCATGCGGTGCTCGCTCGGCTGCGCCATGCGGGCATGAACCTGCATCAAGTCGCGCTAGTCGGATGCGGCACGCACTGCGACAGAATCTTGCGACGGATCGAAGCCGCACCGGCAACCGGTTTCCGTGCGACGGCCCTCTATCTGCCGAATGGCGACCCGCGGCACGAGCTCGCCATGCTCGATCATGCCGAGCCGCGTGTCGAACGTTTCGACGATTTCGATTCCTTCGCCAAGTATGTCCGTGCGAGCGATCTGCATGAACTGTGGCTCGTCTTGCCGCTATCGGAGGAGCGCACGATTTTGCGCGTGGTACGCGAGTTCCACGACGATCTCATCAACATCCGCTTCATGCCCGACGTCCGCTCTTTGGCGCTGTTCGACACGAGCGGCATCATCGATCTGCTCGGCGTGCCCGCGATCAATTTGATGGCCTCGCCGCTCTCGCCGAGTGCGATGTTGAAAAAGGAGATTTTCGATCGCGTCTTTGCGCTGTGCGCGATCGTGGGTCTCGCGCCGCTGCTGATCGTCATCGCGATGGCCGTGAAGCTCTCGTCGCCGGGGCCGGTGTTCTTCCGGCAAAAGCGCAAGGGTGCCGACGGGCGCGTGTTCACGATCTACAAATTTCGCTCGATGCGGCTGCACGATGCCAAACCCGGCGTGGTCAAGCAGGCAGTGCGGCACGATCCGCGCGTGACGCGCGTCGGTGCCTTCTTGCGCCGCACGAGCCTGGACGAGCTGCCGCAGTTCTTCAATGTGTTGAGGGGCGACATGTCTGTCGTCGGACCGAGGCCGCATGCGCTCGAGCATGACGACCTGTATCAAAAGGTGGTCGCGGGCTACATCCATCGCTACCGGATCAAGCCCGGCATCACTGGGTGGGCACAGATCAACGGCTACCGCGGCGAGACGGACCGCATCGAAAAAATGGAGCGCCGCGTCGCACACGATTTGTATTACCTCGGCAACTGGTCTTTCGCACTGGACATGCGAATCATCGCCGCGACCGTCGTGAAGGGGCTCACGCATACCAACGCATATTGACGGTCGATCAAGAGCGGCGTGTACGCCGGCATGTTGCCGGCGCTCGCCATAACCAATAACCGGCACGGGAGGGAAGGGTCATGTGCTATTCGGACGAGCGCATTCGCGCATACGTAATGGTTGGATTCATCGCGCTGGCGGGCGCGCTGGGGGCGTGTTCCGTCGTGCCCGGCCAGCGCATGGACACGCCGGCTACCGTCGACGAGACGGGCGGCGAGTACAGCAAGGACCCGGTACAAAAGACGCAGATTCCGATCACCGACATCAATCTCGCGTTGATTCGACAGATGGGCACACAGGCCAGCCAGCCAAAGCTTCCGGCCGACGTGATGAGCCTGTTCGGCAAGCCGACCGCCTATACCGTCGGTCCCGGGGACGTCTTGCAGATCACGGTCTGGGATCACCCCGAACTCGCGGCCGCGCTCGGTCAGCCCGCGGCAACGACGCGCGATGCGGATGCGGCACCGGGTTTCGTCGTCGACGAAGCGGGCAACATCCAGTTTCCCTATGCGGGCACGGTGCATGTGGCCGGCGACAGTGTCGAGACGATCCGGCGCAAGATCGTCTCGCGCATCAGCCGGGTCTATAAGAGCCCCGAAGTGACGGTGCGTATCACTTCGTTCCGCGCATCGCAGATCTATGTCGACGGAGAAGTGGGCAAGCCGGGCGCGCAGCAGATCAACGATATCGGCATGACGCTCACGCAGGCGATCGGTCGTGCGGGCGGCTTCACGGGCGCCGCCGATCAAGGCGAAGTCACGCTCGTGCGCGGCGGCACCACCTATCCGATCAACTTCAACGAGATCGTGAAAAGCGGGCACAACCCCAACGACCTGGTCTTGAAGCCTGGCGACATGGTGCGGGTCGGCTCGCGCGACGAGCACGGCGTCTATGTGATGGGTGAGGTCAACAAGCCGGCAACCGTTTTGCCGATGCGCAGCGGCAGGCTCACGCTCGCGCAGGCGCTCTCGGAGGCCGGCAGCATCAACCCGAACACGGCCAAGGCCAAGGAGCTCTTCGTCATCCGCACATCGACGACGGGCAACGAGCCGCAGATTTACCACCTCGACGCGACATCGCCCGTCTCGATGGTGCTCGCGAACCAGTTCGCGTTGCAGCCGAAGGACGTCGTCTATGTCGACAACGGTGGGCTCGTCAAATTCAACCGCGTGCTGAACCTGCTTTTGCCGGCCATCAACGCGGGGCTGACGGCGGCCATCGTGACCAAGTAGTGCAACCCAATCGTTCCGTCATGCGCGACGTGGCATGACGGAACGTACGCAACGGGGCAACGGATATGGCTATGAATTTCGAAAACCGCTACACCGACGTGACGGCAGCCGACGAATTGCGCCTGACGGACTACCTTCAGGCCATCGCCGGAAACTGGCGCCTGATCGCTACGATCACGCTGGCCGTGACGTTGGTTTCGGTGGGCTACGCGTTTTTGACGCGACCCGTCTACAAGGCCGATGCGGTCATCCAGGTTGAGGATGTCCAGAACGGCGAGAACGGAGGCGGCGGCAATCAGCAGCAGCAGATCGAACCGCTTTCGCGGATGTTCACGCGCAAGGCGACGACGGCCGCTGAAATCGAGCTGCTGAAGTCGCGCCTCGTCACCGAAGCGACGGTGCGCGATCTGCATCTCGACACCACCGTGGAGCCGCGCACCGTGCCGATCGTGGGGCCGATTCTCGCCGCGCTGACGACGGGCAAGTGGGGCTTCAAGGTCGATCCCTTCATGAACCTCGGCGGTTTCGCCTGGGGCAACGAGAAGATCAGCGTCGCCCGCTTCGATACGCCCAAGGCGCTCTATGGCAAACCGTTCACGCTGGTCGCCGGGCCGTCCGGTACCTATACGCTCGAGGACGAGGACGGCATTGCCGTGGCGAGCGGCCGTATCGGCGAAGACGTGAAAGCGGCGACGGCGGGCGGCACAGTGCTCGTCCATGTCGATCAGCTCGTGGCCCGGCCCGGGACGCAGTTCCATCTGACACGCGCCTCGACGCTCGATACCGTCGAGCACTTGCAAAAAGCATTGCGTGTCGCCGAGACAGGGCTGCAATCGGGCGTGATCAATGTGACGCTGCAAGGCGAGCACGCTCAGCTCACCGCCGATATCGTCAATGGCATTGCACGCCAGTTCATCAAGCAGGACGCTGACCGCCGCTCCGCCGAAGCGGAGCATACGCTCGCGTTTCTCGACGAGCAGTTGCCGCAGTTGCGCCATGAACTCGATGCGGCCGAGCAGCGCTACAACAACTTCCGCAATACGCATGGAACGGTCGATCTGAGCGAAGAAAGCCGGCTGCTGTTGCAGCAGATCGTCGACAACAAGACCAAGCTCGCGGACTTGCAGCGCCAGCGCGCGGATCTGTCTCAGCGCTTCACGGCCAACCATCCGGCGGTGGCCGCGCTCGATGCGCAGATTGCACAACTGCAAGGCTCGCAAGGACAGATGTCGAAGAACGTCGCGCAACTGCCCGATACCGAGCAAACGGCGTTGCGTTTGCTGCGTGATGTGCGCGTGGATACCGAGCTCTACACGAACCTGCTGAACAGCGCGCAACAACTGCGCGTCGTGAAGGCGGGCCAGGTCGGCAACGTACGCGTGGTCGACTTCGCCGAGACGCCCGATCAGCCGGTCTGGCCGAAGCGCTACATCGTGATTCTGATCGGCTTCGGTGGCGGACTCTTCCTCGGCATCGTGGCCGCGTTCGTAAAGAAGGCGCTTTACGGTGGCGTGGAGCGTGCCGACGAAATCGAGAACGCGATCGGCGTGCCGGTGTTCGCGGTGGTGCCGCGAAGCGGCTTGCAACTGCGTCTGCAGCAAAACGTGATGATGCGCCGACAAGGGTTGCATGTGCTGGCGGCGCAATCGCCGCAGGACATCGCCGTGGAGGGCGTGCGCAGCCTGCGCACCACATTGCAGCTCTCGCTCGATCAAGCGCGCAACAACATCGTCATGTTGACGGGCTCGCGTCCGGACGCCGGTAAATCGTTCCTGTCGGTCAATCTCGCGGCGCTCGTTGCATCCGCCGGTAAGCGCGTGCTCGTGATCGACGGCGACATGCGGCGCGGCGAAGTCCATTCGCATTTCGGCGTGCGCCATCAGCCGGGGCTCTCGGATGTGCTGCGCGGCGCCGAGCCGGCCTCCGTCATTCAACGAGAAGTGCTGCCGGGTCTCGACGTGCTGACGAAAGGCACGCTGCCGAGCCATCCGTCGGAGCTGCTCATGAGCGAGCGCTTCCGCGATCTGCTCGAGGCGCTTTCGCGGCATTACGACCTCGTGATCATCGACACGCCGCCGGTCCTTGCCGTCACTGATTCGACCGTGATCGGCAAATACGCCGGCACGTCGTTGCTCGTCGTGCGTTATGGACGGCACCCGATCGCGGAGATCACCGAAACGGCCAAACGGCTCGAAACAGGCGGGGTGAATTTGCAAGGCGTCTTGCTCACCGATGTGCCACCGGCCGTGCCGATGTTGGGCGGCTCCTACAACGGCGGCTACTACGGTTATGAAAGTATCGCCGAGTGAGATCGGCGGACGAAACCCACCGCGTCGCTCGCTGGGCGGCGCGGCCACACCACGAAAAGGACATTGGCGATGAACCAAAAGGTCGCGTTGATTACCGGTATCACCGGGCAGGATGGTTCCTATCTGGCGGAGCTGCTGCTCGAAAAAGGCTACGCGGTGCATGGTCTCAAGCGCCGCACGTCGTTGTTCAATACGGACCGCATCGATCACCTCTATCGCGATCCGCACGAAAGCGGTGAGCGGCTCACGCTGCATCATGGCGATCTGACCGATTCGGCGAGCCTGCTGCGCGTGATTCAAGCCACCGAGCCCGACGAAATTTACAACCTGGCGGCGCAAAGCCACGTTCACGTGTCGTTCGACGAGCCGGAGTACACGGCCAATGCCGATGGTCTCGGCGCGCTGCGTATCCTGGAGGCGATCCGCATCCTCGGCATGGAAAAGAAGACGCGCTTTTATCAAGCGTCCACGTCGGAGCTGTACGGCCTCGTACGTGAAGTTCCGCAACGCGAGACGACGCCGTTTTACCCCCGCAGTCCCTATGCGGTTGCGAAGCTGTTCGCGTACTGGACGACGGTGAATTACCGCGAGGCGTACGGCATTTACGCCTGCAACGGCATCCTCTTCAATCACGAATCGCCCGTGCGCGGCGAGACGTTCGTCACGCGCAAGATCACCCGCGCACTGGCCCGCATCGCGGTGGGTCTGCAAACGGAAATGTATCTGGGCAACCTCTCGGCGCTGCGGGACTGGGGCCATGCGCGCGATTACGTCGAAATGCAATGGATGATGCTCCAGCAGGACGAGCCCGAGGACTTCGTCATTGCAACGGGAGAACAGTACAGCGTGCGCGAGTTCGTCGAGCGTGCCGCGGCCGAGCTCGGCGTGACGATTCGTTTCGAAGGCAAAGGCGTGGATGAAGTGGGGATCGTCGAGCAGGTCGCGAACCGCGAAATCCGCATGAATCCGGGCGACATCATCGTACGCGTCGATCCTCGCTATTTCCGCCCGACCGAGGTGGAGACCCTGCTGGGCGATCCGTCCAAGGCCCACGAAAAGCTCGGCTGGAAACCGCGCACGTCGTTCCAGGCACTGGTGAAGGAAATGGTCCGCGCCGACTATCAACTCGCTCGACGCGATGCGCTCGTCACGCTGGCCGGTTTCACGGCTCTCGAGCATCACGAGTGAGGAGACGAAATCGATGGACAAGCATGCACGCATCTATGTGGCCGGCCATCGCGGCATGGTCGGCTCCGCGCTCGTACGCGAGCTCGATTCGAACGGCTATCGGGATATCGTCACGCGCACGCACGCCGAGCTCGATCTGACGGACCAGCATGCCGTCAATGCGTTCTTTCATGATGCCCGCATCGACATCGTGCTGCTGGCGGCCGCCCGCGTGGGCGGCATCCTTGCCAACGCTACGCAGCCGGCGCGGTTCCTCTACGAGAACCTGGCCATCGAGACGAACGTGATCCATGCGGCGTATCGCGCGCAGGTGGCGCGACTGGTCTTTTTCGGCTCGTCATGCATCTATCCGAAGCTCTGCCCGCAGCCGATTCGCGAGGAGTACTTGCTGAGCTCGGCGCTCGAGCCGACCAACGACGCCTACGCCATCGCCAAGATCGCCGGTCTCAAGATGTGCAACGCCTACAACAGCGAGTACGGCACGCATTATGTCTCGCTGATGCCGACCAACCTCTACGGCCCCAACGACAACTACGATCCGCGCGGCTCGCACGTGCTGCCCGCGCTGATCCGCAAGGCGCATGAGGCGAAGCTCGCGCACGCGCCTCAGCTCACTGTCTGGGGAAGCGGGACGCCGCGGCGCGAGTTCCTGCACGTCGACGATCTGGCCGCGGCCACGCGCTTTTTGCTCGAGCGCGACGTAGGCGAAGGCGTCTACAACGTGGGCGTGGGCGAAGATCTCTCGATACGCGAGTTGGCCGAATGCGTGGCGCGCATCGTCGGCTACGACGGCGAGCTCGTCTTCGATGCGACGAAGCCCGACGGCACGCCGCAAAAGCTGCTCGACGTCTCGCGATTGGCGCAGATGGGCTGGCGGGCGCGGATCGGCCTCGAGGAGGGCATTGCGCGGACCTACGAGGATTTTTGCTCGCACTATTGCGAACTCGAAACGGCTTCGAACGGATGAATCGAAAAATGACAGCAACCGTGACGATCTTTCACAACGTGGTGTGGTCGCGCCACAAGGGCGTTGTATTTTCAGCGCTGCACAACTTGTCGACGGCCGGAACGATCCGATATTCGATGGTCCAGATCGCGGATACGGAAACGGATCGTGTCGGCTTTTCGGACGTCGACTACTCGTTTCACCGCTACCCGATGCAAAAGCTTTTCGATGGGTGCTACGAGGATGTGCCGGCATGGAAGATGATCGGCCGGTTGACCTGGGAGGTCGTCAAGACCAAGTCGGATCTGATCGTGTTGCCGGGCTACCACCGTCCCGAGTATTGGGCCATGCTGGCGGCCTGCATCGTCACGCGCAAGCGGCGCGCGGTGTTTTGCGATTCGACGGGGCGCGACAAGCCGCGCCGGTTGGTGACGTCGATCCCGAAACGGATTTTCTTCTCGCTTTGCGATGGCTACTTCGGCTTCGGCGAGCGCTCGCGCGAATATCTCGTCTCGCTAGGCGCGAAGGCGAATCGCATTTTCGTGCCCTGTCAGGCGGCTGCCTTGCCTCGCTCTTATTCGAGCGAGCATGCCCTCGAGGCGCGCATCGACAAACGCGCGAGCGGGGACCCCGTATTTCTCTACGTCGGCCGGTTATCGGAGGAAAAGAGCATCGATACGCTGATACGCGCGTTCGCACAGGTGCGCATGAGCGTACCGTCGGCCACGCTGCGTATCGTGGGCACTGGGCCTATGCTCGATACGCTGAGATCGCTCGTCGATTCGCTCGGCGTGCGCGGCACCGTGCATTTCGTCGGCAGCTTGCAAGACGAGCCGCTATCCAACGAATACTTCGGTGCCACATGTCTGGTGCTGCCCAGTACGAGCGAGCCCTGGGGACTCGTCGTGAATGAAGCGCTGAGTCACGGGTGCCCCGCTGTGGTCAGCGACCAGTGCGGGTGCGTGCCCGAACTCGTCGTGAGGGGGGAAACGGGCTATGCCTTCGAAGCCGGCAATATCTCCGCGCTGCGCGACACGATGCTGTTGGCGATGGAGCGGTTCGCCGATACGCGCGCGACTGCCGAGCGCTGCCTCAATACGATCGCGCGGTTCGATCCGCGCTCGGCCGCGGCGAATATTGCACGCGGATGCGCGACGATGCTCGTTGGCGAGAGCGGCGACAAACCGGCGGCGGGCGCGGAGCAATTGCGGCAATGAGGCTGCTCGTCTACGGATTGAACTACGCGCCCGAGTTGACCGGCACTGGAAAGTACACGGCGGAGATGGCCGAGGCCCTCGCCGTGCGCGGTCATGACGTGCGCGTCGTGGCCGCACCGCCTTACTACCCGGAGTGGCGTGTGGCCGAGGGGTGGCAAGCCTGGCGTTATCGGCGCGAAGCGCGCGCCGGCGTGACGGTCTGGCGCGCGCCGCTATGGGTACCGGCGCGCCCACGCGGCGCCACGCGGCTCATCCATCTGGCCTCGTTCGCACTGAGCTCTGCATTGCCGATGGCGCGCCAACTGCGCTGGCGGCCCGATGTGGTGATGGCGATTGCCCCGACGCTGCTGTGCGCCCCCGCGGCGCTCGCGGTGGCACGCATGACGGGCGCGCGCGCATGGCTGCATGTGCAGGACTTCGAGGTCGATGCGGCGTTCGGGCTGGGATTGTTGCAAAGCGCACGGGCAGCCCGTGTGGCGCGCGGCATCGAACGGTCGCTGCTGACGCGCTTCGACGTCGTGTCGTCGATTTCGGCCAAGATGGTCGAGCGGCTGTCGCGTCTCGGCGTGGATGCGTCGAAGGCGTTTTGCGCGCCTAACTGGGTCGATGTCGAAGCCATCCACCCGCTCGATCGCCCGAGCGCGTACCGGCGCGCGCTGGCGATTCACGACGATGCGAAAGTCGTGCTCTACGCCGGTAACATGGGCACGAAGCAGGGGCTCGAGCATCTCGTCCATGCGGCCGTCATGCTTGCGGATCGCACCGACATCTGCTTCGTTTTTTGCGGCGAAGGTCCGACGAAGGCCGAGATCGCCGAACGGTGCGCCCGCTTGCCGAATTGCCGCGTGCTCGGGCTCCAGCCTGTCGAGCGCTTGAACGAACTGCTGAACCTGGCCGACATCCATGCGCTGCCCCAGCGTGCCGATGCGGCCGATCTCGTCATGCCCTCGAAGCTGACGGGCATGATGGCGAGCGCGCGCGCGATCGTTGCGATGGCGCGCCACGGGACGGAGCTGCACGATGCGGTGGCGCCGCGCGGGGTGGTGGTCGAGCCCGACGATGCGCGGGCCTTTGCGGACGCCATCATGAGTCTTGCCGACGATCCGCCTCGGCGCGCTCGGCTCGGTGCGGCGGCACGGCGCTTCGCCTGCGAGACGCTCTCGACGGCTTCGGTACTGGCGCGCCTGGAGGCGCGGCTCATCGAATGTGCTCGGCAGGCGACGCCTGCCATCGAATCCAGGCGCGCTGGCTGAACCGGGCTCGTCATTCTTCGCTCGGCGACCGACGTCGCGCTGCCTCTCGAGATCACCGCGATCGCCGCAATCGCCGCAGTGCCCCGAGCCGGTGCACCGACGTTTTCGCGATGCCCCATTGAGGGGCGCATCCGTCGACTGTCCCGACGCGTGAGCCGGCAAGAGCCGCTGCGCCGCGCGCTCGTCCCCGTCCGGCCTGCATCGGCACGCAAATTGCGTTGACCTGCCGCGACGCCCGGTTGCTTGTAAAGTGGCCCGCGCTGCGGGTTTTCCCCGTATCGCACTTCGCCTCGGGGCCGGCTACCGTGGCGTTGAGTCCGGCGAATCGCTTCGACCGGGCTTCCGAGTGCGGCCGCCCCGAGCGGCCGCCCAAATCGAAGAATGCTTGATACCGAACGATTGCGCTCCGGCGAGGGCGACAGTCGGGCTCGACGGGGCCATGCTTTGAGCGCCAACGGCCCCGAACAACGAACGGGAATATTCGGCCATGACGCAAGCCTTCTTCAGCGAGATGTTCGAGCGCAATGGACCCGCTATCGCGGGCGTGCCGCCGGCCGAGTTTCCCGGCTGCGGCGAGATACGCGCGCACTACCGCGAATTTCACGGGTGGATGTGTGCGCAAAGCGCGCAGCTCATTGCCAACAAGCGCGCGGAAGCGGACCTGAATTTCCGCCGCGTCGGCATTACGTTCGCCGTCTATGGCGCGAAGGACGAGACCGGTGTCGGCACGGAACGTACGATTCCGTTCGACGTCATTCCGCGTATCTTTCCGGCCCATGAGTGGGCAGCCCTCGAGCGTGGTTTGCGCCAGCGCGTGTGCGCGCTGAACCGTTTTATTTACGATGTCTATCACGATCAGGCAATCATGCGCGCGGGCGTCATTCCCGCGGAGCAGATTCTCGCCAACGGGCAATACCGTCCCGAGATGAAGGGCGTCGATGTCGCGCGCGATATCTACGCGCACATCGCGGGCATCGATATCGTGCGCGCGGGCGCCGGCGAGTTCTACGTTCTCGAGGACAACCTCCGGGTGCCGTCCGGCGTGTCGTATATGCTCGAGAACCGCAAGATGATGATGCGGCTCTTCCCCGATCTCTTTGCGCGCAATCGGGTCGCCCCCGTCGCGCACTATCCCGATCTGCTGCTCGATACGCTGCGCTCGGCGGCGCCCCACGGCGCGGGCAACCCGACCATCGTCGTGCTGACGCCGGGCATGTACAACTCCGCGTATTTCGAGCATGCGTTTCTCGCCCAGCAAATGGGCGTCGAACTCGTCGAGGGGCAGGACCTCTTCGTCGATGGCGGCTTCGTCTATATGCGCACGACGCAGGGGCCGCAGCGCGTCGATGTCATCTACCGGCGTGTCGACGACGATTTTCTCGATCCGGAAGTCTTTCGCCCCGATTCGACGCTCGGCGCGGCTGGTTTGCTCGCGGCCTATCGCGCCGGCAACGTGACGCTGGCCAACGCGGTGGGCACCGGTGTCGCCGACGACAAGTCGATCTATCCCTACGTGCCGGACATGGTGCGGTTTTACCTCGGCGAGGAGCCGATCCTCAACAACGTGCCGACGTGGATGTGCCGCAAGCCCGACGACCTGCGCTATGTGCTCGATCACCTGCCGGAGCTCGTCGTCAAGGAAACGCATGGCGCGGGCGGCTACGGCATGCTCGTCGGCCCGGCGTCCACAGCGGCCGAAATCGAGGCGTTTCGCGCCGTGTTGATCGCGCAGCCCGACAAGTACATCGCGCAGCCGACACTGGCGCTCTCGACCTGTCCGACCTATGTGGAAGCGGGCATTGCCCCGCGCCATATCGATTTGCGCCCGTTCGTGCTGTCCGGTAGCGAAGTGCGCATGGTGCCGGGCGGCCTCACGCGTGTCGCGCTGCGCGAGGGCTCGCTCGTCGTCAACTCTTCGCAGGGAGGCGGCACCAAGGACACATGGGTGCTCGAGCAGTAGCGCGGTACCGCCCGCATTTTCGCTGTTGCCCCGAACACCCATCTGGAGACATCATGTTAAGCCGCACCGCCGACCATCTGTTCTGGATGGCTCGCTATACCGAGCGCGCGGAGAACACCGCTCGCATGCTCGATGCGAACTATCAAATGGCTCTTTTGCCGCAATCGGACGAATATGCGGCGCTGGGCTGGCGTGCCATGCTGTCGATCTCCGAGCTGGCCGGTATCTATATGGCCGCGCATCCGAGCCTCGCGAGCCGCGATGTGATCGCGTTCATGTCGAGCGATCGCGACAATCTTTCTTCGATCGTGAGCTGTCTGCGTGCCGCGCGTGAAAACGCACGCGCCGTGCGCGGCGCCATCACGACCGATCTCTGGGAAACGCTCAATACCACGTGGCTCGAATCGCAGCGCATGCTGGCCGACGGCGTGCTCGATCGCGATCCGGGTGAGTTTTTCGAATGGGTCAAGTTCCGCTCGCATCTGTCGCGCGGCGTGCAACTGGGCACCATGGTCAAGGACGAAGCGTTTTACTTCATGCGCCTCGGCACCTTCCTCGAGCGTGCCGACAACACCGCGCGCATTCTCGACGTCAAGTACGAGATGCTCGAACAGCGCGGCGGCATGCTCGCGCAGCCGCTCGCGCAATCGCTCGACTACTACCACTGGGCCGCGGTGTTGCGCTCGGTGTCGGGTTTCGAGGTCTACCGCAAGGTGTACCGCGATGTGATTACGCCCGAGCGCGTGGCCGACTTGCTGATTCTTTTCGCGGACTGGCCGCGCTCGCTCGCGGCCAGTCTCGACGAAGTCCGCCAGATCATTGCGCGTGTGCGCAACGCGCGCTCGGCGCAGGCCGAAGCGATGGCCGTGCAGCTGCATGCCGATGTGCGCGCATCGGCGATCGGCGACATTCTGCATGGCGGGCTGCATGCGTGGTTGACCGATTTTCTCGTGCGCATCAACGAGCTCGGCAGCCGCATCAGCGGCGATTTCCTTGTGCCGCTTGCGCCGGAACCGGAAGCTGTCGTCGGACCGGCGGCTCCGTCGCAATCGCAATCGCAGTCTCAATCACAGTCGCAATCGCAGTCTCAATCTCAGCCGCACGCTGCATGAGCGTTGCGGCCCAAAGCGTTTCCGTTTACCGCTCGAGGTACTCACGTGTCGATTCGCGTCGCGTTAAATCATGTCACGCAGTACCGCTATGACCGGTTGGTCGCGCTCGGGCCGCAAGTCGTCCGGCTGCGGCCGGCACCACATTGCCGCACACCGATTCTCAGCTATTCGATGCGCGTCGAGCCGGCAAACCACTTCGTCAACTGGCAGCAGGACGCATTCGCGAACTACCAGGCGCGCCTCGTCTTTCCGGAGCCCACGCATGAATTCACGGTCACGGTCGATCTCGTGGCCGAAATGTCCGTCTACAATCCGTTCGATTTCTTTCTCGAGCCCGAGGCGGAGAAGTTCCCGTTCAGCTATGCGAGCGCGCTTGCTGCGGAACTGGCGCCGTATCTCGTGCGCACCACAGAACCGACGCCGCGCTTTGCCGCGTTCATCGAAAGTATCGACCGGACGCCATGCGGCACCGTCGATTTTCTCGTGGCGATCAATCGGCGTCTTGCCGCCGAAATCGGCTATCTGATTCGCATGGAACCCGGCGTGCAAACGCCGGAAGAGACGCTTGAAAAGGCCTCGGGCTCGTGCCGCGACACCGGCTGGCTGCTCGTCGAAACGCTGCGCCAGCTGGGTTTCGCCGCGCGCTTCGTATCGGGCTATCTGCTGCAGCTTGCCCCCGATGAAAAGGCGCTCGACGGCCCGAGCGGAACCGAAGTCGACTTCACCGATTTGCACGCATGGTGCGAGGTTTATTTGCCGGGCGCGGGCTGGGTCGGTTTCGATCCGACCTCGGGATTGCTTGCCGGAGAGGGGCATATTCCCGTCGCCTGCACGCCGCAGCCGGGCAGCGCGGCACCGGTATCGGGTGCGCTCGACGAATGCGAGGTCGAGTTTTCGCACAGCATGTCGATTACGCGCGTACTCGAGACGCCCCGCGTGACGAAGCCCTACGACGAATCCGTCTGGGAGCGCATAGAACGCGTCGGCGCGCAAGTTGACGCACAGCTTGCCGCGATGGATGTGCGGCTCACGATGGGCGGCGAGCCCACGTTCGTCTCGGTACGCGATCGCGATGCGCCCGAGTGGAACACCGATGCCCTGGGGCCGACCAAGCGCGGCTATGCGGTCTCGCTAATGGATAAGCTGCGCGCTCGATACGGGGCGAACGGTTTCCTGCATGTGGGGCAGGGCAAGTGGTACCCGGGCGAGCAACTGCCGCGCTGGGCGTTGTCGCTTTTCTGGCGGGCGGACGGCGAGCCGTGCTGGCAGGACCCGACGCGCTTCGCCGACGAACGTGAGCCGATGCATTACACCGCGGACGATGCCGAGCGATTCATTCGCCATCTCGCCGGCAAGCTCGCGCTCGACGACGCGCATGTCCAGCCCGGCTACGAAGATGTCTGGTACTACCTGTGGCGCGAGCGGCGCCTGCCGGTGAACGTCGATCCGTTCGATTCGTGTCTCGACGACGAGCTCGAACGCGTGCGGCTGCGGCGCGTCTTCGATGCGGGGCTATCGTCCATAACGGGCTATGCGTTGCCGCTTGCACGTGAACGCGAGACGGCGGCGACGCTTGCCGGCCCGCGCTGGGTCACGGGCCCGTGGTTCTTTCGCGACGAGCGCATGTACCTGATTCCGGGCGATTCGCCGATGGGCTACCGTCTGCCGCTCGATTCGCTGCCGTGGGTGGGCGCCGCCGATTACCCCGTGCTGCATGAGCACGATCCGTTCGGGCCGCCCGCCGCGTTGCGCGGCGCGACGCAATTGCGCGCGCAGTACGCGCCGCGCGACGCGCAAGGCGCGAAGCACGAGCAAGCCGAAGCGGACGTTCGTGCAGCAGCGCCGCAAGCTCAAGGCGGCGAGCGCGCTACCGCGAGCGCCACCGCTGCGTCCCCTGCCGACGCACGCATGCCCGAGCGCGGCGAATCGGCGGCGTGGCTGCAACGCATGGCGCTGTGTGTCGAAGCGCGGGATCCGTCGCGCGCAGCCGGGCCGCAGGCCGAGGCCGACGCGGCGCAGGCGGGGCGCAAAGGCGGCGTGCTGTATGTCTTCATGCCCCCGCTTGCCATGCTTGACGACTACCTCGATCTGCTGGCGGCTGTGGAGGCCACAGCAACGGAGCAGCGGGTCAAGATCGTGATCGAAGGCTATCCGCCGCCGCGCGATGCGCGCTTGAAATTGCTGCAGGTGACACCCGATCCGGGCGTCGTCGAAGTCAACATTCATCCGGCCGCGAATTGGAGCGAGCTCGTCGACAACACCGAGTTCCTTTATCGCGCCGCGCACGAATCGTATCTGGGCCCCGAAAAGTTCATGCTCGACGGGCGCCATACCGGTACGGGCGGCGGCAACCACATGGTCCTCGGCGCCGCCACGCCCGCCGACAGCCCATTCCTGCGCCGCCCCGATTTGCTCGCGAGCCTCATTGGCTACTGGCACAACCATCCTTCGTTGTCCTATCTGTTCTCGGGTCTTTTCATCGGTCCGACCAGCCAGGCGCCGCGCATCGACGAGGCCCGCAACGACCAGCTCTACGAGCTCGAAATCGCGTTTCGCGAGCTGCAGCGCCAGCTCGACGGGCTTGCGGCGCTCGGCGAGGGGGAGCAGCGGGTGCCGCCGTGGTTGATCGATCGCGCATTGCGCAACATTCTGATCGACGTGACGGGCAACACGCACCGCGCCGAATTTTGCATCGACAAGCTCTACTCGCCCGATGGCCCTGCCGGCCGGCTGGGCCTGCTCGAGCTGCGCGGCTTCGAGATGCCGCCCCATGCGCGCATGAGCCTCGCGCAACAACTGCTGCTGCGCGCGCTGGTGGCGCGCTTCTGGCATACGCCTTACACCACGCGTCTCACGCGCTGGAGCACCGAGCTGCACGATCGCTTCATGTTGGGCACCTTCGTGCAGATGGACTTCGACGATGTGCTGGCCGAACTCGGTGCGGCCGGTTATGCCTTCGATCGAGCCTGGTTCGCGCCGCACTTCGAGTTCCGCTTCCCGCTCGTCGGCGAGTTCGATGCGAGCGGTATCGGGATCACGCTGCGCCACGCACTCGAGCCGTGGCATGTCATGGGCGAGGAAGGGGCACCCGGCGGCACGGTGCGCTTTGTCGATTCGTCGCTCGAGCGCATCGAAGTCCGCGCGCTCGGTCTCAACGAAAACCGCCATACGTTGACGGTCAACGGCGTGCCGTTGCCGCTGCAGCCGACGGGCCGCGCGAGCGAATACGTGGCCGGCGTGCGTTTTCGGGCGTGGCAGGCGCCTTCGTCGCTGCATCCCACCATCGGCGTGCATGCGCCGCTCACGTTCGACCTGGTCGACAACTGGGCCGAGCGCTCGCTCGGCGGATGCCAGTATCATGTCGCACATCCGGGTGGACGCAATTATCAGACGTTTCCCGTCAACGCCTACGAAGCGCAGAGCCGGCGGCGTGCGCGCTTCTTTACGATTGGCCATACGCCCGGGCCGATGTCCGTAAAGGCGCGCCAGCGCAGCCTCGAAATGCCTTTTACGCTCGATCTGCGGCGTGTCGGGGACGACTGACCGAAGCCAGAGAACGCTTTGCCTTTCCAATCGACCCTGCCGTTCGATACCGCGGCCGATGTCGCTGATGCGGTTACGCGCTTGCTCGACGTACCCGTGCGCGCGGGCCACTGGGACGAACTGCGCGATGCCTCCGGTGCGCTGCGCGCGCCGTGGCGGCGTTTTTTCGGTCTGCTGGGGGCGGACGGCGTCGCGGGCCTCGAGCATGCCGCGGCGGCCATCGCCCGGCAAATCCGCGACAACGACATCACTTACAACGTCTATGCCGATAACGGCGAGCCGCGGCCGTGGGCGCTCGACTTGCTGCCGTTCATCGTCGACGAAAACGAATGGGCGGTGATCGAGCGCGGCATCGCGCAGCGCGCGCGACTGCTCGAGGCGATCGTTGCCGATATCTATGGGCCGCAGACGCTGCTCGCGCGGGGGCTCTTGCCGCCGGCGCTCGTATTTGGGCATCCGGGTTACTTGCGCGCGATGAAAGGCTGCGTGCCGCCGGGCGGCCGGTATCTGCAGATCGTGGCGATTGATCTGGCGCGCGGGCCCGGTGGCGAATGGACTGTGATGGGGCACCGCACGCAGGCGCCGTCGGGGCTCGGCTACGCGCTCGAGAATCGGCTCATCGTCTCGAGCTTGTTCGCCGAACCGTTTCGATCGCTCGGCGTTCAGCGTCTCGCGCCGTCGTACTCGCAGCTCATCGCCACGCTGGCGGGCGCGGCGCGCGCGACGATGACCGACGACGAGCGTCGCGCCCGCGCGGGCTCGCCGCATATCGCGCTGCTGAGCCCGGGGCCGTTCAGCGAGACTTACTTCGAGCATGTGTTTCTGTCGCGCTATCTCGGTCTTACGCTTGTCGAAGGCAGCGACCTCACGGTGCGCGGCGGCAAACTCTATCTGAAGACTTTGGCGGGCCTCGAGCGTGTGCACGGTCTGTTGCGTCGGCTCGATGACAGCTTTTGCGATCCCGTGGAGTTGAGAGCCGATTCGACGATCGGCGTGCCGGGTCTGCTGGAGGTCATGCGCGCCGGCAATGTCGTCGTATCGAATGCGCCCGGCGCCGGTGTGGTCGAATCGGCGGCGCTGCACGGGTTTTTGCCCGGAATCGTGGAAGCACTATTGGGCGAGCCGCTTGCTTTGCCGAGCGTCGCCAGCTGGTGGTGCGGCGAAGCAGCCGTGCGTGAGGACGCGTTCGCGCACCTCACCGACGCATGGCTCGCCCCGACTTGGGCGGGGCTGCCTCATCCCTCGTCCTCGGACATGCCGCCGGGGCTCGCGGCGGGTCCGCAGCGGCTGGCCGACTGGCGCGCGCGCATCGAGCAGGCCCCCGACGCGTTTACGATCCAGGCACCGCTCGCTTATTCGTGCGCGCCGCGTTACGAGGACGGCACGCTATCGCACCGGCCTTGCGCGCTGCGCGTGTACGCGATTGCGGGCGCGTCGGGCGGCTGGCACGTGCTGCCGGGCGCTTTCACGCGCATGGCGGGCGAGCGGCAAATGAGCGTATCGATGCAATCGGGCGGCAGCAGTGTCGATACCTGGGTCCTGTCCAGCAGGCCAAGCTCGGCATTTTCGCTGCTGCCTTCGCCCATGAAGCCGGGCGATTTCGCGCATCGCCGCCGCACCGTATCGAGCCGTGCCGCCGAGAATCTCTTCTGGGCCGGGCGCTATTGCGAGCGCGCCGAGAACAGCGTGAGACTGGCGCGCCTCATTCTCGGCTCGCTCGACAACCACGATTCGGAGGACATGCTCGCGACGCTCGCGGAACTCGCCGCGCGCTTCGAATTGATTCCCGCGGCCGAGCCTGCGGCCCGAACGACGCGCCATGCGTTCGAACGCGCGCTCGTTGCGGGTTTGCACGAGCATTCGGACACGGCGAGTATCGGCCGGATCATTGCGAGCCAGGCTCGCGCTTGCGGTGAAATTCGCGCACGGCTCTCGAACGATCATTGGCGGACGATTCTCGCCGCGCGCAACGATTTTCGCGATGCGCTGCATGCGCTGTCGCTCGTGCCGCCGTCAAACGCGCAGGGCGGCGAGGTGCACGGCGAGCGCTACGATTCGTACGATCGCGTCGCGTTGATGAACGCGCTCGAGACGCTCGCCATGCAGCTGTCGGCCGTCAGCGGCGCGCAGGGCGACCGCATGGTGCGCGACGAAGCATGGCGGCTGCTTTTCGCGGGCCGGCACATCGAGCGAGTGATCGACATGACGACGCTCTTGCATGTCGTTGCCGATGCCCGCGTGTTGGCCACACCCGCTGGATTCGATCTGCTGTTGCAGCTCTTCGATAGCACCTTGACCTATCGTTCGCTCTATCCGGGGCGGCTCGAGGTCCCGGCGTTGATCGACCTCGTCGTCGTGGACCCGACGAACCCGCGCGGGCTTTACGGCGTCTACGAGCGGCTGGCGAAGAAGCTCGACGAGATCGCCGCGGCCGCGGGCGGCGCGGTGCGGCGGCCCTTTGGCGAGGCGATGCCTCCGGTGTCCTCGCTGCCGACGCTCGAGCGCCTTTGCAGCACGGACGCGGCGGGGCGCTATCCGACGCTCGCCGCGCTATGCGATGAACTTGCCTTGCATGTGGCCGCGGCTTCGAACGAGATCAGCGCCCGCTACTTCTCCCATGCGGACAACGCACTGGCATCGAGGGTATCGTCATGACGCGCGAGCTCGAATTGTCTGTCTCGCACGTCACCACCTATCGCTATTCGATGCCTGTGGAGACGGCCCAGCATCTCGCCACGATCCGCCCGCTCGATTGCGCCTGGCAGCGTGTGATCTCGCATCGTTTGAAGATCGATCCGGCGCCGGCTTACGAGAGCACGCATCTCGATGCGTTCGGTAACGAGGTGCGTTACTTCTCCTTCGATGCGCCGCACGATTACCTGGAAGTGACGAGCGAGACGACAGTGCGGCTGGCCGAGCGCTGGACGACGCTCGAGGCGCAGGCGACACCGGCGTGGGACGATGTGGCGGCCGCGCTGCACTATCGAGCCGGCGATCCTTATATGCCGGAGAGCGAATTCGTCTTCGCATCGCCGAACATTGCTCTCGCACCGGAGTTGCGCACGTATGGGCTCGCGAGCTTCGGATCGGGCACGCCGCTCGTCGCCGGCGCCATCGACCTCATGCATCGCGTCCATGCCGATTTCGTCTACGAGCCGCAAGCCACCGCGGTCGACACGCCGGCGCTGCGCGCGTTCGAGTTGCGCAGGGGCGTATGCCAGGACTATGCGCAAGTGATGATCGGGTGCCTGCGATCGATGGGCTTGGCGGCCCGCTACGTGAGCGGCTACCTGCGCACGGTGCCGCCGGCCGGCGCGCCGCGGCTCATCGGCGCTGATGCGTCGCACGCATGGGTCTCGGTGTTTTGCCCCGGCTTGGGCTGGATCGATCTCGATCCGACCAACGATGTGCTGGCCGATCTCGACCACGTCACGCTCGCCTATGGGCGCGACTATAGCGATGTGTCCCTGCTGCGCGGCATCATCCTCGGCGGTGGCGATCACACAGTCGAAGTGGCGGTCAATGTGATGGCCGAATAGGCGCGCGCAACGGCCGGTCTGCCTCCTCGGCCGTTCGGCGGCCGGTCGTCGGAACGGCGCGACGCTCGTTACCAGGGCATCCGATAGACGGCTTGTCCGTTCGCGTTGCCGCCCTTTGCCGGGCCCTTGAACGCGTCGCGATACGCGGCTTGCGCGGCGGCTTGCGGCGTGCGAGCGGGCCCATTGTCCGCTCCCGCTGCACCCGCATCGTCTGCGGCGGGAGGCGGCCGGCGACGCCCGCCCGGTGGCAGCGGATCGTAGCCGAAGCCGCTGCCACCGCCGTTCGGGACCTGCTCGGCCTTCATCAACTCCGTCTGGCGCGTGTCCTCGGCATTTCCGGCCGCTTGATACGGATCGCGATAGGCGGGCGGGGCGCCCATGAGCGCCTCTTCGTTACCGATGCCGCGCAATTGATTCGCGGTCGTCCGCGCCGCGGCCGTACGATCTGCGGCCGTGGGCGGTGCCGCTGCGCCAGCGCCGTTATTGTTGCCGGCTTTACCGTTGGCCTGCGCCGCCGCTGGCGCCCCAGGCGGCTGGGCAGCGAGCGGTGCGCTGGCGAGCAGCGCGACGCAGGCCACGGCATAGACGAATGCCAGGCGTGTGCGCGCCAAGCCTGTGCCTCGCGGCGTAGCAGAAAAGCGCTGCCGTTGTGCGTGCATGAAAAACAGTGTCACAAGCAAACTCCCTTGTGCAACATCCGAACATTTACCATGCTCGCGCGGGCAGGCCCCATCGCGCCGCCAAAACACCATAACCGCCCGCCATCCGTGCGGCGGCCGACAAATGGTGGCATGCACCGCGCTTGATAATCGCCACACGAGAAAAAACATGTGAGGGCACCGGCGATGGAGCGCCACATCGATCACGACGAGCTCGCGCAAGCGCGCCTCGAGGACGACGACTTGGCAGCGACGAAGGCAGGCCACCCGTGCGCATCCGATGCGCCCGCGGGCGCCGCCCGCATCATCGATCTGTCGCGCGCGGGCAAGGGCAATTACGTCGCGCGCCGTAGCCGCCTCGTCGAAGCGGTGTGGTTCGTCCTCGAAGCGTGTCTGATCAACAACAAGCTCGTACCGAGCTCCGCGCTTCGCGTGGCGCTCTTGCGCCTGTTCGGCGCGAAGATCGGTACGGGCTGCCGCTTCGTCCATCCCGTGCGTGTGAAGGCGCCGTGGAACCTCGAAGTGGGGGACCATTGCTGGTTCGGTGTCGATGTCTGGATATACAACCAGGCGCCCATTCGAATCGGCTCGCACGTCTGCATTTCACAAGGCACTTTCCTGAGCGCGGGTTCGCACGATATGTCGACGACGATGGATCTGCGCGTAGCGCCGATCGTCATCGAAGACGGCGTCTGGATCACGTCGAAATGCGTCGTACAGATGGGCGTCACGATCGGGCGCTCGGCCGTCGTCACCCCTTTGTCGGTCGTCCATCGCTCGCTCGACGCCGAGGGTGTCTACGGCGGCAATCCGTGCCGGCTGTTGCGCAGGCGTTTCCAATCGGATGGATAACAAGGCAAACACAACCTCATCGCGTAATTCGTCCGATCGTATGTGCAATGCTTTATTAATTTAACGCTTCTCTTTATCGATTCGTTTTGTAATTGAGCTGCAATTTCATTGGCCGGCCGCGGCGCGAGATTGGCCGACGATGAAAATGCACCGGCTCGATTATCACAATAAAACTGGGGAAGAAGAATGTTTGTCGATACGCGCACTGTCGACGAGGGTTACATCGTCGAAGCTACGGTTTGCATTGTCGGCGCGGGCGTGGCGGGGATTACGCTTGCTCTCGAAATGAATCGGCTGGGCATCGATACTTGTCTGCTCGAAAGCGGCGGGTACAAGGCTGACGATGAGACGCGGGATTTGTATCGAGGAGAAAACGTCGGTCTGCCATACTCGTTTGCCGATGGCAGCCGCAGCCGTTTTTTAGGCGGGAGCAGCAACTGCTGGGGCGGTTGGTGTCGTCCGCTCGATCCATGGGACTTCGACAAGCGCGACTGGGTGCCGCATAGCGGCTGGCCGTTCGGGCTCGATGAGCTCGCGCCCTACTACGCGCGTACCCACGCATGGCTCAAGCTCGGGCCGAACAACTTCGATCCGGAGTTCTGGGAGCGCGCCATCGGCCGGCCCGATGTGCGGCGCGTTCCGCTCGTCACGGGCAACGTACGCGATACCGTCGCTCAGTTCAGCCCGCCCGCGCGTTTCGGCAAGCTCTATCGCAGCGCGCTCGAGCGCTCGACATGCGTTCGTGTTTTTCTGCATGCCAACGTTGTCGATATCGGCACCGATCGCACGGCGTCGCATGTCACGGGTGTCGATGTTGCGACGCTATCAGGCCGTCGCATCGTCGTGCGCGCCAAGCAGTACGTCCTTGCCGCCGGCGGCATCGAGAACGCGCGCATTCTGCTCGCTTCCAATCGCGTGCAGCCGGCCGGGCTGGGCAACGCCAATGATGTCGTGGGCCGGTTTTTCATGGATCATCCGCGCATCATGTCCGCCAGCGTGCGGTTCGCCGACGCGTGGGCGCGCAACAAGCTCTATGACATCAAGTTCCATTACCAGAACGCCGCCGTGGCCGCACTCGGCACGCCGATCTCGTCACAGTTCGCGCTGACGCCCGAGGTGCTGCGGCGCGAACGGCTGCTGAACTCGCGCGTCTGGTTCTACTCCCTGTTTTACGGCGAGGGCAGCGCCGGCGCCGAAGCGCTCATCCGCTGCAAGCAGGCGCTGTTGAAGAAAGATCAGCCGGGGTGGCGCTTGCGCGACGATCTGGCCACGATGGCCGCGCATCCCGTCGATACCGTCGGCTTCGGCGTGACCCGGCTCCTTCAACCGCGTGCGCTGATCACCGACGTCAAACTGCAGGCGATCGTCGAGGCGGCGCCGAACCGCGATTCGCGCGTGACGCTGAGCGAATCGCGCGACCGGCTCGGCATGCCGCGCGTGCAGGTAGCGTGGCGACTCGATTCGCTCGTTCAGCGCACGTTCGATCGGACCTTCGCGTTGCTGGCCGACGAACTGCGCGCAAGCGGCGTCGCCGAGGTGCGGCTCGATACGCCGCTCGAGGGGCGAGCCTGGCCGTCGTCACTCGAAGGGACCTGGCATCACATGGGCACGACGCGCATGCACGACTCTCCGCGCGAAGGCGTGGTGGACCGCGACTGTAAAGTCCACGGCATCGACAACCTGCATATTGCCGGCTCGTCGGTGTTCCCCAGTGTGGGAGCCAACTTCCCCACGATCACGATCACGGCGCTTTCGCTGCGGCTCGCTGAGCGGCTCGCCGCGTCGCTCGGCAAGATCGATGCATTCTCGGCAAGCAACGATGCGCATGCGAACCTCGAAAGCGGTGAGGCGAAGGTAGGCTCGTTGCCGTTCGCCGCCGCGACGCTCTCGCGCATCGCAAAGGAATGATCACGACGACGATAAACGCGTCGAGCGCGCGAGCGGATAGGCGGGCCGCGCCGCGTCGGCTTCGATGACCTCGATGAGGCGCCGCGCGTGCGCTTCGACGGTGAAGCGCTCGCGGAACGTCGCGGCGGCGCGTTTGCGCATCTGCGTGCGCGCTTGCTCGTCAAGGGCGAACCAGCGGCGCAGATTGCGCTCGGTGCCGCTCACCGTATCGGGGGCGACGAACCCCGCGCCGTCGCCGGCCACTTCCCGCCAGATGTTGACCTTGTCGGAGATGAGGGCGGGCACGCCGCAGGCGAGCGCTTCCACGACGGCGATACCGAAGTTTTCCTGATGGGATGGCAACACAAACGCTTCAGCCGCGTAAAAGGCCCCCCATTTGAGGTCGCCCTTGAGCATACCGGGCCAGGTAATGCGCGAGTCGATGCCCGCGCGCTGTGCCTCGTCGCGCAATGCCACGAACGTGTCGTCGCTCGCCGGGCCCGCCACGACCAGCTGCGCGTCGCCCACCAACCGCGCGACATGGGCGAATGCGCGTAACAAGAGATCGCAGCCTTTTTTGGGATGAATTCGGCCCAGAAAGAGAATGATGCGCTTGCCCCGAAGCTCGGGCCGCGCCGCGAAGAATGCTGCCCGCAATCGGGCCGCGTCCACGGGCGGTGCCGCCGTGCCATACGAGACGACCTCTTCGCGCGCGCGATAGAGCCAGAACGATTGGCGTGCGAGCACGCGTTCCTCCTCGGTGGTGAAGAGAACCGCACGCGCATCGCGCAGCACACGGTATTCGGCCCACGGCCAATAAAGCCACTTCTTCAGATGTTTGAGCGGATACGCGCGCTTGAACCAGGGGTCGAGCATGCCGTGGGCGAACACGTAGTAGGGAACGCCCTGCTCGCGCAGCGCGCGCCAGGCGGCCAAGCTCTGATATTGCCAGAGGCCGTTGACGATGACCGCGTCGAAGCGTGGTCCATGCTCGCGCAACCACGGCACGGCATGGGGCGTCCGGCCGTATTTGCCATGCGGCGGGCCCAGTGCGGTGACGGTCGCGCCCGGTTGCGCGAGAAACGGCGCGTCGGGGGCATCGAGTGATGCGATTTCCACGCGATGTCCGAGCGCCGAGAGCGCTTGCACGCTTTGCCGCACGCCTTCCGCCGGGCCGCCCGCTTCCGGGTCGAGCGTCGCTGTCAAATGGAGGAGTCTCATAGGCTTACCGTGGCTCGATGCGATCGTCGCCAGGGCGGTGCGTGAGCGCGGGCGTTCGAGCCTCGGCCGGCGCGAGTGAAGGCTCACGTCGGCCATTTGCACCGGCGCTGCGTTGCACACCGAACGCCGGCTGCGGCGCAGGCTGATCGACTGGTTGCGGTTGATGCCGCACGGGCGCCGGACGCATCTGCGCGCCGAGCCGTCGCAACTGCACGTGCATGGCGATCATCAAGCCGAGCGACACACCGAATACGAGTCCGGAAAAACGCGGACCGAGCGGATTACCGCCAATCGACGTGGCGGGCAATGCCGCCGTGAGCAGAATCGCGCGGCCGAGCACAGGCAGATACGGAACATGCGGCATGTGCATGCGCCATCGCCGGTATGTGATCGTGCATCGATAGAGCGCATAGAGGATGGCCACCGGCATGGCGATGCCGAAGAACAGTCCACCTGCGAAGAACTGATAGACCCAGAAGTTGTGGCCGGCCGACCAGTCATGGATCGCGTAGAAATCCTTCTTGGTCATCTGTCCTTGCAGATCGGGCAGATAGCTCGGCGAATAGCGGTATTCATGTCCATAGCCCATGCCGACGAGCGTCGAGAGCGGGGAGGAGGTGACCTCGTCGTACTGATACTTCATTTCCGCGAGACGGGTGATCGTCGTCGGGTCCTTACCCGTTTCCGTGGCTTTTTCGGCGAAGAAAAGACGCTGTGTCCAGTGACCGGCGACTGCGGGGAAAAGCGTGGCCGCTCCGAATGCCATGCCGCCGAGGAGCACGGCAGCGACGGTCGCGCGCAAGAGTGCCCGCACGAGATAGCGCAGCGAAGGCGCGCTCATCCAGACGGCGAGTGCAAACAGCAACGCGGTGCCGACCAGCAAGGAGCGCGTGACGCTGAGCAGCTCGACGAGCACGGTCGCCATGAAGAGCACGAGCGTGAGCGTGGTGAATCGCTTCGCAATGACGAACTCGTGCAGCAATACACCTTGCAGCCCGAGAAACGTCACCGACACGATGCGATACCGGACGTCTTCGAGCGGGCCGCCGGTGGCCATCCCGTAGGCGAACGTGAAGGCCAGCGCGATGACGTTGCCCCAGAACATGGCCTTTTCGAACTGCTCGACACGGCTTTCGGCCCAAGGTCGGCAGGCGACGACGAAACCGATCTGGAACAGCACGAACGGCAACAACACGCGCAGGTACTGCCCGATCGGGTTGTCCTGGATCAACTGCGTGACGAGACTGCCCGGCACCGCAAGCGCAATCGCGAGCCAAACGAACGCGCGCAGGCTCGAGCGATCAGTGATGCGCGGAGCAATCAGCATCAGCAACATGCCCGCGCCCAGTGCCGGGATGGCGAGCAGGATCTGGGCAAGATGGCTCGAGGTATCGCTGACGGCTTTGTAGTCCATTGCGAGCGGGCAGATGAAAACCCAGATCCACAGGCTCGCGTAGCGGTTGTTGCGTGACACGGGGTTTGCGGTCAATAACGAGTGATAGGGCGGAGCGGCTGCCATCGGAATGATTTCTCCCTGATCGCGTTGTGCGAGCGTCGTGACGCGACGCTTCTCTGTTAGCCCTGTGGTGCAAAAAACAAGCCATGCAGGAGCGCTTTTCCCGCCGACTATAGCGCCCGCAGGCTCTTCGAAAGCGCGGCTGGCGGATGGCGCCTAGCGTTCGGCGTCCCAGGGCAGACGAGACCGATGCGCGAGCGCAACGCTTGCCCGTCATGTCGCCGGTTAGCGCGATATTGGCGGACGAAGGCGCCCGGAGCGTCGGAACATCGCTATATGACACCATCGGGACCTCCCGATACGACAGCGCGTCTTGCAGAGAGAACATGCGCGCAAAGAAGACATGAAGAGGTGAAGCAGATGAACACTCTGTTCGGGGGAGCCAAGGCGATCGTGCGGAATCGAACGATCGAGTTGGACTTCCTGCGCGGCATCGCGATCATCGCGGTCATGGGTTATCACTTTCATACGGTGGACACCGGCTTTCGCGTGATACCCATCATTCAGTACCCGTTCACGCATTTCGGCCGGGAAGGGGTGAATCTGTTTTTCACGTTGAGCGGTTTTCTCGTCGGGGGACTGCTGCTTCGTCAATATGCGAGTACCGGCGCCATCGATGCGCGCCGCTTCATCATCAGGCGGATGTTCAAGATCTGGCCCGCCTACTATGTCCTGATCGCGTTTCATATGGTGGCGGGCCGCCACCCGCTCAGCACGTTCGCCGTGCAAAACCTCACGCATTTGCAGAACTACCTGGGAACGTCGATTTCGCAAACCTGGAGTCTCGCGGTCGAAGAGCATTTCTATCTGCTGTTGCCTGCGCTGCTGCTCATATTCGCGCGGTGGAAGCTGCGTGCGAACGCCATCCTCGCGGTGCTCGGCCTGATTTGCTTCGCGGTGCTGATCGCGCGTTCGATCACCGTAGCCCACGGCGGACTCGAAGCCGCATTCTTCCAGACGCAATACCGGATCGACAGCTTGCTCGCCGGTGTCATGCTCGCGGCGGTGTATTGGATGAAGCCTGAGCTGTATCGGCGCCTCGCGCAGAAAAAAGGCATGCTGCTCGCGATCGTCGGCCTGCTCGTGGCCTGGCTCGCATTTGCGACGCGCCACGATTCACTCGACGAGAGCATCGGCTACAGCATTCAGGCAGCCGGCTATGTCGCGCTGATCGTTCTCATGCTCGAACACTCGGGCTCGATGGCGCAGATGTGGCTCTTTCGCGTCATCGCGTGGGTGGGCGTCTACTCATACGGGATCTATCTCTGGCATTCGATCGCATTCGCGCCCGCCGATATTCTGATCACGAAGGCGACGGCACTCCACTTGCCTGCGCTTATCATTTGGGCGCTTGCGCTCGCGTTCCAGATCACGGTTGCGGTCTGTGCGGGGTATGTCACGACGCGGCTCGTGGAATTTCCGTTCCTGCGCTTGCGCAATGCGCTGTATCCGGTTCAGGGCCCGGCCAGCACCGAGCCCAGTGCTCCGGTGCCCGTCGTGCCGAAGACGCCGACGGCCGAACCCGAAAACGTGCCGCCCATCGTCGGCGGGCAGCCGTCGTAGGTGTGCCGATTCGCCGATTGTGCCGCTCAGGCCATCGCTTCTTGCAGCGTGCGTTTGAACTGATCGAGCGTGTTGCGCTCGAGCAACCGCTCGTGCGCGCCTTCGGGTGCCGCTGAACGATCGGTGATATCGGTGCCGGTGCCGCTCGCAAATACCTTGTCCATCGCGGCAGCGATGGATGGCGGCGAGAGATCGTCGATGACGGGGCCGAGCGTGCCGCCGCGGCAAAACCAGCCGATGAGGCCCTCAGCTGTCGCGATCACCGGCTTGCCGAACCGATAAGCCTGCACCAGCACACCGCTCATGCCGTAGTGCCCTTTGTAGCCGAGCCAGACGGCGTCGCACGCCGAAAAGAGCTCGAACTCCATCTCGTTCGTGATGAAGTGATCGAGCAGGATGGGCGCAGGAGTCAATCGCTGAGCATGCGCGCGCAGGAACTCGCGCGTCTCACCGTCTTGCTCGCCGGCCACGACGAGGGTCGGTGCGTCGTGCATCGTTTCGAGCGCGGCCACGAGTTCGCGAATACCCTTTCGGTCCGTGATGGACCCATAGACGAGCACATGACGCGTGCGCGGCGAAAGGCCGAGCTTCGCCCGGGCCGCGGCAGGGTCGTCCGCTTGCGCATCGGGAAACGGGTCGGCCAGATACCGCACCGCGGCGGCGCGCTGGCCGAGCGTATGCGCGCTCCATTCACTGAGTGTCGGGTCGATCGACAGCAGCGCGCGCATGCCTTTGGCCTGCACCGCCTGGCGAAACAGACATGCCTTGACCGTGTTGACGATGCGTCGATCCGGCGCTTTCACACCGACTTTGCGGTGATGAAACGACGAGCGCATCGTGATGCCGAGCCAGGGCGCGCCATCGAACGGCGAGCCGAGAAACGGCAGCGCATACAGGAAGTAGTCGACGTAAGGCACGACGACGAGCGAAATGGGCTGGAATTGCGCAATGAGCCGATACGCGTACCGAAAGTAGCGGTGATGGCGCACGTACGAAATGCGCTCGAGACCGGCCGTCCCGCCGGGCCGCTCCTCCGGCGGATCCACGAACGCGATTTCGAGGTCGTCGCGCGCGGCGCCCGTGATCTTGCGCGCGAGGCGGTGATCTTCGTTGCGCGATTCGGTCACGACCAGGCAACGATAACCGGCGTCCGTATAGGCCTCGGCCGCCCATTGCGCATAGCGCCATCGGTGTCCGGTGAAGTTGGGTTCGATGATGAGCACGCTCTCGCGCGGCGCAGGTACAGAGGCCGCATCAGGCAGCGCTGTCGGTACCGCTTCGGGTATGGCGCGTGCGCCGGGGGGAGAAATCGCGTTTGGCATCGTCTCGTCGCTCTCGTCGGTCTTGCGGCCCGAACTGGGGGGACACGGTGACCGTACCACCGGCCGCGTTCCGTCATCCGTCATTTTGCTCACGTCATGGCGGAAAAAAACAGGCTGTCTCGCCAGCATGGCGGGAATACCCTACTTGATGGCGCGTCGGGCCGCCGCCGGCAAGGTACTTTGTGCTTTCTACTTCTGAATCGAGGCAGTTTTTCCAACGTGAGCGCATCGTGGGGCAAGGAAGTGAGATCGAGCATGTTTGCGACGCTGTCGATGCGTGCGGGCCTGGGCGCAAGCGCGGCCACGTGGGTGTTGCTGCAGCAGGTCGCCGTGCGCGGCCTCGTCGCGCTCAAGTTTCTGGCCATCGGGCGCATTCTCGGGCCAACCGCTATCGGTAGCGTCAGTATCGCGCTACTGGCGGTAGCGATTGCCGAGTCGCTTTCCGATACGGGGCTCGCGCAGGCAGTCATCCAGGGCCGAGAGTCGCCGACGCACGCCGAGCTGGGCGCGGTGTGGACCACGCTGATGGCGCGGGGCGCGTTCGTCGCGTTGCTTCTCATCGCGCTCGCGCCGGTGATGGCCGCGCAGTTCCATCTGGATGGTTCGATTCTGCTGTTGCAGCTTGCGGCGGTGCTGCCGCTCTTGCGCGGCGTTGCATCGCCCGCATATTTCGTGGTGCAGCGCGAGCGCCGTTTCCAGCATATCGCCGCGGTCGAGATCGCGGCGGCGTTCGCCGATTGCGCCGTGGGCTTGTTGCTGGCCGTTGCGGGTGCCGGCGCGATGTCGGTGTTGATCGGCATGGCGCTGGGTGAGGGGATAAAGAGCGCGCTGACCTGGGCCACGATGCGGCCGCGCCCGCCCATCGCGTTGCGCTGGCATGGAATCGGGCACTACGTTGCATTCTCCCGCTGGATCTGGGCGAGCAGCGTCGTGAATCTCGTGCTCAATCAGTTCGACAAGCTCGTGGTCGGCAAAATGCTCGGCCCGGCGCAGCTCGGTGCCTATCAGATGTCGTCGCGCCTCGCCCAGATGCTGCTGGCGGATGCCGCGATCGCGATGTCGCAATACCTCTTCCCGACGTTTTCGGCCCATCACCGAAGCGATGCGGCGCGCGCCGCGCGCATTTTCCAGCTTTATCTCGTGGCCGCGGGCTGCGGCCTCGCGTTGATCGTGGTGCTGTTGCGATGGCTCGCGGCGCCGCTTTTTTCGCTGGTGCTCGGGCCGCAATGGATGCCCGCGGTACCGCTGTTCCGAATCTTTGTCATCAACATGGCGTTGGGGGCGTTGATCGCGGTACTCGTGTCGTACCTGCGCGCTGTCGGCGATGCGCGCGCGGCGACGCAGGCTTCGGTCATGCAGGTTGTCGTGCTGTTCTCGGTCGTGCCACCCGCGATGCACTACTGGGGCGTCACGGGCATCGCTTGGGGAATGACCGCAGGACTCGCCACGGCAACCTTATGGATGCTCTACCGAACGGTGAAGGCCAGATAAATGCGGATTCTTCATCTCGTACTCGCGCCGCGTCTGTCCGGCGCCGAGGTGCTCGCCACCGAGCTCGCGCTCCATCAGCGGCGCGAGGATCACGAGGTCTCGCTGACCTCGCTGCTGCCTGCGCACGACGATTTCACGCAATTGCATTGCAACTTGGCGCAAGGTGACGTGGTGTGCAGGTTTCCGCGCAAGCGGCACAGGATGGCCGGCAAGCTCTGGCATCTGTACCAGGTCGTTCGCATCGTGCGGCCCGACGTCATCTTCGCGCACGCGACGATACCAGCCTTCTATGTGCGCGCATTGCCGATCGCGACGCCCATTGTCTATGTCATGCATTCGGCAACGAACGACTTCGAGCGGAACCTCTTTCGACGCGTCGAGCGCATTTTGTCGGCACGCGCGCGGGCCGTGGTCGGCGTCTCGCGCACGAACGTCGACGACTATCTCGCCACGGTCGGCCCGCATCCGCATATGATCGTGATTCCAAATGGGGTCGACCCGTCTCGCTTTCTTCACGCCATACCGGCCGGCGCGAACGATGCCGCGCCGCAAATCGTGCAGATCGGCCGTTATAACGCCATCAAGAATCAGCTGCAGACCGTGCGGGCATTTGCGGATGTGCTGCGCGAAGTGCGGGACGCGAAGCTGCTGCTGTGCGGCGTGATCGAAGACCCCGATTACTACGCGCGGGTGATCGAACTCGTGAGAACGCTCGGCCTCGTGGACTCCGTTGCGATCGAAGGCCCGCGGAGCGACGTGTCTCGCATGCTCGCCGAATCGAGCGTGTTTGCCATGCCTTCGCAATCGGAAGGCCACAGCATCGGCTTTCTGGAAGCATTGGCATCGGGCATTCCGGTCGTCGCAAACGCGATCGAGCCGTTTCGTTTCGCCAAGGACTTTCCGGGCGTGCAGCTCGTCGATACGAACGATACGCAAGCCTATACGAGCGCATTGCTCGCCGCGCTCAATCAAAGCCGCACCCAGCGCGAACTGACCGGGCTCACGCTCAAGGATTCGGCGGAGCGCTACCTTGCAGTTGCCCGCCAGGTCACCCGGCAAGGCATTGCCTCCTGAGTCGTTCGAATATCCCGCTGGACGGAACCGGTTCTAATCGATCGGTTCGCATAACGTGATTAAAAGTCGCATTTGCGCGATCTGCAAATCGGTTTTTATGCGTTCTATGTGTGATTTTTTATTTCATTTTTTTATATTTTTTTAAGGCGACATTAGCGGCCGTTCAGGGCCGCCTCATCGAGGCATTGTCGTGGCGCCAACGCTGGCGGCAAGCAGCCCATATGAAGCCGAATCTACGCACGGTGGTGAAGAGTCGAGTCATGGCGCGTCGCGCCCGGCCCGGTGATTTGCGTCGTCCGTGAATATCGATCCGAATTAGATCCTACACGTATTGGTAGGGATAGGCATGCATTGCGATATCGACAATCAGAAAACATGTAAATCGATATCGCCTATGCGGGAAATCGTCTGAGGCGAAACCGGTTTCAGGCGGTGATATTCATCGTGATTTGCAAAGGCAATAACAAACATGAAAAGACTAGGGTTATCGAGAACCATATCGGCATGGCGGAGAAATAGTATGTGGGCGCCGCTGACGGCGGCTGCGCTGAGCTGTTTGCTTGTCGCGGGATGCGGGGGCGACTCGTCGCCGGCGGCGGTGGGGGGCGCGGCCAATCAGGCTTCGGCATCGCCCAAGGCGGTGACGCCACCGCCCGACGAGCCGTACAACGACAACACCGTCTATGGCGCCGGGCCGAACGACTTCACGTCGAGTCCGAACGAGCGCATGGCTGTGTCGCACCACACGGTGACGATCAACGGCAAGGTGCTGACCTACACTGCGCGTGCCGGTCACCTGACGACGGTCGATCCGAGCACGTCGAAGGCGAATGCTTCGATGTTCTACGTGTCGTATACGCTCGATAATCCCGCTCCGGGCAAACCGCGCCCCGTCACGTTTCTCTATAACGGTGGCCCGGGCTCTTCGTCGGTCTACCTGCTGCTTGGCTCGTTCGGCCCGAAGCGGATTCAGTCGTCGTTTCCGAATTTCACCCCGCCCGCGCCGTACAAGTTGCTCGACAACCCCGACAGTCTGCTCGATCGGACGGACCTCGTTTTCGTGAACCCGGTCGGCACCGGTTACTCGGTCGCGATCGCCCCTTGGAAGAACAAGGATTTCTGGGGCGTCGATCAGGACGCGCACTCGATCGACCGTTTCATTCAGCGCTATTTGTCGCTGTTCAATCGATGGAACTCGCCCAAATTCCTGTTCGGCGAATCGTACGGCACGCCGCGTAGCGCGGTCACCGCCTGGGTCCTGCACGAAGATGGCGTCGAGTTGAACGGCATCACGCTGCTTTCGTCGATACTCGACTACTCGAATGCGGCGAGCGCGGTCGGGCTGTTCCCGACGCTGGCGGCCGATGCGTTCTACTACAAGAAGACGGGTGTGACGCCCACGCCGACGGATCTCGCCACCTATGTGCAGCAGGCGGTGGATTTCACGAAGACGACGCTGATGCCGCGCGTCCAGCCGCCGAATCCGGCCGATGGAGGCTTCGTCAATACGCGCCTCGATATGTCGATGCCGCTCGCGCGCCAGATGCAGCAGTACATCGGCATCGATCCGGTTACGTTGATTCAGGATTACGGCAATCCGGCCGCCTTCGGCAACTTCTTCGGCCAGCTCGTTCCGGGCACGGCGATCGGCCAGTACGACGGACGCGCTACGTCGATCAACACGGGCATCGGACCGTTCATCCTGCCCAATGCCGGCAGCAACGATCCTTCGATCACCAATGTGGCGGGCGTCTACACGATCGAATGGAACGACTACCTGCACAACCAGCTCAAGTACACGTCGATCTCGGCATTCACCGATCTGAACGACCAGGTCTTCAACAACTGGGACTTCAAGCACGTCGATCCGACAGGCGCGGAAAAAGGTGGCCCGAACACGCTTTATACGGCCGGCGATCTTGCCGCGACGATGACGCTGAACCCGGATCTGAAGGTATTGTCGGCCAACGGCTACTTCGATGCGGTCACGCCGTTCTTCCAGACCGAGCTGACGCTCGGGAGCATGCCGATCGATCCTTCGCTGCAGGCCAATATCACCATCAAGAAGTATCCGTCGGGACACATGGTCTATCTGGACAACCCGTCGCGTACGGCGATGAAGGCGGATCTCGCGGCCTTCTATGACACGGTGCTGGCTGACCGCTCCGCGATGGCCCGCGTGCTGCGGCTGCAACGGGCGCCGGTTGCGCCGGCGCAGTAACGGGAGGGGGTAGTATCCGCGGCGTGCGTGGGAATCATGCGCGCGCCGCGGTTGACACCGACGTCGACGCGGCAGGCGTGACGCCGCGTTAGGCGAATGTTCCGCGCATGTTCAGAGCACGACCAGCCGCACGCCGATCAGCACGAGCACCGCGGCCAGCAGATTGCGCAGCAGTGCTTCCGGTGCCCGGGCCGACAAGTGGCTGCCCAGCGCGATGCCGGGGAACGAGCCGATCAAGAGCGACAGCAGCATCATCCAGTCGACCGAGCCGAGCAGCCAGTGCCCCATGCCGGCGACCAGCGTGAGCGGCACGGCATGGGCGATATCGGAGCCGACGATGCGCGATGTCGGCAGCGACGGATAGAGCAGCAACAGGACCGTCACCCCGATGGCGCCCGCGCCGACCGAGGTCAGCGAGACGAGTACGCCGAGCACCACGCCCGTCAGGATCGTGAGAATGGCGGTGCTGG